>Ga0210040_10001588_pt1 | contig 33959 bp, 19 predicted proteins | sample CryGeyCG12114_NA_FD_185462 | JGI IMG/M metagenome (GOLD analysis project Ga0210040, IMG submission 185462) | Groundwater microbial communities from aquifer - Crystal Geyser CG19_WC_8/21/14_NA (SPAdes) (version 2) | ecosystem: Environmental > Aquatic > Deep subsurface > Groundwater | place: USA...
GCTTCAACCTACTTTATTACGTAATAGTATTTCCCAAATTAATGCTCATTCATCATGCTATCAATTTTATGGCTTACTTCAGTGTATCAACAAAAAACAACGGAGCTTGCTGCAGCTGTCACCAGTCAGTAATGAAAAGGAATTTCAAAAACTTACCAGAAAGAACCAGTGTACAAAATGACCGTAGCAAAGGAAACGATGTCTTTTCAATAATCAATCACCACACCACTCACTGCTGAGACGGAAGGCTAAATTGACAAACAATAATTTAATAACAGATTTGGGAAACGAAAAATATCCAACATGTCGTCAATTTGAAAATATGAAGACTTCTAGAGTATTGTTGACAGTACTAAACAAAAGACAAAGAATTCAAACTGGAAGCTAAAATGCTTCATCCATGTGATATTCTGACTTCCAATGTGTAGTTCAGTTGCCTCCAATAATTCCCTTTAACTTTCTATGCCTCCACTGTACACAGTACACACATATATGATTTATATTCCCGTGCGGCAATGCGGCGTCCAATATATGCAATGAGTGTAAAAAGTTGTTAAGGTTGCAGTATGAAACAAATGATGAGTGAAAACAGCAAGTTTTGATATAAACAGTTTATTTTCCAAAAACAATAATACTCGTTCACAGCACAAGTTTAGTCCAGTAACACAAGTGAGTAGAAATGAATCCGTAGTTATACATAATAATATATAGTAGTATACACATTGAACGCATGCACATTTTTGAAGAGATGAACAACTTGTGTTGTTTGTACTCATCATCATAACAATCTAAAAATCGGAGGACAGGAAGATAGCCTATCATCCAACTTTTGGGTGGAAATAAAAAATACTTATCACTTATAGCTGGGCACTACAATAATTTGGGAACACGAGCAACTTACATTGCCTATACCGTATTATCTCAAAGTTTTTGTACGTGCATGATGATTGTTGTACATAGAAAAGGTGAAAAATAACAGGATACAATACACCGGAAGATCAATTTAACTAAAAGGGTGAAATTTAGAAATCTTTCTTGTTGATATTTTATTGTATATTATATAAGCTTTGTGAATAGCACATACCATGCGCCTGCGTTTCATGATAATAAATTAGAGGAGCTCGAAAAATAAGTGATGACGATAGATATGTGCATATGAATTGAACCATTGTGCCTCCCTCCATGCACAGTAGCACAACGAACAAGATAATTTCTGGACACGGTCCAGCGTGTACTTAAAAACTGAAATGCTCAACCCAGAATACACTTTATGGTAGTAACAAGTAAGGAATGTAAATAATTATCTTTTAACAAGTCAATAATTAAGATCATGATAATAATTAAGACGGAGGAAATGGACAGGTCATCAAAATCGTGACTACATTATAGAATGTCAGGGATATAAGGCAATCTCTAACTTTCAACTATTTAGCTAACGATCAAAATGAGGGCATAGTGGATGTGTTGTACACCAACATAATACCGCAACAAGTCAATAATATTATCTTGTCTTAAGTACATAACAGAGTGATTTGTCGCCATTACATTCCAAAAGGAATGTTTTCTAAACCACCTACAGACTAACTAACCAATTACACATTACAAGTAAGTTAGTTAGTTAGTAGTTAGACACACACGAGAGTAGTAATAACGGAGATAATAGAAAAATGGAAGTCTTAATTTCCTACACATTAGTAAGTGTGGTTAAAATTCAACAACAATGATATTTCTATATACTGGCGTGTGTATTGTGAATGCTCACACAACAGTTATAGTTATGGTTAAATAGTTGCTCACATAAAATGCTCTAACTTATAAGCACATAGTTATAGCACCACAAAAACGCTTGTTCAGTAGTTTTAGTAGTCATCATAATATTATTATATTTAGTTAGTTGTTGTCTTTCAGACTAGGTAAATATGTGTATCCTTTGTATTCTTCCATCTTTTTGCGTTTAAAAATTTGCCCTATCTATGAATAACATCCCTAGATATGGGCCATTTATACATACCAGGGTTCTCGTAAAGTCTTGGTTTTGTTAAAAACAAACTAACTAAATCTAGCTATAAGATTTCCCCTAATGATAGGTATTTAGTATAGTACGTCCGTTCTTCCTATAGAACCAAAAATGTTCACCTAAGTTAGCTAATACGTAAAAACTGTAGTTAGTTGCAAGTTAAAATTTGGAGCACACAATATTTTGAAGTTAGTTAGTGACATTAAGTATTACAAAAAGTAAATGGCCTAACTAACATAAGAGATTACAAATTAGTTCATGCACTTGTAATATAAACGGTTAACAGAGCGGTGCATGTTTGGTCTACTTAACCAACTATATAGCAAGTGAAAATGGCAAGGATATTATTGTTACTGTTACGCTGTTGCAAGTCTGAGTGAAGCAGAAAAATTACCATAAGTTAGAAAACGTATCTCTTTTTTACACCATCATGCAAAAATGCTTTTTTAAAGGGCATCCCTTTGCAATCTAATCTAACAAACAAGTATGGAAGTTTCTTGATTCCTTACTGTTTTTCCCCAATTCCTATAACTACACTCTTTTTTTGGATCCAATCACCTGTATTGGAATGCATGGGTGTCTTTAAACAGCAACAATTGAATTCTCACTCTCAGATGGCTCCTTCCCCCTTCTATAGAGAACAATTAGTCCCCCCAGGTAAGATATAGCGACTGACTGACTGCAATAATTATTACATGTACGAACTATTTGGTCAAAACGGCTGATTCATCTCTCCATAATATAACTACAAGTATAGGTCAAACTATCCAATTACATAATACACACATGAGTTCAACTAACGTCTACAGCCTCTAGTTAGTGGTGCTAACCAACCCACTAATTAATTAATACTTTATACATTGTCCTGTACTCACCAAGATATCCTAAAGATATGTTCAATAACAGTATCTACCTAGCTAACTAGAATGCGACATGAGTGTATTGTATCCCGCTAGATATCAATATATAATTTCCCTTTTCCTAAGCAATCTAATCTAATACGTCAGTTAAATCATCTCGGATCTACACCCTAACGCATCTGTAATCTCAATGCATTCAAAAAGTGTTCACCTTATGACTACAAAATTCTAGCTAGCTAAATGGTAACGAGTAACATCCTATAGTTAGTCACCTAGCAGTACTTAACAATGCCCGTCAATATTTCATCTCATAGGCCTTGAAATTTCAAAATAAATGCACGCAATCGGGCCTCTAAAATATCCTCGAGTTTCAAAATCCTGTTAATGATCAAATCAAGGCAAATTCTTAATAATCTGGTTTAGTTATTATTACATTGGTATTAGTTTTCAATTCTCATAAGGTCTCCGTCTCCGCAGTTCACATTGCACGGGCCGCTATAGTCAACTGATATGAAATGAAAGTGACCGTCAAGCAGAACAGTTGGTTAACAAGATGAACTGTCATGTCCCACGTATAGGATTTCATTTCACACGAGAGAATCCCAGTCCAAAAGTAATAAATACTTGAAGAATTACCAATTCGCTCTCTCGACCACTTGCACTGTATGTCCATTGGGAGTTGAAATGCATACAAAAGTAGACCTTTTTTCTTCCACAATATGCGTAGATGGACGCGCATTTGTAAACTTTGTAGTCATCGGTCCATCAGTGAGTAACAGGTAACTTAACTTACCTCGCAGCTTTTTAACAATGCCTAGTTGGAAAAAAAATGAGATGTCAGTTCACAACATGTACTTGAGTGGAGAGATATACACATCCAAATATTTGAACGGGTGAGTCGCATACAATCACTTCAAAAATGTGAGTGATTAAATGAAGACCGTATATTATCACTTCGGGTGGTGCGAGCCAGGTGAAAAAAATGTCTTTTTATTCAAGGCAAGCTTATTGTATGCACGTTATACCCGTTCAATTATGGACTTTGGTTAGTTTTGAGGATGAAACTCTATTCTGGTTATTTAAAGGGAGGATGTGCGACAATGGCATGTATTTTTGAGAAAAGAGCAAAAGCAAAAATGGGCTTCGTTTATATGCAATTCCTAGATTATGCGAGCCTGCGAGCAAGTATCACATTTTAAGCTAAACGAGCAATGTTTTATAGATACAATGCAGCACAAAACATCAAAATTCAAACAGAAAGTTTCAAAGAATTTAAAGGATGAAGAAAGAAAAGTATTTAAGGAGTTTAAATAGTTACAGTAGGTCCGAAATCGAAACGGACTTCCTTAATAGCGAGTTTGCAACTTAAATGATCATTTTCTTCAATTTTACAAGTTAACCAGGAAAAAAAGTCAACACCAAATTACATAGTTGGAATTATACCCTCACTCTGGCCTGAAATTATTCCATTTTAATTTCGAATGTACACTAGTAAACGAAACGAAAGATAGTGCATGAATTCTCTCTTTTTTGCACTCCTATGTCGCCACAATGTTTTCCCTAGCTAGCAAAAAAATTAAGACATGAACATGATTTATTCCCTTAGTAATTTTCAACCTATTCATAAATCTTGTTGGCTCTAAATGCATTCCATTGCTTTTAACAAGGGGTGCGTATTACTTTTTAGACAAAAGATTCTGTCAAGAGGCACAGCTTCAACATGTTAACACAAAATTTCTGTTTTTTTGTTTGCTAGCAAGCTTCTCCCTACCCTGGTTCCCAAAAATGAATAAACCGAAACCTATGAGCACAAAATTATTCAGTCTGCATTAAATCCTACCTTATTCGATTCCCCCGACATAGAAAAAAAGACTACTGACTAAAGAGTAAGTTTTTAAAAACAAAGCGGTTTTCACATTGATCAACTTTTACCTTTAACTAACTAACAAGTATCGTGTCGGTCACGCAGACATGCAATTAACTTGTTGTTTAGCGAAAACACCCTTAAACCTGACGAGTTTCAACCTCTTTGTTATTTTCCTACGAAATGCATAAAAAATTATCACTACCTTCATACTTACCGTGAGTATCAGCTAAAATTGCCAATCGCTGCTTGCCGCTCCAAACACTCCTCAGGATATCAACTTTGAGTTACTTTTTGCATTGCGTGTTTTCCTATAGCATATCCCGGTTGGTTGCAAAACAAGTTGCTTGAACATTATTATATGCCATTCAACAGCAGGGTGCAAAATGAAGACACTAAAAAGCTTTCATAGCTCCTTACAAAATATAAAGTTGAGTTCTCCTAGCAGTTAGCAGATGGTCCAAAAATTTATTGCTGAGCATAGATTTGGGGGTCTTCGGAACGGATATCAGATTTTAATTTGACAAATTCTTTGGCCACTTCATCGTTGGACCTCTGAGCCAAAATTCGGAGTATAGTCCAGCCCGTTTCGTCCATTTGGATCCGTTTGCCCAAAACCAGCCAACAAGCACATGACCCCTAGTGACAATAATACTTACTATATAGTCAAGGTACTATAGTTTAGTTAGTTTGTTAGAAACGGCTAACGATTTCAACAATTCTACTATTTATAATGAGATCTATTATACATTTTTTGCAGTAGGGCAACTCGGGAGCATTAAAAGTTCACTCACGTGTTTAGAATGCACTTTAATCGACTTGGATTGCTCAAGTGTACGATAACAATACGAGTTTAGTTAGTTGTAAACAAAATGAGAGATAGTTTCCACTAAATGACATGTTAAGTGCCTTTTCATATTCAACATATTATGTGAGTGTTCCATGTTTTAACATGAGAAGTGAGAAATATTGTCTTTAGTTTGACTACATATTTAATCCCGGTGAAGGCTCTATTACTAACAAACGTACTGTAACTAACTAAACTACTAACCAACAACTTTGTTCTCTACTTTAAAAGGTTTCGTGGCCTCATGTTTGCGTGCATGTCGCCTGTCTCTGATGCCCAAGAAAATGCAATTCAATTACTTGTACTGGTAATAATTCTCCTCCTGTACACCATTTAACAGGTTCATTTAGTTAGTTGGCATTATTCAATGTACTGTCCACCACTACTTAACGTTTTCCCCCGTCTTTTTGAATGCTCATTAATTTCATGACATACTACTACTAGTTACTAGTTTGTTACACTGGGACAAGTTCCTTACTGATAGTATACTTTGTACATACTTGTACTTGCAATTTAGATGTTCACAGTTAATTACAGCTAGTGTCCAACAAAATGGCAAAAATCAATCAGTTAGTAAAGTGACTAAAAAAACTAACTGAAAGTGCGCAAATTGAAGACTAAATAAACAAAGGTCCCCAAAAAAGAATCTTTCAAAAGATATGGGACTAGATATTGCCACATGATTTATTAGTTTGGTCCAAAGTCGCGCCGGTAGCTTTTTAGGCCCACTTGGAATGAAAAAGTTGTCCTGTCTTTTGTACCTGTCGTGCTCATTTCTCTCCTCTCTCCTACAATGCCTATTGCATGTCACAAAGGCTACAGAGGAATGGTTCCAACTTATGGGAAAAATTCTCATTAAAATAAAACATTTTTTCACAGGAACATCAAGCAGTTAGGAAAACTGCCGTACAAGCCAAAAAAATCTCCACCGCTGGCCGCTGGGTTTATTATGAATGTGTCGAGAATTCTTAACTCAATGACTTTCACGTGTTGACCAAAACTTGATCGACAAGTTCTGCTTATCATTACCAAATATTTGAAAATGCTATCATTTTGCTAACCAAACCACCATTCCAATATCGCTTTCACCTGCAGCTTGTAAATTGTTTACAAGTAGTCATGACCAGTACCAGTGTCCATTCCATAAATCATTTTTTTTACTAATGTACGTACCTGTTCAATAATGTCTCTCAATTGGAGAACAGCCGTCCCGACAAATTTATCTTCACGAGCCAAACAATAATCCCTGACGCAAATCTGGATCTCGAAACACTCCAATGGATCCTCGTTCCCAACAATGCTACAAGAGATATGAAAATCGTATAATCACCAATTAAAACATGCTGGCTGCTGGTTGACATGCAACATATAAAGCAGTTTACTTTGCAGCATTGCCTACAGGCCAACTCGTTTCACATAACGAGACATTGGAATTATTTTGAACCCGTATTCCCCAAGTATAACTGCTCTCATTGACTACTGCTATATTTGCCAGCGGAAAACATAAATAAGTGTAATGCTCATTAGAATTATAAAATCCTGCCTGCCCTCATCTTTTTTACTAACTCCGTTAGACTGGTTACTTACTAACTACCGAACTAGTTGGTTAAATGGGAGAGAATAGGAAAGTTTCACACATATTAATTTCATTAAAGTGACGGATCCATTCTTTAGTATGCCTCTAACTAACTATAACTATCAACCTCCATTAATTAAGACATCAAAGTCAATTCACACACACACACAACAAGTGAATGAAGGCCATTCATTATAAACATGAGCATCAGCACTATTGAATAGTCGTTTCGCTCACTTTAATTGCAACTGGAGCATATCCTTCTGAGACTCGTAGTTAGTTACAAAACAACTAACTGATAAAACAAAGCTGGTTCATGCTAAAAGCTATCTATTGCTGCATACTAACTAACTAAAGTTGATGTACTTCTCCATATGAATACTAATCACTCATTATTATTATGGTCTGCCTGCCTAATCATTGAAACATGGATCCCTGCTATGATTGGATTCCAAAGATATGTTAGTTAAAGCACCTTCCTTTATGAATTATTTATTATCAACAAAAGAATTTAGAAAAGTCTCCTAACTATATTCGCGGCAAAAATATCAAAGACAAGTTTGTATCCCACGAAAAGGATAATGGTGGAAAATTGATAACATCTAGTTTACATTATTCTGTTGACATAATGAAAATTGAGACTCAATTCTACCTGTGGATTGTGGGATATCAATGCGTGATAATCCTCTACACCTTTTCATTAGAGGTCTTTAAATTTGGGTGGTTTGACATTCACAAGAACACAGAATACCTGCAGGGACGATGTTTGACTCCATAAACCATTTAGTTTAGTTAGGCAACAAAAAATGCATTTTGTATAACAAAGGAGTAAGCAAGTGTACTAAAACTAACTAGCTACATTGCTTCATATGTTGACACTGTATTGACCTTATGTTTTGGGAAACAGAATTTCAAGTATTCAATTAATGCGCTGGGTTTCCATTATATAGACCAGTTAGTTATTATAAAGGTGGGATCAGATGAACATACATATAGTTGACAGGGGAGGTAATAAAAACAAAGGAACTGGACAAAAAAAATAAGTGTACACAAACAAACAACCCTTATTGTGTCTGTCTTCCTTTCACAACTAACAAGTTACTAACTAGCTAGTATAGCTAAAGCTCAAGTTATTTTTTCTGCAGCCAAGCAAGCATAAGAAATGAAAAGGTGACAGGACATGAGAGGAGATGGGATCAGTAATTATCAACTCACAAGTGGAATGTGTCATTGTACTTGGGAGACCATGCACCCGATTTGGATTTAGTGGCTTGTTTTCGCTTCTTATCAGATAAGTGAGGACCGATGAGGTTGATCTCCACAAATGGACGGAAGCTGGTCCCTGGCCACTTCAACTCATTAGCTGCCACCACTTTTTTCCATGCAACAAACAATGAAATGCATTAAAACTTATTGGCTTGGCTTAACCATGTCTTCCCTGCTAACTTCACATAGTTAATAGTGGTCCCATGAATTCCCCCGCAACCAGTCTTTGGTACAAGAATGACAGGATCATTCAAACTTATGAGCTCATAACTCTCCATCTTTTTATGGGCTGAGAACATTGGGAACCGTTGACAGGTGTAAATGGTCCGATAAATGTTCCATTTGGAGGCAAATAAAATTAAATGGAGTCTCAGTCTACCCAGTCACGGATTTCTGTGGTAGGGGTAACTAACTAACTAGATAGTAAACCGAGACACAGAAAAAACTGCCCAAATTTACAAACACAAAAATATTATTGGATAAAAATTTAGCTATTGCCATTAAAAGACTTGGCTATTCTCATTTGTTCAATAAATGGGCAGATGATTTCTAGCAATTTCAACACCCATTATGAAATATGCAATAAAGAGTAAAATTGAGATATCTTCTATCCTGGAGCATGAATAGTATCCATTGATTAATGTTCACGTTTTTATAACAAACTATCATTACCGGGCTATCAAAATGCATCGAACTGGACATTATACAGTGAAAAGGGTTCTAGCTGGTGGTCACTCACTCATTAAACAGACTCGTTTTATAGGACTACAATATAATTATCGTAGTTTAGTGCAATTTCATGTTGAGTAAGTAATTTTTTGTTCTTCAGCATTTTTCATACACTATATCAACTGAGAAAGTTGATAGAAATTGCCAATTTGTAGTTACTAACTACCAAAGAGTTTGAGCCACGAAAATAAATTGAACTCAATACGACACATTTCCAATTTATATGATGATGGCATGGGATTCCATGAACTCACCTTTAACTGTAACTTTGTGTTCTCCAGTGCCAGGATGGGTGAAGAGATCCACTTGAACGGAAACTTCTCCCACACTCCCTTCTTCCATGCTTGGCATATCTGTTAAAGTTGAAACAATGCATTAAAAAGAGCGCAAAAAATGATCTGCTAGAAGATAGCAAGTTTTGTGCACTCCTTCTTTCATCTCCACTTTCAGGTAAAGTCAAAACTTGGAAGCATCATATTTTCCATACAGATAGCCTTTGCATTGCTAAAACTCATATATTGCTTTTCTTTTTAAAAACAAGTGAACCAAACTAACTAACTAACTAACTAAACTTTTCATCCTTTGAAGCTTCACATGCTTTGTGTTACACAATATCATTGTTCAGAGGGAACGTTGCGCACCAAACCATATTACTTGGCAATGATGATGATGAAGAATATTTAAATTGGAAATGTGAGCCAGACTTACTTATCATTGTGTGAGCTATTTTATATGTGAACTGAAGCAGCATACAAAGCCATCACTATCCTAGCGCCAATTTTTCTCATCTTTATCACAGTTAGTGCACAACTTAATTACATGTTGGATCTTGGATCCTTTTTTCCCTAACCTGTGGATATTATTAAACCGAACAATCTAATATAACCTGCAGTCAATCTATTGTGTACAGTCTGAACGGTATACATTGAAAAGCACACTTAGAAAAGGACGTTTCTACACACGACATTGACGACAACACGTGAAGTCAACTGGACTACTTCATAGTTAGTTAGTGCATAAACAACGCACAGTTTAGTTATTGAAAGAAGCGAAAAGCAATATTTATAGGTGACAATGTTATGGCGCCTACATAACTTGATAACTAACATACAGGGAAAGATAGAATGAAAAAGAAGAAGGGTTACCTTTTCGGAGTTCTTTAGGTTTCTTAGCCTTGAGAACTTCCTCAAGTCCTGGCTCTACAGGGGCCTCATCATCCCGATCAAAGGACAAGGCCCTTTGCTCAAGGGTCTGCTTGTCGTTCAGAGGGACTAGACAGAGAAAGAGCGAAACACAAAGTTGTACGTGAACACGGAACACAACAAACACAGCACATGTATCACACAGCGAAGAATTAGTCAACGATAATTAGTTATAGTATCATAATGAGACCTTAACCATAGCAGAAAATTGATAGTTGACTATGCTAAATGAAAATGAGTGAGAAAAAATGAAATTTATTGATTGATGAAGGTAGAGCGGATTTCATAAGCAGAAAGGTACTACATGAAGGGAAGCCTACAAATAAAAAAGTTAAAATTAGTTGAGTTAAGTTAGAAAGCTTTTTATGCATACACAAAGATTGGATCGTTGGATCCAGAGTAAAAAGATAAGTCAAATGTAAATGGCAATGAGAGAGCTTTGACTGTATGTAAAAAGTTTCATGAAAACTTTTTGACGAAAAGATTTAAAGTTCGAGTTGCTCAAGAAAAATAAATAGAACTCAATGAGTCCACTCACTTATAACAATTGAGTGTCTTTCATGAAACCATCCCAGGAGTTTACAGTGTGACTTTTGTCATTTGATTAAAAAGTGCTCTTCTGCTTTTGACATCACATTTATGAACTAACTTGAGTTGGAATATGTTAACTTCTCAATAGTTATTTTCATCAAAACTTTCTTCTAAACTCGTATTTCCTCCTCTTACTAACTATACATTTGCTCATTTAGAGATAATGATTTTTTAACTGAAACCTCTACATAAGCACAGGCAGGTTGGCAAATCTTTTACCTATTCTCCATTTGACCTCCGTATAGAAATCAGGTACACTGAAAAATAGTTTTATGTCGTCTATAGGTAAACAAACAGCAAAAAGCGATAACATGCACAAATCCTGCATTATTTATCTTCCATACCTCACAACTCACTCAGTCAGTGATGCGTCTAACTAAATGATGGTTAGTTATAGTTAGCTACTAGCTAGTTTTTCCCTTTTCTGACTGATGCACTTTTCATGTTTTCCTACCCTCCTGTCACCAAGTGTACACAGACGACTGAAAATGCTCCATTTTCATTTCCTTCAATTAGGCTATCCATTTGCAGCAATGACTGGTATACCATTTTCTTTCACATTAGACCTAACACCAGCCTGTATGTATGGTATGCATTCCCTTTGTACAGAAAAAAGTCCAACAAAGAGTAAATTGTACTTCCGATTTTCCTCAAGGGAAAGGGAACTTGAGATGAGCAGGGAGTATCAAGTTCCCACACGAACTAAATAACCACTGTGTATTCAATAGTTTGGCTACTATATATAGCATGTATAATTATGGATGTAATTGCATGACACTGGCCCATGGCGTGCTTCCCTTGTTGTTTGCCAAAGTTTAGCACGAGGGATCATGTTCCTAATATTTCCTATTTCCTACAGAAATTCATCACTTCATTGGGGCCATTAGTTGGAGAAAAGTAAGTTTGCAGAAGGAAAACTTGGATGCGAACGCAATTTAATTCCACATCAAACAGGGGATATGATGAAAAAAGTTAGTTTCTAAAGCGTGCATTCTTGCTCCCGTCATTTGAATAAGAATTGAAAGTTGAATTTCATATACTATAGCTAGAATGGCTTATTTGGATCATACGGTATGTAGTGAGCTGATTGACGGGGAAAGAGGTAAAGGTAAGATCCCGAATCTGTTTAGTATGGAAATAAGCACTTGAAAGGAAATTGAAAGGTCCCTCGAGTAATTTCAAACATGACTGATTCCTAATAAGTATTCATCGTCGCTTCTTTTACAGCTCTTTTATTTACTTTATAACATGATCAAACATGCGAGGAGGGCATGCAACTTTTGTGGGTTTTTCTTATAGCCAGTGTGTAGTTCACCGAATGGCAATAAACAGGAAGAAATGGACTTTTTAGTAGTTTTCACTACAGGCATGCATGATTGCAAGTAATCATGTATTGGCTCCATTCATCGGCATAATATGTGTGTTCTCACTATAAATTCGATACGAGCAGTTACGTTGATGATATCCCTAAGTTAGTTCGCACTCGATCATCGCAAAAGTGAGACTAGATGTTTATGAATGAGACTCGAGCTATTTATATAAAGTTTTTGTCCATTCTATTATGTATGATGGAATAAAATTTTGGCGAACTTCGCTTGAAATGTCCAAAAAAGCAAATTTTGATCCAATACACAACAACCAAACATATACTAAAGCTCACAAGGTACCAATTATTTTACAGTGGATTGAAAAAGCAATGATGATGGAAGAGGACAGTAATAAAAGAAGCAGAAATTTTTAACATTTAGAAAAGTAGACCAACAGGCTACACTTTGCAGGGGTCCACTCACTTGATGGTTTCCTCATAAATGTTCTGTCTCACAAGCACATTCCATAAATTCGTGCACTAACTATAACTACTACTGACTGCATAAGTAATACGTATTGCTAACACATCTACAGAAGAAAGAGAAAAAATGAGAAAACTGATACGAAGTTAATATCTTGTTTCCCCCTACAACACGTATTGTTGCCATTCTGGTAGAATAATCGACTTGGAGCGTTGGAGCCATAAGATTCTCCCTATTTACTCGTTCCACTTTATGGACAATTCATTTTTTAATGTTTTTCTCTTTTTCTGGGAACAACAAGAGCACAGCAGTGAAAAACAAGTTCTCTTTTCCGCTCTCTGTCGGCCAACAAATGCCAAAGGGAATATTTATGTTCTCCCTTGATCGTAAACTCAATCGTGCAAAACTAAAGCACAAATTTCAAAGTCTATTTTACTAGTTACGAGAAATGGAATCCTTTTGACAGGAGCAAGATCAGCAATGGAGCAACTTGGAACAATTATGGGTGTGTTGCTTCACGAATAAAATAAAATACAATCTTACTTGCGACTGATATCAAAATGGACTATAGAGGTAACGTTGGGATATAGTTTGTAAGTTAGAATGCTTACTCAATTATGTATGAAGAGTAACAATTAAGCCCTCAGCATTGTGTATTAATTGGATTCCAAAGCTCCTGTGCTACACGCATATTAAAAAGCAGCATTTCTCCAGACAAGGAATCCCAACGAAATAAGATCAACATTACACAATAAACAAGCCCGAATAAATTAGTAACAAGAAAAGGGAATAAAAAATACCGCACAGTAGCAAACTACTCTTGTTTTGCATAAATGTGATCATGAACTTAATATCTACCAGCTGCTATCATGGACCAATCTGACTAGTACATTCGTTCGTTACAATTAGAAAAATTATCCTATTCGACAGCTTCATTGGAAATTAGCATTCAAATACTACATATCTGAATAGTTACCCTGTGTTTGTATATTAGGTACTATCTATTATGCACTGCAGACTGACTACAAATAATAAAGTTGTAAACAGCCATTTTTGGTTCATAGAGACCTAAATGCTAGATTTTTTTCAGACATCATTAAAAAATATTTGTAAAGCCAAACGCTTATTAGATTAGCGTGACTAACCTTGAGTGCGTTGAGTTTCTACAAAGGTTTTGATAAGCGCGTCAGTAGTTTGAGTGTATAATGAAAGGGCATAGCGCAGGGACTGGAGTTCAGCGGATTTTTCCAGGAAACTTTTCTTTAGGCCATTTCCACCGGCATGGAAATATTGTTTGATTGTGTCCAAAGCTACATCCAGAACGGCACATTGTTTGGGGGAGAGATTCTTTTCCAATTCTTGTAATTTTGGCGGATTGGACTACATGAAAAATCACAAATTGTTAAAAAAAAATAGCTATTAGAATATGAATTTCATATTATGGAGCACGTGTAAGTCACCATTATGCCGGTCATGGCCGATTTGACATCTTGGTTAGCGATTCTATTCTTGAACATGCGTCCCATGTCCTCTATATTCGTCTTGGAAGCAATATTTTTGGCATTATCAGTAATATTCTTCAGAATCATCTATAAAACACAATGACACATACTATTCAAAATTCATATGGTTGGTTGAGTAGTTAGACCACTCACAGGGAACTTTTAAAACATCTTTCATAAAATATGGGAAAGGTACAGTCATGGAAAAGATATTTGAACACAACATACACTCTTATCAGTCATGGGCGGTAGGACAACAGCCTTCTCAAGTGACTTCATCACAATTTTCCACAGTTCTTTCAGCAGTCGCTTCAGTACAGTTTTCTCACAAGATTGCGCATACAAAGACAATGATCCTGCAAACCACAAATCAAACACCATTAGTTAAACCTAAAACTCTAGTTTTTCAAGCCGCATTTCACTAACTAACTAATAACAAGCAAACATGTCTCTTCACTATGTGATAACATCGATTTCACAAAACAATTATTTTTACCTAACGAGTAAATTAAGGAGGAATAAAAAAATCATTTTGGATATTCACTATCTGCATTGATCATAACGAACATTGAAGAGCCCAAGTACGTGCCATAAGTAAAAGGTCATTTATTTCCCCTCCAGTAGTTAGTTAGTACCTTATTCGTATTCTATAAATATTCCCTACTTACCACACAAGCATATTAGATCTTACAGATAACTACTGTGAAAAATGGGACTGTCAATTGAGAATTTCCTCACAGGGGCCGCTGCGGCATCATATCATACCCATCAAAAGCCTTCCCCATTTATTAGTTAGTTAGTGTTTACTACCGAAAAAAATTAAGAATGGAACCCAGAGTTTATAGGCATTTCTATGACTTGCATATTCCAATCATACACAAAGACTAGCGGTTAATTTACGACAAGGGTAAATTGCGGCCGGCCAACCAATATGGGGTCATAAATGAAAAGTTAGTGCTGCATTACATTAGGTCACTAACTAAAACTGACTGCAATGGGATCATAAAGAGGACATTGTTATTACAAGGAAAATGAATACAAGCGTCCATTCTCACTGTTATGAGAACGATTCTTGTCTACCCTTTCAACTGTGCTAATAACATAGACAAGTAGTTATTGGATGATATGATCTTCACAATTCTAAGCCATTGGAAAAGTAAGTAAGTTGGAAAGGATGTCGCATAATAAATGTAATTTTGATACCACATGATAATAAAAGTAACTGGCATTATCATAATGATGATGATGTGTCCACAAACTTTTCTTTTACGAGTCTATGAGTGCCCATTACAGTGCTAACTAGCCAGCTAAACATGACCTGTTGAAGTAGGATGATGAACATGGATGGGAATGACAATTCCAGTTCTACTTAAATGCTTTCTTATCTGTTTGTCCAAATTTTATGGACACTTTGAATCTAGCATGCTAGTAAGTAAATCTAATGGTTAGGATGATCCATTAAACTACCTCCGAAGTAGCTATTCGGGATTTTATCCTTTTGTTGTTAGCTAGTCGTAAATGGAATTTGACGACCATTTCTCATGCAATATATAATATACACACTTTGCATTCTTTCGGACAATTTTCGAAACAGGAATAACTTTTCGTGAACAAAACATCATGTTGTGTTACACGACCTATGACCAAATTAATCAACTCTACAATCTATAGTCCCGATCAACAATATGAGAAATGTGGCAGCCGTTTTTTTACATGACTTAACCAGCTATATACTTGACAAGTGCCACCAATCATCCGTAAGAGAAAAACCTTTAGGTTCTCACATGCGACAGCAAATATGTAATTCTACACAAGTACACTTGGCATTTCTGACGTGTACAAAGTGAGCATCTTACTAGCTACTTAAAAAACTACAAGTAGGGCTAGTGTACAAACAAATGACAAGTTGGATTGGATTAGCTATATGGGTAGTCGGTACTTGACTCCATTTTGTACGCAATCATATAAGTGAGCATACTTAGTGTGAAAGAAAAGAATTACATAACAGTCATTGACAACTAAGTCAAGTAGTCAAGTACAGACACTTGAGATGGCGTTAGTTAGCTACTCCAAAATTCCAACTTGAGTGAAAAACCATTTTCCTGCCTAAGTACACATTTGTTTCGCTGCAGTACAAAATGAACCCAAAACAAAGTCATAACTTACTAACTATCTAACTATAACTAGTTGTTACAAGATGAACGACACGACTCGTAATTATTAACTACAAAGTTGTATGTAGCAAGAAACTGGTAAAACTTTTAGTTAGTTAGTACATAAGAGTCCTAGAAAACTAGATTCTCCCCATATCACACAATCTAGGGCACACAAATTAACTAACTAACGTACACTTGGCACACAAACTCCAGAGTAATCTCTCATACACACAGATACAAGATCATTATACAACTTGCTAGTTAGTTAGGTTCGTTAAGTTTTTAGCTCATCCCAGCCAATCCACACGTTATATACTAGGTGATTAAGACTGCTATAAACTTTATTAGATTCTAGTTGTAGCTCTAGCTAGCTCGTGTCTACACACACACACGTACCATCGAGCAAGTCCATAAGAGGTCTCAACACTTCGTCTGCCTCTGCTGCCACCGCATTCCGTTGGGCAGGTTGAGCCAAGTTGATTTGCCCTTGGCCTTTCACGGCCAACAATAAGTCACCCAGTTCTTTCACACTCTGCGTGATTCTCGGCTCCAGACTGAACACCAACAAATTGCACCACATTAATCAAACTCATAACTGAGAAATCGAGTCAACTCACAATAAGCAGTAGTGATATAAATAACAAACACAATTGCATGGCAGTCAGTAGTTGGGATCTATCTACCTATACATGCCATGACATGACAATGGGATTCGTCACGCTCGGCTCTACAATAATAACAATTGCTATGTTATCGTGTTCAAAAGGGTTGCGGTGTCAAACAATGGGAGAATTTTGTAGGGACAGTGAATAATATTAAATGCGTATGGTATGTATGTGAAGGGAATCCTTTATTTGTGTTGGGTACAATAGCTAAATTGCTTTCACCCGGCCCAAATTATAATTCATTGCCAGGAATTTGTGACAATAGGCGATTCCGTAATGCATTGTTGAATATGTACCTTTTACTAAATTCTAAAGCCATTTCATCCATCACAGAATTCAAGGTTTGCTGCAAGTCTTTCAAAATATTGGCAGCATCGTCTTCCAGTTTCTCCCCACCCATGGCTTCAAATAATTTCTCGAGCTGAACTCGCAGTTGCTGGATGTCATTCATGAGAATACAAGCCTGTGGGAAGTAATTAAAATCAACTATCAGAATTCAGGCCATGTGTACAGCTAATGGATGGATGCATGACATACGATTTTCTCATCTTTCATTTGGAAGGGGAACTCCTTTTTGGCTATATCGGCGTAGGCGACAAGCACCTTCACAATTGTTTTGGCATATCGCTTCATGTATCGTTTCCAAATGTCAGGATCTGGACATTCCAGTTTGGAGACCACATCAAAGCATTGTGTCAATTGAGTAAACACGTCAACAACAGACACACTGAACAGGGCATGTTCAGAACTCCTTTGGAACTGCAAACAAATACGTGCGTAACATTCATTTATCAATTACTGCAGCTGGTTAGCGTACGTACTCAAAGTAAGAGATCGCATTTCCATGTGTATAACAGGTCATGGAATCCAAGAAGACTCATTTGGCTCCCCAACAAACCCATATCCAATTAATACTCAAATAGTTTCAAAACCAGAACGATAGTAATGGCAATAATACCATGATTGATGACAGATTAGCTTGTCTTTATGGCGTGATAATGTCTTTATGGTAAACATGGATATAAATTTATTGGTCTGGTTAGTTCCTTTGGTTGCCAATTTCCATTCCTTGTGTATCGTGATTAACCAAGGAAAGTTTTTGATGAGGGATACAATCTAATTGAAATGACGATTGCCCTAAAATGTTTATAGTTTAAAAAAATGTACTTGGAAAGTAACTGCTGCGATTTTAATAGAAAACTTAATCAATTTCTTTGAGTGGACTGATTTTTACTGGATAAGGAAAGAAAAATGAGGGCAAAAAAATTGGTACGGCAATAAACTTTTTTGACAAAAATGTTTTTATTAACAATGGAGACAATTACCCCGTCTTTTTTATCTCGAGCAAAGGCACCATGCAAGTATTCTAGAGAGACGTCATCATTTTCATTTAGCCACTGCATTACGAAAGGCTCAAACCAGCTGTAATAATATCAAAGCAAAATGTTCACATTTTACGAGTTCAATAAAACTTACTCACTATCTAGGAAACACGCTAAAAATGAAAATTTTCTCTCCAAACAGCATATATTCCCCGTCACAACATAATAATGTATATTTTTCATTTCAAATAAATGCAAAAATATTGTCCTCTAAATGTGAAATGAGAATTTATTGGTGACACATTGGTATGTCTATGTACTACACATAATGCGTCTTTTTCTGACATTCCCATCAATGCGAGACATTGTGGTTATAAATCTTAAGACTTGGCCACACAAAGTTGGTTAGTTCGTCATAGTGAGAGAGAGAGATTTGCATTTTGCACTTACGCAGGATATTCAGGCACGGAACCCTTGTAGGGTGGAACTTCTTTAACATAATTACTGTACAGCCATTTGACTTTGAAATGGAGGTTCATGTAAGCGTTAGATTTGCAAAGGCGGTGTTGCTCATGCTCCTCCAGAGCGTATTTCATATCCACGGCAAAGAGACTCCACATTGTGGCCGCTGAAAGCTGTCACCAACAAAGCACATTCATCAGTCTCATTCTAACTAACAATATTTATTCATTTAACTGCCTACGCCACTGGCAGCAGTGGCATAGTTTTACGTTCTTACAGTTGAAGACCTTGCTAAATAAACTTTTGAACTAGTCAAAACTTTCTACTGTTTCAAAGATTAATGCATTGTGTTAGATGAGATATTTAGGTTTCGCGCATTAGAAAAAAACTAGCACGGGTGCATAAGCCCTGTACCAGGCTAAAAACGAAAATAATTTTGAAATCAGAAAATAACAGTTTTCTATTGTTAATTTTTTGCATTTATCTTTTTCTTACCTGTCCAATGTTGAGCTCCTGAGGGAACTGATTAAGGACAGGTGCGTAACTGTTTTTGTCTTCTTCTATAACGGACACTATTAAGGCAATGAGTTTGTGCCAGAAATCCACACTATCTAGTCTTGGTCCATTGTCATCCCCCTCACGTTTTGCTTCATTAGGATCAACCTAGAAAAAGTGGCATTTAACATTATGTTGAAGGTTCATGTACTCTTACTAACAAACCAACTTTCAAACACATTGTTGATGATGATACTAAATTGAGCGGCCGAGCGAAACTGACACACTGACTGAGATCAGACTGACTGACCCAGATGGGCTTTCACCACAGGCAAACAACATGGCTTTCATCTTGCCAAATTAAATTACTCTCATTTTCATCATCCACTGTGAGAGCACACATAACCCTGTGGCGCAGACTGTCGACTTTGAATGAAATTAAATTTCCGCTCCCACAAAACTTTACAAATTTCCCCCTTACATAAATAAATACAAAAAAATTAACTTGACAGATTTGTTTTCAAATTTAATTTAACGTCATCCCAGCTTCTCAATTCACGCAATTCATATAGAACCGCAAATCCTTTTGAAAATTGATCCGGTGGGATGAAAAAATCCATATTGGGCTCAGATTTCCTACTGTGTTTTGCTGGTAGCTCTACAAATGTAGTTAAGATTGCAAAAATTATGGAACCTGAAACTCTCTGGAGTAGAGCTCATAACAGTTCTCGAACAGAAACTGGTAAGTGGAACGAAGGCAGGCTTTCACACAGTCTTTCACCACGGTGCTGGCTCTGGGTGGACTTGACAGCTCTTGAACCTACGCACGCATACAAACAAATAAATAAACGTATTAAGCATTGGATATTCACTTTAGTTATTCTCAACAGTTTTATACTACGAGAAATGCTTGTTAGCCATTTGGCTCTGCTAAGTTATGCAACTTGTTTGTTTCTTCAATCCAAACAAATGGATAAAAAAAACTTTTCACAATTATTTCTCATCGCAGCCCATTCTTGAACTCATTTTGTAACTGGTGCGCGAAAAATGGGACAAAAAAGTTAAAAGACACATGTAGAAAAATCATACCTTGGTTTTGAAAATGGGAAGAAAACAAGGACATTACGGCAAAACTTTTATAACTAACAAATTAAGTAACTATTTTAGTTTGTATGGTTGGTTACTTAATCAATACGTGCTTCATGATGGGAACAAAGGAAGCGAAAAGTGAAATACCATTTTGTTACTATATGAAAGTAGGAAAGAAAAACTCAATTTCGTTCATCTAGAATGACAGCCTCTTATTCTCGCCGTGTAAACTCTTCGAAGGTCTACTCAACAAGATTAGGAAGAAAAAGTGACCACATGGGCTGCACCAGAGAATTACTTTTGTGTGTGGAAAAAATGTTGGGAAGATAATATGTACGTGCGTCAGATATTTGGAAGGAAACTACAGAAGACCACAGACTGCACCATGATTAAAATACAAATGGGATGTCAGCAAAGAGATGAAAGTTTTATTTAACAACTGGCAAGATTTATGTTGCGTAAAAAAAACTGGCTTTCTCCCAGCAAAATTATTACCACGTTAAGAGGTGCTCTAAGTGTTAACCTCATGTTTTTCGGTGTTTGGTTTTCCCATAATGCACATGTTTTAACTTCGAAATTATGAGTTTTTAATTTAAAATTTTTTTAAACAGATATGGATTGGTAACCAAAGAAAAAGGTAAATATTTTGGAGCCATAGACAGAATGAATAAAATGACAATTCCTTTTACAAGCTAAATAATAAATATCTGTGTACAGTAACAGTAAACCTCATTTCATACTGATTTACACAGGTCCAATAAAAAAACCCACAGAAACCAATATAAGAGTACAACATTGTAATGTAAAAAGAGCGTGAGTGTATTTTATATATTCTACATTTCTGCAACTTAAACTAGATGGCATAAGAAGAAAGGGAAAACAATCATGGGAGCATTATTGATAAAATGATATAACGGGGAACATAAATGTTTCATGAGTAAAAAAACAAGTGGTGAAGAAAAAGTTTGTCCACAGGATCGGCAAAAGCTGTAAAAAACAATACCCCATTGGCCTATACATTACTACTATATATAGTACACATGGCTTGAAAAGTAAATAGTAACTCGGAGGCATCTTAATATTTGGGGCAACAAAAATCGATTATTTCTATCTGCATACAAGCATTTCATCTAAAGCTCTCAACTGGAGCTTCCAAATCGTTTGCTTGTGAAAAGGAAACCTTTTGTCATGTGTACAAAAAGTAAAATGGATTTTTTTACACACTATAAATCCTTTTGGCCCACGTGTTGGCTGTTTGCTCAACATGATTTATATCTGTGTGTATTGACTAGCACACTTGTTTGATACTCCTCGCTCAAAATCACTTGAGAAGATGAATTTCGCATGAGCGACCGATTACAGGTTACAAAAGAGTGAGATGGAACGTACTTTCATTCTGAAGAATGTGATGCTTGTAAGGAGATCCACAGTAGATTTCAAATCCATCAACTTCTCTTGACTTGAGGCCGGGAAATTATTTCGGTACATTGACAAGTCAATACGGAGCGAGTTGTGCAGCTGATCCAACAGTTTCACAAACTTCTCTTTCTGGAAATCACAGAAATCAGTGGAACATTACATTCTACTGGATCATTGAGCATTTTTGCGTAATCACTCACAAATAAATCTACTAACTTACCCCGAAATTGGATGCGGCAAATCGGTCAGATGCAGATACAGCGGAAGAAGCAGTCGTGTGGGCATAATAGGCATTGATATTGGCCAAAAGTGTACTCATCACAGCTGGCACGCCATTACATAAGTACTTGGTCGACAAACAGTGAAAGTTCCTGTCCAAATCCCATACAAAATTCATCCATCTTAACCCCATGCAAAATTAATGAGCGAACAAACTAAAAACAAGTTTATACATGAAGCCTATAAAGTTTGTTTGCAGCGAAGGAATTTTTACGTTTGTTTTGCCATTTGAAGGGGTTATTTGATGCCCTACAATTTTACAGTACTACATACATACTATAGAAAAGTCTTTTTTTTAACAATGTCAGAGCGTAACGCTGCATTGCAAGACGATGAAAGAATTGAATGAACTTTTAAAAGAAAATGAATGTGAAATAAGCGCATTTCATGTCAAGCTATGCACAATTTACTTACAAAGTGGATGACATTGTAGATATGAATAAAATACTTCAAAGGAGTACATGGGAACACCAGTTTACTTGAGTATTATGAGAAGAAAAATGAGAAAAATGTTATCTCGATTTGAAATGAAAAAAGGGTACATGTCAATTGCACAGGATCGATTTCAGTCTTGAACCCTAAGTCAATATGTCAGCTCAGTAGTGAGTGAGTGCATAAAATTTGAACGATATAATATATTCCGCATACAGAATATTTCCCTAACCTAGCGCATGAATACTATAAGAACTGCGTAAAATATTCAAAATCTTCATGAAGTCTATTTAAATTAAAATTCTGGCAAAGATCAAAGAATCCTACATACATAATATGTTACGTAAGCTCCAGATTAGGTTTCAAAATTCACAATGCACCATATTCTACACTGATTTGATCAAAGGTGTGCTATTTCCTCGCTTATTTATTTTTTTTAGTCTAACTAACTAAGGGATGCATATTGCTGGCTGCACTAACTAACTCAAATAATTCAGGTGTAAGTTTTGTTATAACTATAACTAACTCATAGTTTGGTATTCAACACATTATTTTGCTCATTCCGTAAGTACCAGCTCTCTCTATCTTAATAATGGGTAAGGATGCATACAAATGTCCTACTTTCCCTATTAATGCGCCAGTCGTAACCTCCCATGGCAAATACACATATTAACAAGGCAAACTCCCTATCTAATCTATGCAACAGAATTTCCATTTCAATCGAATAAAAATTAACCAAACTACTCCACCCTACATGCGTTAGTTAATGATTATTAAAATAATAATATTTTATTATTTTTCGGTATGAAATACGAGCTTATTAACAAGAGTATGAAATTTAATTAAGAAAAAACGTACGTCATGGCCTGGTAGATAGACTCGATCCCATATCGCATTGCAAACTCATCAACAATTTCCTCCCCTGGATCTTCAAAATATATTTTCCACGCATCATCACCTTTGGCAGACGGTAATGGCATCATCCCGTTACTCACTTCACACAAATGGTGAAATAGATTCTCGTGCAAGCAAGTGTACTGTACGTGATATGGGGCGACCTGGAACCAAACACACGCACGGATGAATTTACTTACTGTACTACTGACCCTTTGCCTCATCTCTGGCTCTAATTCCAATTCACTCCACAAGTTTAGTGGTCTTGTAATAACTACTACTACTACTATACTCGAGATGGCCATCATATTTCCATCCCGTATGGTAACTAATCATAATCATCATAATAATAATAAAAAATGAAAATCCTCCTTTAATATAGGGACCTACTCATTTGTTGAGATGAGATGACAACAATACTACATTATGAAGACGGTAAAAAGCTGTAGGAGGCGAAAAATTTTCTTTCTTTAATTAAATCGTGTTCATTGCACTAAATGAATGTGAACGTAATAATCTTTTCCATGAGTAAAGTATTGCGTGCATAACTTTTATAATGGACGGAATTGAGGCCATACAGAATACTGAGAATAGAGATTATATGTATGAGAGGAGTAAGTGTACTCTGGTGAAAATGAAACCATACGTAAGGAAGGATAAGGCAGAGTATGAGCTAGTTTATATAGTTATAGCAGTACTAGTGACAAACCTTTTCCTCTCCTTTTATTTCGACGCTGATATGAAGTCGTATGGCCCCAGAGACTGCGGATTTGTCGGTCCGTTTTTCCAGATGATACCAGACATCCATTTCTCCGGAAAGGGTGCGCACCTACAGCATAAACATTTTATGGTGAGGCATTATTAATATTATGGTTCGGAGTTTGCATACAAATAAACTACTTGAGGATATAACTAAAAGAAGTTGTTGAAGTCATTGTTCCTCTCATTCTCACAGAGCAAACAAAAAAGGAGGATCATGGATTATGTAGCGAAGAAGAGATAGGGAGACACAAATGGGTTAAAAAATATGGGATGAAATATGGTTGGACAAAGAATTCATGACAACAAGTATTGTATAGGGGGACAACCAACCTCGATTATCGTTTGCCCTAAAAAATCATCAGATTCCCGGGTGAGCTTCTGTCGCAGTTTTGACTTGAGATCATTATCTTCGTCCCAGACTCGCACTTTTATTCGGTCCGATGAGTTATGGCATTCACTGTGTTCAATAATTTGAATGAAATATTTAAATCTACTCCTCCATGTATTTATACTGGTGCAAGCATAGGACGTGAAATAAATAAAACAGCCAACGGCTTCTAAAATTGTTGAAAAGCAGATTCGGACTCGTGGCTTTGATTAGTTTTAATGGGGATTTCCTGTACGGCATTTGATAAGCTTGAACATGCCTTAATTCTTTTTTAGTTGGTCAGCATAAAAGGAATGCATGTAGCAATGGAACTTACAAGTAGAATTTTTCATTCCAAACAGGATTGAGCTCTTGAGGCATCGTTCGGGTCCTCTTTTTAACCTTACCAACTTGGACCGTCACATATGGATCGGATGTGCCACTCTTGTCTTTGGCAATCAACCCTTGTGCGCATATAACTGTTCCCAATTGCGTCATGAGCAAAGATTCGTTTCCACGAAAAAGTTAATAGACCATAACACAATTAGTTCTTTAGTTACCAGCATAATACACTTGAGTTTACTTTAATTGCTTTCTCAATTGAGGCCAAAAAACATAGCGGGACATAAACCAACTAACAGACTGACTGGATGATTTCCATGGAACAAATTCGTTACCCAGTCAGTTATTTAGACAAAATGAGTCCACGGGTGATTTTTGGCATCAGTTGAAGAATAAGTGGAAACAGTATAGAAAACAAGCAGTAGAGATTACAAATGCATGCAAGACAAGATTCAACCACAGATGGGAACGGGCAAATGCAAATCAATTTTCACAAACATACAAGTTACACCACACACACACACAAATATACTACACTAAATAAATAAGCTCAGTTTGTTATGTACAGACTCACTGCTCACTACTAATGGGAGCAAGCGAAATTGGAAAACACTCGAGAAGCAGTAGTATTGTTAGAAGCAGCAATTTATTAGATCCAAATCTACTCATCATTTCTGATTGCTCAAACAATGCTCTTCTAGTAAGCTACTAGCTAACTAACTAACTACGAACCAAGGCTATTAAGTTTCCCAACCTTTGTCTATGGTGAAAACTGTAACTTTCCCCATTATTTTTGGAGTGAGCTTTTGATGCACAATCTATTATAAATCTGTACTACATTACGTAATTACTTACAAACCCTAAAAGTTTGTTTTCTCAAACTAACGTGCTCATTATGCTTTACGAGTCACTAATTCATTCCACTATATAGCGTCTAGTTTTAATCTTGGTATCTAAAATTCCAGTTGCTACCAAAATTAAATTTTTAAATGCACATGCACTGGCGTACTAACTAACTAACTAACTAACGTAACTCATACCTTGCTATCTAAATGATATTTGGACAGCTGCCAACTAACTAACTAACTAAATATTACAGGCATAATAGTTATGATTAGGACGATGATTATGATTGATAGTGTACCTGTGATGGCAATCTTGCATGACCATTTGGAAGTCCCTTCTAAAACCATCTCTTCAGCTAGGTTTACATTCTCAATGTGTACATCAGGTCCGACGTTGAACATTGTTCTGCGAACCGTGCACAAAACGTGAGTAGTAAACATGAGCTTATTCCAATCCATTGCCTTCTTTTCTTATAATCCATCCGCAACACAACAAAATTTGTGCTCGTTTTCAAAAACTTCTTTTTAGCTATCGATGAATTCCTCTGTGGACTAACTGATATTTCAAGCTACTTTCACAATGACCTTAACTAACGAATGGTGTCCTAGGTTTTCTCTCATTTTTCCAATAAGACTCTTAAAAGCTTAATAGCCAATTAGTATTACTGAGAGTATTACGGCACAGATTATTTATCCATGAGCCCTCTGTACACAGCCATACATTATACTATAGCTTAGCCTCCCAGTTTAGTTAAGTGCCTATGTGCCTGCATTTTTAATATTAAATGAGACGCACTTGAAAATTCAGAACGAGTACGAAATTGAAAGTTATTGTCCTTTCTTACTCATGTTCCCATATTGCTTTCCAACTCAACTTTTTTATTAGCTCCGTTTCCCAACACTGTACAGAGTTGTGCAGTGAAAGGGAAATTATTATTGCGCACAATAATTTCAACATAGGATTTCTTATAACATAAAGTCAGCAGCGGAGCTCATAAAACTAGAATTATAGAGATATTCAGTAGCAGCATTACTAATTTCGTCCCTGATGAATTGATGCTAGTTAGAATCCCATATCATTATAGTTGGAGTTAAAGTTAGTATACAAAGCTTTGAGTAGTTGCTATCTATAAATACACAAAAAAAATACAGTGGTATTATTTACAAAGCTTAAACTTGGTATTAGTTTCCCACGTTTGGAGAACAATCTCCAACTGAAAAACACATGGGTGGAGAGGGAAAAAATGTTCTCATGGCTCATTGGGTAGTGTACACAAAAACAGAGTTAGGAACTGCGTGATAGGGTTAGTACGTACAAATGGAAACAGCTTGCACACAGTTTTAACGCAAAGAAAGTAGAGAAAGTTGAAAACTTGACATGAAGCTAGATGCGAGAGAACATGAACTGAACATAATGCACACTTGACTTGATGGTGTTCATTGAGAAAAACAAACCTGTGATTGCAATTTTTGCAGACCATTTGCTAGTTCCATCTAAGACTGATTGTTTAATGGCTTTCATGTGTCCTGTATGACTTTTATCGTCTACACCAAAAACTTGCCTGAGACAACCACACAAAAGAATAAGAAACTTTGGCATACATTTTTTATACTAACGATACACATTCTCACTGACTATAGGCTGTTAGTAAAAAATTAGACAAGTCAGACGAAAAACTTTTCTCAATTATTATTGATGCCATTTTCCTCTCTAGCCAACTAACTGTCAAGTCCTAGGCACGGTATTCATTTATAGTATATCCAGAGCGCGATCTAAACTTGTAACTAATTTTGAGTTCATTGTGTTTTCATCATAGGTTAGAAAAGTTTAGCAATGTCAGCACGTAGATTATAGCGTTGCACAGGGAAAAAACTTACCGAATGAGTTCAAAAATTTCCGGCTTGTTTCGCTCCCTTTGTTTCATAATTTCTTTCATGGCTGTAATAATGCTGTTGGCTTTATCATCAGCACCATGTTTGCAACTTTTTTCCGCCGCACCTGTAACCATGTGTTAATTAAATGCTCTTTAATTCATAAAGAAAATACACAGCTGAATAAGAAGCATGATAAAAGCAAATGCTGAATTCATAAAGGATGAATAATAATTAGTCTTAATTTTGAAAGTGAGCTCACAAAAACAAAAGGCTTGTATAGCTTCACGTTTTCTGTCCAAAAAACTATGCATGAGCACCTAATAAATCAAAATACTAAAAATCATTTCTTAAGCTCCAGAAAAGTCAGATTCATCAAAGCTATATAGGTAACTAACTGGATTCCATATTTTACCTAAAATCCCTGCATCTTATCAACTTTCTACATTCCTTTTTGTATAAATATCAAAGGTACCGCAAACTCACTTTCAAATTGGTTGCCTGCATGTAGGCAATCCTTCTTAGTTAGAGTATTCTTTGAAGATTTTAGTCTTTAACTCACAAACATTAAATTCTCTCATTCAAACCTTTGTTGCCATTTACAATCATAATTTTTGCACAAAAGAAATGACGGATCAAACATGCATTCATGTCATGTTGCGGTTTACCTGATACATTACATGTTAAATAAGTAAAGCGAGTTTTTAACTTCATATTTGTACAAAAGACTTGACAACCGATTGAACTATCCCTCTTACTGTCAACTTAAAAAGTGATGTCTATGCACGTGCCCTAACTAGCTAACTAACTAAAAGAGATCCTTGCTGTACAAGTTGTCACATGGGGCTCACCTCACCCACACAATGGGACAAAAGCTGTGTGTTGTTGTGTGTACTTACGTTGTAAGCAGTCGGCATTGAGGAGGTCTTTACATTTCTCGTGACACTTGACACCGCATTCGGTACATCTCACTCCCTGTCTGGCAATTCCCCACAATAGGCCTTCACATTCGTAGCAATAGGTTGGGGACGAGGCGGACCACAGGACGAAATTATGAGGAGTGGTGCTCGAAATAGGGTAGATCAGCGCTTGCAATGTTTTCTTGTACACATGCATTTTCTGCATGACGGTTGGGAAGAAAAAAATACCCAAATCAGTGAGCTCTTTTCATGAAATGTGATACCACAAGTTTGAACTAGGATTCAACATGGAATCCAAATCCAACTAGGGTGAGTTTAATATGGGCACCTATGTAACTGTATCTAGTTAGTTACCAAAGGTTCCACTATTTACTTTGGCTAACGTTCATTTCCAAATATTTTGATGATACAACTAGGAGAAATACATAAATTAAATCAACTCAAGCAGGAATATAAGGTGCAGCTACAACATTCACAGTGTACAGAATCAGTCCAACGAATTACTTGTTAGGAATACAGTGAAAACAACAACGGCGGGTGAGTGGAATTTGCATGCAAAGCAAATAGTCTGGCAGAGAGACAGCTCATGTTAAAATTTCCATTGAGACCATGCGTATATAGTGAGAAAGTGAAAATAACTGACTGAGAATTAGTGGAAAATTTAGAGCCAGACCTAATATTTATATGGTTGCTTGCATTTCTCAAATTCCCAATGCGCGTGTCATGGACCCACGGATTTTCAATCACACACAAACTGTTCAGTAAAGCAATCACGTACCTTGTCCCACAACAATGATTTAAGAGATAAAAAATGCAATGCATTCAATTGCCACTCCTTTTCTATCGATCGCAAAAAAAAACTACAACCGTAATCATATTTTTCCAAACAGTACGCATTTACCATCTATCACTAGGAATCTATGTAACCGACAAGTCTCAAGGCCTGCATTATCATTTATTCGTACTCTAACTAACTAAGCCATCTAATTATTTGATAGTTAGTTAGTTAGTTAGGAGATGAGTAGGTTAATTAGTTTTCTTGCTTCATGCAGCTAGAACTGGATATAGAGTTGCACTCGTTCATTCCTTTCAGTCCGTGGTCTACTCAACTATGCCTCGAGTTTTAGTTGGAGCATTCTAACTAACTAAAGTGAAAGTTCATATAATACGTCTACGCAACGCATCTAATGTATTATGTATGCAAGTAAGTAATCAAGAGTTTGCCTAGTTGAGACAGACACAAAAATAATCATATTGTGAGGCACAATATGACTTACCAATTCCTAATCCAAGAATAGAGTGCAGAAAAGACATGGTGAGAATATAAGACACATGAGATGGGTTGTTGTTTGTAAAACAAAATGTAATGTTTAACTTTTGACTCGCTAGAGGAATTTTTTTTTCTGCTTCACAATAGTGATAAAGTAGGAAGTTTTCTTTCCATGGCTGTAAGTTTTATGATTTCATCCTAGCCTTTGTTTCGGTGGAAATACAGCTTATATATACAGCGCTAGTGCCGTATTTACAAATGGATTACAAATGTAAGCTAAGGATTTATAGTAAGAAAAAAGTACTGTGGGGCTAATGGAAATATTAAAAGCCGATTTGTGGAAATGATGGACACTCAGTGAGTAAACAATGCCAACACATAAAAAACATGTATAAACAAATATATAGATAGTCATAAAAGGTGAAAAAATTGAATGATGTGAAGCGAGGAAAAGTTTTTCTTTGTACAGGTACAGTGTAGAACACGGGCAAGGTGAAACATGTATGGTACAACAACATTCCAAAGACACAAATGATTAGTTAGTAATTATGGTCTAGTAAGTGGAGCAACGAGTATAGTGTGAAAATAAATTACTGTGTTGGCACAAATCCCTTTGTGAATCATCATAAGTTAGTTAGCACATGAATACGTTTTTAAAGTTAGGCTAATAATTTATAATTCAAGAACACAAAGCACATGATATTTTTGCTTACCAATTCCTCATCATTCAAAGTGGACCGAGGTATGGCATTTGTAAGTCCAGCTTGTCGCTTCGTAGCTGCCATGGTCTAAAAAATGTTCACAAACACATGTACAGTTAGTAACCTGCATTCACGTTCCATGTAATTTGTTTTCATACCAGTAACTAACTAATCAACTCTACGGTTTGAAGAAACGCGTGCAAAATAAGGTCAACTGTGGTTGGTTACGAGCAACTAACTATCTGTATGAAAAATCAGGTAATGGCTGTATAGCATGCTGAATACAGAACATGAGAAGAGTGCAAAAATTAATTCAACGACCGTTGTAGAAAGATTTATAGTTTGTTAGTAGTACCTTGAGAACCTGGAGGTGAGCAGCCAAACACATTAGGTAAGATTTAAAAGAAACAGAGATTAGAATGGATTAGTCAAAGTTAACATGTCTCTTCTTTTCCTCATCACTCATTCCCTGCCTAAACATTAATTAGCCTGTTGGTTAGTTTTTACACTATGGTAAATTAAAAACTGCCTCTCATCTCCAAAATTATCATCATGTATCATACTACACATTGAAATGGGAAATTAACTTTGCGTCAGCAAGTAAATGGACACCACTCTCACCCATATCCTCGTCTTTTTCATGTGTCCTTGTAGTTAAGGCAAAAGTTGAGCCCTATTTGGCCAAATGCCAACGCCTGAACAATAATAATATCCTTTTGTATTCTTAAGGGCTCCTTGTTTCTCATGAGACACTAACTAACTCACTACTATCACTCTTATTGCCAGCTCGCTAGTTAGTTAGTAAGTAGTCATCATAGACTTGCAAACAAAAGACTAATGATCATCATCATGAATCATGATAGGACTCAAAACAGAAAGATACAATTCTTCGATAAATGACTACAGATTTCTGTTGGCACTTGGCACTATACATGTTGATGACCTATTTTTTTCATCTCCTGTTTTTACTTTCAATCATATGAGCATGTTAAATAAGATTTATAGAATTCGGTTAACAATGTTTCAGGCTTACCAGCTCAGAAACAAGGGGGATGGACTTTTTCCTCGGTCGAATGTCAGGCATGCTATCAATAGTTGAGTAGAATGGATTGTCTCCAGGATGCCTGCAAAAATTAGAACAAAAAGTTAGACAAGTACAGTTCTATTCCAAAGGTGGCTAAAAATGTAAAGGGCTTCAAACTAACTACTATTGACATGGAATGGAACGATTTACGATGAAGACAAAAATTATTGTTCAGGAAAACAACACCTACTAGTATTTGTGGAAACTATGCAAATGTGATTTATGATAGTGCCCTGTACAGCATAATTACATTTTACACGAGACGAATAAACAAAGTGGAGCACAATGATAAATAATCCACTAGGGAGGCATTAGATAGGCTTTTAAATAAGAGCCAAAAATTAATGTAACTAGCATGCTCCCTCTGTCAGAATAATGTTTCCTGTCTCAAAACTCAATAAAACCATCCGAGTAAAAAAATCTTGAAAATACATTCAACCTGTGAGCTACTATACCCCATAACTCTTTTAAAACATTATAGTTCGTTGCTGCCAATGCACGATAGGATTCTGCGTTCATGACTTTTGAACTCGAAAAATACATAATATATATCCTGCAGACGTTTGCAATCTTCGTAACATCTTTACAGCAAATTTAATTTTCTCACTCCATTTTTAACTCCAAAGTCAACAACAACATTCGAGCTAATCAAATTTCTTGCATCATACTATATTCTCTGAATACACAAAAAAGTTATATTCTTACCCAGTGGGGCGGCCGGATCCATCAATTCCTCCAGCATTCTATAAACACAATTTGTTGAAATTAGTAAATTCAATATAACACACTTTCATACAAATAGCTCGAGGCAGACAGCAACTAATCTAACAATCCAAAAAGGCTGAAGAAAGCCGGCAGTAGCAATTTTACGCAAGCATCATAATATTATACGCTGCGCTTCAAGTTCCAAATTTCAACAAGTATGGATGTAGTGACTTTGACACAGATTACGTGCACACATTATATCCAGTGGAATGTGCTCCTATTGTCCGCATTCCGTCAGTTAGTCAAAACCAACAAGTCAACTAAACAAATTACTGTCTGTGAGCAATTAGCTCACTCTGGAGAGGAATATAAAATTCTCCATCCAGTGTCAGTTGCAAGTGAAACCCCAAACTGACATGATTTCTGCACCAAGGCTAGTCTACAAAGAGAGACAACAGAAGCTCCTATAAACTGTAACATACACTTGGTTGTATCGATCGGGTGGAGAAAGTGAAAGTTGAAGACACACCTAAATGCGAAAAAAGTTTCCAGTGTGTACTACATAGCAGTACAGAGTGGGCATCAGTAACGTCTGAAAGTTTGCCTCAAAGCACTGGGACTGATACTGACAGGGAAAAAAGGCTAATGGTAAAATACACTTTCCTCTGAAAGCCGATTTCTGATTTGAACCCATCACATAACCACTATAAGAGAGGAATACTTACACATAGTAATACTACATAATAGTATACTTGAGTCCCAGTTGTAGTCAAATAGGATGGGAAAATGATACACGCTCGTAACTATTGTCAAAAGCTATCAAAGGATGATGATGGGCATCATAAAGTGACCATTTGTGTAAAATCAAACAAACTAGTCAGTCATATTGAAATGGCTCTTCTCACGCTAAAAGGAATGATGCGCTCTGAATGAGAAGAAAAAATCCTAGAAACACATTAGGAGCAAGAAAACAAGAAAGATTGGCCGTTGGTTGTGAAAAGATGAATTCTCATTGTTTTCTTTCCTCCATGGAGCCAACTATACTACAGGATGACAAAAAAAGAGCAGAGCTAAAAAAGCAATCTGAAAGGAATTGCCTCCAACTCCAGTCTCATAAACTATGTGATCAATAACTGGAGAATGGAGTGCTATGAGCATTTTTTTTCTCATTTCCCAACAAAAAATCCATTTATTCACGCAACTACACACCCATTATACAAAAATGGAGCGCAACTGGTATTTACTTACATACTAGCTGGCTATCCCACCTACTCATTTAGTCTGAGAGAAAACTAATTGGGACGATGACGATTAAGTACGGAAACGTAACACAACCATTTACTCTTTGGTCTCCCTCCGTATAATAATATAGTATGCAATGCACGATAATCATTGTATACGCGTGCACTGGAAATTAAAAGGGACATACACTTATGAACTAACTACCGTCATCTAATCACCATATGAATATTCTTTGCAAAGGGAATGATCACAGACGGGCTCGTTTAGCTAGACACCATTATTATGGAAACCGCCCAAATATTTCATGCTCAATAGGTTTCCACTATGTGCTTTGGTTCCCAACTTTGAAAAGTTAACTCAGAAAGCACATGGCCCACTGTGAAAGACGCGCT
>Ga0210040_10001589_pt1 | contig 33942 bp, 49 predicted proteins | sample CryGeyCG12114_NA_FD_185462 | JGI IMG/M metagenome (GOLD analysis project Ga0210040, IMG submission 185462) | Groundwater microbial communities from aquifer - Crystal Geyser CG19_WC_8/21/14_NA (SPAdes) (version 2) | ecosystem: Environmental > Aquatic > Deep subsurface > Groundwater | place: USA...
GCCCGGAGCACCAGCGGCCCCGACACCACTGCGGTTGCCTCGCCACTCCCGAGCCCGTGGACCGCCGCGACGCCGACGACGCGACGTTCCGGGCGACCCTGGCCCGCCTCGAAGCGGCACCGGTGGCCGACGAGGACACCGTGGAGCGGGTCGCGCGGGCGATCCACGACAGCGACCCGTTCTGCGGTGGCTGGCCCTGCTACGCGGCCGATCAGTACCGCGACCAAGCCCGTGCTGCCATCGCGGCTCTCAAGCCCGCACCCGGCACCGACAGCAGCGGGCAGGCGTCGTGCGGGGACCTGTCGCCGTCGGTCAACTTCGGCGGCGACGGCGAGTCTGAGCGCTTCATGTGCGAGCTGCCGCACGGTCACGGCGGCGCGCACCAGCGGGACAACGGGGGTGGGCTGCCGCCGATGCGGTGGGTCGTGGCCGACAGCAGCGGGCTGGCCGTGCAGCGCGTGCTGGCAGTGGATCTGCCCGGGTACCTGAGTCCGTATAACGGCGAGCGCGCGGCAGGCTGGAACGAGGGCCTCCGCGTGGCCGATGCGCTGATCCGTGCCGCTGTGGCTGGTCCCCAGCGCGACCACGGCGGGGAGGGCGGGCAGTGACCGAGTGGCTGGCCCGGTCCCTCGGGCGACGGGTGCCGGGGTGGCTGCTGGTGCTCGCGCTGGCCACCGTCGGGGCGTGGCAGCTCTACCCCTGCGTCGTGCCGTGAGGCGCGGACGGCGGTGCATCGCCATCGACGGTGCCCGCGTGCAAGTCGATGGCGAGTGGTCTGACGAAGACACCGCGGCGATGCGAGAGATCATCGCCGCTGCTCGCCGAAAGTTCGCCCTCGAGCATCCGCTCGAGGTGTCAGACCCCCCGGCTACCGTGCCGGGGTCAACCGCACTACCGACAACCCTGGGAGATCCCGTGTCCAACCCCCTCAACATCGAGGCCCCGCCGGCCACCGGCGGTGACCAGTGGAAGAACGCCGACCACGAGGGTGAGCTCATCGTGCTCACCGTCAAGAGCGTCGGCGAGCACGAGTTCGAGAACGGGCTCGCCGAGTTCGTGGTCTGCGACATCACCGTCGTCGAGGGCCCCAGTGCGGGCGAGACCTACGACGAGGCGTGGGTGCTCGGCAAGGTGCTGTTCGGCCAGCTCAAGCGGAAGATCGGCCGCACATTCGTCGGCCGCATCGGCAAGGGTGCGAAGGTCGGCAGCAAGAGTGCCCCGTGGCAACTCGACCCGGTGAGCGCCGAGGACACCGCCCGGGCGGTCGCGTTCATGACCGAGCGACTCACCCCGCCCGCCGCAGGTACCGCGGCCGCTGCGCCGGCGGCACCTGCCCCGACCGAGGTCGGGGGCGACGACGTGCCGCCGTGGGAACGCAAGTAGGCGACGGTGACGAGGCTCTCTAGACGGTGACTGTGGGGGGTCGGGGACACTCACCGAGTGACCCCGACCCCTACCACCGAGAGAGCCCCCGCCATGCCCCAGGAGATCCCGACCCGCCGTGCACCGCTCGGTCTGACCCTGCCGATCCCTCGGCACATCATCGTCACCAGCGTGGCGCTGGGGCTCACGACGGTGCTGCTCGGGTTCTCCTACCTGTGGCGCCCCGCCACGATCCGCAGTCCCGACCTCGAGCGGCTGTCGGTGGTGGCGAAGATCGACGGCCCGCTCGGGTTCGTCATGGTCGCCGTGGGGGTGTGGGTAGTGGTCGCCGCGATGGTCGGATGCACCCGCGCCAGCGCGCACGCGGTCACCTCGATCACGCACCTCGCCTATGTCGTCGCGGTCGCCATGACCTACGTCATTGCCTACCCGTTACAGCCACTCCCGTCGGTTCCGCTGGCGGTGTTCGGGTTCATCGCACACGGCGGGGCGTGCCTCGCCTACTGGCAACGGGGGTGGCGCTAGATGGACCCGGCAACCGTGGGGGCGTGGACGACGGGACTCGCGGCGATCATCACCGCCGTCGGGGTCGTCATCAGGATCGTGGTCTACCGGCCCCGACTGCCGGTGGCCGAGGAACTGCTCGAGCAGATCGACGAGATGCGGACCGACGTGCTGGCGCTGGCCCGGTGGGCTCACCGGGCCGTGTCGCAGGCAGCGGCGCAGGGATTCGACCTGGAGGAACCGCCCGAGGTGTTCCGGTCCCTCGGGCAGCGTGAGGGGGAGCGGATGCACGACCCGGGGCAGCACGGGTGGCGCGCAAGCGTCCGTGCACAGACCGGCGAACAGCCGGTGACACCCCGCCGGCCACCCGCACCGGTCGGGCCCGACACGCAACCTGAGCGGCGCCAGGTGCGCCCCCTCCCCCCGCGATGAGAGGGTCACTGACCATGACGCACCTCGGCACCGAGCCACCGGCCGCCCCGCGGACCCTGCTCGAGCGGCTGCTCGGTGACACCGAGCCGGTCCGCCGCGCGCTCTACCCGGTGCTCGTCGCCGTCGTCGCGCTGCTGGTGTTCTACGGGCGGCTCGACGCGGGCTCGGTGCCGCTGTGGCTGGCGCTCGCCGTGGCCGCGCTCGGCATCGGGGGCACCGAGGCGGCTCGGGCGGTCGCCTACTCGCCGGCCACGGTGGGGGTCGTCGCCGAGGATGAGTTCGCCCGAGGCAAGCTCGTCGCCCGGTACGAGAGCTACGGGGAGCACGACCCGAACCGCTGCCGCGAGGTCGAGGACGGGTACCGCTGCGCCCTGGGAAGGGGGCACGCCGGGCCGCACAAGATGACGTGACGCAATGGCGGGGAGCACCCCGCCACCAGCGACGGGCGCCGGGCTCGCCGTAGTACCGCACCACCCCTGGGGGACTGCTATGAGGGAGACCGCGCCGACGGCGCCGACTGCCGAGATCAACGCACACGACCGCGAGATCGCTCGCGAGCTGTACGTCGCCGTGCGCGACGGATCGGGCAAGAGTGCGATCGCACTCGCTGCTCGACGGATCGCCGAGACCCGTGAGGCCGCATTCGCCGCCGGGCTCGAGGAACGGGCCGACGAGGCGCACGCCACCGGGTACGCCGAGGGGCTCGCCGACGGCATCGACAAGGGCCGCGAAGCCGGGTACCGCGAGGGGTTCGACGAGGCACGTCGCTCCGCCGGGTTCCTCAACGGCGAGCACGGCGCATGACCGCCGCGACCGACTACCTGCGGGCCGTCGAGGACGGCGCCGACGGGCTCGCCGAGTTCTACGCCGGCCGCCTCGACGCCCCCGTGCTGGCCGCTCGGGTGTGGGAGGGCCGCGCCGACGCGCTGGCGATCTCGGCACTCCACTACGCCCGCCACGGGCTGCACGTGCTCCCGCTGGCGCCGGGGCTCAAGGTGCCGCTCGGTGACCGGGACGGGTGCTGCGGTGGCACGCATGCCCGCGGCAGCCTCGACGCCCGCCGCGATCCCGATCACGTGCTGCACTGGTGGCGGGCTCACCCGACGGCCAATGTCGGCGTCGCCACCGGCCACCGGGTCGACGTGATCGACCAGGACGGCGCCATGGGCGCGGTGTCGTGGGCGCGGATCGGGCGAGCCGAAGCGTGGCCGGCGGTGCTCGGTGTCGTCACCACTCCACGCGACGGGGGCGTGCACCGCTACGTCGCCGCCACCGGGGACGGCAACGGGGCGAAGATCGCCCCGGGCATCGACTACCGCGGCGCCGGGGGTTACGTCGTGGCCCCACCGAGCATCGTGGACGGTAGGCGGTACACGTGGGTGCAGGCCCTCGACCTGTCGAGAGCCGCACGATGAGACGGGGAGCGAGTGGCCGAGCCGACGATCGACGAGGCGGCGAGGCTACTGCGCCGGATGAACGGCACGGGGACGGTCAAGCGCCTCTCGGTGATGTACGAGGCGCTACGCCTCGCATACCGGGTGGGCCGGGCGGACGAGTCACGGACGAGAGCGGGAGAACCGGAGGCCGAGAGCGCGCTCGAGGGATAGCGGGCACGTGCTCGTCGTGTCTCACTGCGCCCGGCTGGCCGTGCATATACGCCCCTGAGTGCGCCTCGTGACCATCGAGGGGGGCGTCGACTACCTCGGTGCGTGGCGGGCCGGGAAGGCCGCCGGGCCCGCGCCGGTGCTGTTCTCCAGCAACGGCAACGGGGCGCCGGCCACCAGCACGCTCGGCACCAGCCGGGCCGGGTACGGGCAGAAGATCCTCGACGACGAGGTGCAGCGCGTGCTCGGCGCCGTCACCGGGGAGCGGAACGCGACGCTCAACGTGGCCGCGCTCAAGGTGGGCCGAGCCGTGGCCGGCGGGCACATCGACGAGGACGAGGGACGCGCCGCACTCTCGGCGGCCGGGCGGCAGATCGGGCTCGGGCCGCGGGAGGCCGCGAGAACGATCACCAGCGGGTTCCGGGCCGGGATGCAGCATCCACGCGATGCCGGCGAGTCGACCGGGGCCGACGGTGTGGCAGCCCCGGTGCCAACCGACATCACCTCGCAGGTCAGCGGACTGGTCGCGCCTGCCACACCGGCCGGGCCGGGTGCCGTGGTCACGCACGAGCCCGAGCCGGTGCGCGACATCGCCGAGGGCTACCTACGGCCCGGCTCGTTTTTGCTCGACCTGCCGCCCAACCCACCAGCCGTGTGGGGCGAGGGCGAGACGGTGCTCTGGGCGCAGGGTGAGGCGCTCATGATCGCCGCGCTCCCGGGGCTCGGTAAGACGACCATCGCCGCACAGCTCGTGCGGGCCCGGCTCGGGCTCGACGCGTCGCTGTTCGACCTGCCGGTGATGGAAGGGAAGCGAGTGCTCTACCTGGCCGGGGACCGTCCCCAGCAGATCGGGCGCGCGCTGCTCCGGGCGTTCGACCGCACCGAGCTCGCCGAGATCGGTGACCGGCTGGTGCTCGGGTGGGGCCCGCCACCGGCCGACGTGGCGAAGCGGCCCGAGCTGCTGGCCGAGCTCTGCCACTCGGCGCAGGCCGACACCCTCGTCGTCGACTCGCTCAAGGACACCGCGATCAAGCTGACCGACGACGAGGTGGGGGCCAGTTACAACCGGGCCCGGCAGCTCGCGATCGTCGCCGGGGTCGAGGTGCTCGAGCTGCACCACCTCGTCAAGCGCAACGCCGAGGGCAAGGCGCCGAGCTCGCTCGCCGACGTGTACGGCTCGGCGTGGCTCACCGCGGGCGCCGGGTCGGTGGTGGTGCTGACCGGCGACCCCGGCGACCCGGTGGTGCGGGCGTTGCACCTCAAACAGCCCCGCGAGCCATGGGGGCCGGCGTGGATCTCCCACGACCACGCGAAGGGCCGATCCACCGTGCAGGGCCGTGTCGATCTGCTCGAGCTGCTGGCGCTGACCACGGTGCAGACCGCGCTCTCCGCGGCGCAGAAGATGTACGAGACCGAGAAGCCGAACCGGGCGCAGGTCGAGCGGGCCCGCCGGCAGCTCGACAAGCTGGTCGGCACCGGGTTCGCCACCAGCTCCCCGGGGCGACCCGGGGGCGAGGGTGGCTCCGGGGCCACCCGCTATCACCCTGCACTGTCCGAGATCCGCACACCCTGGGAGACCGAGAGCGATGACGACAACGAGTGAGACCCCGACCCGCCGCGTGCGGGTCAGATTCGAGCCGGTGGCCGCCGCGCTCGGTATCAAGCCATGGCGGGCGGTGATCCTCGAGCAGCCCGCCCCGAATCTCGAACGAACCGAGATCCCTGTCGGCCGGTTCGACGACCAGCCGACCGCCGTCACCGCCGCGTGCAGCGCGCTCCGGTTCCTGGCCGCGGGCATCCCCTGGCGGGTGACCGAGTGAGCCGGTGGGAGTGGTCCGAGCGGGGGATGACCGTCGTGCTCATCACGAACCCCGGCGGCGTGTACGACCTCACGGTCAGGGAGGACGGGCGGGGAGCTGGTGGCGCAAGCCTGCCCCCGCGGGCTGTGCGTGAGCTGCTCGACCACCTCGTCGAGTGCGAGGGGTACGAGCCGCTCGCGCAGGCGCTCGAGGACGTCGACGCACAGGAGAGTCGCGCCGAGGCGGCCGAGACCGGGGTCAACGCGCTCACGAGACAGCTCGCCGAGGCGCGCACCGAGATCGAGCAGCACAAGACCGCGCTCGACCTCGCCGACCAGCGGGTGCGGGCGCTCGAGGGTGACGGCGACGTGACGGCGACCCAGTACCGGACGGTGCGCCAGTGAGCGCGCGCAAGGGCAAGGGGCCCGGAGTGCGCCGCACCGACCTCCTGGTGCCCGAGGGGTGGCTGCCCCGCCGCAACGCCCGCGTCATCGTCCTGCCGCACGCCGACGAGCCGCACCCGCCGGCCGGGGTCTGGCGGGTCATCGACCGCAGCAACGGCGACCCGGGCCCGCACTGGTGGTGCCAACCCGCCGACGACACCGCGCGGGAGTGGCTGGCCCGCCACCCGAAGCGGCGCGTGCAGGGCTGTATCGAGGTCAAGGGGCTACGGCTGGCCCCGCACACCACGCAGCTCGCGATCGACGGGGCCGGGTCATGAAGCTCCCGACGAGCACGCGGATCGAGTGCCGGGTGACCGAGTGTAAGTGGGCGCACGACCTGCCCGTCGAGTTCCGCATCGTGCGCCACCCTGACGCGCCGGTCCCTGGTGGATTCGTCCTCGTCGGAGCAACCGTCGAGGTCGACGACGCCGCTGTCGCCGCCTTCGATGAGCTGCTCGCCCACCACCTCGACGAGCACGCGACCGACGGCGCCCCGCCGGCCACCGTGCCGCCGTCGTGGCCCGAGGTCGAGTGGTGTGACGACGGGGGCTCGTGCGAGCACGACTCGTGCATGAGAGCGGTGCTCGCCGAGATCGAAGCCGAGGCGTGAGGGGCGCCGAGCGGATCGTCGCCCTCGGGCTGGCCTGCCTGGCGCTGGCCATTCTCGGCTGGTGGGTGGGGTTCGGTGGTCTGCTCGTGGGGCTGGCGCTGTTCGCCCTCGGCACACTCGTCGCCGACCGCACGCCCCCGGCCGACACTGGCGGCACGACAACCGAGAGGGGGTCACCGTGACGGTGACCGACGACCGATGGACGTGCAGCGACTGCGAGATCACCGAACTGCTCGACGGCGAGGACGCCGAGGCCCGAGCGACGCACCGGCGCGCTGTGCAGACCGGGCACGCCGCCCGCCACGAGGCCGAGCGGGGTCGGGCGGGCCCGCTCACTGCCGCGCTTGCCGAAGCGGCCGAGGTGGTGGCGGCGTTCCGGGTGTGCCTCGTCGTGCCCCCGGGCGACGTCGACCGGATGCGGGCGCAGATGGTGCGCCGGTCACTGCCGGTGGAAGTGTTCGCCGACGCCGCCCTCGGTGAGGGGCAGGGGTACGTGATGACGCCCCGCCGCGGGGTGCGGGAGCGACCGCCGTCCCCAGGTGTGGACGGCACTGTGGACAAGCCAGCGTCGTGACCCGACCCGACCACCTGCCCACCGTCGTGGGGCTGGTGCTGCTCCCGCCAGCCACCGTGCTCGCCGGTCTGTCACTGGCACTCGTGGCCCTCGACACGGTGCGGGGTCGCTGTCCGTGCCGAGGGTCATGAGCGGGTCAGTCGTCGAGGCCGTCCGGGCGGTAGCCCTTCGCACGGGCCCGCTCAAGAAAGGCCACGACCTCCGGGTCGTCACGGCGCCGGGGCTCGGGTGCCCCCTCGACGGGCGGCACCTCGACAGATCCCCCGGCCGGTGCGACGGCGGGAGGTTCACTGCCCCGGGGCGGGGTGGCGACGACGCCGAGGGCTCGTGCGCGCTTGAGGTACTCCTTGCACCGGGAGGGGGTCAGCTCGGGGTTCACCTCACACAACAGGCGCACCGGCCGGGTGCTGCGGGCGCGGGCGATGCCGTACACGGCGGCGAACTCCAGGTAGAACGCCCGGTCGATGGTGCCCGGCACCGAGCGGGGAACGGGGTGGGTCAGGCGCAGGTCGGCGCGTGCGGCGAGCTCCTGGCAGTGCGGGCAATGGGCGCAGGTCATGCCTCCAACGCTAGGGGTAGACAGGTATCCCCCGCAACACCCCCCGATAGTGGGGGTTACGAGGTGCCCCTACTTAGACATAACCCCAAGTCGAGAGCAGTCACGATAGGGGGAGACACATACACGCCCCCACCCCCAGCCCCCTTCCCCTGGTCCGTAGGACCAGGGAGGGAAGGGGGAGCGTGATGGAGACAGACAGCATGAGCACGAGATGCAGGCACAAGGGCTCGACGGTGCTCACGACCCTGGCCGGGTACGAGGTGCGGCTCGACACCGAGCCCCTCGATCCCCTGGCCGAGCTGGTGGCAGCAGTGGCTGGCCGTCGCACCTACACCGCCTATGCCAGCGGTGGCGCGTCCTACCGTGACGGCCAGACCATCCGGGCCCGCCCCGCCGGCACCCGTCCACGGGAGACCGTCCGGGTGCAGCACCAGTGTCCGCCGTCCATCACCCCGGGAGCGTCATGACCGCGATCGACCTGGCCGCCCTCGCCTCGACCCTCGGCGTCGCCCTCGACGGGATGGTGCACGGCTGCGGATGCGGCCATGTGCACCCGCACGAGCCCTCGGCGATCACCGCTGATCCCTACGCCTGGCGGACCATCCGGCAGAACGTGCTCGCCCGCGATGGCCGGCGGTGCCAGGTGTGGCAGACCGGGACGGGCGTCGTGGCAGCGGACGGCAGCGGGGAGGAGGTGTGCGGGGCGACCGCCACCATCGCCGGGCACAAGTTGGCCCGCGGTCGGGGCGGATGCGACCGGCCGCGCAACTTGCGAGCCGAGTGCAAGCCGCACAGCGACTCGGACTCGGGCCGGCTCACCCGCGAGGAACGGGACGCGCTCAACCTCGCACGCGCCCTCGTCGCCCGTGACGGGGCTCTCGACGGGGCCGTTCTCGCCTCTCAGCCTGTGGATAACCGGTCGGTTTTTCCACAGGGCGTCGCTCACGGTGACCCCGGCTCTGGGAAAATCTCTCTCTCAGCGTCGCGGGCCGACGATCGCGAGGGCGTCGTGCGCAGTGACCTGCGGATCGTCGGCGACCGGGGCACGCACGCCGACGGATCGTCAGCGGGCCGACGCGGGTCAGATGGAAGCTCGGCGAGCCCCGGGGGTGTGATCGACCCGAGCACGTTCGCCGTCCCCGGCCCCGACTCCGAGGTGTGGGACGCCGCCCCGTGGCTGGACAAGCTCCGCAAGGTGCCCGAGGGGGCGGTCTGGCCCCGGCTCATGACCTACCCCCACCCGCGGGCGGTGGGCACGTACGGTCCCGAGCTGCTCGAGGTGCACGGGCGCACCACGAAGGGTGGCCGGCTGCGGTGGTGGCAGCGGCTCGCCGCGTACCGCATTCTCGAGCACGACGCCGATGGCGTGCTCGTGTGGGCCGAGTTCATCGAGTCGACGGCCCGTCAGCTCGGCAAGAGCGTCGGTTTGCGGGCTCTGGCCTGGCATCGGGTGCTCAAAGGCCCTCAGCGGTGGGGCGAGCAGCTCGTGCTCCACACCGGCCGCGAGCTCGGCATCGTTCGGGAGGTCATGCTGCCGGCGTGGGCGTGGGCCGAGCGCAACGGGCTGGAGGCGTCGCGGAACAATCTCAACCCTGGGATCTCTACCGAGCCGCACATGACGGGCTCTCGGTGGGTGATCCGGGCCAAGAACGCCGCCTATGGGCTTGGTCCAGGGCTCGCGGTGGTCGACGAGGCGTGGGACGTGGCTGGCGTGACGGTCGACGAGGCGATCGAGCCGACGCTGGTCGAGCAGCCCTCCCATCAGCTCGGCATGTTCTCCACCGCGCACCGCAAGGCGACGGGGCTCGTGCTTGAGCGCCGGGCGGTGATGATCGCCGAGATCGTGCGTCCGACCCACCGATTGCTGCTCGAGTGGTCCGCGCCGGCCGATATCGACCGTTCCGACCCGCGGGCGTGGCGGGCAGCGTCGCCGCACTGGTCGCCGAACCGCGAGCGGCTGGTGCGCTCGGCGCTGGCGAAGGTGCTCCGCGGCGAGAGCGTCGACCCGGAGGAACCGGACCCGATCGCTTCGTTCGACGCTCAGTGGCTCAACCGGTGGCCGAACGTCATCACGATCAAGGCCAAGACCCTTGACGAGCCCCTGATCGCCGGTACCGAGCGCCTCGAGGGGGGTCTGCGGTCGCTGGCGTGGGATTCCTGCCTCGACCCGGATGCGACGCCGGCTCCCGACTCGCCGGTCGTGCTCGCGCTGGAGGACGACCTCGGCGACGGCGCCACTGCGGCGGCCGCCGCGCTCTGCCCCGATGGCCGGGTCGTGGCCGGCGGGTGGACTGGTGCGAGGACACCGCCGACGGCGCCGACGACGCGATTCTGCTGGTCGGGGCGTCGATGATCGACGACGCCGAGCTTGAGGCGGTCGACATCGCCCTCGAGCCGGTGGGCCGCGCTGAGACCGCGGTCGCGCTGCCGCTGTTCCGTGAGCTGGTGCGCCTTGGGCACGTCGCGCATGACGGCGATGAGGACACCTCCGACGCGGTGCTCGGGGCTCGTGTTCGCCCCGGCGCCGGCGGGTCATCCATACTGCTGACCGGGAACGAGTCGACGAGCCTCGTACGGTGCGTGATGTGGGCCGTGCAGCGGGCACACCGCGACCGGACGTGATGAGGGGGCCCCTGTGGACCGATTGAGCGACGACGAGCTCGCCGGCAGGCACCCGGGGGTGACCGAGCTGCTCTCGTTCTTCGACGCCGGACACCTGCCCGACGATCTGCGGGTCGTGTCCGAGCCGTGTGGCGAGCTGGCGCACCACCTCGTCGCCACCCTGCCCGACGGGCCGGAGCTGACCACCGGGCTGCGGAAGCTGCTCGAGGCCAAGGATTGCGCCGTGCGGCAGGCGATCCGAGCCCGGATCTCGCGTTCGGCGCCGTGGGTGGCCCCGAACGCCCGCGGCGTGGCCGGCGCGGACATCGAGCGTGAGGGTGACGATCCGCGCGACGGCGACCTTGACGGCGGTGACGACGAGGTGCTCGACGTGGCGACGCACGGCGACCCGACCGCGACGCAGGTGTTTCGGCGATGATCGACCCCGTGCAGCGGCTCGATGGCATCGCCCGTGTGTGCCACGAGGCGAACCGCGCCTGGCAGATCGTCACCGGCGACCCGGTGGTCTCGCCGTCGTGGGACGAGGCGTCCGTCGACCAGCGGATGAGTGCCCGAGACGGGGTGCAGGTCGCTCTTGCGGGCGCCACTCCCGAGCAACTCCACGAGTCGTGGACGCGCAACAAGCTGGTGAACGGGTGGACGTTCGGTGCGGTGAAGGACGAGGCCGCGAAGACTCACCCCTGCCTCGTGCCGTACGACGAGCTGCCGGCCGAGCAGCGGGCGAAGGACGCGCTGTTCGGTGCCATCGTGACCGCGCTCGGGCGGGCGGCCTCGTGATCGAGCCCGCACCGCCCGTTCCGCTGGTCGAGGTGCTCGTCGTCGAGCCCGCACCGGCTGTCGAGCCCCTCGCCTGCACCGCGGCGACGAACGGTGGGCACCTCCCGTGCCGCCTTGTCGCCGGCCATTCGGGGCTGCACCAGCTCGCTGACGGAACGGTGTTCGCCCCGTGACCGAGCCCCGCGAGCCGTTCACGATCGTCGACCGGCGCGGGGTGGCCATCGAGCGGACGGCGTTCCCCCGCGACCCCAGCCTTGTCGAGCCGAGCAACGGGCCCGCGGGCGCCGTCGGCCCCGACTCGCCGGCCACGCTCTACGGTGCGACCGCCGACGCCGAGCCGGTGATCGTCGATGGTGACGAGTTCGACGCCGCGCTGCCTGGCCCCCGGCTCACCCCGACCCCGTGGGCCGGGTGGCCCTCGCAGTGGCAACCCGCGTGGGGCAACGGCGGGGGCGGTGCCGGGCTCGGTGGGCTCGGCCGGCAGGTCTCGACGGTGTTCTCGTGCACCGCGCTCAACGCGAACGCCCTCGCCTCGATGCCCGTCTCGCTCACCGAGGCCGGGCGCCCGCTGGACCCGCTGCTCTACGAGTGGACGGAGAATCCTGAGCCCCGGCTCTACTCGGGCATCGATGAGTTCCTCACGCAGGCGGTCGTCTCGATCCTGACCCGGGGCGATCTCTACATCGCCCCGACGCATTGGGAGTGGGAGACGCTGCTTCCCGATCGATTCATGGTCGTCGACCCTGATCGGGTGACGTGCCGGTTCGCCCTGGACGGGGCGACGCGCGACTACTGGATCAACGGCGAGCCCCTCATGCCCGGGGATCTGCTGCACACCCGCTACATGAGCGCGGCGGGCTGGCCGACCGGGCTCTCGCCGTTGCAGGCCGCCGCGGGTAACCTCCGGTCGGCTGGGGCGCTTGAGCAGTACGGCGCGCAGATCGCCGAGTCGGGTGGCATCCCCTGGGGGACGCTCACCACCGACGAGCGTCTCACCCGGCGGCAGCGGGCGATTGCCCGGCAGGAGTGGATCGAGGCGCAGGCCAACCGCATGGGCGGGCCCGCGATCTTTGGGCAGGGGCTCAAGCTCGACACGCTGTCGATCAACCCCAAGGACATGGCGCTGCTCGACCTGCGGGTGTTCGACGAGCAGCGGATCGCGGCAGCGTTCGGGGTTCCGCCGTTCCTCATCGGCCTCCCCCAGCCCGAGGGGCTCACCTACGCGAACGCCACCTCGATGTACGACGCGCACTGGCGGCAGATGCTCCGGCCGCTGGCGCGGAAGATCATGGGCGCGCTCTCGTCGTGGGCGCTGCCGCGGGGGCAGCGGGTGCACCTCAATGCGGGCGACTACGTGCAGCCCTCGCTTCCTGAGCGCACCACCGCCTACAAGGAGATGCACGATGCCGGTGCGCTCACGGTCGACGAGTGGCGGGCGCTCGAGGGGCTGCCCCCGCTCACTGCCGGCCAGCGTGCCAGCAGGGCGCTCGCCGAGCAGACCGCCGACTCGGCGGTGACCCAGTGAGCGGGCTCCCGTGGTCGCGGCCGATGAAGGGTCGGCGGTGCGCCGCGCGGCTGCGCGCCGAGTCCAACCCGCAGCGGTACGGCCGGTGCGAGCTCGCCCGGGATCATGAGGGCGAGGCGCACGCCCTCGAGTACGGGATGGGCGTCGTCCGGTGGGACGACGGCCCGGTGTGGGACAGCCATGACGAGGCCGGGCAGCGTCCGGCCGACGAGAGGACCGACCCCCGATGACCTTGAGCTTGCCCCCGCTGCCCGCGCTCCCTGACCTCGACGCGCTCACCCGCTCGATGCCCGCGGCCGAGTACGACATCGACCGGGCGCAGGGCATCGTCGAGGCGCTGATCGTGCCCTACATGACCCCCGCGCACATCGTCGAGATCATCCCTGACGCTGCCGGCCGCGGGCAGGTCGTCGACTACTCCGAGCAGTTCGCCCCGGGTTCGCTGGAGCGGGCGAAGGCGGCGCCGAACCGGGTCGGGTTGACGTTCACGCACTCGGACTCGATGCCCGACCGCATGGGCTACGGGCGGGAGATCCGCGACGACGAGACACTCAATGGTGCGGTCGCCGTCTTCCAGCTCTACCGGGACACCCTTGACCGGTCGATCGAGCTGCTCACCACCTCGCACACCGGCATGAGCGTCACCGCCCGCTGCATCCGGCCGATGCGCGGCACCGAGACGAACGGCGCGCTGGTCACTCGCGAGGCCGTGCACCTCACGACGGTCGCCGCCACGGACAATCCCGCCTACATCGACACCCGCGTACTGGCGATCCGCGAGCGGCAGGCGATCCTCGCCGCCGAGCAGGAGCGCACCACCGAGCGCGCGGCACAGTACGTCGACTCGCTGCTGCTGCTGCGGTCCCGAGGGCGTGAGCTCTCCCCGGCGCAGGACGCCTACCTCGCCGAGCACGGGCACCCGATCGCCCGATGAGCCGGCAGGCGTGGCGCACGGTCGCCATGCTGGTCGCGTTCGAGCTGGCCGTAATCGTGCTCGCGGTGTGGCTGGCCCGGTAGCGTCGCCGTCGCGCCGGGGCAGCTCCCCCCGTGGCTGCCCCGGCGCTTCGTTGTCCGGGTGTCCAGTTCTGGACATTCGCAAGCCTCAGGGGTTGCCCACCTCGGACGGGTGAGATTATGTCGGGGTTTGTCTTGAGTTGTCGGGGTTCTCTGCCGATGATGAAGGCATGACCACCCCCCGCGTTACCGCCGCAACGCTCGCGGCTGCCGCCACGCGCCTCGCCGGCACGGTCGTCCTCGACCTCGCTGACCTGACCGTCGGGCCCGCGACCTACCTGCCCCGACTCGAGGCGTTCGCCGAGATCGGGGACCCGACCGAGATCCTCGGCGACGACGACGGCACGCTCGTTGTGCTCGTCCAGCCGGGCGTCGCTCGCGACCTCATCGCCGAGCACGGCACGCCCGGCCGGGCCGCTGCCGTCGTGAACCGTGAGCTCCGCTCGGTGTGGTCGGCATGAGCGCGCTCTCGCTGGTCTCGTCCTGGGGCGGGGACGCGATGCCCGACGGCGTGACCATCGACCGGCCGGTTGACGCGACGGTCTACTCGTCGCGGCAGACCGCCGAGCGCCGTGCCGCCCGCATCCGGGCCAACGTGGCCGAGCTGGTCGGCGACCTCGTGGACGCCTGGCGCGAGCACGACGACGAGGCGCTCGGGTTCGTCTCGTTCGCCGAGTTCACCGCGTGGCTGTTCGGCGACGTGAGCCGGGTGTCGATCCCGGTCGAGGCCCGCCGCGAGCTGGTGGCAGGCATGACCGAGCGCGACGGGCTGTCGGTGCGGAAGATCGCCGACGCCCTCGGTGTGAGCAAGAGCCTCGTCGCCGACGACCGCAAGATCATGCTCCACCCGCAGGCGCTCGACGACGCCCGGATCATCGACGCCGAGGTCGTCGAGCCGCTCGACCCGTTCCGCGGGCTGTCGGCCCGGTGGGAGGTGCTGGCCCGCGTCGCCGCGCAGGCCGAGCGCGGGCTCACCTCGGTCGAGCTGGACGCCGAGCTCGACGCGCCGCTCGGCACCGCGACCGGCTCACTGTCCAAGCTGGCCGCCCGTGGGCTCATTGAGATCGGGTCGCTCGACGAGGCTCGGGCGAACCGGCGCCCCTACCGGGTGACCGAGCCCGGCCGGGCCCGGCTGGCCGAGCTGCTGACCGCCCGCGACGCCGCCGAGGGCGACGTCGAGGGGTGAGCCCGTAACATCGAGCCCGCGCGGTAGCGCACGACCTCCCAGGGTCGGCACGAGACGGCCCGCACCCGCCCGGGGGTGCGGGCCGTTCGTGCGTTTGGTGACGACGCACGGTGACTGGATCGTCTACTCTGCCGACCATCGCCGAGCGACACCCCCGTCACTGACGGGCACCCCGTGAGCGCGTGACTCCCACGTCACCCCTCGAGAGGTACCCCGTGAAGATCGACACCCGCATCAACTCCCGCCCCGCGCAGCTCGCCGCCGACACGCTGGTCGGTACGCGCGCCGCTGCCGAGGCGCTCGCGGCCGGGTTCCTGGCCGCCCGCCGGGCCCGCCACGGCGCGGCGACCATGCGGCTGGCCGCCGGTGGTGGATCGAAGGCGCTGCTCGAGCAGTCCGTGCAGGAGCGCGAGGCGTGCGTCACGCTCATCGAGGGCGTGTCGACCGCCGCGTTCGAGGCCAAGCGCGACCTCTCCGACCAGGACAACGACACGATCGAGCGCGCGCAGGCCCGGATCAAGTTCCTCGACACGCAGATCGAGCGGATGAGCTTCGACACCGCCCTCAGCGAGCGGGCTCGCACCGCGCTCGCCTCGAACGGCGTCTCGGGTCAGCAGATCCCGCTCGCCTACCGCTCGGCCGGCGAGGCGGTGCACGACCTGCTGCACATGAGCAATGCCGACGCCCGCACCCGGCTGGAGACCGAGATGCACCGCGCCGCGCAGCACATGGGCGCCGACGCCGCCAACACCGTCCCGGTGGCCGGCGGTCTCGGTGCGCTGGTCGTCAAGCCGGTCGTCGGCCCGATCATCGACCCGACCCCGGGCGGTCGCCCGTTCCTCACCGCCCTCGGCGTGCAGACCCTCGACACCCCGCTCGGGTTCTCCCGCCCGCGCATCGTCGACGGCGTGCTCACCCCCGGCCACGACAACTACGGCGACGCGCCGGCCCCGCAGGGCAAGGAGAAGGCCGAGCTCGTCTCCCGCGCGTTCGACATCAAGCTCGACTCGATCGAGTCCGACACCGTGGGCGAGTACCTCAACATCAGCCAGAAGCTGCTCTCGCTGCCGATCCAGGCGCTCAACATCATCATGAACCAGCTCACGAAGCGGCGGGCCGTGAAGACCGAGCGGCTGGCCGTCGCCGAGGTGCTCACCTCGGCGTCGCGGGTCGACCTGGCCGCGAGCATCGCCACCGACGCCGACACCTCCGAGGCGGGCGCGATCTACGACGCGCTGTGGGAGGCCGCCGCGCTGGTCTACACGAAGACCGGCGAGCTGCCCGAGTGGCTGGCGATCGGTCCGGCCGCGTGGCAGCGTCTCGGTCGCCTGCGGGACCGCGCCGACCGGCCGCTGTTCCCGACCATCGGTGCCGCCGTCAACGTCATGGGCACGATGCAGGCCGCGGGCGGGCAGCCGACCGTGAACGTCGGCCCGATCGGGCTCAACGTCATCGTGACCCCGGGGATCACCGGCGGCGAGATGGTCATGGGCAACTCGGCCGGGCTGGAGGTCTACGAGTATGCATACCCGGTGCTCGAGGCGATCGAGCCCTCGGTGCTCGGCCGGCAGGTCGCCGTCGCCTCCGAGCTGGCCTTCTACCGGCCGGCCACCGACGAGCCCGCGGGCGCGGGCAACGCGGCCGGGAACGGCGCCGTCATCATCGCCCCGCCGCTGGCCCCGTGACCGACCCGTTCGGGGGCGGGTACTACGACACGTCGTACCCGCCCGAGATCCTGCGGGGCTACGAGCCCCCGGCTCTTGTCGGTGCGGCCCGCACCGCGGCGACCGCCGAGCACACGCTCACGGTCGCCGCGGGCGAGCCGGGCACCTACGAGCCCGAGCTCGCCGGCCGGGAGCGTCCGCGCAACGTGAGCGAGCTGCGGGCACGGGCTCGGGTCATCGACCCGGCCCCGTGGCCCGCGGGCACGTACGTGCTCGTCGGTGTCAACGGCAAGCGGGCGCACTGGACGGGCGAGGACTGGAAACTCGGCGACTCGCCGGGCTACAAGCTCGGCACCCCGCCGGACGCCGACAGTGACAAGCCCCTCGTCGTCGAGCAGCTCGCCGACGGCCGACTCGGCCTCGCGGGCGAAGGGGCCGAAGCACCGTGACCGAGCCCCTCGTCGTGCCGCTCGGCGTCGTCCCCGGTACGTGGCACGAGGCGCACGCCGAGATCACGGCGAGGGCCCTCGCGCAACGTCGCCTCGGTGGCGGTGACATGGACGCCGGCCAGTTCGTCGACCTCGTGCCGACCGCGTGCTCGATGATCGACCAGCGGCTCGAGCTGCGAGCCGTGGCCGGCCGGGTGCGGTACGTGGTCGGTGGCGTGCCCGTCATTGCCTACGCACCCGGCGACGCCCCGGCTCAGGTGGTCGACGCTGCGGTGCAGCTCACCCTCGAGCTGTACGACCGCAAGGACGCCCGGTTCGGGGTGCTCACCAGCGCCTCGGCCGCGTTCGGTGAGCCGGTCCGGGTCTCCCGCGACCGGCTCGCCGGTGTCGAGGGGCTGCTCGAGCCGTTCGTCGAGGGCTGGGGCATCGGGTGACCGGCCCGCTGCCCGACCTGCCCGGCAACGCCCTCGACGATGCCCGCACGCTGCTCTACGCCGAGCTGCTCGTCACCTTCGAGCGGGTCGGCTGGTCGACCGAGGGCCGGGTGCACGAATACCCGGTCATCACCCCGGCCACCCCGGGGGCGTGGGTCGATGCGCCGACACTCGCCACGCAGGGGGCGGGGCTCGTCGCGACGTTCGCTCTCGGCGTCGTGGTCGACGGCAATGAGCGGTCGCAGGTCGCCCGGCTCGATGCGCTGGTCGCGATCCTGTGGGAGCGCCTCGAGGACGTGAAGATCCCCGCGGGGCTCACGCTCACCGAGGGGTCGACGTTGCAGGTGGCCACCGCCGGTCCCGAACCCTTCGACATCGGCGGGGGTCCGACCACCCGGTCGATAGCCCTCACCGTGCAGGTGCCCGTCGCCCGCCGGACGCTTTGCCCCACCGCACTCACGACTCCAGGAGACCCCCAGCCATGAGCACGACCGTCTTTCAGATCACCGACGCCGAGCTGCTGCTCGTCCCCGTCGACCCGACCGCCATCGGCTACACCGACGGGTGGCAGGCGCCCGGCGGGAAGACCGCGATCTCGGCCGTCGCCGCCGACTTTCCCGACTCGGACGGGTTCTCCTGCCAGATCACCAGTGGGAAGCTCACCGCCTCCAAGCAGTCGACGACCGTCGAGGTGCCTGCCACGTTCTGCGGGCCCGCCTCGAGCCGTCCCCAGCCCGGTGAGACCCGGTTCGCCCTGGACGCCGAGTTCCTTCAGGACATCACCGTCCGCAACGGGTGGCAGGCGTTCCTCGCCGCGAACGATGCGGTCGAGGCGTACTTCCTGCTGTCGCTCAACGGCGCCGCGAACCCGCCCCGCGCCGTCGGCCGGGTCAACCTGCATGACACCGGGTTCGGTGGCGCCCCGCGGGCCAACCTCACCGACACGGTGAGCTTCGACTGCACCCGCAAGCCCGACCGGCTGTTCGGCCGTCCCGGCGGTGGCACCCGGCTCATCACCGGAACCGGCCTCGTCACGGACGCACCGCCCGCCTGACGGTGAGCGATCCTCTCGGTGACTGGGCGCGGCGGGTGGCTCTGCTGCCCGCCGCGCTCGTCGAGGCGACCCCGCGGGCGACCCGCGCCGGCGCCGAGGTGCTCGAGACTGCCGCCCGCGGGAAGTTGCTCGCTGCCACCGGCGGCGACATGCGCCTCTCGCGGGTGCGCTCGGGCAAGGGTGCGCGGGTCAACCTCAGCGTGCGCGACGAGGGCGCCGGCAGTCGGGCCCGGTCCGTGGTGGTGCCGACCGGCCCGGTCATGCTCGTCGAGGCCAAGACGAAGGCCCACATGCAGCCGTTCGTCTACACCTACAACCGCCGGGTCAAGAGCCGTGGCGGGCGACGGCTCATGCACATCCCGGGGATCGGGGTGTTCGCCCGCGTCAAGCACCCCGGCACGAAGGGCAAGGAGCCGATCGCGAAGGCGTTCCGCGAGTCCGCCGACGACGCGGGCGCCGCGGGGGTGGCAGTGTTCGCCACGGCAGCACGTCGACACCTGGGGGGATCATGACCAGCGCAGCGCCCACGGAGCGCGCCACCGGCACCAGTCTGGGGGTCTGGTGGAACGTCAAGCTCGGCCGGGCCGGTGAGGTGGCGAGCGACTCGCTCACCCTCGACGAGGTGGAACGGATCGAGACCATCACCGACACCCCGTGGTCGGTGGCGAACCCGCTCGCCTCGATGCGGCAGGCGAAGGGGTGGCTGCTGGTCGCCGCCATGCACATCGGCATGACCGAGGACGAGGCGGTCGTGCACCTCGCCTCGCTCAACCTCGGCGACATCAAGGGGGCGTTCCAACTCCACGCCGGCGACGCCCCGACCCTCGGGCTGGTCGATGACGAGTTCGTGCCCCCCGTCCCCCCGTCCTCGGTGCCTACGTCCGCGAATGGGTGACGTGGGCGGCGCTGGCGGTCGGGTGGCCCCCCGACGTGACACGACGGCAGCGCGTGCGTGACCTCGAGCCCGTGCGGGACGCATGGGCCGATGCGATGAGACGGCGAGAGAGCAGGTAGCGCGGTGCCGACGATGGAGGAACGCCTGCGACTGGTGGTCGAGGCGACCACCGGATCGGCTGAGGCATCGTTCGGGAAGCTCACCACCACGGCCGAACGGTCGGCCACCGCCAGCAACTCGGCGGGCGACGCGGTGCGCTCCGCGGCCGACGCCGTGGTGCAGGCGCGGGCCCGCGAGGCGGACGCGACCGGCAAGCTCTCGGTCGCGCAAGCGCGTCTCGATGAGCTGCGGGACAAGGGCAACGCGAGCGCCTCGCAGCTCGTGGCCGCCGAGGAGCGGGTCGCGGCGGCGCAGCGCCGGGTGCAGATCGCCAGCAATGACACGACTCGCGCACTCGCCGAGCAGGACGTCGTGCAGGAGGACGTGGCCGCCTCGGCGGGCCAGGCCGAGGGTGGTACTGATCGGTTCGGTGAGGGCGTGGGTCGTCTGCGTAACCAGGTCGCCGGACTGGTGGCCGGCGTCTCCTTGGCCGACTGGGTGAGCGAGAGCGTGACTGGGTTCCTGGACGGCGCCCGGGGCGCCTCGGCGCTGGCGATCGGCATGAACGCGACGGTCCAGGAGGGCGGTCGGTTCCTCGCCGTCGCCCAGCAGCTCGGGCTCGAAATGGGCGATCTCGTCGAGATCCAAGCGTCGTTCGCTCAGGTCGTCGGGGCCGACGACGAGGCGCTCTCGTCGTTCGGCGCACAGCTCAAGCTCAACGCCGACGGCACGACGAACTGGGCCCTCACCTTGCAGGACGCCCTCGCCAACCTCCAGCAGATCCCCGACGCGACGAAGCGCAACGAGACCGGCTTCCGTCTGTTCGGGGAGGAGGGCTACAAGCAAATGAACGCGCTACTGGTGAGCGGGCGCGATGTCGACGAGGTGTTCGCCTCGATGGGCACCCCGTTCGATGAGGATGACGTCGAGACGACCCGCCGGTACGACGCCGCGATGGTCGAGCTCACCAGCACCGGCGGCAGCCTGTCACGCACCCTCGGGAGCGTGCTCGTCCCGATCCTGACCGAGGTGCTCGGCGGGTTCGACACGGTGGTCGACGTGATCGGTCAGATCCCCGGGCCGATCGCGGTCGCAATCGCGCTCACCGTCGCCTACGCGGCAGCGAACGCCGCCGCTGCGGGTAGCGGCGGGCTGCTCGTCGCGGCACAGGGCGCACTCGTGGGCGGCTGGGGCCGGGTCACCGGCGCGGTGTCGGCCGCGACCGTCGGCACGGGGGCGTTCGCCGTGACCGCGGGCGTCGCCCGGGTGGCCGGCGCCGGGTTGCTCGCCACCCTCGGCGGGCCGGTGGGGCTGGCGATCCTCGGGCTCGGCGCCGGGTTCACGATCCTCAACTCGGTCATGGGCGACAACGAGAACCGGGCCGAGGGGGTTGCGAAAGCGACCGAGACGCTCACCGGTGCGCTCGAGGAATCGAACGGGGTCATCACCCGCAACGTGCGCGAACAGGCCGCCCTCGCGGCGCAGGAGGCGGGCGTGCTGGACGTCGCCGAGAGGGCGGGCGTCTCCCGGGGTGATGTGACCGCCGCGCTGCTCGGTAACGAGGCCGCGCTCAAGCGGGTGAAGACCGCGCTCGCCGAGTACGCCGAGGCGAATCGCACGGTCATCATCAGCGACGAGTCGGGGTACACCGAGAATGCGCTCAACGAGGAAGGTCGAGCCGCGCAGGGGGCGGCCAAGTCCTTCGACGAGCTGCTCGGGTCGACGAAGGACACCGCCGAGGGGCAGGGCCAGCTCGCCGCCGAGCTCGGCGAGACCACCGACAAGGCCGCACTCGCCGAGGCCGCGATGGACGCGCTCACGGCGATCATCGACGCCGGCACGACCGGCGGTACCCGGCTCAGGGACGCGGTGCGCGGGGTCGTTGAGGCGCAGGACGCCGAGGCGGCGTCGAGCGATCGGGCCGAGGCAGCAATCGACGCCTACCGGGCGACCACCAGCGGGGCGGTCGACGCTCACCTCGCGCTCTATGACGCGGTGTTCTCGTCGGCGGACGCCGGCTATGCGTTCCTCGACGCGCTTGACACCGCCAACAAGGCCACCGACGACGCCTCGACCAGCGTTGACGAGGTGGCGCAGGCGCACACCAAGCTCATGCAGGCAGCCCTCGGCGCGGGCGAGGCCGCGGGCGACGCCGCGGTCGCGGCGAAGACGGCGGCCGGTGAGGTGCTCACCGACATCGACGAGGCCAATGTGCGGGCGACGGCCATGATCGACACGCTCCGACTCAAGCTCGACACCCCGGGGCTCACCGACACGGCCCGTGAGGCGATCGGCAACCTCATCACCGAGCTCGAGACGGCGCAGGGCAAGGGCGACATCGCCGCGGTGCTCTCCCTCACCGGCGCCCCCGAGGTGGCCGGCGAGATCGACGAGACCACCGAGGACCGCACCGCCGAGGTGACCGTCGAGTCGCGCAACGGGCCCGCGGTGATCCGCTACCTCGAAGGGATCACGAACGCTTCCCGGCTCGCGCTGGTGCGGGTTGAGTCCCGTGGTGGCCCGGCGGTGAAGACCTACCTCGACAGCCTCGCGCACGAACGGCTCGCGATCATTCGGGTCGAGACCCGTGGCGGGCCGGCTGTCGACCGCTACCTCGACGGGCTGGCGCGGGACCGTGAGATCACGTTCAGCACCCGGGGTGCGGGCGCCATGCGCGGCGCCCCCTCGCTGGCCGCTGCCGGCGTCGGTAGCCCGAGCGTCATGCTCGGCTCGGTCACGCTTGACCTCGAGCTCACCGGCCGGGCCGACCGCGGGCAGCTCCAGAAGGCCGAGCGGGGCCGCGCGCACATCGAGGATATTCGCGCTTACGAGGCGCGGAACGGCACAGGATGGAGGCGGTCACGGTGACGTTGCCCGCGCAGCCCGAGCACGGCGGCGACTGGGGCGACCTCGCCCCCTACGTGTACGCGATGGCGGTCGCCCGAGCGCTGCCCGAGCACGCGGCGGGGCCACGCCCCGGGCGCTACGACCCCTCGACGTGCGTCTACAACCTGCGGGCCGAGAACACGCACCGGGCCCGCGCTGCACTGGCGAGCGCCCGGGCGGGCGTGGGGCTGTTCCGGGCCACCTACCTCGGCGACTCGCTTACCGCCGGTGCCAGCTCGGTCCGGGGGACCAGCGACCCAACGACGTTTCTGCGGGGCGAGCTGAGTCGCGCCGGCCACGTCGTCGGCGAGCTGCTGCACTCGTTCATCAGCGGCGGCAGCACGCCCGAGCCGCGACTCTCCTACGAGGCGGGATCGTTCGCCCTGCCGTGGGCGACGATCCCGCAGGGCACCCCGGGCACGGCGACCGGCACCGGCTCGGTGTTCGAGATCGTCACCTCGACCGACTCGGGCCCGTTCACCGTGGCGGTCGACGGCGGGGCGACGACGCTCCGCACTCCGAGCGGCGGGGCTGCTGCGGTGCAGGTGTTCACCGTCACCGGGCTCACGCAGGCCGGACACACGGCTACGGTCACCGCGACCACCGCGGTCGGGGTCAAGGTCTACGCGGCCGGGTTCCGGCCGGCCACGGGCATCGTGCTCGAGGCCGCGGGCATGAGCGGGGCGCGCACGACCGAGTGGCTGGCCGCTCAGGCGTTCGGCCCCCGCTGGTCGCTGTTCCACGCCGCGAACGTCGACCACGACCTTGTGCAGATCGAGCTCGGAGTCAACGACCGCCGGCAGTTCACCTCAGTCGTGACGTTCCGCGAGAACCTGCTCGAGCTGGTCGAGGCGGCAGGCGCCCGGGGTGCGACGGTGGCGCTCGCGCTGTCCAACGAACCGGCCGACGTGCTCGATGTCCCGTGGTCGGAGTTCGCCGCCGCGGTGTACGACGTGGCCGACGACGCCGACGTGCCGCTGCTCGACCTCACGGCCCGACTCGGCCCGTTCGCCACGGCCAACGCCGATGGTCTGACCCGCGACCTGCTGGCCGACACGGTGCACCTCACCCCGGCCGGGAACGCGGCGAAGGCCCGTGGGTGGCTCGACGTGCTCGCGGTGGTCTGAGATGGCGGACGGCTGGGGCGACGGCTGGGGGCTCGCATGGGGCGGGGCCGGGGTCGACGTGCCGACGATCATCGCCGGGGTCGGTGGTAGCCCGAACCTCGCGATCGACGTGCAGCCCGACGTGAGCGAGGGGTCGTTCACCCTCGACGTGTCAGAGCTCGATGGGCCCGACCTGCTCGCCTGGGGCGTCGAGGGGTGGGTCAACGTCGTCTGCAACGTCACCCGGGTCCGCATCGTGCGCGGTGCGACGCGGGTGCAGGGTCCGTTGACCCGGGCTGAGGCCGCGCTCATCACCGTCGAGATCCTCGACCGTGAGCGGGCGTTCGATCCGCTGGTCAACGCCGACGCGGTGCACGCCGGCACCCCAGCCCGGGTGCGGGTGTGGGGCGGCACCGACCCCGCGGCCCCCGACTGGTCGGCAATCCTCGTGACCGGCGAGATCGAAGACGTGCCCGTCGACTATGCGAGCGGCGCCGTTCCGCTGGTGACGATCAACGGGAGCGACATCATCGCCGAGCTCGTCGCATGGTCGTCCGAGGGTCGCCCCGAACCGGGGGTCGGCGCGGGGGACACGTTGCGGCAGCGGGTGTCCCGGGTGCTCACCGAGGCGGCGATCCCCACCTCGAGGATCTCGGCCGACTCCGACACCGGGTACGCGGTGACCCTGGCCCCGTCCACGCTGGCCGGCGGATGGGCCGACATCGAGGTCGCACAGCTCGCCGAACTGGGGCGCGTGTGGGCCGACGCTCAGAACCGGCTCGTGGTGCGCGGCCGCGGGTCGCAGCTCTCGGGCCCGGTGCGCGGCACCCTCTCGGACTGGCACGGCGAGACGGTCGACGAGTTCGAGCCGCACCTGTGTTACGCCGACCTCGGCGCCATGCTGGGAACCGAGCAGCTCATCAACCGCACCATCGGCGCCCGCCACCCGGTCGGCGACGATGACGAGCCGTCGGTGATCCAGCGCGACGACACGTACTCCCAGGCGCGCTACCGCACGCGGGTCGGCAACGGCGAGCAGCGCGACCTCATGGTCGAGACCGATGTCCAGGTCACCGACTGGTGCGAGTCGCTGCTGCTCACCTCGTCCCGGCCCCAGCTCCGCGTCGACAGCGTGACGCCGGCGCCGTGGGCCGCCCCCGAGGCGTGGCAGGCCGTGATGCAGACCGACATCGGTGACCGGTGGGTGTTGCGGTATCACCCGGCGGTCGGGCCGACGGTGCGCCGCACGGTGGGCGTGCTCGGCATCGAGCACGAGATCACTCCCGAGGGCTGGTCGATCGTGTGGCGGCTGGCCCCGGCCCTCACCCCGGGCGAGTCCCCTGACGGCTGGTTCTCCCTCGACGTGAGCATGCTCGACTCCGGGGACGTGCTGGCCCCGTTCCGTGGGAAGGTCGCCGCGCTCACGCCGTGACCGGTCACCGGCTGTGACACCCTGACACCCGCAGCAGGACGACGAGAGGACACCCCCACATGGCCGGGCTCGGCTGGCGCAGATTCACCCGCGAGAAGCTCACCGTCGCCGACGTGCAGGGCTACCTCATGGATCAGTCGGTGATGAAGTTCGACTCGATCGCCCAGCGCGACGCGATCCTCGTCACCCCGTCCGACGGGATGGTCTGCTACCTCGAGGACATCGACTCGATGTGGTACCGGGAGTCCGGTGAGCTGTGGCGGCCGCTGGAGGGCCAGTGGCCGCAGCAGCAGGCAGGGCAGTCGCTCCCGGGGTGGTCCGCCGGTCTTCGCCTGGGGGACCGCATCGATTCTCTGCCCTACGAGTGCTCGTTCATCGTCACCCCGGCGGGCTGGCGGCAGGCGTCCGTGGCCACGATCGACGTCACGCTGGCCGCCTACATCACGCGGGCGAAGGCTGCCGGGGTTGAGGCGTGGCACAACGGTTTCCAGGTGTTCAACACCCCGGTCAACCGACTCTGGGTCTCCCGCGGGGGCGATGCGTTCACGCTGATCGGCGGTGACGAGCTGCCGCCCGTCACGAGCGGATTCCCGGCCGTGGGCGGGTTCGCCTTCGTGGGCGGTGGCACGACGTCGGTGCAGTCGCTCGGCAACGGCACGGCGCAGTTGTACGCGGTGGCAGCGAAGACCGATGCCGCGCTAGCGGTGAGCGCCACTGGCGACGTTCCCAACACGGTGATCGGAAAGGTGCCAACCGCCTACGCCCCGATGGTCGCGTCCACGCTCACCAGCGGCAGCCATGGCCGGGGGGCGTTCGGTTTCATCGCCCCGAACGGAGATGTCACCCTGACAGCCGTCACTCCCGGGGCGAACATCGTCGTGGGCGACCAGATCAGTTTGGGCGGCACCTACCGCCTGGCCGACCATTCTCTCTGACGGGAGATCCATGACCGAGACCCGTGATCCGCTCGAGCCCGTCGAGGGCCGCCCGTGCCCGGTGTGCGGACTGCCTGACCCGGAACACGACTGGGATGCCCACGACCGCCGCGGGGCGCCGGCCGAGCCGATCTTCGAGGGGCGTCTTGGTGCGGCGCTGCCGAACATGCTGCTGCGATCGAGCACCCGCGGCCGGGCCGAGGTGCGCGTGCTGGCGCTGCACTCGACCGAGGGCATCCTGCGGGCCCGCGACCTGCGGGCGTGGGCGAGCTGGCCCGGCTCGAGCCACGCGAGCGCCGACTCGACCGGCGCGCTGCTCGGGCCCGCGGACGGGTTCGTGCCCTACCACCTGGCCGCGTGGACGCTCCGCTCGGGCAACCCGTGGTCGGAGAACCTCGAGCTCTGCGGGTTCGCCCGCTGGACGCGGGCCGAGTGGCTCGCCCGCCCGCTGCTGCTGGACGCCGCTGCCCGGTGGCTGGCCGAGCGCCACCTCGCCCGGCCGAAGATCCCGCTGGTGAAGATCACCGCCGCGCAGTACCGGGCAGGGGCGTTCGGGGTCATCGACCACGACGACCATACCGACGGCTATGCCGACGGCACGCACTACGACGTGGGGGAGAACTTCCCCTGGGACATCGTGATCCCCGCCGCTCGCATCCACGCGGGCGCCGAGACCGGAGGACTGGACATGGACGAAGCGATCAAGCTGCTCATCGAGATCGTCGGTGAGCTGCGAGGTAACGCGGCGGGCAAGCTACGGAGTGGCTGGCCGGGGCGACGGTTCGGCAACGGGACGACGACGGCGGCGAAGGGGAACGGCACCGTCGTCGACTACGTGCTCGAGGTGGACCGTGAGCTGAACTCGCGGATCGACGTGCTCACCCGCAAGGGGGCGCCGACCACTCGTCCGGCGCTGGACACCCTGTTCGGCCACGTGGTGAGCTGCCGCGCCGAGGTGCAGCTCATGCGCGCCGAGCTGGCCGATCTCGCGGCGAAGATCGACACGGCGAAGTGAGCGCCGTCGAGCTGGTCGTCCCCCGCAAGATCGCCCGACCCAAGAGCCCGCGGCGGCTGCTCGACTGGCAGCCGTTGCACGACTCCCACTCGAGGGGCTACGCGGCGGCCGAGCTCGTCGAGGCGCCCCCCGCGCACGACGTGCGGTGGCAGGCCGGGAAGGTGCTCGACCAGGGCGCTGAGGGCTCGTGCGTGGGGCACGCCGCCGTCGGCTGCATCGGCGCCCAGCCGACCCCGGCCCCGCGCTCGAGGGTCAGCCATGCCGAGTCGGTGCGCTGGTACGAGCGGGCGCAGCGACTCGACGAGTGGCCGGGCGACGACTACTCGGGCACCAGCGTCAACGCCGGGATGAAGGTCGGCCGGGCGTTCGGGTGGTGGGACTCCTACCGGTGGGCGTTCGGGGTCGACGAGATGCGCTCGGCGATCCAGCTCGGCCCGCTGGTGCTCGGCGTTCCGTGGCGCTCGGGCATGTACGACACCGAGCCCGACGGGCTGGTGACCAGCGCCGGCAGCGAGGTCGGGGGGCACTGCCTGCTCGTCATCGCGTGGGTGACCGACCACCTCGGCCACGGGCCCGGTTTCTGGTGGCGGAACTCGTGGGGGCCGGGCTACGGCATCGCCGGCGACGGGTTCGTCCCCGAGGACACGATGGCCGGGCTCATCGCCGAGGTCGGCGAGTGCGCGGTGCCGGTCGGCCGGAAGATCGGCAAGAGTCTCGACGAGTAACACGGCCAGCCACCGCGCGTCCCCGACACCCCCTCCACTTCCCTCGGAGGGGGTGTCGGCGTGTCGGGGGTTGACGGGGTTTGTCGGGGTATGCGATGCTCTCCCCATGCCCGAGACCAGCACCTCCCCGGTCGTCATCACCGCGAGCGCGCTCAAGGCCGGCGACGTCGTGGTCGACGAGCACGGGGCGCGCAAGTTCGCCGCGTTCGATGTCGACGCCGAGACCGATCGGGTCAAGGTGTGGACGGCGGTCGACGACCAGCTCAACGGGTGGCCCCGCGTGCTCGAGTTCGAGCTGCACGACGTGCTCGCGGTCGTCCGATGAGCGCCAAGATCACCGCGACCGAGGCGGCCCGCCGGCTCGGGATCTCCGTCCGCACCCTCGACCGGCACTTGCCCGAGTGGCTGGCCGACGGGGCGGTGACCCTCGACCGGACGCCGGGTGGTCACCGCCGGTTCGACGCCAACGAGATCGCCGCGCTCAAGCCTCCACCGGACCCCACCCCGCTGCCTGCATCCTGACCCGCACCACCTCGTCACACCCCTGGGAGATACACCGCCATGACCCGCACCCTGCTCGCGTTCCTCGCCGTCGTCGGCTGCCTCGTCGCCCTCGGCGCCGTGCTGCTCGGCACCGTCGGACCGACCACGGTCACTGCACCGGCCGACCCCCGCGACCAGCTCGGCACCGTCGAGCGCGGCGTCGACCGCTCCGTCGGCGCCGAGGTGGCCGCCTACCGCGCCGCGACGGTGCAGCCATGAGCCTGCGCTACGGAGCCGGGACGCCCCGCCCGCTGCCGGTCATCCTGCGCCGCCGGGCCATCGAGGATGCCCGCGTGCGCGCCCACATCGCCGCGATGCGCCGCTCGGCCGAGTGCGGACCCGCCTGCGACCACCTGCCCGCCCCGCGCCCGGCGCTCGACGACACGGTGCTCGTGCCCCGGATCGTGCTGCTCGCCGCCGTCCGCCTCCGGTGAGGGACGTGATCGACCTGTTCGCCGGGCCGGGCGGGTGGGATGAGGGGGCGCGCCCGCTCGGGATCGAGCCGTTGGGCATCGAATGGGACGAGGCAGCGTGCGCCACCGGCCGGGCCGCCGGACACCGCCGGGTGCAGGCCGATGTCGCCGCGCTCGACCCGCTGGCCGTCGCTGCCGAGCACATGGCCGGGCCGGTGCAGGGGCTCATCGCGTCGCCGCCGTGCCAGGGGTTCTCCACTGCCGGGAGCGGGCGCGGCCGGGCCGACTCGGTGCTCATGCTCGAGGCGCTCGCCCACACGCACACGCTCGCCGAGCTCGACGCCGCGATCAGGTGGCTGCACCAGCACATGACCGACGACAAGAGTCTGCTCGCCCTCGAGCCGCTGCGGTGGGCGCTCGCACTCACGCCAAGGTGGCTGGCCTGGGAGCAGGTGCCCGCCGTCCTCCCGCTGTGGGAGGCGTGCGCGGTGATCCTGCGGGAGCACGGCTATAGCGTCGAGGTACGGAAGATGCACGCCGAGCAGTACGGCGTCCCGCAGACGCGGCAGCGGGCAATCCTGGTCGCCCGTGCGTGGTGGCTGGCCGAGGTCGCGATGCCGGTGCCGACACACTCGCGGTACTACCCGCGCACGCCCGCCAAGCTCGATCCGGGGCTGCTCCCGTGGGTGAGCATGGCCGAGGCGCTGTCGGGTGCGGGCTGGTCTGATGGCGACCGCATCGGCTTCCCACGCCGCGCCGACGACGGCGAGGTCGTCGAGATCGACGGCGAGCAGTACCGGGCCCGCGACCTGCACTCCGGCTCGCGACCCGCCCCGGCGCTGACCGAGAAGGCCCGCAGCATGACCCGGTGGGTGATGTGCTCGGCAGGTCGCACCGCGCTGGACACGGCTGGGCAGGTGCCTCGCGGGGTCGACGAGGCACCGAGCGCGACCCTCACCGGCAAAGGAGCAGCAACATGGGCCCTCGCCACCGGCACCCGCTCGGACTCGACGATGCGCGGCAGCGATCAGCCCGCGCCGACGTTCGCGTTCGGTAACGATGCCGCCTCCCATGTGTGGGTGCCGGCTGGTGTCCGACCCGAGGACGTGGTCGCCCTCAAGCGCGGCGAGCTGCCCGCGTGGGCCGACGAGCGCCCGGCGACCACGGTGCAGGGTGACCCCCGCGTGTGGCCCCCCGGGCGCAAGGTGAACGCCGACGACTGGGCCCGGCTCGGCGAGAACGAGGCGAACGCTTGCTACGGCGACCGGGCGGGCACCCTCGCCGTGCGGGTCACCGTTGCCGAGGCCGCCGTGCTCCAGACCTTCCCCGCCGACTACCCGTGGCAGGGGACGAAGACCGCGCAGTACCGGCAGGTCGGTGACGCCGTGCCCCCGCTGCTCGCCCGCGTGATCGTCGCGGCGGTGACTGGCCGGTGACCGACACCCCGCCACCGCTCCCCGGCCCGACCACCGCCGCGATGAACCTGCGCCCGGCGGCCGGCGCGAGGCGCTCGGCAACCGCGGCCGAGGTGCGGGCCCGCGTCGAGGACGTGCTCACGCTGCACCGGCCACTCGAGCTGACCGATCGTTCGATGTGCCGGGAGTGCCTCGCCAGCCACCCGTGCCGCACGGTGCTGACCTTGCAGGGCGTCGCCCCGACCCCCGCACCCCCCGAGGAAGGATCACAGTGACGAAAGCACATCGCGAGAGGGGCGTCGTGACCGAGCGCCTGGCCGTGACCTACCTCCGCGGCCACGGGTTCCCGAACGCCGAGCGGAGCGTGCGAACCGGCTACCGGGTGGCCGGCCGCGAGCTGGTCGACGCCGGAGACATCGACGGCACCCCGGGGCTGGCGTGGCAGCTCAAGGCGCTCAAGCCGTTGACCGCGGCCGAGAACGCCGTCCCGGGGTGGATGACCGAGACCGAGCGGCAGCGGGTCGCCGCCGGGGCCGACCTCAGTGTGCTAGTGGTGCGCCGCGACCAGCGCCCGGCCGAACAGTGGTTCGCGTTCCTGCCGCTCGTCGACCTCATCGCGCTCGGCGCCGGTGTGCCACTTGCTGACGAGCACCTCACCGTCAACCGGCTCGCCGATGTAGCGATCCCGGCCCGGCTCTACCTCGGTGATCTCGTGACGTTGCTCCGATCCCGCGGCTACGGCGACCCGATCACCGAGCCGGTCCCGCCGGCCACCCCGGGGCGGGTGTCGTGACCGTCGAGCCGAACGCGGCCGAGCGGGCGCTCGCCGCTCGCGTCGTCATGGACTCGTGGTCAAATCCTGAGGCGCTGGCCGAGCTGCTGGCCGAGGTACGCGAGGGGTCGACCCTGCCGGGTCCGCGGGCGATCGTCATGGGCAACGTGCGGGTCTCGCTTCGGCACGGTGTCGCCTATGCCGAGGGACAGTTCGAGGCGGCTACCGCCCACGCCTGGCAGGCATGGTTCCGCGAGTTGCGCCGACGGTGTCTGCGCCCCTGTGGCTGGCCGAGTGAGCAGCGCACCTACCTCGCGTTCCCGCAGATCGTCGCCGGTGAGCAGACCTTCGTCGAGCTTGAGGCCGACGACCCCCGGGCCGAGTTCCTCGAGATCACCGTCGCCTGCGAGGCGGTGTCGATGACGTAGACCTGTCACACCCCCGCACCATCATCGACACCTCACCCGCTCAACCCCTGGGAGACACCCCGTGCAGATCCCCGACAGCAACGGCGAGAGCATCACCCCGACCGACTCGGGCCCCGGCCCGCTTGACGTGCTTGAGGCGCGAGCCGTCCTCATCACCCGCAACGCCCTCGACGATGCCGAGGCAGCCGTGCGGCGCCTCGTCGCGTTCCTCGACCGCGACCTCCGCCCGACGCCGATCACCGTCGCGAGCGAGGCGCGCCGCGTCGCCCAGGCGATCGAGCACGCTCTCACGCAGGTCGCCACGATCGACAACCTCATGGGCGACAACCGATGACCGAGGGATCAACCGTCCGGGTCGTGCACGACCTCACCGACGGCGAACGCGCCCTCGCCGCCCGCGTCGCCGAGGCGACCGAGCAGCCCCGCGTCGGGCAGACCGTGCTCGAGCGCCCGTCGGTCGATTGGGAGCGGCACCGGGGCGACAAGCGCCCTAAGATCAAGCCCCCGCCGGGCGGGGTGTGGCGCAACCCGGGGACGAACCGGAAGGTCGGGCACCGGTACTACACGCGGGTGACGACGTTCGCCGACGCGATCACCGAGAGCTACAACCTCACGCAGTGGAAGCTCGCCCGGCTGCTCATCGGGCTCGGGCAGCGGGCCGACTACGTGCGCCAGGCCGCCGCGCTCACGATGGACGAGCGTGACCGGGACGCCCGCGACGAGCTGGTCGGGAAGGTGTTCGACGCGGCCGGCCCGGACGCGGCCGGGCTGGGGACGGCGCTGCACGCTCTCACCGAGCGGCTCGACCGGGGTGAGGATCTCGGCACCCCGCCGGTGGAGATGCTGCCCGACCTGGCCGCGTACACCGCGCTTACGAGCGACTCACTCACGATGCTGCTGCGGGAGCCGCGCACCGTGTGCGACGAGCTCGAGTGCGCCGGCACCCCGGACACGATCGCCGTCGTGCACGAGGCGCCCCCGACCGACTGGGGCCCGGCGTGCGACTGCCCGCCCGGCCGGGCGCGGGTGGTGGACACGAAAACGGGCAGCATCCGGTACCCAGGGAAGATGAGCACGCAGCTCTCGATCTACGCGCACTCCGAGCTCTACAACGCCGAGACCGGCGAGCGGACCCCGCTGGACGTGTGCCCGCACTGGGGCGTGATCGTGCACCTCCCGGTCGAGACCGGCGAGGCGGCGCTGTTCTGGCTCGACCTCGCCCATGGCTGGCGCGGCGCCGAGCTCTGCGGGCCGGTGCGCCAGTGGCACCGGGCGAAGGCCGACGACGTGCTGCGCCCGTTCGCGACCGTCATGCCGGTCAAGGTGGTCGATGGCGAAGTGCTGCGGATGGACCCCCGGCTCGCCTCGACGAACACGAAGGCGCCCGCGCAGGTCGACGACGTGACCGACCAGCTCGCCGCCTCGCTTGCGATCGTGGCGACCGAGATCGAGGGGGCCGACGACGCACGCGGCTCAAGCGACCTCGACCCGGTGCAACGCGACGACGAGGGCGACGAGGCCGCGCTGCACGAGGATCTCGACCCGGTGCAGCAGGCGTTCGCCGAGGCAGCCGACGGCATCCGGCCGCACCGCTACCCGACCACCGACGCCGAGAGCGAGGCGCTACGGCTGGCGCAGGAAGCCGCACCGCTCATCACCCGCGCCGAGGCCGAGCGGCTCATCCCGGTCGCCCCCGGGCCCGACACGTGCGCGCACTCGGGCGGTCGCACGATGAGCGGCAACCGGCTCATCTGCCGCGACTGCCGCGAGCCCGCCGGGTTCGGCGACGGCACCCCGACCCCGCCGGCCAAGGCCGAGCCGTTCACCATCGACGAGCGGATCGCGGCGGTCGAGCGTGGCGACGACCCCGACGCCGACGACCCGGTGCACGATCACCTGCTCGACGACCCGATCGCCGAGCGGTCGAGTCTCGACCCGGCACCCGACGCCGAGCGGACGGCGATGCTCCGAGACGAGCCGTGGCGACTCAACGATGAGAGCGAGCGCATCGACCAGCAGCTCACCGAGAGCGCCGACCCCGGTGAGGGCGAGCCCGAGGTCGAGCGGCACGTGCCCTACGTGCCCCAGCACCCGAACGACCGCGACGGGGAGCTCGTGGCGCGGGGGTTCGTCCTCAACGACGAACCGCCCGAGCGCCCGAGCGACCCGCTCGGCGACGAGATCCGGCGCTGCACCAGCGTCCGCGAGCTCGAGCAGCTCGGCACGACCCGGTGGCGCGAGTGGAACGGCTCGCACCGCGCGCTCGCCGTCGAGGTGCACGACCGCCTCGCGTTCGTCGAGCGGGTGGAGCGCCCCCGGGCCGCGTGCGAGGCGGCGATCGGGGCCGCATCCACACTCGACGAGCTTGGCGCCGTCATGGCCAAGAGCGGAGGCGCTGAGTGGATCACCGACGAGCTGCTCAAGCTCGGCACGGCGCGGTGGCACGAGCTGCGGGGCGCACGATGACCTCCTCCCCCACGGACCGCACCGACGCCGACGACGCGACGACGGAGGCGTGCGCCCCCGACTGTGCCGAGCGCACAGCGTGCCCGGTGGTCGGCGAGCCAGGCCACTGGCAGTGCGGCACCTGCCCGGAGCACCAGCGGCCCCGACACCACTGCGGTTGCCTCGCCACTCCCGAGCCC
>Ga0210040_10001590_pt1 | contig 33942 bp, 27 predicted proteins | sample CryGeyCG12114_NA_FD_185462 | JGI IMG/M metagenome (GOLD analysis project Ga0210040, IMG submission 185462) | Groundwater microbial communities from aquifer - Crystal Geyser CG19_WC_8/21/14_NA (SPAdes) (version 2) | ecosystem: Environmental > Aquatic > Deep subsurface > Groundwater | place: USA...
CCCGCCGCGCCGCGGTGCCCCCCGACGCCGGCGCCGGAGCGCGACCACCGCCGCCGTCCGCCGCCGCCCACCACTGCCGCCGCCGCCCACCACCGCCGTCGCCCAGGAGGAGGTCCCCCGATGGGGCGCTCGCAGCTGGACCGCACCGCCGGTCAGTCGAGCCCCGGCCGCGACGGCGCAGCACCCGTCGCAGGCCCGGACGCCGACGACACCGGGTGCACGGTGCTGCACGTCGACATGGACGCCTTCTACGCCTCCGTGTCGCTCCTGGACCACCCCGAGCTCGTCGGCCGGCCGGTGGTGGTCGGCGGGGCGGGCACCAGGGGCGTCGTCCTGTCGGCCACCTACGAGGCGCGGGCCCTCGGCGTGCACTCGGCCATGCCGATGGGGCGGGCGCGCCGCCTCGCCCCGCACGCCGTCGTCCTGCCGCCGCAGCACCGCCGCTACGCCGAGGTCTCCGCCGGCGTGATGGAGGTCTTCCGCTCGGTCACCCCCGCCGTGGAGCCCCTCAGCCTCGACGAGGCGTTCCTGGACGTCAGCGGCGCCCTGCGCCGTCTCGGCAGCCCGCGGGAGATCGCCCAGCAGGTGCGGCGCCGCGTCGAGGACGAGCAGGGCGTCACCTGCTCGGTCGGCGTGGCGCCCACCAAGCTCGTCGCCAAGCTCGCGTCCTCGCGCTGCAAGCCCGACGGCCTCCTCGTCGTGCCGGCCGACCGGGTCGTGGACTACCTCCACCCGCTCCCGGCCTCGGCGCTGTGGGGCGTGGGGGAGCGGACCGCCGAGCAGCTGGAGCGCCTCGGGCTGCGGACGATCGGCGACCTCGCCCACACCCCCCGGGTCACCCTGGTCCGAGCCCTCGGCGAGGCGACCGGCGCCCACCTGGCCGCCCTGTCGTGGGGGCGCGACCCCCGGCCGGTCGTCCCCTCCGTGGCGGAGAAGAGCGTCGGGGCGGAGGAGACGTTCTCCTCCGACGTCGACGACGAGGCCGTGGTGCTGCGGGAGGTGCTGCGCCTGTCCGAGCTGACGACGGCGCGGCTGAGGGCGGCGGGGACCGTCGGGCGCACGGTGGTGCTCAAGGTGCGCTTCGCCGACTTCACGACGATCACGCGCTCGCGCACGCTGGAGGAGCGCACGGACGTCAGCCGCGAGGTCTACGCCGCCGCGCGCCGGCTCTGGGAGGGGCTGCGCCTGGACCGCGCGCGCATCCGGCTCGTGGGCGTGCGCGTCGAGGGGCTCGCGCCGGCGGGCACGGCCCACCGGCAGATGCGCCTGGACGAGAAGGACCGGGGCTGGCGCGAGGCCGACCGTGCCGCCGACCAGGCCGCGGCGCGCTTCGGCGGGGGCAGCATCACCTCCGCCAGCCTCCTGCGCGGCAGCCGCGGCGACCCGGGCGGCCGTCCCCGCTGAGGGCTCCCGGGACCCGCGCGGGCGGGCTCGAGCCGTGGTCACCACCCCGCCCCGCGCCTCCACGAGAGCGCCTGCGGACGCGCTCGGACGCGCCCGGAGACTCGCCGGGGCGTGCTGAGTGGTTCCCGCGGAGAGACGTGGTAGACCCGGCTTTCCCCGGCGCCGGGCGCGACCTATCCTTCTCCCGGGGCACCGCCGTCGCGGCAGCGCCGACATCACCGGGGAGGTCCTGTGCCGCTGTCCGAGCACGAGCAGCGCCTGCTCTCGCAGATGGAGCAGCAGCTCCTCAACGACGACCCGAAGTTCGCCTCGGCCATGAAGGGGACCGCCCGCCGCAGCGGCTCCGCGGGCAGGCTGCTCCTGGGGGGTGCGGGGATCGTCCTGGGCCTCCTCCTCCTGGTCGTGGGGGTCGCCACCCAGTGGGTGATCGTGGGCGTCGTCGCCTTCGTCCTCATGCTGGCGGGCGCGGCGTACGCCATCTCGAGCCCGCGTCGTCCGACGTCGTCGGGCCCGACGGGCGTCGTCCGGGGCGACGGGAGCCACCCCGTGCGCCGCCCGAGCCGCGGCGGGCGCGGCGGCAGCCGCGGCGGCTCGTCCGGCTCCTTCATGGAGCGCATGGAGGAGCGGTGGCAGAAGCGGCGCGACGAGGGCGGCCGCTGACCGCCCAGCCGGACGCGCGGCTCCCGCGCTCCTGGTCGCACGCTCCTGCGCCAGTTCGGAGCGCTCGTCGCCTCCACGGACCCGGCGTCCTCGACGCCGCTCCAGGCGCCCCGCACCCACCGGTCCTGACCCAGCGGTCCTGACCGCTCGCCCGTCGGCCCGCAGCGCCCTCCCCGGCCCTGCACCGGCGGGCGCCGCCGCGTCCGAGCGCCTGAGCGTCCGAGCGGCCCCGGCCCCACGCCCGCGACGCAGCCCGAGAGGACGGCGAGCCCGTCCTGCCGCCGACCCAGCCCGGGGCGCCGCGGCGCCGAGCCGGGGGCTGCACCGGCGAGAGGGCCGACCCGCGAGGGGCCGACCCGCGAGAGGGCCGACCCGCGACGAGGGGCCGACCCGCACGACGCCGACCCCGCTGGCGGCGGTCGCACCTCAGGTCGACGTCGACACCCCGTGCCCCGTGCCCCGTGCCCCGTGCCCGTGCCCAGGCCCCGACAGCTGGTCAGCGGGTGAGCTGGTCAGCGGGTGAGCTGGGCCGACGGCAGCCACCGCGCCCGCCAGCGGCGAGCTCGCGGCGCGCGCGCAGCCACCGCCGCCAGCACCGCGTCGACGTCCTCGCGCGCTTGCCGCACCTGCTCGTCCAGGGCGCGACGCGTCTCGGGATCCGTCTCGACCTGCACCTGAGGGTGAGTCGGCCGGGGGGCGTAGCGAGCGGCCTCCACGGCGTCGCGGCGCCGGCGCAGGCGCAGGGCGAGGTCGTCGGTCGCCCCGGCCGGGGGCCGGCCCCGCCCCTGCTCCGCGCGCCCCTGCTCCCCCCGCACCCGGTCCTGCCGGGGCCCGGTCGTCGGGGAGCTCCCGCCCGGCCCGCCGACCTGCGGTGCCCGCAGCTGCGCGCCGCCGCTCGCGACCAGCACGGCGGCGACGGCCTCGTCGGTCGGCGCCGGGTCGTCGGGCGGCAGACCCACGAGGGCGCGCCGCCGCACCTCCTCGGTGCGGGGGGTGGCCGCGGGGTCGACGGGGACGCCGAGGTCCGCCAGCCCTCGACGCAGGTCGTCCTCCGCCCGCTCGGCCACCGTCGGCCCGTCGCCGTGGGGCCCCCCCTGACCCCCCCGCCAGCGGGCGCGGCGCCGCAGGCCCGCGACCCCCGCGGGCAGCAGCACCACGAGCAGGACGAGCGCGAGAGCCCCGACGGCGGTGGCGGCCGCCTGCTGCCACCCCTTTTCCGCCGGCTCCGCGCGTGACGTCGTCGCCCCGTCCTGGGGAGGCGTCGCGGCGTCGGGCGCGGTGGCGGCGGGCGCCGGGGCGGGGGCCGGTGCGTCGGCCTCCTCCAGCGCGGCCACGGCGGCGTCGGCCGCGCCCACGCCGGTCCAGCGCGGCGCCTCGCCCGTCCGGACGCCGGGCGTCGGCTCGAAGCGCACCCAGCCGCTGCCGCCGAGGTAGACCTCGGGCCAGGAGTGCGCGTCCCGCAGGCTCACCCGGTAGCTGCCGTTGGCCTGGCGGGTTCCCGGGAGGAAGCCCACGGACACGCGGGCCGGGAGGCCCACCGAGCGCGCCATCAGGGCCATGGCCGAGGCGAAGTGCACGCAGTAGCCGGACCGGCGCTCGAGGAAGGCCGCGACCGAGCCGGCGCCCGTGCCACCGGGGGCCTGCTCGCTGTAGGTGAACCCGCCCTCGTCGCGGAGGAAGGCCTGCAGCCGCGCTGCCTGCTGCAGGGGCTCGCCCTCGCCGGCGACCTGCTCCGCGAGGGCTCCGATCTCGGGCGGCAGGTCCTCGGGGAGGGCGGTCCAGGTGGTCCGCACCGACGAGGGCGCCGTCCCCACGTCGACGAGGTCGGCGGCCTCGGGGACCAGGCGCAGGGACTGCACCGCGTACTGCTGCCCCTCCTGCGTCGTCGTCGACCCCTCGGCCACGAGGTCGAGCGTGTCGGGGCGCACGCCCCAGTCGCCGTCGTCGGGGTCGAGCGCGACGGACGTCGCCGGGTAGGGCGCGGGCAGGTACTCCTGGCGCAGCGCCGCCACGGACACGACGAGCGACTGGGGGACGGCGGCCCCCGCCTCGACGGCGGCCTGCACGTCCAGCCCCGGGGGTGCGGGCAGCTCGGCGTCGTCCAGCGGCTCCACCGCGCTCCCGTCGTCCCGCGGGCGCCAGGTGTCGCCGTCGAAGACGTCCACGGTGACCAGCCGCAGCGGCTCGGTGGCCGCGCTCCCGTCCTGGAGCCGGTAGGTCAGCGCGGTCACGTCCGGGCGCTCGTCCAGGTCCTGGGCGAGGCTGAGCAGGGGGCTCACCCGAGCCCCGCCCGGTCCGTCGCCCGCGCCCGCGCCCGCGTCGCCCCACTCCTGGAAGGACATCAGCCCGGTGCCGCGCCACGGCCCGAGCGCGGGCACCACCACCGCCGCCAGCAGCGCCAGCGCCGCCGTGCCCGCGACGGCGGCCACCGGCGCGGGGACCGGTGCGACGCGCCCCCCGCCGCGCCGCCACCGCGTGGCCGTCCGTCCCCAGCGGCCCTCCCGCCAGCGGCTCTCCGCGCGCAGGAGCAGCAGGAAGGGCACCGCGGCGACCACGAAGGCCGGCACCGGGAGCCCGCCGCGCTGCAGCGCGGCCGCGGTGCCGACGAGCGCGAGCAGCGGGAGCCCGGCGGCGGCCACCCGTCCGAGCCGCACCGCGAGCACGTCGACGGCGACGGCGACCACCGCCGTGCCGCCGACGACGACGAGCCGCAGCCCCGGCGGGTCGGCGACCGGCGGCAGCGACGTCCGGATGACCTGGCGGCCCTCCTCGAGCAGAAAGCGGCCCGTCTCGAGGGCGCTCGGCCCCGGCAGCAGCCCGAGGACGCCGCTGCCGGGCGTGTAGAGCGCGGTCAGCACCATCAGCACCGCGGCTGACTGGGCGCCCGCGCGCAGGAGGGTCGAGGAGGTCAGCGCGTCCAGCGCCATGCCGACGATGCCGACGACCACCACCACGACGACGGCGTCGACGAACCAGCCGGGACCGTCGACCAGGGGCAGGAGGGCGGCGGCCGCCCCGAGGACGGCCACGCCCGCGAGGGCGGACGGCGCACCCGGGGGCACCCCCTCGCGCCGGCCCGGGCGCCGGGACCCGCTCACGAGGTCGCCCACCCGGCGCTCGCGGGGACCGTCCCGGAGGTCGTCCCGGGGGTCGTCGCGGGGGCCGTGCCGGGAGCCGGTGCGGCGGCGCCCGTCGGGCGCCCGAGTCGCTGCGCGGCGGCCCAGGCGTCGGCGAGGTCGTCGGCCGGGCCGAGGGCGGCGGCGCCCCAGCCCGCCCGGTGCAGAGCGCGGACGGCCTGGGCGACCGCGGCGTCGTGCGGTCCGCCGTCACCGCGCGCGACCACCAGCGCCACGCGGTGGCGGGCCGCCGCGTCGGCGAGGGCCTGCGCGGCCCCCGGGCCGCAGACGGCGACGAGGACGTCCTCGCGGTGCCCGCGCAGCGCCTCCAGGGCGGCAGCCAGCGCACTCCCCGGCTCCTCGGCCCGGACCGCGCCGTCCGGTCGGGCGGTCGACGCCGCGAGCGGCGTCCCCGCCGGCGCGGGCGCCCCCGGCACCTCCGGCTCGACGAGCGCGAGGCGCCCCAGGCGGGCCGGGCGTCCGCGGGCGTCCGCGCGGACCGCGTCGCCCGGTGCGCCGACGAGCAGGCGGACGGCGAGGCCGTCCAGGGCCAGCCGCTCGGCCGCCGAGGCCGCTGCCGTGACCGCCCGCTCGAAGGCCTCCCGGCCGATGGCGTCGGCCCCGCCGACGTCTGCCGCACCTCGGTCCAGCAGCACCGCGGCGCCCGCGCGGCGCGGGTGCTCGTCCCGGCGGACCATCAGCTCGCCGCGCCGGGCGCTGGTGCGCCAGTGCACGCGCCGCCGGTCGTCACCGGGGCGGTACTCGCGGGGGACGACGTCGTCCTCGCCCGCTCCCGGGTCCACGGAGGAGGAGCCGACCCCCGCTCCGCGCACGCGCACCGGGGACAGGCGCTGGAGGGCCGGGACCACGAGCAGCGGGTCGACGGCCCGGGTGGAGCGGGGGAGGGCCACGAGGCCGAAGGGGTCCTGCACCACCAGCCTCAGGGGGCCGACGGGGTGGCGACCGCGGCGAGCCCCGACGAGCCCGTAGCGCACCGAGGCCGACGTGCCGGCGGGCAGGCGCTCCACCACGAAGCGCGGGCCGGCCCGCAGCGCCGGCGGGACGACGTCCTCGGCCAGCAGCGTCCGCCCTCCGCGCCCGCGCCCGTGCAGGTCCAGGCGCACGGACGCCGTCTCCCCCACGGGGACCACGGCGGGGGAGACCGTGCGCTCGACGACGAGCGAGGGGGCGCAGGCCCGCGCGAGGACCCAGCCCACGAGCGGAAGCGCGAGCAGCAGCACCCCGAGCCGGACGAGGTCCCGGTGGCCGAGCGCCACCCCGAGCCCACCCGCCAGCGCGCCCGCCACCGCCAGGCAGGCGCCGCGCGCGGTCAGCGAGCCGGGCCCGGCGGCCCACGCCTCCCGCACGCGGGTCGCGCGCCGTGGCGCGCCGGCCCCGCGGAGGCGGGGTCGTCCCGGGCCCGTGGTCCTCACCCGCCCCGGACCGGTGTCCTCGCGACGACGTCCGCCAGCGCGGCGCGGGCCGCGCGCTCGTCGGCCAGGAGGTCACCGCGGTCGGCCGTGACGAGCCGGTGGGCGAGGACGGGGGCGGCCAGCGCCTGGACGTCGTCCGGCAGCACGTGCGAGCGGCCGGCGAGGAGCGCCCGCGCGCGCGCCGTCCGCAGCAGGTGCAGGGCCGCGCGGGGAGAGGCGCCGAGCACGACCGACGGGTGCTGGCGCGTCGCGCCCACGACGTCGACGACGTAGCGCACGAGCTCGGGGGAGGCGTGGACACGAGCGGCCAGCCCCTGCAGCTGCCTCAGGTCCTCGACCCCCGCGACGGCCCGGACAGCGTCGAGCGGGTCCCCTCCGGCACCGCCGCTGCGGGCGAGGAGCACGGCCACCTCCTCCTCGGGCGCCGGGTAGCCGACCGACAGGCGAGTCGTGAAGCGGTCGCGCTGCGCCTCCGGCAGGGGGTAGGTGCCCTCCATGTCGGCCGGGTTCTGCGTGGCCACCACGAAGAACGGGCTGGGCAGCGCGTGGGTCGTCCCGTCCACGGTGACGTGGCCCTCCGCCATGCACTCCAGGAGGGCGGACTGGGTCTTCGGGGAGGCGCGGTTGATCTCGTCGGCCACCACGAGCCCCGCGAAGACGGCTCCGGGCGTGAAGGAGAAGCGGCGCTCGCCGGGGTCCCAGATGCTCACGCCCGTGACGTCGCTCGGCAGCAGGTCGGGGGTGAACTGGATCCGGCGCACCGTGAGGTCGACCGCCCGCGCCAAGGCCGTCGCCAGCACGGTCTTGCCGACGCCCGGGACGTCCTCGAGCAGCAGGTGCCCGCCGGCGACGAGCGTCGTCACGGCGGTCCGCACGACCTCGTCCTTGCCGCGGACGACCGCGCGGACCTGGTCCACCACCGCCGTCGCGGTGCGCCGCGCGCCGGCCACCTCCTCCGGCGAGGGCGGGGGGAGCGGGGCGCGCCGGCCCTCGTCGGCGGCGCCCCCGGCCGTCGGTGGCGCGGTCGTCGACGTCACCCGCGCACGGTACGTGAGCGGGGTGCGGTCCACGAGAGCGCCCGTCGACATCGCTCGGACGGGGGGCGTCCCGGGGCGACCGCTGCTGCGCGCCCGTCGGGTCCGAGGCCGTCCTCCACCTCCCTCCACCCGCCGGCCCCGGCAGGGGCTCCCGCGGCTCCAGGGCGCGCCCGGGCCCGCCCGCGGGGTCCTCGGAGCCGGGGACGGGGCCCGCAGCGGCCCGGGAGCGCCCGGGCACGGCTCGTCCCAGCCCTCCCGGAGCCACCGTCCTCCACCGCCCTCCACGACGGCCCGGCCGCGGGCGCGACCCTCTGACCTGGGCAGATGCCTGCCCCACGGTGCGGGCCGAGGCGGGCGGCGGGGTCTGCGGGCGTTGACGGTGGTGCGAAGTGGAGTACGGTGGAGGACGTCGGAGCGGATGGGTGCCGGTGGCTCTCCCGAGCGAGAGGGGAGGGCGACCGCAGCCCTGCAGGGGGAGGAGCGGCCGGTGTTCCTCGGCACGCACTCGCCCCGCCTCGACGACAAGGGCCGGCTGATCCTCCCCGCGAAGTTCAGGGACCAGCTGGTCGACGGACTGGTGGTCACGAAGGGGCAGGAGCGCTGCCTCTACGTGTTCCCGGAGCGGGCGTTCGAGGAGCTGCACGAGCAGCTCCGCAAGGCGCCCGTGACGAGCAAGCAGGCCCGGGACTACGCGCGCGTCCTCCTCGCGGGGGCGTTCGACCAGGTCCCGGACCGACAGGGGCGCATCACGGTCCCGCAGCCCCTGCGCACCTACGCGGGCCTCGAGCGCGACGTCGTCGTCATCGGGGCCGGCACCCGCATCGAGGTGTGGGACGCCGCCGCCTGGGAGGCCTACCTGGCCGACCAGGAGGAGTCCTTCGCCAGCACCGCCGAGGAGGTCGTGCCGGGCCTCTTCTGAGCCGGTCCCGGCTCCTGCGCCACCTCCGGGTGACGAGGGCGCCGAGGCCGTCCCCGTCCGGGGCGACGCGCCGCGCGCCTCCCCGGGCCGCGGGTCTCTGACCTGCACGATCAGCAGCACACCGTGACGAGCGCCACAGCCCGTCACATCAGTCACACGAGTCACACGAGCACCACTCGGCGCCCGGTCCGGCCTCCAGCCGCTCCTGCCGCCCCGGGTCCTGGCGCACTTCCCCGGCGCCAGGCACCGGGACCGGCCGGAGCGGATGGGGACCAGTCCCGGCGCCGGGACGCGGCGGACGCGCGGCCACGGCCGCGGGGGAGGGGCAGGCATGGGCGAGTCGCCCGACGCGGTCGTCCCCGCGCCCGCGTCGCCGCGGGCCGGAGCGGCAGGGGCCGCGTCCGAGCGCCACGTCCCCGTCCTCCTCGAGCGCTGCGTCGACCTCCTGGCCCCCGCGCTGGCCGAGCCCGGCCGCGTCGTCGTCGACGCGACGCTCGGCCTGGGCGGGCACGCCGAGGCCCTGCTGCGCCGGTGCCCCGGCGTCGTCCTCGTCGGGCTGGACCGGGACCCCCAGGCGCTGGCCCTGGCCGGGGAGCGGCTCGGGCCCTTCGGGGACCGGGTGCACCTGGTCCGCACGGTCTTCGACGGGCTCCCCGGCGCGCTCGCCGACCTCGGCGTGCGCGAGGTCCACGGCGTCCTGTTCGACCTCGGCGTCTCCTCGCTGCAGCTCGACGAGGCGGAGCGGGGCTTCTCCTACGCCCGCGAGGCGCCCCTGGACATGCGCATGGACGCCACGTCCGGCGCCACGGCCGCGGACGTGCTCGCCACCTACCCGGCCGCCGACCTGGCCCGCGTGCTGCGCGACTACGGGGAGGAGCGCTTCGCCCGGCGCATCGCCGACCGGGTGGTCGCCGCCCGCGAGCGCGCTCCGCTGCGGACCACCCGCGAGCTCGCCGACCTCGTGCGCGACGCCGTGCCCGCCGCCACCCGCCGCACCGGGGGCAACCCCGCCAAGCGGACCTTCCAGGCCCTGCGCGTGGAGGTCAACGACGAGCTGGACGCGCTGCGACGGGCGCTGCCCGCCGCGGTGGACGCCCTGGCCGTCGGCGGCCGCGTCGCGGTCATGTCCTTCCAGTCGCTCGAGGACCGCATCGTCAAGCAGGTGCTGGCCGCGGGTGCGGCCAGCACCTCACCGCCCGACCTGCCGGTCGAGCTGCCCGAGCACGCGCCGCTGCTGCGCCTGCTCACCCGCGGTGCCGAGACGGCGCCGGAGCCCGAGACCGCCCTGAACCCCCGTGCCGCGTCCGTGCGGCTGCGCGCCGCCGAGCGCGTGCGCGGGGGCCGCCTCCGAAGGAGCGCCGCATGAGCGCCACCAGCGCCGCGCGAGCCGTCCGGGCCCCCGCCGCCCCCGCACGACCGCTCGGCGCCCCCCGCGGGCGGGCCGCGCGGTCCCCGGCGGTGGTCGCGCGCTCGGCGACCAGCCGGCCCGCCTCGCGCCCGGCGCCCGCGGCCCGCGCCGCGTCGCCGAGCCGCCGGGCGGACGGGCGCGAGCCGGACGCGCCGCGGGTGCGCCTCGTCGCCCCGCCCGCGTCCTCGCGCCGCCGGTTGCCCTTCGGCATCCTCTGCGGGGCGGTCCTCCTGCTGTCCCTGCTCGCCGTCCTGCTGCTCAACATCTCGCTCTCCCACGGCGCCTACGAGCTGCACGCCCTCGCGGGCGAGCAGCAGGACGCCGGGGAGCGGCGCGAGGCCCTGGCCGAGCAGCTGGAGCGCACCGGGGCCCCGGCGGAGCTGGGACGGCGCGCGGCCGAGCTCGGCATGGTCCCGGCGGGCACCGCCGCCGTGGTGCGCCTGCCGGACGGCGAGGTGGTCGGCGTCCCGACGCCGGCCGCGGAGCCGGCCGCCGCGGCCGAGGGAGCCGCCGCGGGGGCCACCGGTCCCGCGGTCGTGGAGCCCGTGGACCCCGACGACGTCGCCGCCGACGAGCCCGCTCCCGCGCAGGGGGCCGCGGTCGCGGCCGAGTCCGCCGGCGCCTCGGACGACACTGCTGACGAGACCGCCGAGGAGAGCGCACCCTGATGGCCGGACCCGACGTCACCCGACCCGGCTCCACCGGGCCCGACCGTCGCCCCGCCGGCCGACCGCGCTCCGCGTCCCGGCCCCTGGTGCGCCCGGAGCGGCGGGCCCGGCTGATGCTCGCGGTGGTCCTGGCCGTCCTCGTCGTCTTCGCGGGGCGCCTGGTCCAGGTGCAGGCCGTGGACGCGGACGCCGTCGCCGAGCAGGCGCTGGTCGACCGCATGGGCCTGGAGCAGACGCTCCTGGCCCAGCGCGGCGACATCGTCGACGCGAGCGGCGAGGTGCTCGCCACGAGCGTCGAGCGGCGCGACGTCATCGCCGACCCGTGGATCATCGAGGAGTACGAGCGGGAGGACGAGGACGGGCAGGTCGTCTCGGCCGGCGTCGACGGCGCGGTCGCGGACCTGTCCTCCCTGCTCGACGTCGAGCCCGACGACGTCCGCGCGGCGCTGACGCGCGAGGGCACGCGCTGGAGCGTCGTCGCCAAGGGCATCACGCCGGAGCTGTGGACGCGGGTGTCCGACCTCGGCGTCCCGGGCATCACGTCCGAGAAGCACTGGGCCCGGGCCTACCCGGGCGGCGACCTGGCCGGCAACGTGCTGGGCTACACCGGCGGCGACGACGGGGCCGGCCTGGGCGGCGTCGAGGCGGTGATGGACGGCGAGCTGGCCGGCACCGACGGCATGCAGCGGGTCGAGCGCGGGCGCATGGGCCAGGCCATCCCCATGGGCGAGAGCGAGCGGGTCGCGCCGGTCGCGGGCTCCGACGTGCAGCTGACCCTCGACCGGGACCTGCAGTGGACGGCGCAGCAGCGGGCCGACGCCATGCGCGAGGAGGCGCAGGCCGAGTGGGTCAGCGTCGTCGCGCTCGAGGTCGACACGGGGCACGTGCTGGCGCTCGCGGAGTCGCCGACCGTGGCCCCCGATGCCGTCGCCAGCGCCGACCCGTCGGAGCTGGGCAGCCGCGCCGTCTCCGACGTCTTCGAGCCCGGCTCGACCAGCAAGGTGGTGACGGCCGCGGCGGCGCTCGAGGAGGGCGTGGTGGAGCCGCTGGAGGACTTCGAGGTGCCCTACACCTGGGAGGCCTCCAACGGGCAGAGCTTCCGCGACTCCCACCAGCACGACCTGGAGAGGCTGACCTTCGCCGGGATCCTGGGCGAGTCCTCCAACACGGGCACCGTGCGCGTGGGCGAGCGGCTGACGCGCGAGCAGCGGCACGACTACATGTCGCGCTTCGGCTTCGGGCAGCGGACGGGCATCGAGCTCCCCGGCGAGACGGCGGGCATCCTCGCGCCGGCCGACGACTGGGACGCCCGGCAGCAGTACACGGTGCTCTTCGGCCAGGGCGTCTCGGTCAACGCCCTGCAGGCGGCCGAGGTGTACGCCACCATCGCCAACGACGGCGTGCGCATCCCGCCCCGGCTGGTCGCCGGCACCGTCGACCCCGACGGCGTCGAGCACCCGGCGGACGAGCCCGCGGGCGTGCGCGTGGTGAGCAGCGAGACGGCGCAGCAGGTCTCCACGATGCTCGAGGGCGTCGTCGCCGAGGGCACGGGCGACGGCGCGGCCATCCCGGGCTACCGCGTGGCGGGCAAGACGGGCACCGCTGAGGCGCCGGACGACCAGGGCGGCTACTCCGGCTACACGAGCTCCTTCATCGGCTACGCGCCCGCGGAGGACCCGGAGGTGGTGGTCGCGGTCGTCGTGCAGCGGCCGACGAACGGCTTCTACGGCGGTCAGGTCGCCGCGCCGGTGTTCAAGGACGTTATGACGTACGCGCTCACCTCGCGCGGCGCGATGCCGTCGACCGAGCCCGCGCGCCTGTACCCCCAGACCTGGTGAGCGGCGGCCCAGCGCGCCCGGCGCCGCGGTCCCGCGCGCACCGGGGGTGGCCCGACGGCGCCGGTAGCCTCCCCGGGTGCCCCGCCCGACCGACGACCACCCCGTCCGCCCCGACCCGGACCGCGGGTCGTCGGGACCCGGTGGCCGGCCGGCGGCCCCGGTGACGGGCCGGGACGCCGACCGCGAGGTGGCCCTGGTCGAGCTCGTCGCCGCCCTGCCCGGTGCCCGGGTCGCCGGGGACGCGGCGGGGGTCCTCGTGCGCGGGGCCGTCCTGGACTCGCGCGCGGTGCGTCCGGGCGACCTGTACGCGGCCCTGCCGGGCGCCCGCGCCCACGGCGCCGACTTCACCGCCGCCGCGGTGTCCGCCGGGGCCGCGTGCGTGCTCACCGACGCCGAGGGCGCCCGGCGCGCCGCCTCACCGGGAGTGCCCGTCGTCGTCGTCGACGACCCCCGGGCCGTCCTCGGCGACCTCGCCGCGCGCGTCCACGGCACCGGGGTGCACGCCGGTCAGGACGCCGGGGGAGGGAGTGGCCGGGGCCCGGTCCTGCTCGGGATCACCGGCACCAACGGCAAGACGACGACGGCCTACCTGCTCGAGGGGGCGCTGTCGGCGCTCGGCCGCACGACCGGCCTCGTCGGCACGGTGGAGACGCGGGTCGCCGGGGAGGTCGTCGCGAGCACGCGGACGACGCCGGAGGCGACGGACCTGCACGCCCTGCTGGCGCGGATGGCTCGGGCCGGCGTGGAGGTCGCGGCCCTCGAGATCTCGAGCCACGCCCTCGTCCTGCACCGCGTGGACGGCGCGGTCGTCGACGTCGCGGCCTTCACCAACCTCTCCCAGGACCACCTCGACTTCCACGCCGACCTCGAGGAGTACTTCGCGGCGAAGGCCTCCCTGTTCACCCCCCGGCGCGCGCGGCGGGGCGTCGTCGTCGTCGACGACGCCTGGGGCCGGCGCCTGGCCGCCACGGCCGGGATCCCGGTCGTGACGGTGGCCACCGCACCGGGGCAGGACGCGGACTGGACGGCGCACGAGCTCGTGGTCGAGGAGACCGGCACCCGCTTCGCGCTCCTCGGGCCGGACGGGCAGCGCCTGGAGCTGCGCGCGCCCCTGCCGGGCGCCTTCAACGTCGCCAACACCGCGCTCGCGGCCGTGGTGCTGCTCGAGGCGGCCCCGCTGCTGCCGGGGCCGACGACCGCCGAGGCCGTGGCCGCCGGGCTCGCGCGCGCCGGGGCGGTGCCGGGGCGCCTGGAGGTCGTGGTCCCGCCCGGCGGGCGCCGCGGCGCCGACGGCGACCGCCTGCCCCGGGTCCTCGTCGACTACGCGCACACGCCGGACGCCGTGGCCGCCGCGCTGGCGGCCGTGCGGCCCAGCACCGCGGGCCGGCTCGTCGTCGTCCTGGGCGCGGGGGGCGACCGCGACCGCGGCAAGCGGGGGCCGATGGGCGCCGCGGCGGCGCGGCTCGCCGACGTCGTCGTCGTGACCGACGACAACCCGCGCTCGGAGGACCCCGCCGCGGTGCGCGCGGCCGTCCTCGCGGGCGCCACCGCCCCCGGCGGGGGGCCCGGGGGGAGCGGGCCGTCGGCGCAGGTGCTCGAGGTCGCCGACCGGGCGGGCGCCATCCGCGCCGCGCTGGACGCCGCCGGCCCCGGCGGCACGGTGCTGGTGGCCGGCAAGGGCCACGAGCGCGGCCAGGAGACCGCGGGCGTGGTCCACCCCTTCGACGACCGGGACGAGGTCCGCGCGGCCCTGGCCGCCGTGGCCGAGGCCGCGCTGGACGAGAGCGAGAGCGCATGATCCCCCTGTCCCCGCAGCGGTTGGCCGAGGTCGTCGGGGGGGTGCTGCACCTGCCCGACGAGGGGGCCGGGGGCCGCCCCGAGGAGCGGTCCGGGTCCGGCGAGGTCACCGGCCCCGCCGCCACCGACTCGCGCGAGGTCGTCCCCGGCGGCCTGTTCGTGGCCCGTGCGGGCTCCGTGGCCGACGGCCACGACTTCGTCGCGGCCGCGCACGCCGCGGGTGCCGCCGCCAGCCTGGTGGCGCGCCCCGTGCGGGACGCCGGCGGCGCCCTGCTCGGGCCCCAGGTGGTCGTCGCCGACGTGCAGGCCGCCTTCGAGGCGCTGGCCCGGCGCGCCGTCGACGTCCTGCGCTCCCGCGGGGCGGTCGTCGTCGGCGTCACCGGGAGCGCCGGCAAGACCACGACCAAGGACCTGCTCGCGGCGCTCCTCGCCGAGCTCGGCCCCACCACCGCGACGCCGAGGTCGTACAACGGCGAGGTCGGCCTCCCGCTGACGGTCCTGTCGGCCGACGAGCGCACCCGCCACCTCGTGCTCGAGATGGGCGCGCGCGGCGTCGGCCACGTGGCCGCCCTGTGCCGGGTGGCGCCGCCGGACGTCGCGGTCGTGCTCAACGTCGGGTCCGCGCACGTCGGGGAGTTCGGCTCCCTCGACGCCGTGGAGCGCGCCAAGGGCGAGCTGCCCGAGGCCGTCGGCGAGGGCGGCGCGGTGGTGCTGGACGTCGACGACGAGCGCGTGGCCCGCATGGCCGCCCGCACCCGCGGGCGCGTCCTCGCGGTCCGCGCCGGCGGCTCCGACGCCGGTGCCGCCGTGTGGGCGCAGGACGTCGACCTCGACGCCGGCGGGCGCGCCGTCTTCCGCCTGCGCTCCCGGCTGGGCACCGGGTCGGCCTCCGGCACGGGCTCCGGTCAGGGGTCCGCCCCCGGGGAGGACGCCCGCGCCGAGCCGCAGGAGGCCCGCGTCGCGCTGCGCCTGGTGGGGGAGCACCACGTCTCCAACGCCGTGGCCGCCGCCGCGGTGGCGCTGCACCTCGGCCTGCCGCTGGACCGCGTGGCGTCGGTGCTGTCGACCACCGCGGCGGCCAGCCGCTTCCGCATGGAGGTCACCGAGCGCTCCGACGGCGTCACGGTCGTCAACGACGCCTACAACGCCAACCCCGAGTCGGTGCGCGCGGCGCTCAAGGCGCTCGTGGCGCTGCGCCGCGGGCCGGACGGCCGCGAGCGCCGCACCTGGGCCGTGCTGGGCGAGATGCTCGAGCTGGGGACCGCCAGCACGACCGAGCACGACCTCGTCGGGCGCCTGGCCGTGCGCCTCAACGTCTCCCACCTCGTGGCCGTCGGGGCAGGTGCGCGCGCCGTGCACTCCGGCGCCCAGCACGAGGGCTCCTGGGGGGACGAGGCGGTCCACGTCGAGGACGCCCGTGAGGCGCTCGCCCTGCTGCGCGCGCAGCTGCGCCCGGGCGACGTCGTGCTGGTCAAGTCCTCCAACGCGGCCGGCCTGCGGGCGCTCGGCGAGCAGCTGGTCGCCGACGCGCCCCCCGCTGCGGACCCCTCCGCTGCGAACCCCTCCGCCGCGGACCCCTCCGCGCGTGGCGCGGCCACGACGGGCGAGCAGGAGGGCGCCGCGTGCTGACCGTCCTCGTCGCCGCCGCGCTCGCGCTCGTGCTCTCGCTCCTCGGCACCCCCGTCTTCATCCGGTGGCTCGTCCGCCGCGGCTACGGCCAGTTCATCCGCGACGACGGCCCCACCACCCACAAGACCAAGCGCGGCACGCCCACCATGGGCGGCGTCGTCATCGTCGCCGCGACGGTGCTCTCCTACCTCGTGGCGCACCTGGTGACGCTCGACGCGCCGTCGGCCTCGGGGCTGCTGGTGCTCCTGCTCATGACCGGCCTCGGCGTCGTGGGCTTCCTCGACGACTACATCAAGATCTCCAAGCAGCGCAGCCTCGGCCTGCGGAGCCTGCCCAAGCTGCTCGGCCAGATCGCGGTGGCGGTGGTCTTCGCCGTCCTGGCGCTGCAGTTCCCCAACGAGCGGTTCCGCACCCCGGCCTCGACGAGCATCAGCTTCATCCGCGACACCGGCATCGACCTCGCGTTCGCCGGCGCCCTCGTCGGCACCGTCCTGTTCGTCATCTGGGCGCTGCTGATGGTCGCGGGCGCCAGCAACGGGGTGAACCTCACCGACGGCCTCGACGGGCTCGCGACCGGCGCGACCACGGCCGTCGCCGGCTCCTACCTGCTGATCGGGGTCTGGCAGTCCAACCAGAGCTGCCAGAGCGTCGCCACCGCCGGGCCCAACTGCTACGAGGTGCGCGACCCCCGCGACCTCGCCGTCGTCGCCGCCGCGCTGATGGGGGCCTGCTTCGGCTTCCTGTGGTGGAACGCCTCGCCCGCCAAGATCTTCATGGGCGACACCGGGTCGCTGGCGCTCGGCGGCGCGCTCGCCGGGCTCGCGATCCTCTCGCGCACCGAGCTGCTGCTGGTCCTGCTCGGCGGGCTCTTCGTCATCATCACGCTGTCCGTGGTGATCCAGGTCGGCTCCTTCAAGCTCACCGGGAGGCGGGTCTTCCGGATGGCTCCCCTGCAGCACCACTTCGAGCTCGCCGGCTGGGCCGAGGTGACCATCGTCATCCGCTTCTGGATCGTCGCGGTCCTGTTCGCCGCCCTGGGGCTCGGCATCTTCTACGCCGAGTGGGTCGTGGGGACGGGCCTGTGAGCGCGGGGGAGCAGCCCGGCGCCGGGCCCGCCGCGGGCGGGCGCACGGCCGGGCTCGTCGACGCCGGCGCGCAGTGGGCGGGGCTGAGGGTGGTCGTCGCCGGCCTCGGCACGTCGGGCTTCGCCGCCGCCGACGCGCTCGCCCAGCGCGGTGCGCGCGTGCTCGTCGTGGACGCCCGCGACGGCGCGGACGAGCGCGAGAAGGCGCGCGTCCTGGACGTGATGGACGTCCGCGCCGCGCTCGGCGCCGACGCCGCCGCGTCCCTGGGCGGCCGCGCGCCCGACGTCGACGGCGCGGCGCCGGACCTCGTCGTGACCTCACCGGGGTGGCGGCCCACCGCCCCGCTGCTCGCGGCCGCGGCGTCGGCGGGCGTCCCCGTGTGGGGCGACGTCGAGCTGGCGTGGCGGCTGCAGCCGGCCACCGGCCGCGCCCCCTGGCTGGCGGTCACCGGCACCAACGGTAAGACGACCACCACGCGGATGCTCGCGGCGATGCTCTCGGCCGCCGGGCTGCGCACGGCCGCGGTCGGCAACGTCGGCGTCCCGGTGCTGCACGCCGTCGTGGACCCCGTGCCGTACGACGTCCTCGCCGTGGAGCTCTCCAGCTACCAGCTGCACTGGTCGTCCTCGATCGCCGCGCAGTCGGCGGCCGTGCTCAACCTGGCGCCGGACCACCTGGACTGGCACGGGGGCATGGACGCCTACGCGGCGGCGAAGGGCCGCATCTACGAGGGCGTCCGGCGCGCCTGCGTCTACAGCGTCGCCGACCCGGCCACCGAGGCGCTCGTGCGCGGGGCCGACGTGGTCGAGGGCGCACGGGCGATCGGCGTGACCCTGGGCGTACCCGCGGTGGGCATGCTCGGCGTGGTCGAGGACGTCCTGGCCGACCGCGCCTTCGTGGAGCGGCGGGCGGACGCCGCGGCCGAGCTCGGCACGCTCGAGGACCTGCTCGGCGCCTCGGGGGGCACCGGGCCCGCCCCGCACGTCGTGGAGGACGCGCTCGCGGCCGCGGCCCTGGCCCGCTCCCACGGGGTCGAGCCGGCGGCGGTGCGCGCCGCGCTGCGCGGGTACCGGCCCGACGCCCACCGCATCGCCCTCGTGGGCGAGGCCGGGGGCGTGCGCTGGGTGGACGACTCCAAGGCGACCAACCCCCACGCGGCGTCGGCCTCCCTGACGGCGTACGACCCCGTCGTGTGGGTGGCCGGAGGACTGCCGAAGGGCGCCGTCTTCGACGAGCTCGTGGCACGGCACGCCGGCCGCCTGCGCGGGGTCGTGCTCGTCGGCGTGGACCGCGAGCCGCTGCGCGGGGCGCTGCGGCGACACGCCCCCGAGGTCCCCGTGGTGGAGGTCGACCCGTCGGAGACTGCCGCCGTGGCAGACCCCTCAGCACCCGCGGCCGCCCCCGGCACGGGACGAGCGGTGATGGAGCGCGCCGTCGCGCTGGCGGGCGACCTCGCCCGGCCCGGCGACGTCGTCCTGCTGGCCCCGGCCAGCGCCTCCATGGACCAGTTCACCGACTACGGCGCGCGCGGCGACGCGTTCGCCGCCGCGGTCCGCGGCCGGCTCGCCGCCGGCGGCGTGACCGGTGGCCCCGGCGCGGACGGCAGGGGCTGAGGCGTGGCCACCCGCACCCCCGCCCCCGGCACGCGCTCGCGCGCCCCGCGCCCGTCCGGGCACCGCTCGTCCGACCCGCGCTCGTCCGGTCCTCGCTCCGGTCCGGGCTCGCCGCCGGCGCTGCCGCGCCAGGAGGCGCGCGGCGCCGGCGCGCACCCGGCGGCGGCGCGGGGCCGCGCCCGGGGGGCGCTCGGGCGCGCCGGCGAGGCCGTGTCGGCCCGGATCGCCCGCGTGGACACCCCGGCGACGAGCTTCTACCTGCTCGCCACGACGACGGGCGTCCTCGTCGTGCTGGGGCTGGTCATGGTCCTGTCGAGCTCCAGCGTGGAGTCCCTGCAGGCGGGCGAGTCGCCCTTCGCGCAGTTCACGAGCCAGCTGCTCTTCGCGGCCCTCGGCCTCCCCCTGGCCTACGCCGCCTCGCGCCTGCCCGTCCGGGCGTGGAAGGCGCTGGCCTGGCCGGCGGTCGGGCTCGCCACCGTCCTCCTGCTCGTCGTCGTGGTCGCTGGTGACGCCGTGGGGGGCAACAGGAACTGGATCTACATCGGCGGCCTGTCCCTGCAGCCGTCGGAGTTCGCCAAGCTCGCCCTCGCGGTGTGGCTCGGCGCCGTCCTCGTGCGCAAGGCGCCCCTGCTGCGCGACTGGAAGCACGTGGCCGTGCCGGTCGTCCCGGTCGCCGGCGGCGTCCTGGGGCTCATCCTGCTCGGGCGCGACCTCGGCACCGGCATGGTCGTCATGCTCGTCATCGCCGCCGCGCTGTGGGTCGCCGGCGTGCCGCTGAAGATCCTCCTGTGGCCGGCCGCGGCGCTGGCCGGCCTGGCCGCCCTGCTCGTGGTCACCAGCCCGAACCGGATGCAGCGCATCGGCGACTTCCTCTCCGGCGAGTGCGACCCGCAGGGCGGCTGCTACCAGTCCGCCCACGGCCTGGCGGCCCTCGCCGGGGGCGGCGTCACGGGGCTCGGGCTCGGGTCCAGCCGGGAGAAGTGGTCCTACCTGCCCGAGGCGCACAACGACTTCATCTTCTCGGTCATCGGCGAGGAGCTCGGGCTGCTGGGCACGCTGCTCGTGCTCCTCCTCTTCGGCGCCCTCGCCGTCGGCTGCATGCGGGTCATCAAGCGGCACGAGGACCCCTTCGCCAAGGTCGTCACGGCCGGGGTGATGGCCTGGGTCGTCGGCCAGGCCCTGGTCAACATGGCGGTCGTCCTCCGGCTCCTGCCGGTGATCGGCGTGCCGCTGCCCCTGGTGAGCGCCGGGGGCTCGGCCCTCGTGGCCACCCTGCTCGCCCTCGGGGTCGTGCTGTCCTTCGCGCGCACCGAGCCGGGCGCCCCCGCGCTGCTCGCCACGCGGGCCGGCGTGGTGCGCCGCTCGCTCGTCGTCGCCGCCTCGCCCTTCTCGCGCCGGCGGGACCGGCGCCGCGGCGACGCGCGGAGCGCTCGGTGACCGGCCCCGAGGAGTCGACCGCGGCGCCCGCAGGGCAGCCCGCGGCCCCGCCGCGGCCGGCCGGCGCCGGGGAGCGGCCGCCGTCGGTGCTGCTCGCCGGGGGCGGCACGGCCGGCCACGTGAACCCGATGCTGGCCCTGGCCGACGCGCTGCGCCGGCGTCATCCCGACGCGTCGCTGCTGGCGCTGGGCACCGAGGCGGGCCTGGAGTCCCGGCTCGTCCCGGCGCGCGGCTACGAGCTCGCGATCGTCCCGCGGGTTCCCCTGCCCCGGCGGCCCTCCACCGCGCTGCTCTCGCTGCCCGGTCGCCTGCGCGCCGCCGTCGTCGCCGCCGACCGGGCCATCGCCGCCTGCGGCCCGGGCGGGGCCGACGTCGTCGTGGGCATGGGCGGCTACGTGGCGGTGCCGGCCTACCTGGCCGCCCGCCGCCGCGGCGTGCCGGTGGTCGTGCACGAGCAGAACGCGCGCCCCGGCATCGCCAACCGCCTGGGCGCCCGCCTCACGCGGCACGTCGCCACGACGTTCCCCGGCACCCCGCTGCGGGGCGCGGTGCGCGTCGGGCTCCCCATGTCGCCCTCCGTGGCGCACCTCGACCGCGCCGCGGTGCGGGAGGAGGCGCTGGAGCACTTCGGGCTCGACCCGGCGCGCCGGACCCTGCTCGTCGTCGGCGGCTCGCTGGGCGCCCAGCGGCTGAACGAGGCCGTCTCGGGCGCCTGGACGGACGTCGCCGCGGCGGGCGTCCAGGTGCTCCACCTCACGGGAGCGGGCAAGGCGGTCGCCCCCGCCCCCGGGGCCGACGGCTCCGAGGGACCGGTGCACCGCGTGGTCGAGTACACCGACCGGATGGACCTCGCGTACGCGGCGGCCGACGTCGCCCTGTGCCGCGCGGGCGCGGGCACCGTCTGCGAGGTCGGCGCGGTCGGCCTCCCGTCGGCGTTCGTCCCGCTCCCCATCGGCAACGGCGAGCAGCGCCGCAACGCCGAGCCGGTGGTCGAGGCGGGCGGTGCGCTGCTCGTGGCCGACGCCGACCTCGACGCGGCGTGGCTGCGCGAGCACCTGCTCCCGCTCCTGCTCGACCGGCCCCGCCTGCGGGCGATGGCGGAGGCCGCCCGGGCGAGCGCCGTCCGGGACGCCGACGAGCGGCTCGCCGACCTCGTCCTCGCCGCGGTGCGCTCGTGAGCGTCCTGCCCCCCGTCGCGGGCGCCCTCGCCGCGGACGCCTCCGACGCAGGAGCGGCGGACCTCCTGGCCGGGGACGTGCCGCTGGCCTTCGACGTCACCGAGGCCGTCCCCGCGGCGGCCGACCTCGGCGGGGTGCACCTGGTGGGCGTCGGGGGCGTCGGCATGTCCGGCATCGCCCGCGTCCTGCTCGCCCGGGGCCTGCGGGTCAGCGGGAGCGACGCCAAGGACGTCCCCGTGCTCGCGGCGCTGCGCGCGCTCGGCGGCCGGGTCGCGCCCGGGTTCGACCCCGCGCGCCTGGAGGGGGCGGGCACCGTGGTGGCGTCCTCGGCCATCCGGGCCGACAACCCCGAGCTCGTGGCGGCCCGCGCGCGAGGCCTGCGCGTCCTGCACCGCTCCCAGGGCCTGCAGGCGCTCATGGCCGACCGCCGCGCGGTCGCGGTGGCGGGCACCAACGGCAAGACCACGACGACGTCCATGCTGGTCGTGGCCCTCCAGCACGCGGGGTGGGACCCCTCCTTCGCCGTCGGCGGGGAGCTGACCGGCGCCGGCACCAACGCCCACGACGGCACGGGCGAGCTGTTCGTCGCCGAGGCGGACGAGTCGGACGCCTCCTTCCTGGTGTACGCCCCGGAGCTGTCCGTCGTGACGAACGTGCAGCCCGACCACCTCGACCACTACGGGGACGCGCGAGCCGTCGAGCGCGCGTTCGCCGCCTTCGCGCGGCGGGTGCGCCCGGGGGGCGTGCTCGTGGTGTGCGCCGACGACCCGGGCGCTGCGCGGCTCGCCGACGCCGTCGCCCGGGCGGGGGAGCGGGAGCCGGGCTCGTGGCCCCGCGTCGTCACCTACGGCCTCTCCGAGGGGGCGGACGTCCGCCTCGAGGGCCTCGCGCCGGTCGGCGGGAGCATCTCGTTCTCCCTCGTCGACGCCGGTCGGCGGGAGGGCGCCGTGCACCTGGCCGTGCCCGGCGTCCACAACGCGCTGGACGCGGCGGCGGCGTACACGGCCGCCACCCGGCTCGGCGTCGACCCGCGGACGGCCGTCGCCGGGCTGGAGCGGTTCACCGGCACGCGGCGCCGGTTCGAGGACCGGGGCCGCGCCGACGGCGTCCGCGTGTACGACGACTACGCCCACAACCCCGCCAAGGTGGCGGCGGCCGTGGCCACCGGACGCCAGGTGGCCGGCGAGGGGCGCCTCGTCGCCGTCTTCCAGCCCCACCTCTACAGCCGCACGCTCGACTTCGCCGCCGAGTTCGGGACCGCGCTCGGCGGGGCCGACGAGGTCGTCGTCATGGACGTGTACGCGGCGCGCGAGGACCCGGTGCCCGGGGTGACGGGCGGCCTCGTGGCACGGGCCGTCCCCCTGCCGCCCGAGCGGGTGGCCTACGTGCCCTCGTGGGGCGACGTGGCCCGCGAGACCGCTCGTCGCGCCCGCCCCGGAGACCTCGTCCTCACGATCGGCGCGGGCGACGTGACCATGGTCGCCCGCGAGGTGCTCGCCGAGCTCGAGCGCCGCGGCCAGCACGAGGACCGGCAGCACGAGGAGCGGCAGGGCGAGGAGTCGCGGGGCGAGGAGGTCCCGGGCGCGCAGGGGTCCGGCGCGCGGGGCAGCGGCGGAGGCGCGGGATGAGCCGCCGGCCGCTGGCGCCCCGCACCCGGCCGGCACCTCCCGAGCCGCGGGCGCCGCAGCAGACCGGAGGGCACGACGCCCCAGGCTCCCGCCCCCGGGTCGCGGACGCCGCAGAGGGCCCGGTCGCAGAGGTGGGGGTCGCGGAGGTCCCGGCCGCGGAGCTCCCGGGCGCAGCGGCCCCGGCCCGGGGCGCACCGACCGAGGTCGCGCCGGCGGAGCCGCCGGGCGGCGCCGCCCCGGCGGCCCGGCCGGCGCAGGACGGTCTGCCGCCGCGTCCGCGGGCCGGTGCCTCGCCGGCCGTCCCCGGGCGTCCCCGGGCGGGGGCCGTGCACCTGCGCCGCTCCACGCCGCGCTCGAGCGCGCCGCCGTCCGGCGAGGCGCCCTCGGACGTCCTGCGCGCCCGCCGCCGCACGGACGCGGGCGCGGTCAGCGCTCCCGACACCGCCCGGCGCTTCGCCGAGCGGGCGCGCCGTCGTCGTCGCAGCGCCCTCGCGCCGGTGCTCGCCGTGCTGGCCGTGCTCGTGGTGGCAGCCGCCCTGGCGTACGCCGTCCTGTGGTCGCCCCTGCTCGTGGTCCGCGAGGTCGGCGTGGTCGGTCTCGAGCGGCTGGACCAGCAGGTCGTCGCCGACGTCGTCGAGCCCGTCCGCGGGACGCCGCTGGCGCGCGTCGACACGGGGTCGCTGGAGGAGGAGCTCGAGGCGGTCCCGCTGGTGGAGTCGGCCGTCGTCGCGCGGGTGTGGCCCTCGGGGCTGGAGGTGCGCGTCGTGGAGCGCGTGCCCGTGGCCGCCGTCGCCGCGGCGGGCGGGGGTTACGCCGTCGTCGACCGCAGCGGCCAGACGGTCCTGACCTCCCCCGAGCCGCCGGACGACGTGCCGCTGGTGGAGGTCGACCTCGCGGCCGCGGGGCCGGCGACGGTCGCGGCCGTCACGCAGGTGCTCGACGAGCTGCCGGTCGAGCTGCGCGCCGAGGTGGCCTCGGCCGGCGGCACCAGCCGCGACGACGTCGTGCTCGAGCTGCGCTCCGGTGCGCGCGTGGTCTGGGGCGGTGCGGACAGCACGCTGCTGAAGGCGGAGGTGCTGGAGGCGCTGCTGCAGCGCCCGGCCGCCGTCTACGACGTCAGCTCTCCCGGGTCTCCCGTGACGCGCGCGGGCTGAGCGCCGCGCGCCGGCGGTCGTCAGCCCGTCCTGCAGCCCACCGCCTCGCCTCCACCCGTCCCGCTCCCGGCTCCCTCGCTCCCGGCTCCCTCGCGCCCGGCTCCCTCGCGCCCGGCTCCCTTGCGCCGGCTGCGTCGCGCCCGGCGGCCTCCTGCCCGGCGGCCTCGTGCCCGGCGGCCTCGTGCCCGGCGGCGTGGTGCGGCGACGCGCGGCCCACGGCGCGGACGGGGCTCCAGGAGCCGGCCCGGCGCGCGGCGTGTCCCGGCGTGTCCGGGCGCGGCGGTCGACAGCGCCGCCCCGCGGCACCTACCGTTCAGCCCAGCAGGGACCTGACATAACTATGACCCTCAACCTGAGGGTGAAGATCTCCGACGCACGGCACCAGCACAGCACCAGCACCGCACCCAGGAACTCCAGCGAAGGGCTCGCCTCGTGGCATCACCGCAGAACTACCTCGCCGTCATCAAGGTCGTCGGCATCGGCGGCGGTGGGGTCAACGCCGTGAACCGGATGATCGAGGTCGGCCTCAAGGGCGTCGAGTTCATCGCGGTGAACACCGACGCCCAGGCGCTGCTCATGTCGGACGCCGACGTGAAGCTGGACGTCGGGCGCGAGCTCACCCGCGGCCTCGGCGCCGGCGCCGACCCGGAGGTCGGCCGCCGTGCCGCCGAGGACCACGCGGAGGAGATCGAGGAGGCGCTGCGCGGCGCCGACATGGTGTTCGTCACCGCCGGCGAGGGCGGTGGCACCGGCACCGGTGGCGCCCCCGTCGTGGCGCGCATCGCCCGGGAGCTCGGGGCGCTGACGATCGGCGTCGTCACGCGCCCGTTCACCTTCGAGGGGCGCCGCCGCGCCAACCAGGCCGACAGCGGCATCGAGAGCCTCCGCGAGGAGGTCGACACCCTCATCGTCATCCCCAACGACCGGCTGCTGTCGATCAGCGACCGCGCCGTCAGCATGCTCGACGCCTTCCGCTCGGCCGACCAGGTGCTGCTCTCCGGCGTCCAGGGCATCACCGACCTCATCACCACCCCGGGCCTGATCAACCTCGACTTCGCCGACGTCAAGAGCGTCATGCAGGGCGCCGGCAGCGCCCTCATGGGCATCGGGTCGGCGCGCGGGGACGACCGGGCGGTGCTCGCCTCCGAGGCGGCCATCTCCTCGCCCCTGCTCGAGGCGAGCATCGACGGCGCGCACGGCGTGCTGCTGTCCATCCAGGGCGGGTCCGACCTCGGGCTCTTCGAGATCAACGAGGCCGCGCGGCTGGTCCAGGAGGCCGCCCACCCGGAGGCGAACATCATCTTCGGCGCCGTCATCGACGACGCCCTGGGCGACGAGGTCCGCGTCACGGTCATCGCCGCGGGCTTCGACAGCGGCACGCCCTCGCGGCGCCGCGACGAGCGCGGCGCCGCCCAGGCCGCCCCGCCCCGCCAGCAGGCCGCCCGCGCCGCCGTCCCGCCCCGCCAGCAGGCGGCCCCCGCCGGGGGCGACGACGTGCCGAGCTCGCCGTGGACGAGCACCCAGCAGCAGGGCCAGCAGCAGGAGCAGGCCGGCACCTCCGCGGGCTCGGGCCAGCAGCGCGACCAGGAGGAGCAGGACCCCTCGCAGGAGCAGGACGGCCGCGGTGAGGAGCGGCCGTCGCCGCAGCCCCTCGACCAGGGACCGGCGTGGGGCCGCGGGCGCGCGTCGGACGACGACCTCGACGTCCCGGACTTCCTGCGCTGAGCACCGCCCGCCCCGGGGTCCCGGACGGACCCCGCACCGCCGGGGTGCTCGCCTGGTCCCGCGCCCTGCCCGTCCCCCCGGGGGTCCGGGCGGGGCGCGGCGCCGTCCTCGCGCACACCTCGCGCGCCGGCGGGTCGTGGCGGCCGCCGGGCGCCGGTGCGGCCCCGTCCCCGTACGAGGGCCTGGACCTCGCGCTGCACGTGGGCGACGACGAGGCGGCGGTGCGCGCGGCGCGCCGCGCGCTGGGCGACGACCTCGCGACCCGCGGAGCCCGCGAGGTCCGCTACCTGCAGCAGGTGCACGGGGCCGACGTCGTGGTCGTGGCGGAGGCCGGGGACGGGGACGTCCCGGACGCGCCCGCCGTGGACGCCGCCGTGACGGGCGTGCCCGGGGTGGCGCTGGCGGTCCTGGTGGCCGACTGCGTCCCGGTGCTGCTGGCGGACCCGGCGGCCGGTGTCGTCGGCGTCGCGCACGCCGGGCGCCGCGGAGCCGTCGCGCGCACCGCGCTGCGCGCCGTGGAGGCCATGCGCGACCTGGGTGCCCGCGACGTCTCCGCCGTGCTCGGACCGAGCATCTGCGGCCGCTGCTACGAGGTCCCGCCCGCGCTCCGCGCGCAGGTGGCGGCCGACGACCCCGTGGCCTCGACCACGACCTGGGACGGCGCGCCCGCCCTCGACGTCGCAGCCCTCGTCCTCGAGCAGCTGGTCGGGGCCGGCGTGCGCGCCGAGCAGCTGCCCGGCTGCACGGCCGAGCGCGCCGACCTGTGGTCCTACCGGCGCGACGGCGCGGCGAGCGGTCGCTTCGCAGGCCTGGCGTGGGTGCCGGCGTGAGCGCCGGCGGCACCCCGACGGGCGCCGGAGGGCGCGCCGAGGAGCTCGCCGAGGCCCTGGGGGCGCTCCGGCGCCGCGTCGACGCCGCGTGCGCCGCCGCGGGGCGCGACCCCGCCGGTGTCCGCGTCGTCGTCACGACCAAGACCTTCCCGGCCGCCGACGTGCTGCACCTCGCGGGGCTCGGGGTGCGCGACGTCGGCGAGGCCCGTGAGCAGGAGGCCCGGGCCAAGCGCGCGGAGGTCGCCGAGGCGACCGGCGCGCAGGCACCGGACCTGCGCTGGCACTTCCTCGGCCGGCTCCAGCGCAACAAGGCCGGCGCCGTCGCGGCGTGGGCGCACCTCGTGCACTCGTGCGACAGCGAGCGCCTGGCGGACGCCCTGGACCGGGGCGCCCGGGCCGCCGGCCGCGAGCTGCCGGTGCTCGTGCAGTCCGACCTCGGGGACGGCGAGGGGGACGCCGCTCGCGGCGGCGCGCCCGTCCGCGCCGTCCCGGCCCTCGCCGACCACGTCGCGGGAGCCCCCGGGCTCCGGCTGGCCGGCCTCATGGCCGTCGCCCCGCGCGACGCCGACCCCGCCGCCGCCTTCGCCCGGCTGGCGGAGCTCGCGGCCCGCGTCCGCGCCGACCACCCGGGCGCCGACGTCCTCTCGGCAGGCATGAGCGAAGACCTCGAGCACGCCGTCGCGGCCGGGGCGACCCACGTGCGTGTCGGGCGCGCCGTCCTCGGGCGCCGTCCGCCGACCGGGTAGCGTCACCCGCGAGGTCCCGCCTGCGAGGACGGGCACCAGCAGGCACGCGAGGGCACCGCAGGCACGGCGGGCAGCGAGGGAGCGACATGGCAGGCGCGCTGCGCAGGACGATGGTCTACCTGGGCCTGGCGGAGGAGGACCCCCGCGAGGACGAGATGGACGGCTACGACGGCGAGGAGCGCCGCCAGGAGCCCCAGCGCACCGTCGAACGGGTCCCCGAGCGGTCCGTCGAGCGCGAGGTCAGGTCCGACCGCGAGTCCAGGCCCGAGCGCGAGCACAGGGCCGCCGTCACGCCGATCACCCGGGAGCGCTCCATGTCACGCGTCGTGCCCGAGCCGCTGGGGGGAGACCTCAGCCGCATCACGACCATCCACCCGCGCAGCTACAACGAGGCCAAGGCCATCGGGGAGAGCTTCCGGGAGTCGGTGCCGGTCATCATGAACCTGACCGACATGGACGACGCCGACGCCAAGCGGCTCGTGGACTTCTCCGCCGGCCTGGTGTTCGGGCTGCGGGGATCGATCGAGCGGGTGACCAGCAAGGTCTTCCTGCTCTCGCCGGCGCACGTCGAGGTCACCGCCGAGCAGGCGAGCCCGCAGCGCACGGGCACCACGAGCTCCTTCTTCAACCAGAGCTAGGGGCTCCGTGTCGTTCCTCCTCGCCCTGCTCGCCCTGCTGGTCCTGCTCTACATCGTCGTCCTGCTGGGCCGGCTGGTCCTGGACTGGATCCAGGTCTTCTCGCGCGACTGGCGCCCGACGGGCCTCGTCCTCGTGCTCGCGGAGGGGGTCTACTCCCTCACCGACCCGCCGCTGCGCGGGCTGCGGCGGGTCATCAAGCCGGTCCGGCTGGGCCAGGTGCAGCTCGACCTCGCCTTCATCGTGCTGTTCTTCGGCCTGAGCATTCTGCACGAGGTGCTGTCCTCCCTCGCCGCCCGCGCCGCCTGACGCCCGCGCCGCCTGACGCCCGCGGCCCCGTCGCCCGCCGCGACGGCCTCCGCGGGCCCCTGCGCGCGGAGCGGCTCGACGGCCGCCCGCCCCGGTGGCGCCGGGGCCGGCCCACCGGGTCCGCTACCGTCGCGCGTGCTCCTGCGGACGGCGGAGCACCGACCCAGCACAGAGGTGGACCCATGGCCCTGACCCCCGAGGCTGTGAACCAGCGCGTCTTCACGTCGACGAAGTTCCGCGACGGCTACGACGTCGCCGAGGTGGACGACTTCCTCGACGAGGTCGTCACGGAGCTGACGCGCCTGCGGACGGAGAACGACGGCCTGCGCGACCAGCTCGCCGCGGCCGAGCGCCGGGCCGAGGAGGCCGCGGCCGCGCCGACGGCCCCGGAGCCCGCGGGCGACGTCGAGCCGGTGCAGGCCGCCGCCGTGGTGCCCGCCCAGGCCGGCTCGCGCGAGGACGACGTCGAGCCGGCCACCGCCGGCGGCGCCGCCGGCGTCCTCGCCCTGGCCCAGCGCCTGCACGACGAGCACGTGCGCGCGGGGGAGGAGGAGCGGGACCGCCTCGTGGGCGGCGCCCACGAGCAGGCGGACCGGCTCGTCGCGGAGGCGCAGGAGCAGCAGCGCTCGGTGCTGCAGCAGCTCGAGGAGCAGCGCACGACCGAGATCGGCGCCCTGGAGCACGAGCGCACCCTCCTCGAGCGCAAGATCGACGAGCTCCGCGGCTTCGAGCGCGAGTACCGCTCGCGGCTGCGGGCCTACCTCGAGGGCCAGCTGCGCGACCTCGACGGCACCGCCGCGGTCGTCCCGGGCGCCGACGGGGCCTCGTCGACGGGCGGCCGCAGCTGACCGCTGACGTCCCCGGTCCCGCGGGCGGCGAGGAGCCGACCGCGCCGGCGGGGGCCCTCCCGCCCCGCCGCCGCCTCCTCGCGGCGCTCGTGGCCGTGGTCTCCGTCGTGTGGGGGCTCGACCAGATCACCAAGGCGCTGGCGGTGGAGCGCCTGGTCGAGGGGGAGCCGGTCGAGGTCGTGCCCCGCGTGCTCGACCTCTACCTGCTCTACAACCCCGGGGCCGCGTTCTCCCTGGCCACCGGGATGACCTGGGTGCTCACGCTCGTCGCGGCAGCCGTCGTCGTCGCCGTCGCGGTGATGGCGCGGCGCCTGGGCTCGCGGGCCTGGGCGCTGACGCTGGGCCTGCTCCTCGGAGGGGCGCTGGGCAACCTCACCGACCGCCTGCTGCGGGACCCCGGCTTCGGCGTCGGCCACGTCGTCGACTTCCTGCGCCTGCCGCGCTGGCCCGTCTTCAACCTGGCCGACGCCTCCATCGTCGTCGCCGCGGTCCTCGTCGTGGTGCTCAGCGTCCGCGGCGTGGGCGTGGACGGGCGCCGCGACGGCGAGCGCGCGGGCGGGGTCGAGGACGCCGGAGCCGCTCCCGGCAGGACGGTGCCGGACGGGGACGCCCCCGCGCCCTCGGACCGCCGCGACGAGCCGGCTCGCCGCGCTCCTCGCTCGTCCCCTCCGCGGTCGTCGCCCTCGTCACCGGGGGAGGTGGAGGGCCGTGGGTGAGCTGCGCTCGATGCCCGTCCCGGACGGGCTCGTCGGGCAGCGCGTCGACGCGGCGCTGGCGCGGCTGCTCGGGATCTCGCGCTCCCGCGCGGCGGACGTCACCGCCGCCGGCGGGGTGCGCGTCGACGGGCGCGAGGTCCTGAAGTCCGAGCGGCTGCCCGAGGGCGGCTGGCTCGAGGTCGAGCTGCCGGACCCGCCCGCCCCGCCCGTGGTGGTGGCCGAGCCCGTCGCGGGCCTGCGCGTCGTCCACGACGACGACGACCTCGTCGTGGTCGACAAGCCCGTCGGCGTCGCCGCGCACCCGAGCCCGGGCTGGACCGGGCCCACCGTCATCGGCGGCCTCGCGGGCGCCGGCTACCGCGTCGCCACCTCCGGCGCGGCCGAGCGCCAGGGCGTCGTCCACCGCCTCGACGTCGGGACGTCGGGCCTGATGGTCGTCGCCAAGAGCGAGCGCGCCTACTCGCTGCTCAAGCAGGCGTTCCGGGAGCGGACCGTCGACAAGACCTACCACGCGCTCGTCCAGGGCCACCCGGACCCGAGCGCCGGCACGGTCGACGCGCCGATCGGCCGGCACCCGACCGCCGACCACCGGTTCGCCGTCGTCGAGGGCGGGCGACCCAGCGTCACCCACTACTCGACCCTCGAGGCGCACCGGGCGGCGAGCCTGCTCGAGGTGCGCCTGGAGACCGGGCGCACCCACCAGATCAGGGTGCACGTGGCCGCGCTGCGCCACCCCTGCGTGGGCGACCTGACCTACGGCGCCGACCCGACGCTGGCCGAGCGGCTCGGGCTGCGCCGTCAGTGGCTGCACGCCCTGCGTCTGGGGTTCACCCACCCGGGGACGGGGCTGCCCGTCGTCTACGAGAGCACCTACCCGCAGGACCTCGCCGCGGCGCTGGAGCGGCTGCGCGACTGAGCGACCGCTGTCGGACGACGAGCGCCCTCCCCCGCGGTGCGGGAGGAGGGCGCTCGTCCCGCCCGCGAGGGGTCAGAAGGACATGCCGAACGCGAGGCCGCCGAGCAGGTAGGTCGCCAGGGTGATGAGCACGACCCCGGTGATGTTGAGCACGATGCCCCCGCGCACCATCTCGCCGATGGTGACCTTGCCCGTCGCGAAGACGATCGCGTTGGGCGGGGTGCCGACGGGGAGCATGAACGCGCACGTCGCCGCGAGCGCCGCCGGGATGAGCAGCGTCAGGGAGTCCACGCCGAGGCCGAGCGCCACGCCCCCGAGCACGGGGATGAAGGTCGCTGCGGTGGCGGTGTTGCTGGTCACCTCGGTGAGCAGCAGGACCAGCCCCACGACGGCGGCGACGAGCAGGACGAGCGGCAGGACGCCGAGCGGCGTGACCTGCTCGCCGATCCAGACGTCGAGGCCGCTGGAGGCGACGGCGCCCGCGAGGCTGAGGCCGCCGCCGAACAGCAGCAGGACGCCCCACGGGAGCCCCTTCTGCGCGTCCTCCCAGGCGATCGTCATCCGCCCGCCGCGCTCCGCGGGGATGAGGAAGAGGGCGAGGCCTGCCGCGATCGCGATCGCGGTGTCGTCCAGCTCGCCGAGCCAGGGCGCCGCGTCCCCGAGCCCCGGGACGCTCGCCAGGAGGCCGGGGACGATCCACAGGAACGCCGCGGCGACGAAGACGGTCAGGACCATCTTCTCGCCGCGGCTCATGGGGCCCATCGCGTCGAGCTGCTCGTCGAGCATCTGGCGGCCGCCGGGGACCTCGGGGAGGTCGGAGCGGAAGAGCACCCGCGTGATGAGGAGCCAGGCGACGACGATGAACACGGCCGACAGCGGGACGCCGAGGACCATCCACTGCAGGAAGCCCACGTCGCCGCCCAGCTCGTCGGCCACGTAGCCGGCGACGATGGCGTTCGGGGGGCTCCCGAGCAGGGTGGCCAGACCGCCGATCGAGGCGGCCCAGGCCACGGAGAGGATGAGCCCGACGCCGAAGGTCCTCACGGCCGGGTCCGACACGGCGTCCGCGATCGAGGTGGTCGAGTCCGCGACGGCGTCCTGCTGGCCCGCGAGGTCCGCCCCCGAGCCCGAGCCGACCCGGTCCACGACGAGGGTCAGGACGCTCATGGCGATCGGCAGCATCATGAGCGTCGTCGCGGTGTTCGAGACCCACATGCTGAGGAAGGCCGTCGAGACCATCATCCCCAGCACGATCCGCCGGGGGTGGGTGCCGAAGGCGCGCAGCGTCAGCAGGGCGATCCGCCGGTGCAGCCCCCACTTCTGCATGGCGATGGCGATGAGGAACCCGCCGAGGAAGAGGAACACGATGGGGTTGGCGTAGGGAGCCGTGGAGTCCGCCACCGTGGCCACGCCCAGGACCGGCAGGGCCACGATCGGCAGGAGCGCGGTCGCCGAGAGCGGGATCGCCTCGGTCATCCACCACGTCGCCATGAGCACCGCGACGGCGGCGGTGAAGCGGCCCGCGACCGGGAGGTCGTCGGCCCCGCCCAGCAGCACGTAGACCAGCACGGCGAGGGCCACGCCTAGGAACCGCAGCGCCCAGGTCCTCCCCGAGGACCGCCGGGGGCCGCCCTCGGCGTCCTCCGCGGGTCCGCTCGCGCGGGCGCTCGAGCGCCCGCTGGTGTCCGGCCTGCTGCTCCCCGGCCCGGGTGGCGCCGGCGCGCCGCGCTGCGCGCCCTCACCCCCGGGCGGTCCCGGCTCACGTCCTGACGTCGTCGTCATGTCCGCCTCCTCGCGTCGGGGGTCACGCTCGCACAGCGCGGCGGGCGGTGGGAGGGGCGGCGGCGGGTGTGTCGGACGTCGCACGTCGGGAGGCTCGGGCCCCGGCGGCGTGCGACGGCCGGCCACCCTGCCCGCATGGCGGTCCGGTACCCGGCCCCCCTGCAGCCCCGGTGACGTCGTCGGGGTCACGGCTCCCTCGAGCGGCGCCCGAGGACGCCCTGCGCCCGCGCCTGGAGGAGGCCGCCGACGTCCTGCGCGGGCGCGGGCTCCAGGTCCGCCTCGACCGGTGCCTGGGGGAGGAGGGGGTCGTGAGCGCGCCCGCCCCGGAGCGCGCCGCCGAGCTGCAGGACATGCTGCTCGACCCGGCGGTGCGGGCCGTCGTCCCGCCGTGGGGCGCCGGACCGGTGCGGGCGCGGGGCCGCCTGCTGGGCGGGTGCGTCGAGACGACGTCGATCCTGGCGGGGACCGCCTACGGCGACGTCCCGGGGTCCACCCAGCGCGACGCCGTCCGCAGCGCCCCGGCCGGGCTCGACGTCCCGGTGGCGACCGACGTCGACTGCGGCCACCCGCCGCCGCAGCTGGCCCTCGTCGAGGGAGCGCTCGCCGAGGTCGTGGTCGACCCGGCGGCGGGGGAGCGGCGGCTGGTGCAGACCCCGGCCTGAGGCGGCGGTCGCGGTGCGCCGGCGACCCGGGCGCGGCGGTCGGCGGTGTCGGCGGGCCGACCTAGACTTCCGGCGTCCTCCGGCAGCGGCTCCCCGCTGCGCCCGCTCCAGACCCCGCGCCCGGCCGGCTGCCGGACGCCCCGGGAGGCCCCCGCGATGCCCTCGTCCTCTGCCGGCGACCAGTTCGTCCACCTGCACGTGCACACCGAGTACTCGATGCTCGACGGGGCCGCCCGGGTGGACGACCTCATGGCCGAGGCCGCGCGCCTCGGCATGCCGGCGCTGGCGACGACCGACCACGGGTTCGTCTTCGGCGCCTACGACTTCTGGCGCGCGGGCCAGAAGCACGGCGTCAAGCCGATCATCGGCCTCGAGGCCTACGTCGCCCCCGGGACCCACCGCGGGGACCGCACCCGCGTGAAGTGGGGGGACCAGGGCACCTCCAGCCGCGACGACGTCTCCGGCGGCGGCGCCTTCACGCACATGACGATCCTCGCCGAGAGCACCGCCGGGATGCACAACCTCTTCCGGCTGGGCTCGCGCGCCTCGCTGGAGGGGCACTTCTACAAGCCCCGCATGGACCGCGAGATCCTCAGCCAGCACTCCGCCGGGCTCATCGCGACGACCGGCTGCCCCTCCTCGGAGGTGCAGACCCGGCTGCGGCTCGGCCAGTACCGCGAGGCGCTGCAGGCCGCCAGCGACTACCGCGACATCTTCGGGGCCGAGAACTACTACTGCGAGCTCATGGAGCACGGCCTCGAGATCGAG
>Ga0210040_10001591_pt1 | contig 33936 bp, 24 predicted proteins | sample CryGeyCG12114_NA_FD_185462 | JGI IMG/M metagenome (GOLD analysis project Ga0210040, IMG submission 185462) | Groundwater microbial communities from aquifer - Crystal Geyser CG19_WC_8/21/14_NA (SPAdes) (version 2) | ecosystem: Environmental > Aquatic > Deep subsurface > Groundwater | place: USA...
CGGCCAAAATCTTTTACCACGTCATCTACCAGTTTTTCGGCCTGGGCAAAATCGGAGGCATCCGAGCGGTAACCCTTTACCTTGTTGCCTTCGGCGGCTAATTCCTGTTCCAGGGCTTGCCCTTTTTCAACGCTTGATAAATAGGTGAATGCCACCTGGGCCCCCATCTGAACAAATTTTTGCGCGATAGCCCGCCCAATTCCTTTAGACGCGCCGGTGATTAAAGCTATTTTACCTTCGAGTAGTTTCATGTACCAAAGGTAGAGAAAGATTTTAAATTTTGGTTTGCCGAGTTAGTTAAAAGCAAAGAGGCAGGACGAGCAGAAAAGAGAAAGTAAGTCTAAAAATTAAAAGTGTAGTTTCTATTTTTTTTGACTTCTATTTTTATCTAAACTTGCAGCCTGTTTCTGGTATGATGAGAAGAGTAGTTGTAATTATATTTATTTTGATGTCGGGCTATTTTGCTTCGGCGCAAAGCACCGTTTTAGATTCTACAAAATCGATTGAGAATTCTCCGCAACCTGTAATGGATTCTGCAAAATCTGTGGTGGATTCTACCAAAATCATAGAAGAACTAAACGCCCAGCTCTTAGCGAAACTGGATAAAAAGAATGGCTTTCGGGATGTGCAGTTGGGTACGCCCATTAAGTTTTTTAAAAAGATAGTGCAGGAATGGCAAATCGACGACGATAAAAATTACCGCCGCAAAACCGATAAGCTTTCTATTAACGGCATGCCTTTAACCGAGATTGTTTACGGGTTTTACAAAGGGCGTTTGGCTCATATCTATATCACTTCTCCCGGTATCGAAAACAGCCGCAATGTATTGGCTTTTTTTCAATCGATATACGGGCCTGGGGAGCAGGTTTACGAAGAAACCGTAGAGTTTGACAACATGGTACAATGGACCGGCGAAAAGGTAATTTTAACCTATAGTGAAGTAGCCAGCAAGCAGGAAGGCTTTTTCCATTTCTCGGCGGTAAGCTCAACGTTAAAAAAATAAATACCGGTTATATAGATAACGTCACAACTTATCGGAATTACAAATTGCCGAAAAAAGTAACTTAGTTCCCCGCCTTAGTTAAGGAGGGGTTAGGGGTGGTTGTTTTCTTAGATTGATTTCCAACAAGTTCTGGCGCAGTCTATATTATAAACAAGAAAGCCTTTACTTATTATATTAAAGGCTTTCTTGTTTATAATAGCAAATACTTAATTACAATGTTTCTTTAACATCTTGGCGGCCCGGTCATCAAATTCTGCTGCTTTCAGCCAGTCGGCACATGCTTCTTTTTCTTTGTTGAGTTGCGCGTTCAGCATGCCCCGGTAGTAATAAGCCTCCGTGTAAGTCGAATCAATTTTTATAACCATGCTATAATCCTGAACGGCGCCTTTTGGATTATTTGTATTCATTTTCGAAAAAGCCCGGCTAAAGTAAGCGTCGGCATCCTGGGGCTTGGCTTTTATCACTTTCGACATATCGGTTAAAGCACTCCGGTAATCACCCGTACGCATTTTGGCGATGCCCCGGTTATAAACGGCATCCAGATTGGTAGGCTTATATTTGATGGCCGAATTAAAATCATTAATGGCTTCGTCGAATTGCTTTAACTCAATTTTGGCTTTAGCGCGGTTTACGTAAGCATCCGCATCTTTGGGGTTTTTTGCCAGCACATCGGAATAGCCTTTAATAGCCCGTTTATAATCAGCCGGTGTGAGGCCTTTGGGTACACTATAATTATAGTAAGTGGCGGTCATGCTTTGCGCATGAGCCGCCAGGGTGAGGCATAAAAGAGAAAATATAAGTAAAATTTGTTTCATTGGGTTAGCAAGCAGTTATAAGTGTATTCGTATTCCAGTTATTTTACGCGGTTTAAGCTTTGGAGTAAACTAAAATACGTATTTTTATTTAAATAAAAGCATTTAATATAAAAATATTTATGCAATAGCTTGCCTTTAGGTTAGAATTCTTAACCTTACTAAGCTGATTTTTAGGTGATATATGTTTTACTGATGCTACGTAAATGTAAAATTGAATCAATGCAATGTTCATGAGCCCATTTCTGTCATCCAGGAATAATCTAATTGGTTTACGGCAAAATAGATCTTTCCAGGATGACAAGAGTGAGTTCATAAGTCTACTTATCCTGTGTTTTGCGTCATATTAGATGCTTTATTTTAAATAGAAGTACCTGCAGCATGTAGCCAACTTATTACCGGCAAAATTTCCGGATGTAAGAGGCCGCTTGGGTAATGCCTTTTTCCTGGGCTTTGTGCCAGTCCTGGCAGGCACTTTTATTATTTTTAAGGGTTTGGAAAATCATGGCCCGGTTAAAATAAGCTTCGGCTAATTCGGGGTTTAAATTTAAGGCCGAGTTGTAGTCCGATAAAGCTTCCTGGTAAGCTTTAATCCGGAAACGGGCATTGGCCCGGTTTTGAAAAGCAACGGCATAATCTGGTTTTAAGATAAGCGCCCGGTTGTAATCGGTAACGGCTCCGGCAAAATCTTTTAACCGCGACCGGCAGTAGCCCCGGTTATTAAAGGCCGTGGCATACGTGTTATTTAGCGCAATGGATTTGTCGTAATCCAGTAAAGCTCCCTGAAAATCTTTTTGCTGCGTTTTGATATCCGCCCGGTACTTATACGCTTCCGCGTCGCTGTCTTGTAAAACAATGGACTGGTTTATATCCTGGGCGGCACCCGCATAATCATTTAATTCGTACTTGGCAATGCCCCGCAATTTGTATAACTCCGCATTATCGGGTTTAAGGCTAAGAGCTTTGGTATATTCAACAATGGCACCGCTAAAATCGGCCGCCTGGGCTTTTTCTAAACCACTTTTGGAATAATTATTAACAGCGCGGCGAGCACAGCCACAACATAATAAGAGAACTACAAGTAAAAAATGGAAATAACTACTTTTCATGTAATAAACAACGAATAGATTATGGAGGTTAGCATCCGGAAATAATTATTCTTCCGGAATAAGATTTCTTAAAAATTTATTTCTAACGTTACTGAAAATTGGCAGTATAGGTTTCTTTTAATATCTATATATTTTAATATGCATGCTTATCCTTTAGTTTTAAGGCATTTTTAAGCATTTGGGAAATAGATATATTCAGGTAAATTTGCAGCATCTTATAAATGTAAACAAGTCATTAATATGGCATCAGCATCATACGATTTAGTAGTAATAGGCAGCGGTCCGGGCGGATACGTAGCGGCTATCCGGGCTTCGCAGCTCGGATTAAAAGTAGGCGTGGTAGAAAAAGCGGAGTTAGGCGGTATTTGCTTAAACTGGGGCTGCATTCCTACTAAAGCTTTATTAAAAAGTGCGCAGGTATTCGAATACATTCAGCACGCTAAAGATTACGGCATTAATGTGGGCGAGGCTTCCGCCGATTTTGGCGCGGTAGTAGCCCGGAGCCGGGGCGTAGCCAACGGCATGAGCAAGGGTATTCAGTTTTTGTTCCGTAAAAATAAAATAGATCATATTGCCGGTTACGGTAAGTTAGTAGCCAAAAGCAAAATAGAAGTAACGGCCGCCGATAATACCCAAAGCACCGTGGAAGCAAAACATATTATCCTGGCTACCGGGGCCCGCTCGCGCGAATTGCCAAACTTACCCGTCGACGGCAAGAAAATTATTGGTTACCGCCAGGCCATGGTGTTGGAAAATCAACCCAAAAAAATGGTGGTAGTTGGTTCGGGTGCCATTGGGGTGGAGTTTGCTTACTTTTACAATGCCATGGGCACGGAAGTAACCATTGTGGAATACATGCCCAACATTGTACCGGTAGAAGACGAAGAGGTATCAAAACAACTGGAAAAATCATTTAAAAAAGCCGGTATCAATATCATTACCAATGCTTCCGTAGAATCGGTAGATACGAGCGGCGAAGGTTGCAAAGTAAAAGTTAAAAAAGCGGACGGCGAAGAATACCTGGATTGCGACATTGTGTTATCAGCGGTAGGTATTGCTACTAACCTGGAAAACCTGGGCTTGGAAGAATTGGGGATAGCTGTAGAAAAAGGACGGGTAACAACCGATGATTTCTACCAGACCAATGTGCCGGGCATATACGCCATTGGCGATATTGTAAAAGGTCCGGCTTTGGCCCACGTTGCTTCAGCCGAAGGTATCATATGCGTAGAGAAAATTGCCGGCCATCATCCGGAGCCTTTAGATTATAAGAATATCCCGGGTTGTACGTATTGCGCGCCCGAAATAGCTTCGGTAGGTTTAACCGAAAAAGAAGCCCGGGCCCAGGGCCGGGATATTAAAATAGGCAAGTTTCCTTTCTCGGCTTCGGGTAAGGCCAGTGCCGGCGGCGTAAAAGACGGTTTTGTAAAAGTTATTTTCGATGCTAAATACGGCGAATGGCTGGGAGCCCACATGATTGGCGCCAACGTAACCGAAATGATTGCCGAAGTAGTAGTAGCACGTAAACTAGAGACTACCGGCCACGAAATTATCAAATCCGTGCATCCGCACCCAACTATGTCGGAAGCTATTATGGAGGCTACCGCCGCCGCTTACGATGAAGTAATTCACTTGTAATTACTGCATTTTTCTTTAAATAATAATTACGTCCCGGCATAGTGAGGCTTTTTTACCGCCCACCTGTTCCGGGACGTGTTATTTTATTAAGTTTGGGCTTAGCTTTTTTACCTTAACAGCATGAAAAAAATAATTGCGCTGGTTACCGGTGGGTTTACCGGCGAGTCGGTTATATCTCTTAAAAGTGCCGAAGTAATTAGCCGGAACCTGGACCCGGAAAAGTTTAACGTTTATAAGATTGTCGTTACCCAGCCATCGTGGTATTACGAAGACCAGAATGGTTTGAAACACGAATTAAATAAGAATGATTTTTCCTTGCCCCTGGCCAATGAGGTTATCCGGTTTGATGCGGTTTTTATTGGCTTGCACGGCTCGCCGGGCGAAGATGGCAAATTACAAGGTTACTTCGATATGCTGGGGCTGCCTTATACCACCTGCGATGCCATAACCTCGGCCATTACCATGAACAAAGGTTACACCAAAGCCATTGTGCAGGATGTAACGGACTTGCACGTAGCTAAATCGGTGCAGTTGTTTTCCGATACGAGCGAAAATATAACCCGTATTACCGCAGCATTACAGTTGCCTTTATTTATCAAACCCAATAACGGAGGCAGCAGCATTGGTATGAGCAAGGTGAAAACTACCGCCGAATTGCCCGAAGCGCTCCAAAAAGCCTTTGCCGAAGATACCCAGGTTTTGGTAGAAGAATTTATCAGTGGCCGGGAATTTACCATTGGTATTTACCGAGGTACCGCCGGCGTACAGGTTTTACCCGCCACCGAAATAGTAAGTTCCAAAGAGTTCTTTGATTTTGAAGCGAAATATACCACGGGCGTAACCGAGGAAATAACGCCCGGCCGCATGACTCCCGACGAAAAAGAAAGGGTAGAAAAAATAGCCCGCGGCGTTTTCGAGAAATTAAATTGCAAAGGCGTCACCCGCATCGACTATATTTTACAGGAAGGTACCGGTAATTTTTACTTTATCGAAATAAATACAGTGCCCGGCCAATCGGAAAACAGCCTGATTCCACAACAGGTTAGAGCCGCTGGCCGCACCATCCAGGATTTTTATACCGAATTGATAGAAGCCGCAATAACAGCAAAAGCGTAAGCAGCTGTAAAAAAGAAGCCTTTATTCAAAAAGAATAAAGGCTTCTTTTTTACAGTAATAAGTAACCTTTTGGTATAAACTGCATCCGTTGCAGCCATTATATCAGCATATTTATTTTTGCTTTTTCGTAAGCAGACAAAAAAGTAAATTCTATTCTTAACCTTAAACTCTGAAGAAGTGAACACGCCCAAAATACCATTAGCCGAACGCATGCGTCCGCATACCTTAGACCAGTTTGCCGGGCAAAAGCACCTGGTCGGGGAAAAAGGCATTTTGCGCCGTTACCTGGAATCCGGCATGATTCCGTCTATGATATTCTGGGGGCCGCCGGGCGTGGGCAAAACTACTTTGGCCAATATAATGGCTTCGCAGTTGAAGCAACCCTTTGTAGCCTTAAGCGCTATTAATGCCGGGGTAAAAGATATACGAGAAGTAATAGACAAAGCCAAAAGCCGCCCGGGTACTATTTTGTTTATCGATGAAATTCACCGGTTCAGCAAATCCCAGCAGGATGCTTTGTTGGGCGCCGTAGAAAAAGGCATTGTTACCCTGATTGGCGCTACCACCGAAAATCCCTCGTTTGAAGTTATATCGGCTTTGCTTTCCCGGTCGCAGGTATACACGCTTAAACATTTATCGAAGCAGGAACTAATTGATTTGGTAAATAAAGCCCTGGCGGAAGACGAATACCTGAAAAAAAAGCAAATAGAGGTAAAAGAATACCACGCTTTACTTACCTTATCGGGCGGCGATGCGCGTAAGCTCCTGAATTTGCTGGATATTGTAGTGGAAGGAGCCAATGCCGAACAGGTAACTATTACCGACGAATTTGTAAAAGAAATGGCGCAGCAAAACATTGCGCTCTACGACAAATCCGGCGAAATGCACTACGATATTATATCGGCTTTTATCAAATCAATGCGGGGCAGTGACCCGAATGCAGCTTTGTACTGGCTGGCCCGCATGATAGAAGGTGGTGAAGATCCCAAGTTTATTGCCCGGCGCATGCTGATCCTGGCATCCGAAGATATCGGGAACGCTAATCCTACCGCATTAATTATGGCCAATACCTGTTTTCAGTCGGTGCAGGTGATCGGATACCCGGAGAGTAATATTATTTTGTCGCAGGTAGCGGTTTACCTGGCTACTTCGCCCAAAAGTAATTCTTCGTATATGGCCATTGGGGAAGCCCAGGATCTGGTAAAAAAAACCGGGAGTTTGGCGGTGCCCCTGCATTTGCGTAATGCGCCTTCCAAATTAATGAAAGAGCTGGGCTACGGCCAAAACTACCAATACGCCCACGACTACGAACAGAACTTTGTACAACAGGAATTTTTGCCTGATGAAATCACAAACAAAAAACTGTTTGAACCCGGCAACAACGCCCGCGAAAACGAAATGCGCAAAAATTTGCGAAATCAGTGGGGTGATAAGTATGGATATTAGTTTTAAGTGGTTAGCTTTTAGCGGTTACTGTAAAAAGATAGATAACCAATGATAAAAGACGACATAATAACTTTCGGAAACTATAACTGGAGAGTGCTAGACACTAAAGACGACAAGATACTGATAATTACCGAAAAAATAATAGAACTACGTTGGTATAACAAAGAGTTTGTAGAAATAACTTGGGCAGATTGCGAATTAAGAAAATATCTTAATAATGAATTTTACAATACATTCAACCAAGACGAAAAAGCAAGAATCCTTACTGTAGCAAATCGAAATCCCGACAATCCGTGGTTTAAAACAAAAGGCGGTATAGATACCACTGACAACATATTTTTACTTAGCCTAGAGCAGGTTTGCCAGTATTTTGGCGACAGCAGTGAAAATTTGCAGAATAAAGGCAGTCAAAAATGGTATATAGAAGACGGAAACAATGGTAAACGTCAAGCAAAATTTGGTAATGATTACCACTGGTGGCGGCTTCGGTCATCTGGCTATTATAGTCGCACTGCTGCGAGTGTCAGCTCCAATGGCAATGTCTATGTGCGTGGCAATGGTGTTTACGGCAGACCCAGAGACGGTGGAGGTGTTCGTCCAGCATTGTGGCTGAATTTGAAAAACTAAATTCTGTTCATAAAAACGTATTAAAAGGAAACATTGCAATTGCTGAAAAGATGGTCGCAGAAGAACAACGAACCGCTAACATAGCCTTGGCGTAATGACGAATGAAGTGCTTCGTATAAAATTAATTTCTAAATTCGAGCTTTGGTGCTTCGTAACAACAGCAGTGCTATAATGCCGTCATTACGCCAAACCCCGAGCCGTTATATATAGAAGTTAGTTTAGGAAACAAAAAGCGGTTTAACTAATATTAATTTTTCCTGAATAATACATTAGTTACCTTCCCAACCAAGCATAATTATTTCAAATAATTCCTATATTAATTAAACAATTTGTAGCTTGTAGCCTTATTAGTATAGCGCTTAAAATACACCTATATGTTGCAGTTTCTTAAATATACTTTAGCCACCGTTGTCGGGCTAATTTTGTTTTTCTTTATCATGGTTATGGTGCTGGCGGGTATTGTAGCCTCCGCTGCCAGCGACGATGAAGTAAGCGTGGCCAAGAATTCCGTTCTGGAATTAAGCTTAGATAAACCCATTAGCGAACGGGGTAGCAATGATCCTTTCGAAGAATTAAATATTCCGATGGGTGGCATAAGCGGTTCGTACGGCTTAGATGATATTAAAGCTTCTATTCGCCATGCCAAAACGGATGAAAATATCAGGGGCATTTATTTGAACATAGAAATTTTAACGGCCGGTATGGCTTCGCTAGAAGAAATCCGGAACGAACTGCTGGATTTTAAAAAGTCCGGCAAGTTTATAGTAGCATACAACGATATTTGCTCCGAAAAAGCTTATTATTTAACCTCCGCCGCCGATAAACAATACCTGAATCCGCTGGGCGCCATTGAGTTTAACGGCTTGAGTTCGGAAGTTGAATTTTATAAAGGAACCCTGGATAAACTAGATATTAAGCCGTATATCTTCCGGGTGGGGACGTACAAAAGTGCGGTAGAGCCTTTTATTCTGGAGAAAATGAGTGAGCCGAACCGCGCGCAAACCGCCTCTTTTCTTAATTCCCTTAATAATTTTTCGTTACAAAACATTGCCCGCTCCAAAGGCAAGTCTTTCGAAGATATGAAAAATATCTCTAATCAGATGTTGGTACATACGCCCGAAGATGCTTTAAAATACGGTTTGGTAACTAATTTAGGCTATTTCGACGAAGCGTTATCTTTTATGAAAAAGAAGATGGGCTTAAAAGAAGACGATAAAATTTACCTGGTGGCTTTAAAAAAATATAAAAATGTAGCGGCGCAAGCCGATGAAGAAAGCTCCAGGAACCGCATTGCCGTTATTTATGCTGCCGGCGAAATTGTAAACGGCGAGGGCAGCAGCGATAACATTGGCGGAACTAAGTTTGCTGACGAAATAAGAAGAGCCCGCAAAGACAAAAATGTAAAAGCCATTGTTTTGCGCATTAATTCGCCGGGAGGTAGCGCTATGGCTTCGGACGTAATCTGGCGGGAAGTAATCCTGGCTAAAAAAGTAAAACCTGTCATTGCTTCTATGTCGGATGTGGCGGCTTCTGGTGGTTATTACATTGCCATGGCCTGCGATACCATTGTGGCGCACCCGAATACCATTACCGGTAGCATTGGGGTGTTTGGTATGTTTGCCAACCTGGAGCATTTCCTGAAAAACAAATTAGGTATTACCGTCGATCGGGTAAATACCGGCCAGTATTCGGATATGCCTACCTTAACCCGCGATTTAACGGATGTGGAAAAACAGGTTATTCAGCAGAGTGTAGAGCGCATTTACGCGGACTTTACCACCAAAGCAGCCCAGGGCCGATCGATGCCGGTTGAGCAATTAAGAGAAGTAGCATCCGGCCGGGTTTGGTCCGGCGCCGAAGCCAAAGAAAGAGGCTTGGTAGATGTATTCGGCGATTTAGACGATGCCGTTAAAATTGCTGCTACCCGGGCCGGTCTGAAAGATGAATATCGTTTAAAGCATTTACCCGTGCAAAAAACCTTTTTCTCTGAACTGATGTCGGGTATGGAAACCCGCATCAGCCACCATTTCTTACAAGCCGAAATGGGTGAATTATACCCGCATTACGAGAACCTGAAAAAAATAAAACAAATGGAAGGCATCCAGGCCCGTTTGCCTTATAATTTAGATATACAATAGTTTATGGTCGATAGCCGGTAGTCCACAGTTAATAGTTTGCTATAGGATAAGTAAGTGTTCAGTAATCAATAGGTAAATTAATTCAGGTTTGAATGGATTTATTGGCTGCAAACATTTGCTCTTAACTTTAGACTAAAAACTCCTATCAATAAGCTATTGACTTTAATCTGTGAATCATCAACTATTGACTATCTACTATCAACGATCAACCAAAACCTCCCACTAAATACATGCAACAATTACAGGATGCTACTAGTTTTTTGATTCAGCAAACCAATAGTTTTGCTCCGGATTTCGGGATTATTCTCGGTACTGGTTTAGGCGGATTGGTAAAAGATATTGAAGTGCAGTACAGTATTCCATACGAAGAAATTCCGCATTTCCCGGTCTCCACAGTAGAGAGCCATTCCGGCCGGCTAATTTTTGGTTTTTTGGCCCAACGTCCGGTAGTAGTAATGCAGGGCCGTTTTCATTTCTACGAAGGTTATACCATGGAGCAGGTAGTGTTTCCGGTGCGGGTAATGAAGCTATTGGGTATTCAGAAGTTATTTGTTTCCAATGCTGCCGGGGCCCTGAACCCAGAATATAATACCAGCGACCTGATGATTTTAACCGATCACATTAATATGCTGCCTTCTAATCCTTTGATCGGGAAGAATAAAGATGCCCTCGGGCCGCGTTTTCCCGATATGAGTGAGGTGTACGACGAAAGTCTCATCCGGGAAGCACTGGCTATTGCTGCGAACCAGCAAATTCCGGTTAGAACCGGGGTATACGTAAGCGCCCCGGGACCCATGCTGGAAACCAAAGCGGAATATAAGTTTTTATCCTTAATCGGGGCCGATGCGGTCGGCATGTCCACGGTGCCCGAAATTATTGCGGCCCGCCATATGGATCTGCCTTGTTTTGCCGTTTCGGTGATCACGGATTTGTGCGTGCCCGGAAAAATTAAAAAAGTATTTATCGCGGATATATTGGAGGCGGCTGGTAAAGCGGAACCGCAGCTTACTTATTTGTTCCGGGAACTTATCCGGCAGCAAGGCTAATTCTTTCTAGTCCAACTATTCAATTGCTTCTATAAAAGCTTATCCTGTTTTTTCGTTAAGAAAAAACAAGGGAAAGCCTGTTTTAAACAATTAACCCGGTTTTATCAATCTGCTGGTGCCAGCTTCTTGTAACCTAAATAAAGTTAGTTGGCAGCTGTGCCCTTTTAGGTGAAATCTAAATAATAATCAGCTGTTGGTAGTGTGCGACAGTGGCGCATATTGTGTAATAAGCCCAGCTTAACCTTTATGGGCGCGATTTCCTGTTGTTTATAAAATGTGCCGCTAACCCAAATTAGCAGCATTGCCCTAAATTTACTGGCCCCGAGTTAGTACAGGAAGCTTCTCCTATGATATTCGACCAACCTGGAAATAAACAAACTCAAAACATGCTGCTTAAGCTTAGTGATTTATTCAATATTTTGCTATATTGTTTGCAGTTTACTTAACAAATCAACCAATTAACATGAAAAGAAATACTGTTTTTATATTCCTGTTCCTGTGGATGTCTTTAACGGGGTATGCGCAGGTAGCTACCGAAAACCTGGATCAGGCCATGCTGGACAAGATAAAACAGGAAGGACTCAATAAATCGCAGGTAATGCAAACGGCTTTCTATCTCACCGATGTTTCCGGACCACGCTTGTCTAACTCGGTTGGTTTACGTAATGCCGAAGATTGGGCCGTGAAAAAGCTAAGCAGTTGGGGCCTGGTAAAAGCGCAACGCGAAGCCTGGGGTACTTTTGGCCAAGGTTGGGAAATACAAAAATCTTATTTAGCCATGACTACGCCGTATTACGACCAACTAATTGCGGCTCCCAAAGCCTGGACACCCGGCACCAATGGGCCTGCTACGGGCCAGGTTGTGCTGGTAAACGCCACCAAAGAAGAAGATCTGCCCCAATACGCAGGTAAACTTAAAAACCGCATTGTTATAACGCCGCTCACCGAGCCCATGAAAACTTCTTTTGAACCCGATGCCAAACGCTACACCGAAGAAGATTTGGCTAAGCTGATTGCGCCGGTTGCTCCCCGTACGCCTTCCCCCACAAATACCTCTAACGAAGACCGGATAGCCATTTACCGGGGCCGTTTAGCTTTTCGTAACCATCTGAACGAATTCTTGCAGAAAGAAGGAGCCAGCCTGGTGCTGAGTTACCGGGGAGGCACGCACGGTACTTTCTTTACCAGCAATGGCGCTTCTTATGCTGCTAATGCCCCAACTGCCCTGCCAGAATTTGAAATGTCGGGCGAAGATTACGGCCGCCTGGTGCGCCTGGTGGAAGCCGGCATTCCGGTAAACCTGGAATTCGAAAGTAAAACCCGCTTCCAAAATTCCGACCTGCAAGGCTACAATGTAATTGCCGAAATACCCGGTTCCGACAAAAAGTTGAAAAGCGAAATTGTAATGTTGGGCGGCCACTTAGATTCCTGGCATACTGCCACCGGCGCCACCGATAATGCAGCCGGCTGTGCCGTCATGATGGAAGCTGTCCGGATTTTAAAAGCAGTGAATGCCAAACCCAAACGCACCATCCGGATTGCTTTGTGGAGCGGGGAGGAACAAGGTATTCATGGTTCGCGCAACTACGTAAAAAATCATTTTGCCGATCCGGCTACTATGGCTTTAAAACCTGAACACGACCTGGTAAGTGCTTATTTTAACCTGGATAACGGCACCGGTAAAATTCGGGGCATTTATACCCAGGGCAACGAGGCCATTAATCCTATTTTTCAGCAGTGGCTGGCACCGTTTAAAGACCTGGGCGCTACAATAGTTACAAACCGCAATACCGGTGGTACCGACCACCTTGCTTTTGATGCCGTAGGTATTCCGGGATTTCAGTTTGTGCAGGATGCTATTGAATACGGCACCCGTACCCACCACACCAATCAGGATACCTACGAACGTTTACAAGCCGACGATCTGAAGCAAGCATCGGTTATTGTGGCTTCGTTAGTGTATAATGCGGCCAACCGTAAAGAAAAGCTGCCCCGCAAACCGCTGCCGCAGAAAAAAGATGCTTAAGGGTTAGTTTTAAGTAGATATCTTATTTACTCATGTTACGCAAAAGAAATATTATTAGGTAATTCAAGAATCTTGAGCCCACTCCTGTCATCCAGGAAGGATCTATTTGGTTTACGGCAAAATAGATCCTTCCGGAATTCTTTGAATTCTTCCAGGATGACAGGAGTGGGCTCATCTAAGTTTACCAACCTTTGTTTTGCGTAATGTCAGTTATTTAGTAGGCCCAATTTTTCTGGTAATAATTGATTGTATGTAGATTAGAAATAAATTAAAACAAAAGCTGCCTTTCCGGAGGCAGCTTTTGTTTTATACAGCGCTTAAAACATTTACCTGCTCCGGGCGTTATTTTATTATCAGCAAGGAAATATTACCTTTACCTTATATTTTGTTTCGCGACGTTCCCGCACCTTTGTTCTATGTTCAGCCATTATAGTTTGCGCTTATTTTTCCTGCTTTCTTTCTTTTTCCTGATTATTCAACCCGTGATTACCCAGGCTCAAAACCAGGTAACCATTAGCGGCACCGTACGGGCCGCCGAAGATGGGGAAAACCTGATTGGCGTAGCAGTAGCTATACCGGCTTTAAACACCGGTACCACTACCAATCCGTATGGCTTTTACAGTATCTCGGTGCCGGAGGGGTCTTATACCCTGCAATATTCTTATGTAGGTTATACCACGCAAAAGCAAATCGTAACCGTTAATAAAAATATAACGCTAAATGTTAGGTTGGAAGCGGCGTCGGAAGAGTTGGGTGAAGTCGTTATTCAGGCCGGTAACCTCCAGGAAAAGTTAAAAACCACCCAGATGAGTGTGGAACAGTTAACCATGGCCCAGGCCAAGTTAATGCCGGCTCTTTTTGGGGAAGTAGATATTTTAAAAACCATGCAACTCAAACCAGGCGTGCAATCGGGGGGCGAAGGCAGTGCCGGGTTATACGTGCGTGGCGGCGGCCCCGATCAGAACTTGTTTTTATTAGACGAAGCCACGGTTTACAATGCTTCCCACTTGTTCGGTTTTTTCAGTATTTTTAATTCCGATGCGGTTCGTAGTATTGATTTGTACAAAGGAGGTTTTCCGGCGCAGTTTGGCGGCCGTCTCTCGTCGGTGGTAGATGTTAAACTGAAAGAAGGCAATAACCAGCACTTTGGCGCCAGCGGCGGTATCGGCCTGATTGCATCGCGCTTAACCCTGGAAGGGCCTATCAAGAAAAACAAGTCTTCTTTTGTCGTATCGGGGCGGCGGACTTACGTAGATGTTTTTACCGGGCTGGCCAATAGAATAAACGCTGATAAACCCGATTACGACCCTATTCCGGGTTATTACTTTTACGACCTCAACGCCAAAGCCAATTACGACTTAGGCCCCAACGATCGGGTATATTTAAGTGGTTACCTGGGCAACGACCAGATAGGTTTCCAGAACAGCGGCTTTAACTTTAACTTTGCCTGGGGCAATAAGGCGGGTGCCCTGCGTTGGAATCATATTTTTAACCCTAAACTGTTCGCCAATACTTCTTTTACCGCTTCCGGGTACCGGTATAATATTTCTAATGCACTGCAGGATTTTAGTTTTAACCTCAGCTCCCAAATAAAAGATTTAAGCTTTAAAACCGATTTTGATTATCTGCCCGGCAATGGCCACGCCTTTAAAATGGGTGCCATAGCAACGCAACATAATTTTGAAGTAGGCCGCCTCAAAGCCGGTACCGACGATAATACGGTATCGTTTAACTCCGGCACTTCTTATAAAGGATTGGAGTACGGATTTTATGCCGCCGATGAATATGCCCCCGCCCCCCGTTTTTCTTTAAACTACGGCTTAAGGGTATCTGGTTTTTACAACGGCCAGGATAATTTTAGCGGCATAGAGCCGCGCCTCTCGTTTCGTTACTCGCTCAGTGAGTCGCTATCATTAAAAGCCAGCTATACCCGCATGCTGCAATATATTCATTTGGTGGCCAACTCCGGAGCCTCGCTGCCTACCGATATCTGGTATCCGTCTAATAATGTGGTGCAGCCGCAACGGTCGCAGCAGGTAGCCGTGGGGTTAAGCAAATTATTTGGCAACGGTAAATTCCTGCTTTCCGATGAAGTATATTATAAACAAATGCGTAACCAGATTGATTTCCGGGACGGAGCCCAGCTTTTTGCGAATGAGGACTTAAATGCCGAATTTTTATTCGGGCAGGGTAGGAGTTACGGCAACGAAATTTATATAGAAAAGAAAGAAGGCCGCACTACCGGTTGGATAGGATACACGTTATCGTGGTCGTACCGGCAATTCGCCGAAATAAACGAGGGCCACTGGTACCCGAACCGCTACGATCGTCGCCACGATATTAGTATAGTAGCTTTACACCAGCTAAATCCCCGCATCCACCTAACCGGCACCTGGGTATACGGCACCGGCAATGCTTTTTCGGTGCCCGCCGCGCGTATTATTGTTCAGGGCCAGCTTGGCGATAATTCCAGCTTCGTACCCGTTTATACCGAACGTAATGGTTACCGGCAAGCTGCTTATCACCGGATGGATGTGGGCCTGGTTTATAAATTAAGACCCAAACGCGGCGCAGCAGATTTAACCTTTAGCGTGTATAATGCTTACAACCGCCGCAACCCTTACTTTGTGTATTTCGAGCAACTGGAAAACGAAGATGAAAGCCAGACCATTGGCTTCCGGGCCCGGCAGGTTTCCTTATTCCCAGTTATTCCGGCTATCACCTATAATTTTAATTTCTGATGTGCCCTTTTTTTAAACAATATAAGTCTGTTTTGCTGTACTGCTGCTTAGGCGTATTAATTTCTGCCTGCAACATGGAAAAAGATTTTGAAATAGAATTGCCCACGCTTAATCCCCAGTTAGTGGCTGAATGTTACTTGGAACCCGGGCAGCCTTACCGCTTAACTTTAACCGAGAGCACGGCGTACCTGGCTAGCCCGGAACCGGAAATAATAAATGACGCCCTTGTTATTATCACGTACAAAGGCCAACCTGATACGTTGCGACTGGCGCCTTATTATGATAAAGTCAGCCGAAAAATATATACCCACGTTTCCGAAACCCGCATGACCGGCAAACCCGGTGATATGTATACCTTGCAAATTACGGATAAAAAAGGGCGTCAACTAACGGGTACCACCACCGTACAGAATGTAGTACCAATCGATACGGTTGAAGCTTTGTACAACCAGGAAAACAACGCGTACCTACTCGTTAAATTCAAAGACAGTGAAGCTACTGCTAATTACTATTATTTCAGTGTTCATAAAGACAGCCTGAACACCAGGGATGAAGTAGCTTACTCCACGGATGATGCTCTGAATAATGGGGAGTTATTTGCTTTAGGCACCGGCTACGACTTCCAGAAAAACGATACCGCTGTTGTATCGCTTTACCACCTGGAAAAACCTTATTTTGATTTTATGAACTCGATAGAAAATGCCCGGAATGCTAACGGGAATCCGTTTGCCCAGCCCGCCGGCGTACAATCTACGGTACAGGGTGGGCTGGGCGTTTTTACGGCTTTAACTTACGACCGGAAAATACTTATTCTGAAATAAACCTGTTTCTTCTTTTTACCGGTAGTGGTTTTTAATATGAATAGAATGAATAAAACAGAACTACCTACCGCCCGATTAAGACTTAGATTACTAAATATTTCTGATTTAAGAGCCGTCCATAATTTGCATTCTCTACCGGAGACGGATGAATTCAATACCTTGGGTATTCCCAAAAGCATCGCTGAAACTAAATCAGTTATTGAGCTTTGGCATTTAGAAAATCAACGCTCGGCAATAAATAACTATACTTTTGTTATTGAAAAGAATGATACAAACCAATTTGTTGGCTTAATAGCCTTAAAACTAAGAAACAGAAAGTTTAGGTGTGCTGAAGTTTGGTACAAACTACATTCTGCCTTTTGGGGTAAAGGATTCGGAACAGAAGCGGTAAACAGGCTCCTGGATTTTGGTTTTAATCAGCTGAATCTACATCGAATAGAAGCAGGTTGTGCCATCGGTAATATGCGCTCCATTAAAGTTCTGGAAAAAGTTGGGATGATAAGAGAAGGAACGAAAAGACAAATACTGCCACTTAAATCCGGGTGGACCGACTGTTTTGAATATGCTATAATTGAAACGGATAAAAGAGTATTTGCCTCAATTAAAGCATAACGAGTAGGGTGCGGATTTACTGCTGTGCGCACCTTTCTCTCCCGAACCAGTTTAGCTATCTTGTTTAATTTTAAAGCCCGACAGTAATCTGCGTCCTGGCGTGTTATGGATAAGAGTCTATTTTTCTAAAAAAAAGACTTCCCCAGAGAAGTCTTTTTTTTAGAAAAAGTTATTTTGGTTTATTAACCAATAGCGGCACTCAGCATAGAGATATCTTTGGCTTCCAGTTTGGTTTCGCCCATCAGGAATATATCAACGTGCCGGGCAGCCTCGCGGCCTTCCGATATAGCCCAAACTACCAGCGACTGGCCCCGCCGCATGTCGCCGGCAGCAAATACTTTAGGTACGCTGGTCTGATGCATGGCATTACATTTCACGTTGCCGCGTTCATCTAACTCTACGCCCAGTTCTTCCAGCATGCCCTGGTGCTGCGGATGCACAAAGCCGATAGCCAGTAAAGCCAAATCACAAGGCAGAATTTTTTCGGTGCCGGGTACTTCCTGGAATTTAGGTTTTTCGCCGGGTTGGGTGGCACAAAAATCCATTTGCGCTACTTTTAAAGCCGTCAGCTTACCCGTTTCATCTCCAATAAATTCTTTCGTAACAATGGCCCAATTCCGGTCGCAGCCTTCTTCGTGCGAAGTAGAAGTGCGTAACTGCATCGGCCAGTTAGGCCAGGGCGTAGAAGTATCCCGGGTTTCGGGCGGTTTAGCCAATACTTCAATCTGGGTCACGGATTTAGCCCGGTGCCGGTTAGAAGTACCCACGCAGTCGGAGCCGGTATCGCCGCCGCCAATTACCACCACGTGTTTATCGGTGGCCCATAATTCTTCTTCCGGCGCAAAGGTTTTACCACTCACGCGGCCATTCTGCTGAGTTAAAAATTCCATGGCTAAATGCACACCTTTCAGGTTACGGCCCGGTATGTTCAGGTCGCGGGCTACGGTAGAGCCACCCGTTAAGACAATAGCATCGAAAGAACGGTTTAAGTCTTTTACCGCAATGTTTACGCCTACGTTGGCATTGGTCATAAACTCCACGCCTTCTTCTTCCATTAACTTAATGCGGCGTTCTACTACCCATTTCTCCAGTTTAAAATCCGGAATACCGTAGCGCAGCAAGCCGCCTACTTTGTCGGCGCGCTCAAACACAGTTACCGAATGGCCCGCACTGTTTAATTGGGCAGCGGCCGCTAAGCCAGCCGGGCCCGAACCTACCACCGCCACCTTTTTCCCGGTGCGTGCAGCGGGTATTTTGGCCCGTACGTAGCCTTTCTCAAAAGCTACTTCCCCAATGCTTTTTTCTATTTCCTCGATGGTAACGGGCGGCTTGTTGATGCCCAAAACACACGCTGATTCGCAGGGCGCCGGACAAATACGGCCGGTAAATTCCGGGAAATTATTCGTAGAGAACAAAATTCGGGCAGCTTCTTCCCAATCCTGTTCGTACACGGCATCGTTAAACTCCGGTATAATATTGCCCAGCGGGCAACCGCTGTGGCAAAAAGGTACGCCGCAGTCCATACAACGGGCAGCCTGGGTCTGTACTTGGTCTTTCCCGAAATCTTCGTAGAGTTCATTGTAGTCGTTTATCCGGGTTTTCGGATCACGCTTTTTCGGCAACTCCCGGCCGAATTCTAAAAATCCTGTCGGCTTACCCATTTACAGCAACCTCCAAATTAGTTATTCCCACTCTTTTTAATTCTTTCTGTTTTTGCATTACCAGCTTGTAATCGCTCGGCATTACTTTAATAAAGTGCAGTAAGGCATTATCCCAGTCGCCCAGAATACCATCGGCCACGGCACTACCGGTTTGTTCGAAATGGTTTTGAATCAGTCTTTTCAGCTCTACTGTATCTTCTTCATCCAAATTGTCGAATTCCACCATTTCACGGTTGCAACGCTCCGCAAAGCTTAAAGCCGGATTGTACACAAAGGCCATACCACCACTCATGCCCGCCGCAAAGTTGCGGCCGGTTTCGCCCAGAATAACCACGATGCCGCCGGTCATGTATTCGCAACCGTGGTCACCCACGCCTTCTACTACCGCTTTGGCCCCGGAATTACGCACGGCAAACCGTTCGCCGGCTTGTCCCCGGATGTAAGCTTCGCCGGCGGTAGCACCGTATAAGGCTACGTTGCCCGCAATAATGTTTTCACTGGCCGGGAAAGTGGCCGTTTTAGGCGGATATAAAGTTAAATGCCCGCCGGATAATCCTTTACCAAAGTAATCGTTCGCTTCACCTTCCAGTTCGAACTGAATACCCGGAGCGGCAAAAGCCCCAAAGCTCTGACCAGCCGAACCCTTAAATTTAAAATGTAGCGTACCAGCCGGTAAGCCCACGCCCTTAAACTTCTTCGAGATTTCGTACGACAACATGGTGCCGGTAGCCCGGTCGGTATTCGTAATCCGGTATTCGCCGGTTACTTTTTCGGCGTTTTGCAACGCTGGTTGGGCCGTCCGGATCAGGTCTACATCCAACACCGCTTCTAAAGCGTGCTGCTGGGTTTCCTGGTTATAAATACCTACTTCCGGGCCGGCCGGTTCTTTGCGCAGCACCGCCGATAAATCGATCAGTTTATGTTTCCAGTTGGTTAAATCTTGGCGCATTTCCAGCCGGTCTACCTGGCCCACCATTTCGTTAATGGTCCGGAAACCAAGTTCGGCCATTACTTCGCGCAGTTCTTCGGCTAAGAAATGAAACAAGTTTACTACGTGCTCCGGCTTACCGGTAAATAAAGCCCGCAGTTCTTTGTTTTGCGTCGCTACGCCCACCGGACAAGTATTTAAATGGCATTTGCGCATCATAATGCAACCGGCAGTTACTAAAGCGGCGGTAGCTACGCCCCATTCTTCGGCGCCCAATAAAGCCGCAATAGCTAAATCCCGGCCGGTTTTCATCTGGCCATCGGCTTGTACCACAATCCGGCTCCGCAGTTTGTTTTTTACCAAAGTCTGGTGGGCTTCGGCTAAACCCAATTCCCAGGGTAAACCAGCGTGTTTAATCGAACTGATGGGGGAAGCACCGGTACCGCCGTCGTAACCCGATATTAATACCACGTCGGCGAACGCTTTGGTAACGCCGGCGGCAACGGTACCTACCCCGGCTTCCGATACTAGTTTCACGTTTATCCGGGCTTGCGGATTAGAATTTTTCAGGTCGAATATCAGCTGGGCTAAATCTTCGATGGAGTAAATATCGTGGTGCGGCGGCGGCGAAATTAAACCTACGCCCGGCGTAGAATGCCGTACGCGGCCGATCCACTCGTCTACTTTATGACCTGGTAACTGCCCGCCTTCGCCGGGTTTGGCGCCCTGGGCCATTTTAATTTGCAGCTCGTCGGCGTTGGCTAAGTAATAACTGGTTACGCCAAAACGGCCCGAAGCTACTTGTTTAATAGCAGAACGTTCCCAGTCGCCGTTGGGCTTGCGCTCGAACCGTACTTCGTCTTCGCCGCCTTCGCCGCAATTGCTTTTGCCGCCAATACGGTTCATGGCAATGGCCAGGGTGGTGTGGGCTTCGTGCGAAATAGAACCAAAAGACATGGCGCCGGTGGCAAAGCGTTTAAATATATTTTCTACCGGTTCCACTTCGCTTAACGGAATGCTGGTGGCCGGTTTAAATTTCAGTAAGCTGCGCAGGGTACACGCTTTTTCTCCTTGGTCGTTTACCAGCTTGGCGTACTTTTTATACACCGCGTAGTCGTTGGTTTTGGTTGCGTGCTGCAGTAGGTGAATGGTTTGGGGATTAAACAAGTGGAATTCGCCGCGGCGTTTCCATTGGTAAATACCGCCCACTTCCAGTTTCGGATTCGGGATAAATTTATCCGGATACGCCAGCTTGTGTTTGATTAAAGCTTCTTTCGCAATATCGTCTAAACTTAAGCCGCCGATGCGGGATACGGTGCGGCAGAAATATTTATCGACTACATCTTTGCTGATGCCCAAGGCTTCGAATATTTGCGCCCCGTGATACGACTGCATGGTAGATATTCCCATTTTAGAAAATACCTTTAACAAACCATCGCTGATAGATTTAATGTAATTATAAAAAAGCTTATCCAGGCTTAACTCCGGTTTTAGCTTGCCTTTGTTTCGCAAATCCTGGATGGTATCGAATACCAGATACGGGTTTACGGCCGAAGCACCGTAGCTGATGAGCGTAGCAAAATGGTGTACTTCCCACACATCGCCGGCTTCTACCACAATACCTACTTTGCCCCGCAACCCGCGGCGCATCAGGTGATGATGAACGGCGGCTGTAGCCAATAAAGAAGGAATAGGCGCGTGGCTGCTATCTAAACTCCGGTCGGATAACAAGATAATGGAGAAGCCATCTTCTACGGCATCTGCCGCGTATTGGCAAATCCGTTTCAGGGCGCGTTCCAGCGAACCCGGCTGACCATCGGCCCGGAAGTACGTGTAAATGGTTTTAGTTTGAAAGTAAGACTGATCGAGGAAGCGGATTTTCTCCAGTTCTTTCTTAGTCAGCAAAGGCTGGTGCAGCTCTACCATGCGGCAGTGCAGCGGGCTTTCTTCTAGTAAGTTCAGGCCACCGCCCACGTACGATGTCAGGGACATAACCATGCGCTCCCGGATGGGGTCGATGGGCGGATTGGTTACCTGCGCAAATAATTGTTTAAAGTAACTCGAAAAATGCTGGCTTTGGTCCGAAAGAATAGCGAGCGGCGTATCGGTTCCCATGGAGCCCAAGGGCTCTTTCCCGGTTTCGGCCATTTCGGCAATGATTACTTTCAGGTCTTCGGAAGTATACCCGTAAGCTTGCTGGTGTTTTAACAAAGCTTGCTGACCCGGTTCGTGGAAAGCACCCAGGGGTTCCGGTAAATCTTTGAGCCGGATTTTATTTTTCAACCATTCGGCGTACGGCTGACGCGTGCAGATATCTTCTTTTAATTCTTCGTCCGAAATAATCCGGCCTTGCTCGATATCGGCAATAAACATTTTACCGGGTTGCAAACGGCCTTTTTTAACTATTTTGGCCGGATCTATTTCCAGTACGCCGGCCTCGGAGGCCATAATTACTTTATCGTCGTTCGTAACCAAATAGCGGCTCGGACGCAAACCGTTGCGGTCTAAAGTAGCGCCAACTATTTTACCGTCAGTGAAAGAAATAGAGGCGGGGCCATCCCAAGGCTCCATCAAGGCGGCGTGGTATTCGTAAAAAGCGCGTTTGTTTTCGCTCATGTGGTTGTTACCGTCCCAGGCTTCCGGAATCAGCATCATCATTACGTGCGGAAGCGAACGGCCGCTCAGCGTTAGTAACTCCACCACATTATCCAGGTTGGCCGAGTCGGACTGCGTTGGATCACAAACCGGCAAAATCATATCCAGTTCTTCGCGGGTAAAGTACTTGGAAGAAAGACTGGCTTCGGCGGCGGCCATCCAGTTGGTGTTGCCTTTTACCGTATTTATTTCGCCGTTATGGGCAATGTACCGGAAAGGCTGGGCCAGCCGGAAAGAAGGAAACGTATTGGTAGAAAAGCGCGAGTGCACCACTGCCAATGCCGACACCACATTTTTATGCTGCAGATCCGGGAAGTAAGAGCGTACCTGGGCTGTGGTAAACTGGCCTTTGTAAACAATGGTTTTATACGACAGGGTGGCAATATAAAAAGCATCGTTGATGTTGGGTAATGCTACTGATTCGCGAACCAGGCGGGTAGTATAGTTGCGTAACACATATAGTTTACGTTCAAACTCATCCAAATCGGTAATTAGATCCGGCCGTTTTACGAAGACGTGTTCCATTATAGGCTCTACGCGCAGGGCACTTTCCCCGATTTCGCCGTTGTAAGTGGGCACTTGCCGGTAACCCAACAGTTGCATGCCCAATTTTTCAATGTTCCGGTTCAGAATATCACGACATTCTTCGCGTAACCGCTCGTCTTGCGGAAAAAACACCAGACCCACGCCGTACTGGCCGTAAGGCGGCAACTTAATACCTAGTTTCAGGCATTCGTCCACAAAGAATTCGTGCGGCACCTGAATCATGATACCGGCGCCATCGCCGGTGTTGGTTTCACAACCGCAGGCGCCCCGGTGTTCCATGCGCGCCAGCATGTGTAAAGCATCTTTTACGATATCGTGCGATTTGCGCCCTTTTAAATGAGCGACAAAGCCAATGCCACATGAGTCATGCTCGAAGGAAGGATGATATAATCCTGATTGCTCTTGTTCTGACATTATAGGTGTTGTTATGAATTAGCCAATGTGGTTTTAAAGCAGATTTACTTATTTATCTTGTAGCGATAGAGCAGCATAATTAAGGTAGGGCTACAATCGCAGCTATATAAAACCGGATTTTAAATTATTAAATAAATGTGATAAATCATAATAATTTTACCAAATAAAACACCATATACTACTATAATGCTGCTGGAAAAATATGCTTTTTTTAATAAATATTTATAAATAGTACTTATAATCTAATTTTCTTAATGTTTGAGAATAGATATAAGTATTTTTTTATAAATTTTATAAAATAATAAGCGGTAAAATTTTTGTTAAAAAATAGAAGCTTACGCCTTTTTTCTGCTTTCAGCCCAATTAAGTAAATATACTTAAGTACCTGATGAGGGAATATAAGTAAATCACTATTTTTAGAAACTAATTAAATATTATGGAGATTGGTAGGAGGCTGGTGATCTATAATACCTAAGTTTAACGGAAATATAAACGTGCTTTGCGACCTGTATTCAGACCAATAATATATGACTGGAAAATAGTATTGCTTATAAGAATATCTAGGGGCAATAATTTAGGCACCGATAAGCACCGAAATCCGGCAGCTAAGGCAAGGAGTATAAAAGCTACCCTAAATTTTTTCCATTAAAATGAACTGGAAAGGTCGGCAAAAATCTAAATCTGGTAGCGCGAGAAGCTGCGCCCCGAGCGGCCTTCCTCTAACTTCCCGGAATATCTCCTGAGCATCATTCGCAGGATGGTGGCGGTTGGCCTGAGGGCAATAACAAAATTAGGCCCGGGCGAGGACACCCGGGCCAGCAAAAATGATGGGGAAGGCAGCTAAGTTTTTCTTACTTTTTAATCTCAATCCGGAATACAGTGCCTTGCCCCAAACGCGAATCTACGTGTAAAGCCCCGTTTAGCAGTTGCACCCGATTCCGGATGCTGTTCAGGCCTAGCCCGTTGCCTCGATTTACAAAATCTGTATCAAACCCAACGCCGTTATCCTGCACGTGCAGTTGTACTTCATCTTCCTGGTGAACCAACTCGATAAAAGCTTCGGTAGCCTGCGCGTGCTTCATAATATTGTTTAGCAATTCCTGGATAATACGATAAAGCGCTAATTCTATTTCGTAAGGCGGGCGCTCTTCGAAACCTACTACCTCGCAGGAAATAGCTATTTTTTTATTGCTGATGCGCCGGATTAATTCTTCCAGGGCAGTTTGCATACCAAAATCTTTCAGAATAGAAGGAGTCAGTTCAAAAGAAATATTCCGGGTAGCCGTTATTGCTTCGTCCAATAATTTTTCGATGCCGGCTTTGGCTTTTTTCTGGAGGGCGGTATTTAAAGGCAGTTCCGATAAATTTAGTTTAGACGCGTATAATATCTGCCCCAAGCCATTATGCAAACTTTCGGAAATCCGGATGCGTTCGGCTTCCTGGGTTTTTAAAACGGTAGTTAAAATATCTTTTTGCTGCTGCAGACGCAGCTGAATATTGGCTTCTTCGACATCTTTTTGTTCCTGAATATCAGTAGCAGTGCCAATCCACATGGTAATTTCGCCTTGCTCGTTCCGGATAGGTACATCTTTAATTAAATGCCACCGGTATTGCTGATCGGCATGGTGCAAAATGCGGGCTTGCGCGTTATGTACCCGGCCGGTTTGGAGGCAGTTTTTGTAATCCGGTATAATTAATTCCAGGTCGTCGGGATGAAAAGCTTTGGTCCAGCCCCAGCCGCGCGATTCCTCGGCGGTAAGATTGGTGTAAACGTACCAGAAATTATTAAAGTAAACATTTTCGCCGCGGGGGTTATTGGTCCAGGTAATGTGCGGTACAGCTTCCAGTAAATTACGAAACCGCTCGGCGTTTTGCCGGATTTCTTCCTGCTGTTTTAATAACTGCTGCTCGTAAGTTTTGTGTTCTGTTATATCCTGCAGGCTTAGTACCAGGCCATCGTTTAGTTTTACCGCACTTACGTGCAGCCAGCGGTTGGTTTCTGCCGATGCTTGCTGCCACAATTCCAGTTCCAGGGCTTCGCCGGAGGTAACTACCTGGATATACTTTTGAATTAAACCTTCGTGCAGCAAGCTGGGGTAAACCTTACTTAAAGGTTTATGCAGCAAGTCGGTTTCCGAAATGGTTAGTAATTCTTGGGCTTTGGTATTCAGCAGGGTGCATTCAAAATCAACAATAACCTGGAGATTATTCCGGATGGCTTTTAAGGCCAGGATGGCGTTTGGAGAACTGCCCAGGATGCTGCTTTGTAGCAAGTGCAAACTTTTTAGTTCGTTTATATTTATAAACAGGATAATAGCACCATCAATGAGCCTGTCGTGGGTAATATAGGGTAAAATCCGCATTAAAAACCAGGTACCCTGGTTGTCCTGCACTTCCCGCTCCACCACTACGGTTTGTTTAATAGCCTCCAGGATATCGTTTATGAAATCCGGGTAATTGATATTATGCGTAATCTGCAGGATAGAGCGGCCCACATCACCTTCGATGAGGTTAATTTGCTGCCTGGCCACCGGGGTAAATTTCCGAATAATGAGCTGGCTATCCACGTAAACCTGGCCCATATCGGTACTCCGGAAAAAATTATTCAGGTCATCGTCCAGTTCCATCAGTATTTTTATTTTATACTGATGCTCGGCATTAATGGTATTCAGCTCTTCGTTTAAAGATTGCAGTTCTTCGTTCGCGCTTTGGAGTTCTTCGTTAGCAGAAAGCAGTTCTTCGTTGGTGCTTTGCAATTCTTCGTTTGAGGTTTCCAGTTCTTCCACTACGCTCTGCAAATCTTCTTTCACGAATTGCAGCTCTACCTCCAGTTCGTGCACACGGGTTTCGTAATGAATTTCGTTCCGGAATACCTGCGGTTCGCCTATCGGAATAGTCTGGCGGGTGTCTTCACTAATAAGCACCAGTATAAAGCGATCGAACCCTTTTTTGTCGCTCAGGAACGGTTTTACTATTACGTTCATGTGCCGTACCGTTTCGCCATCGCGAATTTGCAAACCGTTGGCCACAATTTTTTCTTTGTCCTGTTCGGCTTTGCGCAGCATATTGCCCAGGTTCACGGCCAGGTCTGGCGGTACCAGTTTTAATACATTAAAGGTAAACTGGCGGTCGGGTAAACTCAGGTATTTTTTATAATCGCCAAAACCATGTATTACGTTGTGGTTTTCGTCGAGGTAAACGGCCGCATAAGCAAATTCTTCCAGTACCGCATCGTTCAGGATTTCGGTAAGGCGGTGCAACACTTTGGGGCGCGGATGCGCTTCCCGGGGGCGGAGCGATACGGAAACTTCGGGTTTCCGGAAGTTAGTGCCCGGGTTGATAAAGTTTTCCAGGCCCATAGAGCCGGACTGCACCGTGTTGCGGAATATTTTCCACTTTTTATGTATTTCCTTAAAGTTGGGAAAGTCGCCCAAGCTTTCGCTCGGACCTAAAAACAGGTAGCCTCCTACCCGCAGGGCATAATGGAATTTGGCAATTACTTTTTTCTGCAGCAGGGGGCTTAAGTAAATAAGCATGTTGCGGCAACTTACCAAATCCATGCGGCTAAAAGGCGGGTCGTTGATAATGTTGTGCTGGGCAAATATTACCATACGCCGGATACGGGGTGCTACGCGGTATTTACCATCTTCCAGGGTAAAAAAGGTTTCGCGGCGTTCTAAGGATATTTCGGCGAGCGCACTTTCGGGGTAAATGCCGGCTCCGGCAAAATCTAAAGCTTCGTGGTCAATATCCGAAGCAAATATTTTTACTTCTACGTCCTTTCGGATTTTATCTAAATACTCGCGCACCAGTATAGCCAGCGAGTAGGCTTCTTCGCCGGTAGAGCAGGCGGTTGTCCAGATGCGTAGCGTATCGGAAACGGTTTTTTCTTCTACCAGGGCCGGAATTACCTCTTGCCTGATTACCTCAAAGGCTTCGGCGTCGCGGAAAAAACGGGTAACATTAATTAAAAATTCTTTGCTTAAAGCTTCTACTTCTTCGGGGTGCAGGTTAAGATAATCTAAATAATTCACTAAAGAATTAAGGTTGTTACTGGCCATGCGCCGGCTAATGCGCCGGATAAGGGTAGGTTGTTTGTAAAGAGTAAAATCAATGCCGGTACGCTCGTGTACCAGGTTCAGGATATTAAAAAAAGCCGGATCGCTTTGCTGTAATAATTCGGTCACTTGCGTTGTAATCGGATTTACTTTTACGAAGTTGAATATCTCGTTGGGCATCAGCTCGGGCGGGAGCACAAAATCGGCTACGCCGGCCTGAATAGCGTGCCGGGGCATACCATCAAATTTGGCAGTAGCGGGCTCCTGCACCAGTACCAAACCGCGGGCTTTTTTAATGGCCGCCAGGCCCTCGGTGCCGTCAGTGCCCGTACCCGATAAAATTACGCCAATTGCTTTAGAAGCTTTGTCCTGGGCCAGCGCGGTAAAAAAGGTATCGATGGGCCGGGGCGGAACATTATCCGGTAAGCGGCCGGTTAATTGGAGGCAATTATCTTTAATGGTCAGGTATTTACCCGTGGGTATAATATAAACGTGGTTTTGCTCTACGGGCTGATTATGTTGCGCCTCGCTAAACTTTAAATCTGAATGCCGGGCTAGTATTTCGCTCAGCAGGCTGCGGTGTTCCGGGGCCAGGTGCTGCACAATTACGTAGGCCACACTGTCGCACGGAACATTAACAAAAAAAGCATCCAGCGCCTGCAACCCACCAGCCGAAGCGCCAATACCAATAATGTACGGAGCTGGGGGCGTAGATTTATTTTGGTTTGCTGTTGCTTTTTGGGTTTCTATATTTTCTTTTTCGCTCATATACAGCCCTGGCGCTAATTAACTTTTTGGGAAAAACGGTAGAATACGAAGGTACAGGTTAAAACAGAAATATTGCCGGCCCATCATGCTTTTTCTATTAGTTACAAATTAGCCGTTTTACTTTCCGGGTGGCAGTTTACTATATAAACGGCCAGAAAGGCATTTTAAATATCTCCAATAATAATATTGCCGAAGCGAATAACAGTTACAGCAAATAAATTGTTTTAGATAAGATAACCCAAGGCACGGGGCGTTTTTGCCTATGGGTAAGTAATTGCCTGAATGCTGATGCTGATTTATTCCGGTAAAAAAAAACTGCAAATATTAGCTTGCTAAAGTTGCTTACAGGTACAAAGAGCATTTACAGTTCACTTAAAAAAAAGCCAGATGCAATTTTGCGTAAACCAAGCAATTTTAGCGTTTATCAATAATGCTTTTCTTCTCCGCATCCAGCTGTTTCTGCCTTGTCAGAAATACTTAAAAGGCTTCAAATACTACGGAATTGCTGGTGATAAGTACTGATATTGGGTTTAGACAAGAACTATCTACCTGTTGATATTGTAAATTCAGCAATCAATGAAGGTTTAGTTTACCATGTTATTAGATAAAGAAATGTTGTCGAACATTGTATTTTACTACCAGAATCAGCAAGCGTTAAAAGAAACTTATCATGGCAAATACCTGCTCATTAAAGATGGTAAGGTGCTGGGAGGTTTTGGTAGCTGGCAAGATGCCTGCTTAAATGGTTTAAAAATGTTTCAGCAAGATGATTTTTTTGTTAAATATTGCCAGTAACCTCATTTACTTACTCATGTTACGCAAGGGTAATCAAAAATAGAAAACATTGTTTCTTCAACCCACATCGGTCATTCTGGAAGAATCTTATGATTTACCTACTCAGAAGATTCTTCCAGAATGACCGATGTGGATGGTTATAATTGAAAGTATTGCTGTTTTGCATAACCACATTTACTTACTGTATCACTCCTTATATTAAGGCTTAGATTTTTGGAATTGCAAATCGGCACTTAATAGTTGGTGCTGGAAAATAGAATCGTGCACAATGCGGGCTTGTTCTCCTACTTCCTTGGCTTTTTGGAAAAATATTGCGGAAACTTCTTTTTTATCGGCACTTTCAAAATGCTGGCCTAATTGCTCCAAGAGCATATTGGTTTCTTCCAGTCCTCGCATGGCCTGGAACATGGTACTTTCTACCGATTCGGTTACTTCGGCTAACAACGCACTAATGGTGTAAGCATGGCCGGTATGGCACCGGAAACGAATAATATTCCCTTCGATTAGTTTGGTAAGTGCGCCGTGGCAATCGGGGCAGGTAAAAGGCGTGAGCTCACCCTTTTCAATAATACCCATCCGGAAAGCATTATCGTGGCGGGCAATGGCCAGTTCTATTTCAAATCGATCTAAATCTTCTTTTGCAGGATTATTAGTAGCACGAGCCGGTTCGGTCGTGAGTTTCGTTAGCAAGGCAGCCAACGCCGCAATCGGAATAACATGGTCGACCTCTACAAACTCCAGCACATTAGACGGCATGGCCGGAAAAGCCGCATCATCGGGGTCTTGAACGATGGTGATACCACCCAAGCGTTTTATCGACCACAAACCCGAAGTACCATCATCTAAATAACCCGAAAGCACCACGCCAACTACCCGCGGACCATACACGTAAGCCGCCGACCGGAACAAGGCATCTACGGAAGGCCGGAAACGGTTTTCTTTAGGCCCGCGCTTTATTAGTACTTTTCCTTCGTCCAGGAGCAAATGGTGATCGGGGGGGGCCACATAAATACGGTTAGGTTTTATAAGTTCGCCATCTTGGGGATGCTCGGCTTTTAAAGGCCCCATCATGCTCAGAATATCGGGGAGCATGCTTTCGGTATGAGGTGCCAGGTGTTGGGTTATAAAAATAGTGCCCGGAAAATCGGAAGGTAAACCTTTTACAAATTCTATCAGGGCTTTCACGCCACCCGCCGAGGAGCCGATAACAATAATATCCCGTTTTGTTGTACTGTTATTTTCTTTCTTAGTATGGGCCATGCTGATTTTATTACCAAAATGCGTAAGGCTTTTACGCGTTAGTCGGAAGAGAAGCTAATTATTGCCCCGCCATCAGAACGAATGTGGCTAAGTTAAATTTTAAAAATTTATTTTAAAGGGTATTTTTTAATATTATTTACCCGGAATAAAATGCCTGCCGTAAGCAAATAGTCTGAAGATATGTAACCTGAGAATATGCATCACCTGATTGGTCATAATATTATTGTAATCGGAACCTCGGCAGGGGGCATGGAGGCCTTGGTTAAGTTAATAGAACCGCTACCCGCCGATTTGCCCGCCGCTATTTTCATTGTGCAACATTTATCTGCCGAGTCTAACGTAGGCATCCTGGTAAAGCGGCTGGCGAAGCATACCAAACTAAGCTGTGTAGTGGCCGAACATAATACGCCTATTATCCCGGGAGCTATTTATATGGCGCCCCCCGATCATCATTTATTGATTAATGAAAAGTTAATTTTTGTAGCGAAGGGGCCGCGCGAAAACCAGTTCCGGCCTTCTATCGATCCGCTGTTCCGGTCGGCGGCGGCTTTTCACGGCTCCAAAACCATCGGGGTAATTCTAACGGGGTTTTTAAACGATGGTCTGGTAGGAATGGTAACCATAAAGCGCAGCGGAGGTATTACAGTGGTTCAAGACCCGGCCGATGCCGAATATCCGGATTTACCCCGGAGTATTTTGCGGCATATACACGTAGACCACACATTGCCCGCTAACGAGATGGGAACTTTATTAGAAAAACTGGTGCACCAATCGTCACAAGATTCTATGATGGTGCCCCCCGATATTATACTGGAAGCTAAAATTGCGCAAAGAGTTATGATTAACAGCGAAAATGCAAGTATCAACGAATTAGACCAACTGGGTAAGCGGGTACCCTATTCCTGTCCTGATTGCGGAGGTGCCCTCTGGGAATTGGAAAAGGGCAAGGAAAAAGTGACGCGTTTCCGGTGCCATACCGGCCATGCTTACACCGACGAGACTTTGCTAAGTGGCATGAATACCGCCCTGGAAGAAACCTTGTGGGTAGCCATGCGCAGCCTGGAAGAACGACGCAGCATGCTCATGGGTATGGCCACCCAAAACAATGGGAATAGCAAATGGGCCGAAGAGCAACGCAAACGGGCCGAGGAGATGAAAACCCACATCGAACGCATCCGCAGCATCCTGGAAGTAGCTACTGTTTCAGATGCCGAGCACCAGCGCCAGGCGGGGTAGTATTTTCAGTTATCAGTGACCAGTTACCAGTGAATTGCCATCGCTAATTGCCGATTTTTGTTTCTTCAGCAACTGCCTTATAGAAGCAATAGTTTTTAATTCATAATTTTTAATTATAGACAAGATGCCCGTTTGGTTGCAAGCTGGTGGCTAAGCTTACTTTCCGGTTCGGTTTTGGTACTTGGTGCTACTATTTTATACCTGTATTTTTCAACGGTTAATAGCCGGTTCTATGACAGCATTTGTACTGACAAAATTGGGCGGATATAAAGTTGCCTTTAATTTATTTGAAGGTCTTGCACTGGGAGAGTATTAAGGTAATTCCTGTTTATTACGTACAGCAACCGGGACTATTGCAGCAGCATGGCGGCTTAAAATTATGTTCAAACTAAGGTACAAGAAGGAGAGTAGCAGCAAAGACCGGAACCCAATCTTTGCTACCTCCGGTAAGAACAATCTATAAAGTTTCTGCAAGTAAAAGTTAATAGGATCTGCATCAGCAATCTGTTCGGTTGGTAAATAGATGCCACGGTATATAACCAAAAAAATGGCCTGACTTTTGGGAAGTAGTTTTCGTATGTCAGATGGCAAATTGATAGCTACTTATTTTAACCCAATGAAGAAAATTACGCTTATTTTATCTTTGTGCTTGTTATGTGGCGTGGCTTCGGCCCAAAATTACCGTACGGCGGCCGGGCTCCGGATTGGCCGGGGCGGTTTTGGCATTAGTGCCCAGCAGAAAATTATGGAGCGCAGTACCCTGGAAGGTATATTATCAGTAGATTCTGATGAATTTACGGGTACTTTACTCCTCGAAAAGCATCATCCACTTTTGGGTAAAGGCTTTAATTATTATCTGGGTGGAGGCGGCCATATAGGTACCCTAAATGATTACGGCACTTTTTATGGTGCCGATGCCATTGTGGGAGTCGAAATGAAACTACCACTTTTCCCCGTTTTACTTTCTTTAGATATGAAACCGGCCGTACATGTAAACCATGAAGATTGGTTTAATTTTGGAGGAGGCTTTACGATCCGGTATATTTTAGTGAAAGAGAAAAAAGACAGGAAAAAAATTCTGGGTATTTTTGGAGGCGGCGACAACGATAAGAATAGCCGTAAAAACAAAAACAATAAAAAGAATTCCGGAAAAGAGCAGCGAAAGACCGGTATTTTTAACTGGTAATAATCTTTCACGTATCTTGGGCTGCCGCGTTCAACTAATACGATCTAATTAGGGTATAATACAGGTAAACTATTTTAACCCAAAGTAAACCATGCAGGACGCAAGATCATTAGAAGATTTACTTAATACGCCGCAAAAAAGGCTTTCTTTTTTTCAGAACTTAATTATAGTGGCCGCTGCTGACGGGCAGCTGGACAACGACGAAAGTGACTTTATTTTAGACATTGGTGACCGTTTAGGCCTTACGCCCGAAGATGTAGCGCCTATTGCGGAAAATTTAGACGTGCTTTCTTTTATTATTCCGGAAGATGGTATGCAGAAAACCATTGAGCTACAAACACTGGTAATGATGATGATAGCGGATGGGCAGATTCATGACCGGGAGTATAGTATGTGTCAGGATTATGCCAATCGTATTGGCTACGGCAAAGAAATCCTGGATGATATGATAAATCAGTTGTCGGGGAAACCGGCGAATACCCGGGATGCCGTATAATAAGCGGTGAAATTGATCTGTTTAAATAAAGTTACTTTATTATGAACAACTCTGTTAGATAAGGACCTGCCTAAGCGGGCCCCTATCTTTCAGATTTCACAAATAAACAAACCAAACCAAACCAAACCAAATTTTATTAATAATAGCTGCCTTTCGGAGGTAACAGCTACAATGCCATTTTATTTATTATCCTTCGGCTTCCTGTTTTGTGAAGCAGAAGGACTACTTAAAGTATTGTAGCTCTTTTTATAAAATCAAACTAATCTTTGTTTTAGAGCTATCTGGGTTTAAAAAGTTTAAATAACTAGCCTTTTTATTAAGCTGCTGAATCATGACTTCTCAGGTACATGCTGCCCTTAATAGTAAGTTTAATAAAAAGATTGGTGTCTTTAGACGTTGCTTCAACTAATCCCATTTTAAGTAAATAGCGGGCTAGTTCCATGCGTTGCATGCACTCCTTGGTTTCCAAGCCGGGAATCTCGGCCATATCATGAAAACGCTCCGGATTGGAATTAAGCGTGTGCAGAATAATCTGGGTTAAGGTTTCTACTTCATCGGGCGTAACCATTTGACTATCCGTGTGGCTTTTATGAAGGTGCAAATTGCGGCCTTCTTCCTCTAAATTGTAAGTATGTAAAACGCCTTCCAAATTATCAACCGGAACTGCTGGATGCAGCAAGGTTTTACCGCCAGTTGGTTGCAGAAAATACGATAAAATTCGGCTGCTGAAAGTAGCATCTTGTTCTTTGGAGTATAACCAAAGCAAGGTCATATCTATTATGTAGCTGGAGTTCATAT
>Ga0210040_10001592_pt1 | contig 33924 bp, 48 predicted proteins | sample CryGeyCG12114_NA_FD_185462 | JGI IMG/M metagenome (GOLD analysis project Ga0210040, IMG submission 185462) | Groundwater microbial communities from aquifer - Crystal Geyser CG19_WC_8/21/14_NA (SPAdes) (version 2) | ecosystem: Environmental > Aquatic > Deep subsurface > Groundwater | place: USA...
GTCCGGGTCGTCGTCGTGCAGCACTGCGTCGGCCATCGGTCCTCCTCAGAGCATGGGTGGGGCCCGGCCACCGGGCGGTGGTCGGGGTACGGGTGGGCGGCGGCTACGAGCCGAGAAGGAAGACCGACAGGTGTCGGCTGGCGATCGACCAGTTGCCGTCATTCGGCCCGACTCCGGCGACGAAGACCTGGAAGCGGACGTTGTCACCACCGGCAAGCCGCGCGACGGTGGCTCCCGACACGTTGTCGTCGCCGTAGCCGTTGGCCCGGAATCTCTCATTCTGCGACCCTTCGATGATCAGGTCCCAGAAGTGCCGTCCCGGCGGGACGGTGGTGAGTCCCCCACCCCAGGCGAGGGCGTAGACACCGCCGAGGCCGTAGGGGATGTGCACCTGGTTCTGAATGCCCGGCTGCAGGTAGTGGTCGGGGTCGCCGCCGATCACGTTGATGTCACCGAAGGCCGTGGGTGACAACGTGTTCGGCGGGATGGGGGTCGACTGATCCGCGTAGAGCTCCACTCCGTGGGGACCGGCCCCGCCCCGCCGGACCGCCCGCATCACGTTGTGGACGTCGGTGATCGTGTTGCCGCCGTTGCCGGGGACCTGCCAGGACCACAGGGGCTCGTCGTTGGATGCGTCGAAGGTCGGATCGGTGGGGGTGGCGGCCGGGTTGCCGCGCAGCACGGTGAAGAAGGTTCTGCCGGGGACTGCGCCCGGGCCGCTGCCGGAGGTCAGCTGCCGGCGGGCGACCAGCAGGTCGCGGCGCGGTGCGCTGGTCGTGGTGGCGGGGGAGATGTCAGTCCACTGCGTGTACCGGCGCAGGAATGAACCGTGGACCCGGACCATGCCGGGCGACAGTTGCGCGGTCCGCCCGTTGAACGTCAGGTTCAGGCCCTCGACGACGCCGCTGGTGCGGTCGAGGTCGTACCAGGTGGCCTCGGTGAGGGGCTCGGCCGCGGAGTTGGCGACCTCGGTGTCGTACGGGCCGTAGCTGTTGCCCTGGGCGTCGGTCATCTAGAGGCTCCTCTGCAGCTGGGTCACCTGGGCGTTGAGGGCGGCGATCCGCTTCAGCGAGGGCAGGACGACGCCGGTCGAGGCGCCTTCGGTGCCGACGGCGGCGGTGACCTGGTCGACGTCGCCGGTGAGCTTGAAGGCGACTTCGCGCACCAGGTCGTCGAAGGTGGCGATCGGTTCGTACCGGCGTCCGGTGGCGGAGTCGGTGCCGGCCGGTCCGGCTTGGACGGTGGCCAGGGTGTTGACGCCGAAGTCGGAGCCGTAGCGGGTACCGGGGGTGTCCAGGCAGATGCACCGGTAGGAGACACCTGCGACGCCACCGTCCACAGCTTCCTGGGCGGCCTTGTCCAGCTCGTCCCACTGGTCGGTGTCCCGGCGGTCGATGTAGACCTCGGGCAGGACGCCGAACGCCTGGGTGAACTCGTCGGCGGTGACGGCCACCCGCTGCATCCGCATGACGCCCTCACCCTTGCCTGCGGCCACCGCGAGTCCCACGGTGCCGGCGTCCTCGATGTACTCCTGGTCGTCGAGGTTGCCCAGCCCTGCCCCGAACACGACCCTCGTGTCGCCCGTGGTCCGGTCGTCGGCGGCCAGCACATCGAAGGTGAGGCCGATGTCGGTCTGGTGGAACACCGGCAGCAGCCGGCTACCGGTGGCTTCGGCTGCCGCCGCGAGGCGACGCAGCTCGTCCTGCAGGGTCCCGTAGCGCAGCGTCGTGAAGTTCACGATCGGGCCGCGGCCCTGGTCGGCTCCCATCACCAACGCCGGGACCCGCCTGCCAGGCAGGGCCAGGGGGCCGGCGTTCTCCGCGACCAGGGCGTGCATCAGCGTCTCGACCGCGCCGGTTCGCTGCCATGTGGGGTAGGTCGACTGCTGGTCGAAGGGGCGGCTGGGATCCGGTGCGCACAGCCGGTACTGGCCGATGACGTCGTCGGTGACCCCTTCCAAGGCGATCACGCCCAGCGGGGTCTCTTGGTCCCCGTTGCGCCAGGAGCGGCGGGTCCAGACGCCGGAGCACACCGTCTGGCCGTCGCGGCGGATGATCAGGCCCGCCCCGGCGGTGAGCCGGGCGGCCCGGTCGGGGGTGTACGGGGTCTCCACGACGTACTTGCCGGTCGTGATCCGGCGGATGACGGCATCGGCCTTGCTCGAGGGGATCCCGCCGGACGCCTCGGCGTACTGGTCTCGGGTGAACAGCGACCACTCGGCCATCAGACAGCCATCGCCAGCGGGTCGTAGGTCAGCGAGATCGAGGAGCTGTCGGAGGACCCGTCGACGCGCACCTCGATGTCGTTGATCCCGGGCAGCAGCGGCCCCATCTCCCAGCCGCCGGCCGGGCCGTTGACGATCGCGCTGAAGAAGCTGTTGCCGTAGCCGTCGCGGATGGACTGCTCACCGACCTCGGTGGTCACGGTCAGCACCGATCCGGGCCCCGATGACGGCAGCTCGACGTCCACGACGACCTCCCAGCCAGCGGTGTAGTTGTGGATGAACAGCCCGGTACCGGGCCCGTGGACGACCCACGGGGGCCGGACCTCGACATCGCCGGGGACGACCAGGTCCCGGCGGCCGCCGACCACCGACGCGGCGGGTGACCGTCCCAGTAGGGGGAACCAGTTGCGGCCGGCGGGGAAGTCCAGCGACCACGACTCCGGCACCGTCGGGAGGTGCCAGTAGGGCCGGCTCGCGCGGATCTTCACCGCGAACAGCTCCGACCGGTCGTTGCCGGTGGACTCGTCGCCTTCCAGGCCCCCGACGTAGACACCCTCGACCCATTCGCGGGCGCCGGTGTCCTCTACGTAGGTCACTCGCAGGGGCCGCAGGTGGTTGCTGCGTCCGGCGATGCGCTGCAGCCGGCGGCGGCGTTGGATGAACTCGGTACGGGTGGCCGCGTACACGTCCAGCGGGATGGTGATGTCCCGGGGCCCGACCCGGGTGCCGACGGGGTCGCTCCCGTGCCCGTCGACCCGATCTCGCTCGAGCAGGGCACGAGGTGGCAGGCCCAGGCCCAGCGGGCCGGACTGGACGCCGTAGCCGGCCGCCCAGTCCAGCACGAGCGGCGGAGTGCCGTCCTGCGGGTCGATGATCAGCTCGGGCATCAGTTCAGGGCCTCCGACAGAATCTCGGACTCCCGCTGCATCCGCGCCAGCTGGTCCACCGTGGGCAGGGACGGCGCGGCGTTCAGCGTGTTCTGGATGTTGGTGACCCGGCCGGGGCCGGTGCTGAGCTGCTGCACCGGCGTCCCGCCGAGCAGGCCGCCCTGGGCCATGGCGGCGACCAGCCGCAGCCCGTGGGCGTGGGCGGCGTCCTCGAGCAGCGCCAAGGTGTTGGGCGCCTTCTCGGGGATGTACCACTCGCGGCCGCGGGCCCGGTCGCCGACGACCCGCCAGGTGTTGGCCGGAACGCGGGCGGCCCAGTTGCCGCGCATCGGAGTGAGGGGGTGGACGTCGGCGGAAGAGCCGAAGGTGCCGCCGTTGGCGAAGAAGCTCAGCCGGCCACCGTTGGCCAGCCCAGACCGGCCGCTGCCCGAGGCGGCACCGTTGAGGTCTGGCATGACGGCGCGGACCTGGATGGTGGCCACGCGCTGCTGGTTGATGAACGACCGGATGGTCGCGTCGGCGCTGCTGGTCTCGGCGGTGACGCTGACGGTCCCGTCGGGCAGGGTCTGCACCTTGTAGCCGAGGCTGTCCAGCCGGGCGGCGGCGTCGGCGGTCAAGGCCGAGGTGATGACGGTCTTGGAGTCGGGAACGGCCAGCACCTTGCCGCGCAGGATGTCCGCGGCGTACTGCGCGGTGTCCATGCCCGGCTGGGTGATCGCTGTGACGACGTCGCCGGGGACCAGCCCGTAGGAGTTGGCCAGGGCGACCGCCTCGTCGTGGTTGAGGCCGGCGGCCTCGGCGGCGGCGATGAAGGAGTCACGGGCCCGCTGGGCGGCGGCACCGGCGGCGTCCGACCCGGCGGCGACGTCGCCGTTGGCTGCGGCGGCGTCGTAGGCGGCCTGGGCCTGGGTGCGCATGGAGTCTGCGGCGCCGATCGCCGCAGCCTGCACGTCCCGGGCGGCCTTGGAGGTCAGGTCGCCGGCGAGGGCGGCTCGGGCGCCGGAGAGGCCGACGTTGTTCTGGTTCTCGTCGACGGCGGCCAGCGCCTCGGTGACTCCGGACAGGGACTCCTGCAGGTCGGCCTCGGCGACCTTGAGGTCGACGCTGTTGCCGGCCAGCTCGTCGAGGATGCGGATGAGCGCCTCACCTTGTTCGACGGCGGTGGCTCCCTCGGCGTTGTAGTCGGCCAGCGCCTGCTCCAGGCCGCTGGTGGCGTCGGCGGCGGCCCCGGTGCTGCTGGTGGTGATGCCCAGCGCCTCGTTCTGCTCGTCGAGTGCGGCGCGGGCGACGTCGACGTCGCCGGCCATGCCGAGGATCTCGTCGGCGGCGTCGGAGGCTGCCTGGCCCTGCGCGTTGAGCAGCGTCGTGCTGAAGCCGGACTCGTCGCTGGTGTACTGGTCGCGGTTGGCTTCGGCGTAGGCGCGCAGCTTGGTGATGACCCGGTCGAGGGCCTCGTCGTTGCCGTTGATCGCCGAGGTGACCTCGGTGATGGAGACGCCGGCGGATTTGGCGGTGGTGAACAGTCCCTCGTCCTGCGCCTCCTTGGCGCGGCTGAGGCGGAGGTTGTCGGTCAGCTCCCCGTTGTTCTCCCGCAGGGCGTCGGTGAGGTTGTCGACGTTGGCCTTGTGCTGGGCCTCGGCGGCGGCCGCCTTCTGGTTGGCCGAGACGAGCAGGCCGACGCCCACGGCGGCCGCGGCCAGGGCGATGCCCCAGGGACCGCCGAGGGCTCCGACCAGGCCGCCGATGCCGACCCGGGCGGCGGTGCCGGCGGCCAGGGTCATGGCGCTCAGTCGGCCGGTGAACCCGGTTGCGCCGGCGGAGGCGGTCACGTACCGGTCGCGGATCTGGTCCAGTCCGCTGGCGACGCCGCCGATGATGCCGCCCTGCGACATGAGGGCGCCCAGGCCGGCCTGGACGCGGGTGGTGCTGCCGACCAGCTCGTCGCCGGCGCGGGTGGTCGCGGCCAGTCGCTGCTCGAGGGTGCCGTAGGCGGCTCCGGCGTAGCCGGCTTCGCGGGTCTGCGCCTGGAAGAGGACCTGCTGCAGGGCCATCTCCTCGCGGAAGCCGCGGACCCCGTCGCGGACACCGCCGAGCATGGTCCGCACGCGGTCGCCGCCGAGCTGCCAGGCGATGAGGGCGGCGACGACGGCCTGCAGCGGGCCGGGGAGGTCGCGGACGAAGCTGAGTACGGACAGGCCGGTGGACAGCAGCGGGCCCAGTACGGCGAAGAGCACCTGGCCGGCGGCTGAGACCAGGTCGATGCCGGATCCGGCGAGCTCGGCGGCCTTGGGCAGGTTGTCGCGCAGGAAGTCGGCCAGCGGCTCAGCGCCGTCGGCCAGGGCGAGCACGATGGTGTCCTTGAAGGTGGACAGCACGCCGGTGAGGGTCTGGGCCTGCTTGGCCATCGACCCGCCGTACTCCTGCTCCATCTGGTCGCGGAGCTTGGGCAGGACGTCGGCGGTGAGGAGCTGGCCGCTGGCGGCCAGGTCCTGCACCGCGGCGGTGGGCACGCCGAGGGCTCGACCGAGCAGTGGGTAGATGGGGATGCCCGCCTCGGCCATCTGCAGCAGCTCTTCGCCCTGCAGCTTGCCCTTGGCCATCGCCTGGCTGGTGGCGGTGAGCACGCGCTGGAACTGCTCCTGCGACAGCCCCAGCGCCCCGCTGGCGTCCCCGAAGGCGGTGAGGGTGGGCACGATGTCCTCGGCCGCTACCCCGACGCCCAGCAGCTGCCTGGAGGCGTCGATCAAACCGGGCAGCTCGAAGGGGGTGGCCCGGGCGAAGGTCTTGAGCTGGGCGATGAACTTCTGGGCGTCCCGGCCGGAGCCGAGCAGGCTGGTGAAGCCGACCTCGGCGACCTCGAGGTTGGCCGCGGTCTTCAGTCCCTGTCCGAGGCCGGCCAGGGCGCCGACCATGCCCAGCTTGATGGCCTTGCCCGCGGTGTCGCCGACGCCGCGGCCGCTGCCCTCGACCTGCCCGCCGGCGGACTCGACCTCGCGGCGGAGCTCGGCGGGGAAGGTGCGCATGTCCGGCTTGACGGCGATGAGGAGGGTGCCACCGGCCACGCGTGTGCACCTCCTCGAGGTCGTCGTCAGATCAGGGCGGCGAGCTCCTCGATGCGGAGCTTGCGAAGGCCTCGGCGGTCCTGTCCCGAGCCCCGGTCGGCGGGGCCCTTGGCGGAGGCGGTGTAGTTGGCCACGGCGAGCTCGTGGAGCCCAGCTGGCCGGACGCCGTAGGGCGCCACGGGAGGGTGCGCAGGCGGGCGGGCGACCTGGCGCTTGACCTTCTTCGGGTCGGCTGTCCAGCGGTCCCAGAGGAACTGCAGCTCGGAGCGGTCGCCGTCGACGAGGCGGGCGATGTTCTCGTCGGTCGGCGTCCAGTCGGCGAGCTCACCCAGCTGTGCCCGGCCCAGCGCGGAGGCCGGCGGTAGGCCGGCGATGAGGTCGCGGACCTCGGGCAGCGGGTATCCGCCGCCGCCGGCGACGTGGCGCAGGCGCAGCTGGTAGCGGTGGGCGAAGTCGGAGACGAGGGCGCCCCAGTAGTCCCGCAGGACGACTAGGACGCCGCGGATTCCCCCAGGTCGGCCCCAGTCATCTTCATCAGCAGCGCGTTCCAGAAGGCGGTCTCGGCGGCCGGGTCGACCGGCAGCCGCAGGCTGCCGAGCAGGTCGGGCAGCTCCTCGCGGTCGACTAGGAGGATCCGCAGGGCCTCGCTCTGGGCGTTGCCGCGCAGCGCGATGAGCAGCTGGGCGCTCTCGGGAACGTCCAGGGTGCGGCGCATCAGGAACCGTCGGCCACCGACGGTCAGTGCTCTGGGCTGGTCGACGCCCAGCGCGCGCAGCGCCTCGTCGGCGTCGAAGCCGTCGCCGGCGAGGACCTCGGCCAGCGCCGCGGCGTAGAGGTCCGGCGGCGGCCCGTCGTCGTCGGGTGTCGGGCTGGGCGTGCGCCCGGGCTGGTCGGCAGCGGCCTGCTGACCAGCCCGGGCGGCCTTGCGCGGCATACGCTTCGCGGGCGCCTTCTTCGCGGGAGTGGCCGTCATCTGCGTAGGTGCGCTCAGCCGGCGACGACGGTCGGGTCGAAGTTCTGCCAGGCGGCCGGCACCAGGACCGGGTGCTCGAGGACGAGCAGCTCGAAGTCGTAGCCGACGAGGTTCTCGCCGTCGTACACCTCCTGCGGGTCGCTGTCGAGCTCGACGACCGGCCAGTACTTGCGCAGGTGCTTCAGGCCGTCGCGGATGTCCATGGCGAAGGCGAACTTCTCGCCGTCGCCGGTGGGGTTGGTGCTGTGCTTGAAGATTCCGGTCGGGGTCGTGCCGGACGCCGGCGGCACCGGCACCAGGCCGCCGCCGCGGTGGCGGGTCTTCAGGGTGGCCGCGGACTCCTCCACCGCCCGGAAGCTGATCTTCAGGGTCTCGGCGCCGTTGATGACCCGGTAGACGCCGCGCTTGTTCCAGATGCTCTTGGGCGTCCGTTCCCGGGTGGGGGCCAGCGTCAGGCCGGCCTCGATGCCGCCGTAGGGGTCCCACAGGTCGCCGGCGTCGCCGGTGCCGATGGGGTCGAGGGCCTCGAGGTCGGCGATGGTCGTGCCCACGGGGGCGCGGAAGCCGTCGCCGTCGAGGGCGACGAACGACTGGTCGGCGTCGACATGGATGGACACGGGGCAGCCTCCGGCTGTGATGTGACGGGTGGGTGGGTGGTGCGGCCCCGGCAGCTGCCGGGGGGCTTTGCGTCAGTCGCCCAGGAGCAGGCGCGCGTGGGTGGTGACCTCGAAGCGGATCGCGGCGCGGTGGATGGCCACGCTGCGGGTGGTGTCGGCTGGCAGCTGCAGCGGCCCGTCGGAGCGGTCCATGGCGGCGGTCCAGGCCGCGGATCCGCCGGCGCCGGTCCAGATGACGTTGCGCGCATCGGTGAGTTCGGCCGCCGCCGCGGCGCACGCCTGCCAGGCGAGCGTCTCGGGGTCCTCGCCGTTGGGTCCGGCGGCCCCGGCGCGGCCCTCGACCTGGGCGAAGAGCCGGTAGATGCCGGCCCGGGCCCGCAGCGCGGTGTTGCCCGGGAGCTGGACCACGAGGTGCGCGGGGCCGGCGTCGGCCGGGGTGCGGGTGACCACCCGCTGGTCGACCAGCGCGGCGCAGCGCGGGCGTCCGAGCAGGTAGGCGCGGATCGCACCAACCATCGGCGGTAGGACCGGAGCTGCGCTGCTCATCGGCCGCGGTAGGTGCCGCGCCGGCGGGCGGCGTTGGTGAGGTCGGCGTGGGCGGGGGTGTCGACGGTCCCGTACTCCTTGTACTTCGAGTTCGGGTCGTCGTCGACCATCACGACGGTGCCGCTGCCGTAGCGGCGGGCGTGCATCCCGCCGGCGTAGGCGCCGCTGACGACCGGGGCGAGTGCTGCCGCTTCGGCGACTCCGGCCAGCGCCAGGTCGTAGCGGTCGCTGACCGTGGCCAGCTGGACCTCCTTGTCCAGGTGGGGGTCCGGGACGAACGAGGCCACGGGGGGCCGCCTCAGCCGGCGGCGGACGCCGCGGCCGCGGCCGTGTCGGCCAGGGCGCCCTCGGCCGGGCCGGTGACCTCCGCCCCGGACGTGTCCGGCACCGACTCGCTGTCCTGGTGGACGGCCAGTCGGGCGCGCTTGTCGTCGGCGCGACCGGTCAGCGGCAGGCCGGCGGCCTTCAGCGCCGCGTCCAGGGCGGCGCCCTTGAGCTCGCCGTTGCTGGCCGCCGGGGGGTACGCCGCGGTGGCCGCGGTCGGCTGGGCGGCCACCTCCTGGATGCCGTAGGCCGGGGCCACGGCGCGGACCTTGGCGATCGCCGCGGCGTCGACGTCGGGGATGACGAGCTCGCCGTCGACGAACCGGCCGGCGCCGTTGACCTTGAGGTTGGGGAAGTGCGTGCTGCGGAACTTCACGGTGACTCCTGGATGTCGGAGATGAACAGCAGACGGGCCTGGATGTGCGAGGTGCGGCGGGTGAGCAGGGAGCTGGCGACGTCGGGTCGGCCCTCGACCCGGTACAGCGCGGTGCCGTCCAGGACCTGCGAGCGGCTGGTGAGCTGCACCGGGCGTCCGTCGGTGTCGGTGACGGCGAAGGCCCAGTTCTCCACCGCGGTGGTCTGCCCGTCGGTGGCGTCCTCGGTGGAGGCGATCGCCTCCCCACGGAGGGCCTGGACCGTGACCGACGAGCCGTCCGGCCACACCTCCCGCGGGTTGCCGGTGGTCTCGTCGGTGTCGACCAGCGGGGTGCGGATGGACACCTGGCGGTCCCAGCGGATCGGGGGCGGCATCAGTCGCGCCCGAACGCCTTGTCCAGGCGCCGCTCGTCGTCCTCGGTGAGCTGGGCGCCGCCACCGCGGAACCGCTCGTCGAGGGTGTAGGAGCGGCCCAGGATGGTCTCCGACCGCAGGCCGGGGAACTCGACGAGCAAGGCCCGGACGACGGCGTCGCAGACGATGCCTCGGGCCAGCTCGCGTCCCCACTCGCCGTCGTGCAGGCCGTGGGAGTAGGTGACGGTGACCGGCCCGTCCCACGGCATCGGGTCCAGCTTGCGGAGCTCCTCGCCACCGTTCCAGTACCACCGGCTGACCGGGAGGCCGGCCACCGCGGTGACGTCCTCGATCGGCCGCTGCGGCAGCTGCAGCGTGCGGCCCCGGGCGACCAGCTGGACGACGTCGTCCTCGACGTAGCTGATCAGCTGGCCTTGGGCGGCCGCCCGGGCGCGCTGCGAGGCGTCGTCGAGCCATCCCCCGGCCTGCGTCTGCTGCTCGTCGGTGAGGACGCCGGTGACGAACCGGGCGGCGACGTCGTCCAGCCCGGCCAACGGCGCCACCGGCCGGACGTCGGGCACCGGATCAGGCCTCGGCGGGCGGGGCGTACTCGGCGATCAGCTCGGCCCGGGTGGCGTTGCTGATGCCGTCCAGCAGCGGCTGGGGGAGGGCGGCGTCGCCGCCGGCCTTGTCCTGCTCGACCTGCCGCGCCCACGCCTTCCAGTCGTCGGCGCTGGCATTGCGCGCGGGCGCGTCCGTGAGGCGCTCAGCGCCGTCCTCGGCGGCCGCGGAGCCCTCCTCGGTGACGGCGGTGTCCAGCTCGCCGGCCAGGGCGGCCTGGACGTGCTCGGCCTCGCCTTCCTGCTGTACGTCGGGGTCGGTGGAGACCGGGCCCGGACGGACGTCGCCGGGGCCCGCGCCGTGCACCTGGGTGGAGAAGACCTCGGGGCCGTGCGGGTCGGCCTGGCCGGCGTTGACCGGCGGCATGAAGTCCTCCGGCTTGGGGTCGACGGCGGCGTCGCGCAGCGGGCTGCCGACCTGGGCGGCGGGGACGTCGCGGGCGTCGACGGGCGGCTTGGCGGCCGCCTTGGCCCGGCGGCGGGCCGGCGGCTCGGTGTCGCTGTCGCCGATGCCGTAGCCGGCGTCGCGGCAGTAGTTGATGACCGCGTCGTTGTCGGTCTCGGCGACGCCGTCGCTGAACACCAGGCCGCCGACGCCGACGCCGGAGTACTCCGCGTTCGGGGCGGTGATCTTCGTCTTCTTGGCCATGTTGCGGCTCTCCTGTCGGGCCTGCGGGCTGGGGGATGGGTTGCTGTGCCGGTCGGGGCCCGGTGCACTCCCGGACCTCGGGCCCCGACCGGGGCTCAGCGGACGCGGATGTTGCGGAAGACGCCGGCGGCCTTGGTGCGCTTGAGCACCACGGCGGCCGGGCCGAGCTCGGCCTCGCCGGTCTTCACCGCGCCGGAGGTGGTGAAGTCCGGCAGCCAGCTGCTGATCAGCGGCTGCCCGTCGCCCATGGACACCCCGTGGAACGCGTCGAGGCCGAAGCGCACCGCGTAGATGTCGGTGTAGGTGCCGGCGACGGTGGCCACGGTCTTGTTCGTGGAGGGGATGACCAGCTGGCTGGAGCCGGCCTTCTCCTCGAGGTCGACCATGGCGATGCCGCGGTAGGTCTCCACGGCGGTGCCGAACGCGGTCTGCGAGCGGTCGTAGAAGCCGGCCCGGCGAGCGAGGGACCGGATGCGGGCCAGCCCGTCGGTGTTGCCCAGGATCGCGTCGGGGGTGCCGTCCAGCAGGGACAGCCACTCGTCGAGGGCGTCCAGGGCGTCGTTGGCCTTGCCGGCGTCGGCGCCCAGGGCGGAGCCGCGCCAGTCGGTGGACGTCGTCGCGCCGTACTCGGTGATCGAGCCGGTGAGGGACTTGGACAGCCCGTCGAAGCCGTTGGCGTCGACGGCGACGTCGCCGTTGATGACCTCGTCGTTGAACCGGGCGCTGGAGGCCTGGATGAGGTTGGTCATCTGCAGCGCGGTCTCCGCGGCCCGGGCGAGCCGGTTGAGTACGCGGTCGATCTGGAAGCTGCCGCCGATCGGCTTCAGGTCGACGGAGAACCGCTGCTTGGTGACCTCCTGCGGCGTGTACTCGCTGTTGATCGCGCGGGGCGCGGCGGAGCGCTGCGTGATCTGGCGGGTGTAGCCGTAGGTGAGCGTGGCACCGTTGCCGGCGCCGGAGACGACGTCGTCGAAGGTGAGGTTCTGCAGCAGGAAGTTGTTCTTCGCGAACTCGTTGATCACGTTCACGTCGAGCGCGTCGGTGGTGTTGAGCTTCGCCTGGGCGAGGGTCACGGGCATGACGGGTGGGCCTCTTCTCTCGGGGTCGACCTCGCCGCCGGCGGCGTGAGGTGCTGGATCAGTTGCTGCGTCGTCGGGAACTGCTGCGGCCGCCGCGGCGGCTGTCCTGGCTCATCCGCTCGGCGACGGCGTCGGCGAGGGTGGCGGGCTGCTTGGCCCTGCCCTCGCGGCCGCGGGCGCCGCCGTCGGCGCTGCCGCGGAACTTGCTGCCGCGGCGGCGGTCACCGCGGTCGGAGCGGCGACCGTCGCGGTCGTCGTCGTCCTGGTCCTCGTCCTCGTCGTCGTCGCGGCGGCGTCGGGCGGAGCGGGCCAGGCCCGGGTTCTCCTCGAGGAGTTCGTCGATCGCGTCGTCGAGCTCCTCCTGGTCGATGTCGCCGTGCTCGTCGAGCTCGAAGTCGTCGAGGTCCAGCAGACGGCCGGCCACCTTGGGGTTGGCCAGTCGGCCGGCGGCGCCGGCGATGACCGCTGCCTTGATCAGCTTGCGGTCGGTCTCGGCCTGCACCTCGCGGCGGATCTCCTCGCGGAGCTCGTCCTGGTCCGGCTCGTCGTCCCGGTCGTCCCGGTCACCGCGGCGGTCCTCGCGGTCGCCGCGGCGGGCGTCGTCCCGGCGGCTGGTGCGGTCCCGTCGGTCGCGGGTGCTGCGGCCCTCGCGGCCGCGCTGGCTGGCGTCCCGGTCCCGCTGACGCCTGGTGGACCGGCCGGGCGGGGCCTGCTGCTGGCGCAGGGTCTTGATCTGGGCCCGCAGCTTCTTGTTCTTCGCCCGCTCGGCCTGCAGTGCCTTGGTACCGCCGGCGCCGAGCTCCTGGTCGTCGTCGTCCTCGTCGTCCTGGTCGTCGTCCTGGTCGTCGTCCTGGTCGTCGTCCTGGTCGTCGTCGTCCTGGTCGTCGTCGTCCTCGGCTCCGCCCAGGATCGGCCACAGCGGCCGCCCGTCAGGGCGGAGTCCGACCGCGCGCAGCGGCAGCCCGCTCAGGGGGTGCAGCAGCGTGGGGTGAAGGGGCAGGGCGTCGTCGTGCTCGAGCATCGCGCTCTCCAGATGGGGTGATGGCCCGGCGTCGCGCCGGGTCAGTGGATGTAGCCGTTGCGCTGCAGCAGCCGGACGGCCTCGTCGCGGTCGTTGCCGGCGATCTGGAAGATCGACTGCGGCAGCAGGCGCGGTGCGGTCGCGCGCCGGTACCGGTCGCCGGGGCGGCGGCCGGTTGCCTGACGGGCGCCGAGCCGGACTCCGGCCAGGCCCCGCGTGGTGGTGCCCTCGGTTGTCACGTAGAGGTCGCGTCCACTGATCTGCACCGGTGTGACGCGGCCGCGGCCGCGGCCGTTCTGGGCGAGGAGTCGCTCCTCGGCGGTGAGCCGGCCCCCGGGTGGGGCCATGCCGGCGGCACCGCGGCGGGCGTTGACCAGCTGACCGACGTCGGCCCCCATCGCGAGGGCCTTCTGGTCAGCGTCGGAGAACCCGCCCTTGCGCAGCTGGGCCGGGGTCATCTGGGCGACCAGGCGCTCCGGGGTGTTGCCCCGGTTGTCGTTGCGCCACTGGTCGCGGGTGACCGCGCGGTGCTGGCAGTCGCACCCTGGATGCCGCAGGAACCCGGCGTTCCAGGGGTAGAGCCTCCCGGCCAGCGATACGCACCGGGCGCAGGCTGGTGGGACGACGATGCGCTCGTAGCCGACGATCGCCGGGGTAGCGGTGATCGCGGCCTGAGCAGCTGTCCGGGCGGTGTCGGCCACCTCGGTGCGGATGATGCGGACCAGCTGCAGCTGGCCGGCGCGCATGGCCCGTGCTGGTGGCAGGCCTTGCCCGATCCGCTGCAGGGTGGTCCGCACCGGCAGCTCGAGGAGCGTGTCCAGGCCGCGGCCGTCGGCGGCCAGCCCGGCGAAGGCGTCGGGCAGCAGGCTGGCCGGCGCCTCACCGGCCATCGCCGGCGCCGTCGCCGCAGTGGCGGCCGCCTCGGTCTGAGCGTCGACGAGCTGGGTGAGGAGCACCGGGACGGCGGCCCGCCAGCTGGCGTTGATCGAGCCGGTGTCGATGGTCGACCAGGCCTTGGAGGCGCGCGCGGCCGCACGGCGTGCGAGGCGCGCCTGCCGTTGGTAGTAGGCGCGGCGGTCGAGGACCTCGGCCACGGTCAGTCGACCGGGTCGACGTCGGTGTCCTCCGGCTCGTCTTCCTCGCCGTCGGCGACGTCGGTGGGCTTGTCCGCCAGCCCCAGGCCCGCTGCGTCCATCTCGGCGTCCTGGCGGCGCATCTCGATCATGCGCTCGATCTGGGCCGGCGTGTAGCCGGCGTCCTCCATGCGCTGCCGCCAGGGGACGCCGGCCTCCTTCTTCTTCACCATGGCGTCGACCCGGGAGGCCTCGGTGCGGTGCTCGACGTCCCGCCAGATCGTCTCGGCGGTGTAGACGTCCGCCCGGGGGTCATCGAGGCAGGCGAAGGCCAGGCGCATGACCTCCTCGAAGGCGTTGCCGAGCACATCGGTCTTGTCCCGGCACTTGGCCACCAGGCCGGCCTCGGAGACGGTGAGTGCGTCGCCCGAGGCGTTGACCATCTTGGCGAGCATGTAGTGCGGTGGCGTGTGGGTGAGAGCGGCGATGTGCTGGATCAGCAGGTCGATGCCCACGACGAAGTTGCTGAGGTCGGCTGCGTCGAAGTTGCCGAACTTGGCGTCCTTGTTGCGGGAGCGCACCAGCTTGGACAGGGCCACCCGCCACAGCTCGGGGTCCTTGATCTCCTGCCCGGTGCGCGGGTCGCGGGGCGCGTCCAGCCCGGTGGCCCAGCGGGCCGGGAACGCCGCGCCTTCCGAGGTGACCATCAGGTCGGCGACCAGCTTGTTCACCGCGCCCTGCAGGGGGATGACCTGGTCGTGCTCGGCGGTGGGCTTCTTGCGGAGCCGTGGCCGGTTGGACAGCTCGACGATCGGTACCTTGCCCAGCGGGTTCTCGACGATGTCTTGGGACTGGTCGCCGGTGCGGGGTTCCCAGGCGGTGGCCATCGTGACCCCGACCGAGCCGCGGGCGCTCTGGGGTACCCACAACATGGTCGAGGGGCCGCTGGTGGACGTCGTGACCGCGATCTGGGAGCCCCGCCGGCGCTTGAGCTTGTACAGGTAGTCCGGCGTGTAGACGGTGGCGTGCTCCTGGCCGTCGTCGTCGGTCCACTGCTTCAGCGCGGCCTTGCGCTGCCGGCGGGAGCCGGGCTCGTAGGCGACGACGACCTCCGAGGCGTCCTCGCCGGTGATGACCGGATGGTCGTCTTCCTCGTCGCCCCAGACGAGCACGAACGATCGCGACTCGGTGATGGAGCCGAGGATGAGGAGCTGGGCTTCGGCGTCCATGTCGTTGCGCTGCCAGATGTCCATGGCGTCGCGATCGCCGACGCCCGGGTTGGCCGGCTGTCCTTCCTGACCGGCTGGCTTGACCGTGCCGTCGCCGAAGCGGAAGCCGATCGGGGCGAGCCGCTCGGAGGGGCTGTCGCAGACCACGCCGCACCAGTTGTCGGCGAACCCGGCGAACAGGCCGCCGAAGGCCTCCTGGAACTTGTCCGTGGCGAAGGCCAGGTCGTGGTCGCCGTCGTAGTAGTCGCCCCAGCGCTTGATCTTCGGCTGGCGGCTGTCCAGCTCGGCCTGCAGGCGGGACATGAGCTTGGCGACGCCGGCCTGGTCGAGTGGCTGGGGCATGGGCTGGACCTCCCCGGGTCACTCGAAGTAGAAGTCGGCTGCTGGCTCCTCCTCCGGCTCTTCAGAGGTCAGGACGTCCATGCCGCAGGCGTAGGCGAGGCTGGTGGCCATCGCGCCGTCGATCTTGCGGTCCTCGGCGCCGGGCTGGGTGATGACGATGCCGCCGGAGCGCTTCTCGCCCTTGGCCCAGCCCATTTGCAGCTGGACCTCGGGGTCGCCGTCGTGGATGACCTCGCCGGCCCGGATCTCGGTGTCGAAGCGCTCGAGCTCGCTGGCCATCTGCCGGGTGCGCCAGGTTTCCCAGGGAACGAACACCTCGTCACCCCAGCGGCCCTGCCACTCCTTGAGCTCGGTCTGCCAGTACGGCGGGTCGAGGTAGCCGCGGACGACGTCGAAGAAGTCGGTGATGAACTCGAAGGCGGCGTGCACCTCGGCGCGCGGGACCTTCCATGCGTCGCGCTGCTCGACCTGGTCGGGCTTCTTCCACCGCATCTTCTGCCCGTCGGGGAAGGTCGGGGTGAACAGGTAGCGGTCCTGCAGCGCGAACAGCCGGATCCACGTCTCGTCGTTCGACGTCGACCCGTCGAAGCCGAAGCAGACCCGCTCACCACGGCGTACCGGCCGGGGGAGGGCGGATCGTTCCCAGCCGCGACCGTCGAAGTAGGCGTTCAGCGGCGGGGTGGCGCGGTTGAGGAAGTACCGGACGACCTGCCGCTTGCTGCGCCTCGGGGACTGGATGTAGTCCGCCATCTTGTCCAGGTCCATGTTCGGCGCGAAGGCCCCGTAGGCGACCTCGAGGCCGGCCAGCAGCGCCGCTCGATCGGTCAGGTCGGTGGCCGACTCGGGAGCCTCCCGGTGGTCGACCAGTAGCCGCGGCTCAGCGAGCTTCGCCGCCCGGTGGGTCTGCTCGGCGATCGAGTTCTCGCCCTCGCCGTACATCGTGCTGGCCTGGTTGACCCACGGTTCGGCGGTCTTCCGCTTCATCGTGTTCTGCTGGACGGTGGTGTACATCCCGCGCAGCTCGGGGGTGACGTAGAGGTGCGTCTCCTCGAAGATCGCGTGCGACTCCTTGCCGCCGTCCTTGGAGGCGTTGGAGCCGGTCGAGGGCCTCACCTCGCCGCCGCCGGGGACGAAGATGCGGGTCGAGGTCTGCCAGTCGTTCCCGATGTCCACACCGGGGTACTCGTCGGCCACGTCGCCGTGGGCGAGCATGTACGTGATGTTGCGGTAGCTGGTGTCCGCGGCCTGGTCGGCCTCGGTGGCCATGCACCGGATGAACGGGTAGGTGACCGGCTGCCCGACCGGCTCGCCCTGGGCGTCGAAGCCGGCGAAACGGACTGGGCCGAGGAGCTCCGCGCAGCCGATCATCGCCAGCAGCTCGGTCTTCGCCCGCCCCTTCGGCGCTGAGAACAGCGCCTCATCGACCAGCCGGCGACCGTTCTCGTCCAGCGCGTAGCACTTGACGATGTAGGCGACCTGCTCGTCGTCGAGGTGGATCGACCGGCCCTGCACGTCCCCGGGCCCGTGGACCAGGTAGCGCTCGATCCAGTCGACGACCTGCCACCCGAGGGTGATCAGCCGGCGGGGCTCAGCCGGCGCGGCCACCCGGCAGCACGGTCAGGCTGGCCTCGACCCGGCTGCGCCGGTCCTCCGAGGACTTGGTGACCCCGCGTGTCGGGACGGTCGGCGGACTGGTGAGGTCCAGCGCCTGGCCGTCGACGACCCAGAACAGCCGTCGCATCGCCAGCGGGTTGAGCCCCAGCCGGTCCTCGAGGTGCCGGCACTCCTGTGCCCGCGGCAGGTCGTCGTCGTACTCAGCGCGCACCAGCAGCCGCGTGTAGCGGGCGAGGAGCCGGCGGTATCCGGTGGTCGCCCACTGGACGGCCTGCGGCAGGTGCCACAGCTCCTCCCACACCTGGCGCTCGGCCTCGGCGACGTCCTCCTCCTTGGACACCTTCAGCGGCCACAGCGGCGCCGGTGCCTCCCGCCCAGCCGCCGGCAGCAGCACGGTGTTCGGCCGGTCCTGGTTCCGCCGTCGGACGCTCTCCTTCGGCGGCGGCCCAGAGGCGATGTTCGTGCGCACGGGGCGCCTCCTTCCGCGGCATCGCGCCGCACTGGGCTCGGGAGGGGGGTTGTCAGACCGGCGTGCCATCGTGTCGGGATGCGACTCTTCGACGGCAGGTCACTCGAGTACGACTTCCACAGCAAGCTGACGCAGGTCGAGGCGAGGCTGGCCACTGCCGACGAGGCGACGCTGTCCGACCCGGCGCAGGTGACGGAGTTGATCGACAAGCTCGCGGACGCCGAGGTGGCGACCCTTGACCGCGCGAAGGCGGCGTTCCCGCTGGAGACCAAGGCGGCCGAGACGATCGTCCGGGTGGTCATCCCGTTCTCCGGCAGCGGCGCCTACTTCGAGTCCATCCTGTCCAACAGCGGCGCGCGCCGGGCAGGCCCTGCACTTCACGGTGAGGTGCAGCCGACCAGCCGCATGGACCGGAACCAGGAGAAGCGGCTGATCCTGACCAAGCACTTCGCGGCTGGGACCAGTCCGGAGGACGTCAAGGTCTGGGCGAAGCAGCAGGTCGACGCCATCGAGACGGAGCTGGACAAGCTGCGACCAGCGGTGGCGGGGCACGTCGATGCGCTGCGGGCAAGGGCTGAGGCGTTCGCCGGCGAACGGCTCACGGCTCTGCGGACCGAGCGACTGCTCCGGGATGGCCTCGGCGAGGGCATCTGATCGTCGATCCGCACTAGCGCGCGGATTCGGGCACCAGCGCGGTGATCGATGTCCACGGGACGCCGATCCGCCGCGTCTGGTCGGCGTCCGGGTGGGTGCTGGTCACCCAGACCGTCACCGGGATGCCGTCGGGGTTGAAGGTCACCCCGGCGACCCTCAACGGCAGCTCTTGCGCCCGATGCTGCAGGGTCAGCCGCAGCAGCCCGCCGGTTGGCACGCCGAGTACCTGAGTGATCCGGTCGACGGGACCCGCGGTCGAGGTGGGCAGGGTTGCGTTCGTGGTCTGCCTCCTGGCAGCTCGCATCGATGCTGGTCAGAGCAGCCGTGGGAACCCGTACACACTGCGAGGGCCCTCTTCGGGGGTCCGGGTGCCGACCCCGCCCCGGGGGGTACCCCCCACCCCCTCGGCGGCACCCCGGCTACCCGCCATGCGCCGCTCGGCCACCGGCACTCCGGTTGCACCGGGAGTGCTCGGGACCCCGATGCCCCGACCGGTCGGGCAGGTGGCCGAGGTCCCAGCTGTCCCCGAGGCGGATCGTGCGCCCGGCCGGGTGGATGCACAGGTCGGCAGCGCACTCAGCTGAGGCGCCGCGCTCGAACGCGCGCTGCCATTCAGCTCGGAGCTCGTCGTGCTCGCCGTCGTAGCCACGCTGCTGCCGGGTACCTCGACTGCGCTCGTGCTGCTGGGCGCAGCGAGGACATCGGCGCTGGCTGGTGAGCCGGCCGCATCGGCCGAGGCAGGCGCGGAGGGTCATCGACGTGGTGCGGACACACGTCGTCCGTTGGCAGGAGTGTTGCAACAGTCGGTCGCGGCCGCCACCACCAGCGTCACGACGGCGTGTCACCAGCTGAACGGGACCGGCGCCGCCGAGTGGACGCAGCCAGTGCCTGGACGTCGCCGAGCCGGTACAGCTTGGTGCGCCCGTCGGTGTCGATGCCGGCCTGGGCGAGCTGGCGGACACCAGGCCGGCCGACGACGTCGCGGGCGGCCGCGGCGCGGATGGTGCCGGGGGGTACGCCGGTCAGCTGGTGTGCCTCTGTCGCGGTGACGAGTCGCTCCCCGGCGCTCATGCTGTGGCTCCGAAGCCGACGGGTCGGGGCAGCGGCGCGACGCCGTGCTCGCTGCTGGACTGGATGTAGGCCAGGTGCATGTCGGCCAGCGCGGCCGCGGCCTGGGCCAGGTCGGCAGTCATCAGCTGCCGGCCTGTCGTCCGGCGGCGATCATCCGGCCGAGGTGCGGGTACTCGGCACGGGTGTAGGTGCGGCCGCACGCTGGGCACGTGGTGGCCGGTGCCTCGGCGTCGGCGTAGAGGACTGCGCCGCACTCCGCGTTGCTCTCCTCGTCCACGACATTGGGGCAGGCTCCGACGCGGCGAGCGGGACGCTGTCCGGCCGCGGCGCGGAGCTCGCGGAGGAACCGGTGCAGAGCGGTCGAGTACTCGCGGATCCAGGGCTGGGCGCAAATCCACTCGTTGTGACGGCGTAGCAGGGCGATCGCGGTCATCACCGTGTCCGTGGCGTCGACGGCCGTCGGCCGGCGGTCACCGCAGCGCTCGCACTGGGTGAGCAGCGCCGGCCAGGCGGCGTCCAGTGGCCAGCGCACGACGCCCCGCCGCCAGGTCAGCTGGCCGTTGCACGGGGCGTAGCGGAAGCGAGTGCCGGTCCACGCGCTGCAGCTGCCGGCACCGAGCGACCGACCGACGCGGACGCGGTCGGCCCAGCTGTCGAGGAACGCCACGACGTTGGCCGGACCGTGGTCGGCGGCGTCGGTGCGGGCGCGGATGTCGCCGAGGCTGGCGATCGGCACGTTGAGCGGAGCGGGGGAGGCGGGCCGACGGCGCTGGGTGCGGCCGGTGGGGTCGGCTGGCCCGTGGCTGCCGGGTTCGAGGTGAAGGGCTCGGACGGCTGCGAGCTCGAGGACCTCGTCAAGCTGGCCGGGTCGCCAGTCACCGTCGACGAGGCCGCCGGCGATCGCGTCGCCGCAGGGGCGGCAGGTGCGCAGCCCGTCGGCACGACGGCGGGGCGGGCGGGGCCAGACGCTTGACGACTGGTCGCGACAGCCGAGGACGCAGAAGACGCTGCTGTGCAGCTGCTCGCTGACGGGTTCAGACACTGGCGGCCGCACCGTCGTGGTCGGCCGGTGTCTGCTGCACCCGTTCGGCGTGGAAGGCCACGCGCAGCTGGTCGACGAAGTCCTGTCGCGAAAGCCGAGCGGCGGTGAGCACCAGGCCGTGCAGGGTGTCGACCAGTGCGTCGTCGAGTTCGCTGTCGCTGAGGTGGTCGACGGGCATGGCGATCGTGGCCAGGTGGGTGCGGATGCCCAGGTGGACGACCGTCTGGCAGGACGGCGGCGGCATCTTGGCCGCCTTGCAGCGGCCCGCCAGCTGGTAGCGGCGGAGCTCTGGCCGGGTGCTGGTCGCGACGCGGCAGTCGCAGCTGGCGACCCGTTCCCGGGCGGCGGTGAGCGCAGCCCGGTAGGCGGTGAGGTGATCGAAGAGCGGGGCGAGCTCGCGCAGGTCGGTGCTGTTCACGGGGCTGTCCTCGGGGTGGGAGCGGGCAGGTCAGCTGGCTGGGCGGAGAGCTGGGAGCAGCCGAACCAGCTCGAGTTGAGCGGCGGTCGGCCGGCCGATGACGACGTCGGGATGGCACTCCGGGCAGCGGCTGGTCGGGCCGTCGTCGGGGCTGCGCCAGCGGGTCTCGGGGTCGCAGTCGGGGTCGCGGCACGGCTGGAGCTCCTCGCGGTCCCGCTCGATGGCGGCGATCGCGGCGGCGGCTCGTTCCGCGGCCTCCAGGGACAGCCGCTGTTCGGCACCCCGGGGGTTGGTGCCGCACCGGCGGCAGTTCGCGCCGGGCTTGTTCCCGTGGCGTCGGCATCGGTTCTTCGCCCCCTGGCGGCTCGCCGCCGGGGGGTTGGGGGGAGTAGTTGGACGTTCAGGACGTTCGGGTGACACCTGGGTGTCGGGGTCAGCGCGACGCAGCTGTGTCACCTCCCCCGACACGTTGTCGGGGGGTGACAACTTGTCGCCTCCCGCGGTGGTGTCGGGCCGGGGCTTCGCGGCCTTCGGTGGCTTCTTCGCGCCGTCGTCCATGCGCACCCGGTAGCGGTGGGTGCCGTGGCGGCCGGCGCCGCGGTGAACGGTCAGGCAGCCCAGTTCCTCGAGCTTCTGGATCCGGCGCTGGACGGTGCGTTCAGAGACGGTGGCCTTGTCGGCGAGGGTGGCAATCGAGGGCCAGGCGTTGTCGCCGTCGTCGTCGGCTACGTCGGCGATGGCCAGCAGCAGCAGGCGGTCGTTGCCGTTGGTCTTCGAGTGCTTCCAGACCCAGCTGCTGACGGCGACGCTCACTGGTGGCCTCCATTCTGGGTTGCGGTGACGGGCTCAGCGGCCCGCCACCGCCGGCATGAGGGCGTCTCGGCCGAGGAGCTCGGCCAGGTGGTGATCGGACGGGGACGGCGGCGTTGGACAGTCCTATGGGTGGCTGCTAGTCCGTTGCGGTACTGCCAGGGGTGCTCCGCCGCGATCGGCGGAGGGCGAACAGCATTCGGGTAGTCAGCAGCGGCGCCTACGGTGAGATGCGTGTGGACGCCGACCCCGGACGAGGGCCTAGAGGCTGAGCTGCAAGCGGCGCTGGCTCGGCCGGGTGCGCTGCACGTACGTCCGCCGCGCCCCGTCGCGCTGGGCACCGAGCACGCCGTGGGCTGGCTGTGGGGACAGATGCCGACCGGCGCCGGAGCGTGGCTGGGCCTGGCCTCGCTGTACCGGGGCACGGTCTTCGACGGCGCCGAACTGGGCTGGCACCGGTCCGAGGAGCTGCGCACGCTGGACTGAGTCAACGGTGCTGCCCTCCGGGCCGGCTGGCCAACACGCGGGGCAGCGATCCCACCTCCAGCCGGTTGAGCCGGCTGATCAACCGGTGGGCCTCGCCCTTGGTCAGCTCCTTCGAGGACTGCACCGGCCGACCGGCGTGGTCCGAGCAGAACCAGATCCGGTCATCCCGGTCGGTTATCCCGTGCTCACCGAAGAGCACCGCGAGCTTCGTGAGCTGCATTCGGGTCGCTGGATCGGCTGAGTCCTCGCTGCCTGCTGCGGTCACCACGTCACGTCTCCGGCCGCGTTGGCGTGCTGACCCTCGCCGTGCGGGCCCTCGACGGCGCAGTGCCAGCCGTCAGCGCCATGCGACCGCGATCGGCACGGAGGGTTGGCTAGCTCGAGGAGGACGTCGGCGTGGCAGGGCTGGTCGAGCGGGCACCAGCAGGCCAGGTCGTGGCCGGCGAGCTCGCGGCGCGCGTCGTCCACGGTCACGGCCAGCAAGCGGTTGATCAGGTCGCTGCGGTACCGGGTGACCGCTTCCTCCCGGGTTAGGAGGACCTGGCCGGCCGGGTACCACGGGTGGTCAGCGCCAGGTCGGTACGGGTTGCCCCAGCGGGTGGGGCGGGCGACGACGATCGCGCCGTCGGGCTTCCGCCAGCCCTTGGTGCGCCGCAGCTGGATGCGCTCAGCCACGGGCCTTACCTCGGAACGAGTTGGTAGTCGCGGGCCGCGGTTCCGTGCCACGATCGCCCGGTGGTAGACGGTGTCCGAGCCGGTTGAGGCCCGCTCGGTCGAGGAGCAGCTGGTGCTGGCCCTCGATGAGCTGGCGGACGTGCGTGCGGCGCTGACTCAGGCGGGTGCGGAGACCGTTGCCGCCCGCGGCGAGGTCGCCAACCTCAGGTCGGCGCTGGAGACATCGCGGTGCATCGGGATGGCCATGGGCATCCTGATGGTCCGTCGGGGTCTGGACGAGGAGCAGGCGTTCCACGTGCTGACCACGGTCAGCCAGCACCGGAACCGGAAGCTGCGGGACATCGCCTACGACGTGGTGCTCACCGGTGAGCTGCCGCACTGACGTCTCAGCCACGCCGGCCGCCATCGGGGACGTCGTGGTTGGCCAGGGGCGCGTTGGGTAGGGCGCTGCCAGGTCCAGCAGCGCGGCCTGGGCGTCGGTCGGTCAAGCCAGTGCCGGTCGACGTTCCCTCTGTTGCCTGAGCAGTCCGCTCGTAGGGATACGGGACGCAGCACCACGAACGCCCCAGAGGGTCGGTGTGCGTGTGATGCGGGCCGCCGCCGAAGCGCGGCGTCTGCGTGCACGTCTCCGCTGCCGGGGTGGGGGTGTCGGCGGTCATCGACGTCGCGCCGGGGCGTAGTAGCCGGACCGGTCGTTGCGCCAGGACGCGACCGCACCGGCGGCCCGGACGGTGTGCATCCGCAGCAGTTCGACCCAGCCGCGCACGACCTCAGCGTGACCAGAGCACACGGCGACCGGGACCCCGTCCAGCTCTTCGGCACCGGGCCACGGGGGCATCCCCATCAGCCACGCGGTGTAAGCGGACTCGGCACAGCAGATGGCGTCTCCATCAGCGAAGCCGCAGTAGATGGAACCCTCCGGGCCTCCGTCGTCGGAGTTGAGGTCGCCCGGGTCGGCGTCGCTGAACGGGCAGTCCCCGTCCTGGAGCAAGACACCGTCGAGCACTTCGCCCGGCTCGTGAACACGGTGCCTGGCGCTCACCGGGCAACCCCCAGCGGCGCGGCGGAGTGCCTGCGAGTAGTCCAGCGACCAGCCACCCTCGCGGTCCGTTGCGCGTCGTCGGAGGGCTGCACGGCCGGGGAAGCGGCGAACGTCTCGGGCCGCCACGGACAGTCGGCTGGGTCGTGCACGCGACGCACGTCCGGGTCGCCAGACGTTGTGCAGTTGAGGCAGTAGGCCCGCTCCACCTCGCCCGCGTTGTCGGCCTCGGACACCGGGGCGGGGAACAGCTCATCGGCTGCCCGTACGTTGCCCGCTTCGAGCAGCACCCGCCGCGCCTTAGCCCGCTCCCGCTCGGTCATCGGCGGTCGGCCAGCCTGCTCTGTCCAGTGCCCCACCTGCTCCTGCGCGGGCGGCTGCTGCGGGGCGGGGAACAGCTCCTCGCGGTCGAGCAGGTCGCGCGCGTGGTCGAGGTACTCGGCGACCCGGATACCCGGGAGGTTGCTGTGCCCGGGTCCGCGATGGTCGTGCTCCCACAGCCAGTCGGCGACAGCCTGCTCGCGGCGCTCTGTCTCGCTCATCGGCTCGGTGCGGAGGCGCGCCGTGTCCTGCCCGCGCCGGCCGTCCGGCCCAGTGGGCGTGTAGGCGCTCAACTCTCGGCTCCGGCTTCGAGTTTGGCGACGCGGTAGGCGTCGAGGTCGCCGGGGGTGACGTCCTGCGGGAGGCGTTCGTCATCGAAGAGGTGGATGCCGGCGAGGCGGTAGGTCTCGTCGACGAGCTGGCTGCAGATGAGCCGGCCGGAGTCGGCGATGTACCGCTGGAGCCAGGCTGGGCGGATGCCGAAGTGGGCCAGGGCGAGGGCGAGGTAGTCGGCGAAGGAGTAGCGGCGGCCGACGAGCTTGCGCGCGGCCGTGGCGGTCGCGGCCCGGTAGTAGCGCTCCATCAGCTGCCGGTCGTGGTTGCCCCAGAGCTGGCCCATGCGGGACTCGATCCACTGGTCGAGCTGGTGCTGGACGGGGGCGTCGCAGAACCGGACGTCGCCGTTGGCCAGGTCGGCGCGCTGGCGGTAGTTGGCGAGCGGAGCGAGGCGGGCGCCGGAGGGCATGGCCTCGATGACTTCGGTGTCGCTGACGACGATGAAGGCGTGGGTGTACCGACTGGTGTCGCCGATGATGGCCTGGCCGATGCGCACCCAGAAGCCGGTGCGGCCACCGATGACGGACAGCCCGAAGGAGCCGATGGGGGGGCCGTTGCCGGGGGACTGCGTCATGCGGATCTCCTCATCAGGGCGGTGCACAGGGCGTCGATGGCCGCGCGGGCTCGTTCGGCCTTGGCGCGGACCTTCGGGTCGGCGTGGGTGAGGCCTCGGGCCAGGAGGTCAGCGGGCGGTCGTGGAGCCGGCACGACGACCGGGTCGTCGTCGACGACGTCGGCCACCTGGTCGCCGGCGCCGGTGCTGGCGGGTGAACTGCATTCGGGTGAGTCGGCCTCCGCAGCACTGGCCTGCGGCTGGCGGTCGGCGGACATCTGGCCGAGCTCGGAGACGAGGTCGCCCGCGACGAGCACGACGAAGTCGGCGGCGCTGAGCTCACTGGGGTCGACCGGCCCGGGGTCGACGTCGACGACGCCGGCGGCCGTGAGTTCGGCGGTGAGTTCGGAGAGCCGATCGGCTTCGTGCTCGGCGTGGGTGGGCAGCTCGTCGTTGCCGTCGGCGCTGGGTGTGACTACCTGGTCGACGTCGGCGGCGGTCCACCAGCCGGTGCGTTCGCCGACCGCGATGAGCTGCTCGGGGGTCTGGCCGCGCCCGAGCCCCTTGGCGATCTCGCCGGGTACGTCGGTTGGTCGGCTGGTGCTCATCGGGTGGCCGCCTCGTTCAGGGCGTTGAGCGCGACCAGCCAGGGGCCGCGCTCCGCGGGGGGGTGGGTGAGTCCTTCGCCGTCGAGCCAGCGCGTGATGTCGCGGGTCAGGGCGCCTCGGATGCCGGCGGGGATGGCGGCCGCGTTGGCCTCGAGGGTCAAGCGCATCAGCTGGCCGGCGTGGCAGCGGCGGGAGCGCATGGCGTAGCGCGCGGCGTAGACGAGCACGGCAGCGTCCCCCGTCCACTCCTGCGGGGTCACTGTGTGGGTGGCCATCAGTCGACCGGCGCCGGCGGCGGCAGGAGCTCGTCGAGCTTGGCGGGGTCGACGTCGGCGGGCAGCAGGATCTGCCGGGGGAGTCCGGCCCGGACGGGACCGACAATCCCGGCGCGTTCCAGCTCGTCCATGAGCGTGCCGGCGCGGGCGTGCCGGATCCGGAGCTTGCGCTGCACCATGGCCGCCGAACCGAACTGCCCGGTGACGACGAGGTCTGCGGCCTGGCGGAGGAGGTTGTGCTCCTCGAGCTGGCGGGTGTACTCCGTCAGGGCGGCCTCGTGGTCGTCGACGCGCTGGTCGGCGACCTCGTCGTAGGACAGCACCAGCTCCTGGGGCTTGGGCAGCCTCTCGGCCCAGTTGTGGTGCCAGGCCTTGATCTGGCCGGCCAGCTCCTCATCGCGGGAGGGCACCAGGACGCCCAGGAAGCTCTCTCCGCAGCTGATGAGCTGGTTGCCGTGCTTGGAGCTGGTGACGGCCAGCGCTCGGCCGTAGGCGCGGGATGCCTTGGCGAACTGGGCGAGCGTGGCGCCGTCGGCGATCCAGCGGGCGGCGGGCTCGGTCGCGGGGTTGTGCAGGGCCCGGGCGACCACGCCGGCGATGTCGGGGTAGCCGGTGCCGTGCGGGAGCCGGGGCAGGGTGACGCTCTTGCCGGTGAACAGGCCGCCGGTGTCGGTGACGACGAGTTCATCGCCGACCTCGAAGCGCAGGGTCTCGCCGACCTCGTCGTCGCCGTCGGTGCCCCCCTTGAAGAGGGTGAGGATCTCCTTGGCGTCGGTGGGGGAGATGTCGAACGGGCCGAGCTCGCCGTCGTGGTGGTCCCAGATGGAGACGATGGCCAAGCCGGCGGTGTACCGGTTGGTGGCGGTGAGCGTGAGGTTCTCGCTGCCGACGTCGCAGCGGATGCGGTGGAGGTCCTGGTAGTCGGGCCGGGGGTAGGCGTGCGGGGGAACGGCGCGGAGGGCGGCGCGCAGGTCGCTGGTGCCGACGGTGAAGCGCATACGGGTGCTCCTCAGGCTGCGGCGACGTCGGTGGACGTCCCGGGTCGGGCGTGCAGGCGGCTGCGGGCCTTGAAGACGGCGTCCTTGGTGCTCCTCAGCAGCGCGGCGATCTCGGCGTCGCTGCGGCCGCGGCGGTGCAGCAGGGTGATGGCCAGGCGTCGCTCGGCGCGGTTGAGTTCGATGTCGGTGGCGCCGGCCATGACCCGCTCGACGGCGACCTCGTCGACGTCGTCGGCCCGAGGTCCGGTGGCGGGCGGAGCGCTGGGGTCGTCGATCGAGTTGCCATCCCAGGCCTCGGGCAGCTGCCAGCCGCGGTTGCGGGCAAGCGCACGGCAGCGCGGTGATGGGCCCTGGCCCAGGCTGAGTCGGTCGTAGGCGGCCGCGACGGCGGTCACGGTGTCCACGTGCACCACGGGGAATCGCCGGTTGGCCAGGGCCTCGACGCGCTGCTTGGCCACGCCGAGCTCGGCGGCGACGTCGATGTACCGGTAGCCGAGGGCGGTGAGGGCCTGCAGGCGGCGCGAGGTGCCGGTGGCGTCGACGAACAGTGGGCCTCCGGCCTGGGCGCGGCGCAGCTGCCAGCGCTGGAGCTTGGCCCGGTCGCGCCGGCGCACGGCCTGACGCGAGCGCCAGTACTCAAGGTCCGCGTCGCTGGGCCAGAGGCGGCCGTGGGCGGCTTCCCGCGCACGGCGGGTGCGCCAGCGGGTGACCGAGGCCAGCGAGACGCCGAACCGGACTGCGGTGGCTTCGTGCTTGTGGCTGTCGCTGTGCTCGAGGACCTGGCGGATCAGGGCCGGGTTGATGGCGGGTGGGCCGGTGAGCCGGTTCTGGCTCATGAACACCGCCGCAGCGGCTCGGTCTGCTGCCACAGGACCTGACAGGTGGCGATGAAGACCCACAGGTGCGGTGCGTCGGCGACCGCGTCGGCGGCGAGCCGGGCGCCGGCGAGCTCGACTGGGTCGATGCCTTCCTCGGGCAGGTCAGCCAGGACGCCGGTGGCCTGCCAGGGTGGGTAGGCGATGGTGCGCACCCGGCTGCAGCGGGTCGGGCCCGTGAGCTGCTCGAGGTGCGCGGCCGCGCGCAGCGGGGCATCGCGGAGGTAGTCGCCGCCGGCGAGGACGACGGTCCGCCGGTAGGTCGGACGGCGGCCGCGGGCGGGGCGGGCGACAGCGGCCAGCGGGCGGCTGGCCGGCAGGATCGGGATGAGGGCGGCGGTCACGCTGTGCGCCGTGTCTTCTGCAGCCGGTCTGCGGCGCGGCCGAGGTCGGCGAGGGTGACGCCGCCGTCCGGGCCGCTGGTGTTGCGGATGGCGGCGCGGTGGATCTGTTCGATGACGACCGGGTCGCCGGCCAGCAGCGAGGTGCGGGTGCGGGGCAGCCCCCGTGCGGCCTTGAGCAGCAGGTCGGCGGCGTCCTCGCGGCTGAGGTGGCCGCGTGGGGGGACGACCTCGATGGAGATCGGGACGACGTTGCCGTAGAGGGAGATCCAGACCAGGCCGCCGGCGGCGAGGGCCTCCAGGTCGCCCTCCTCCAGGGCGCACCGGATGTTGAACCGGGCGGCGCCGTCCAGTGCGCCGGCGTGGTTCTGGTCGACCAGGACGGGCAGGTCCGGCACGTCTCCGCCGTCGCCGGTGACCAAGCGCGGGTGGGCGCCTTCCCACACCTCGTCGGCGGGGATCTCGGTCGGCTTCATCGCCATCCTCCGTGCTGCTGCTGGGCCGGCGTCGCGTCGGCGTAGGGATCGGGGATCGGGGGCGGCCGCACGGCGTGACAGGCGTGCGGTTCGCGTGCCGGTTGACGCCTGGAGGGCAGGAGGTAGCGACGCGCGGCGGCGCGGCCTCCTGCGATCCAGACGTCGACGTGGCCTTGGTCGACCGGGTCGACGTCGACCAGGTAGGTCTGGTCGGTCTCGATGTCGATGACGGAGAGGACGGGCGCGCCGCAGCCCCTGCAGGTGGTCTGGGCGCGGGGCATCAGCCGTCCCCGGTGTCCGGCAGCTGGACCGGATCCGGGCGGCGGCGTTCGGCGTGTTCGTGCACCGCGGTGCGCTCTTCGTCGGTCGGCTGGAAGGTGATCCGCAGCCTGGCGGGCAGCGCGCGGATGCAGAACGCGCAGACCCGCAGCGGCGGGGGCGGCTGGCCGGGCGGCAGCGGCCGCACGGTGGTGGGGTCGCGGCGGCAGATCGGGTGGCCACCGGGCCGGTTGAGGATGTGCACCGCGGATCCGGCCGGGGTGGCCGCCAGCGCGGTTTCGGGCTGCTCCCGCAGCAGCGTCGCCGCCGGCACCACCAGCGCGCCGCTCACGGCCGCCTCAGCGGGGCCAGGAACTCGCTCTGCCCATCCTCGAAGAACCGGTAGCTGCCCAGGGGGTTGTCCGCCAGGTCGAAGATCTCGCACTGGGCGTGGACATCGCAGGTGAGCAGCTGGTCGTCGAGTCGCTCGCGGAGCGGATGCCGCACGGTGAAGTTCCGCTCGTGGAAGACGACCAGATGCTCGGTCTCCTTATCCTCGAGCAGCTCGTCGACCGCGGCGGACCGCAGGCAGTGCGGCCAGGAGCAGACGATGCGGCCACCCGCGCCGAGGACGAGGTACTCCCCGCAGCCCATCGGGCAGCGGCCGGCCACCTGGGGGCGGGGCCAGGCATGGGGGTCGGTGGAGGCCATCAGCGGGTCACCTCGACGGCGTCGACGGGCGGCAGGCAGCGGCCGCGGTGCAGGCGGCGGAGCACGCAGGGCTGGCTGGCGGCCGCGTGCCGTCGGCACAGGTTGTCGACACCGAACTGGGTGGCGACGTGGGCGACCATGCCGCGATTCACCGGGCACCGTCCTGCTCGGCCAACTGCAGCCGGCCGCGGTGGGTCAGGACGAGGACCTCTTCGGCCGGCGCGCCGTGGCTGGCGTCCCCGCGGGGGTGCCGCACCTGGCCGGAGTCCTCGATCCACCGGTCGGCCTTGAGCTCGGTGAGCCGCGGCCGCAGCGTGTACAGGTCGATCTGGCCGTGGGTGTCGCAGTACCAGTGCCAGGCCTCGGTGGAGGTCATCCCGGCGTCGGCGACCTCGGCGAAGCGCTCGATCAGCCGGCGGCGAGGCTTGCCGGTCCGGCCCAGCATCAGAGTCGCAGCCTGCGCGGCGGTGCCGTGGTCCTCGATCCGGGACGCCGCCGCGGCACGGCCGGGGTCGGGCAGCTGGTGCAGCGGCGGCTGGGCCGTGACCGGCGCGGGAGGCGCGGCGGCCAGCTGGGAGCGCGCCGCTTCGCCGGCGATCATCATCAGGTCGGTGGCCTGCAGGTCGGGGGCGATCTCGTAGACGGTCGCCCCGGGGACCAGGTCGGCGGCGCAGACCCAGCCGACGGCGTAGCGCACGATCGGGCGGCCCGGGCACACCAGGTCGCCGCGGTGCTTGCAGCAGGTCAGGGCCGGCCGATCGTCGAGGGCGGTCACGGGGTGCCCTGGTCACGGCCGGTGAGCTGGTCGAACCAGCGACGGGCCCAGCGCGCGTCGCCCAGGGCCGTGTGCCGCTCCTCGTCGGTCGGCGGCTGGGCCCCGAGTGCCGCGGCGAGCTCCTCGGAGCGCATCGGCAGCGCGCTGGCGGTCGCCTCGTGCTGCTCGGCGACGCCGACGGCCGCGCGGACGGCGAAGACACCCCAGGTGGCGGCCTTGAGGTCGACGATCGCGTACTGCCAGGGCTCCTCGGGCAGGCCGTGGCGGCGGAACATCGCCGAGAGCACCGCCGCGTCGAAGTGCACCCCGACGCCGACCAGCACGACGCCAGCGAGCAGCTGGTAGACCGTGCGCGCGATGGACCACTCGGCGTCCCGGGCGATGCCCACCTCGGGCGGGTAGGCGGTGGCCAGCCAGTCGGCGTGCTGCCTGGTGCGGCCGCGGTCGTACCAGCCGCCGACCTCGAGCGCTTCGTGCGTCGTCCCGGCCGGCAGGGAGTCGGTGAAGTACTCGACGTGGAAGACGTACTCGGCCTCGGCGACCGGGTCGACGGTCATCTTCTCGGGCACGGCGGCCGGCGCGGGCTCGACGTCGTCCCGGACGATGAGGGCGATCTCCCACGGGCGGGCCATCGAGCCGAGGCTGGTGGTCTCGGTGTCGACGAAGACGATCCGGGGGCCGGTCATCGCAGGGCCTGCCGCGCCCAGGACTGGACCAGCTCGATGACCTCGTCGACCCGGTCGCGCACGTGCCGCTGCGGCCGGACCTTGTGCTGGCCGTCCTGCAGCCGCGCGACGCGGAGCACGTCGACGAGTTCAGCCAGCCGCGCGCCCAGCGGGATGTCCCACTGGGACAGCACCGGGGAGCGGGCGACGATCGCTGCTGTCTCGATGGCCAGCTGCTCCGGCGGTCCCTCCTCGACCCACGCGTCGTGCAGAACCTCGCTGTAGGGCAGCCGGCTCAGCAACGCCGTGGCAGCGGCCCCGTGGTCGCCGGCGACCTGGTGCTGCACGAGCGCGGTGAGGTTGGCCGCGATGCTGCCCTCTGTGCCGGTGTAGTCCACCGGCCGCCGGGCGATGTAGCGCGCCAGACCGGCGAAGTAGTGGTCGACGGTCGGCCAGCGGCGGTAGAAGCCGGCCTTGCCGGCGTGCACCTCGGCGACGAGGTTGTCGACCCGGAAGGCGTGCATCCCGTGGGTCGCCAGCAGCCGGATCCCGGCGTCGAGAAGGCGGTCGCCGAGGGCGGCGTCCAGCGGTCGGCCCGGGGGGCGTCGAACGGCGGCGGTCACGAGAGAACCCGGTCACGCGCCGGCTGGTCGGTGCGGGGCGGCAGGTCGCGGTACAGCCAGCGGTTGCCCAGCGCGATCGCCACCCCGGCGACGACGAACCCGCCGAGGAACAGGCCAACGACGATCACCGAGTCACCGCCACGATCGGCTGCGTGCGCGGCTCGAGGATCCGCAGCCCGGCCCCGGCGGTCACCGGAGGCCGCGCGGCTCGCGCGGCCCGTGCGGCCCGGCTCTCCCGGCGACCGAGGGCCCGCATCCGGTGTGGGTGCTCGGCGCGGTAGTCCTCGAGGTGGGCCGCGGGGCGCCGGTCCGGATCGTGCCCGGGCTGCAGACGGTGTCGTCCCTGGGTGGAGTGCTGGCTCATCGGTACGCTCCTGGTGTCGGTGCCCCCCTCGCGCTGCCGGCCAGCGTTGCGAGGGGGGCGCTGTGCTGTTCAGGGGTCGTTCAGCCGGCCGGCACCGGGGGAGTAGCGCCGGCCGGAGTTCAGGCGGCCGGGTCGGCCTTCTGCTCCTGCACGAAGCGGTCGACCACGTCGGGGTCGAAGAGGAAGGCGCCGTTCGGGCCTGGCAGCTTCTGCGCCGGCTCCAGGTCGCCGGCGACGGCGAGACGGTGGATGGTGCGCAGGCTTTTCTTGAGGAGTCGGGAGACCTCAGGACTCGTCAGGAGCGTCTTGGCACCGCTGCTCGGCATGGGCACACCGTGCAGCAATGACGCATGACGCGCAACCACCATCCGGCGTGTCGTCGTCACACAACGCTTGATCTTGACGCACGTGCGTCAAGGCCTCACGATGTGCGCATGAGCGACACGGCTACCGAACTGGGTGTGGTGCCCGAGTTCACTCTCGGGTGGCGGCTGCGGCGTGCGTTGGAGCACGGCGGCATCAGGGCAGAGGCGATCGCCGAGGACCTCGGCGTGCACCGCGGCACGATCACGCGTTGGACGCACGACATCGGTGCGACCCCACGGCCGATCTACCTCGACAGGTGGGCATCGCTGTGCGGCGTGTCTTCGATCTGGCTCCGGACAGGCGAAAGCCCCCGCCCAGGAAGTCCGGACGGGGGCTCAGTTGTGCGCCATCAGGGACTCGAACCCCGAACCCGCTGATTAAGAGTCAGCTGCTCTGCCAATTGAGCTAATGGCGCGTGTCGTCCGGCCGGGCCGGGCAACAGGAGAGGACTCTACACGCCGGCCGCGCAGCACGGTGCCGCAGGGACGGATGAGGTCCGTCACCTGTGGACACAACGCATTGTCAGCATGTGCGTGGACACTGAGGAGCGGTGTGCGTCCGCCGGGAGGGACCCGGCACGAGGTGCGGCACCGGTACAGGGGGCAGGTCTTCGTGGGTTCGCAGCAACCGAGGCGGTTCGCCGCAGTGCTCGTCGCCGCGTCACTCGCCGTGCTCGCCGGGTGCACCGGGTCGTCGGACTCCGACGGCTCCGGAGGCTCGGCGGCCGAGTCGGCGGCCCCGGCGCAGCTCGCGCTCAGCCTGGCCGACGGTTCGGTCGACGTCTCCCCGACCACGCCGCTGCAGCTCAGTGTCACCGGCGGCGAGGTGGACGACGTGACGGTCGCCGACGCGGCAGGCGCCGAGGTCCCGGGCTCCGTCGCCCCAGCGCCGGCGCCGGGCGCGGATCCCGCCGCCGCGCCCGCCGCGGCCTCGTCGTCGTCCGCCGGCTCGTCGTCCTCGGCCGGCTCGTCGTCGGCCGCAGCCTCGTCGTCGGCCGCTGACGCGCCCGACGACGCCACGACGGTGGTCTGGACGGCGGACGACCAGCTCGCGTACGGCACGACCTACACGGTCACCGCGACCGCCACCAACGCTTCTGACGACGAGACCACGTCGACCTCCACCTTCACCACGGTGACCCCGACGACGCTGTCCACCCCCAGCATCGGTCCGCTGGACGGCACGACCGTCGGCGTCGGGATGCCGATCCGCGTCTACTTCGACGACGCCGTGGCCGACCAGGCCGCCGTCGAGAGCAACCTGCACGTGACCAGCTCCGTCCCGACCGACGGCGTCTGGAGCTGGGTGAGCGACTCCGAGGTGCACTTCCGGCCCTCGACCTACTGGCCGGCCAACACCCAGGTGACCCTGGACGCGGACCTGTACGGCGTCGACTTCGGAGCGGGCGTCTGGGGCGAGAAGAACCGCAGCGTCTCCTTCAGCATCGGCGAGAAGCACGTGTCGGTGGCCGACGCCTCGGCGCACACGCTGACCGTCTACGACAGCGACCAGGTGGTGCAGACCTACCCGATGAGCGCGGGCAGCAGCGCCAACCCGACGCACAACGGTGCGCACGTGGTGCTGGAGAAGTTCGACACCGTCACGATGGACTCCTCGACCTTCGGCCTGGCCGTGGACGCTCCCGGCGGCTACATCGCCGAGGGCGTGAAGTACGCGACGCGGATCTCCAACAACGGTGAGTTCGTCCACGGCGCGCCGTGGTCGG
>Ga0210040_10001593_pt1 | contig 33900 bp, 33 predicted proteins | sample CryGeyCG12114_NA_FD_185462 | JGI IMG/M metagenome (GOLD analysis project Ga0210040, IMG submission 185462) | Groundwater microbial communities from aquifer - Crystal Geyser CG19_WC_8/21/14_NA (SPAdes) (version 2) | ecosystem: Environmental > Aquatic > Deep subsurface > Groundwater | place: USA...
CTCTCTAATGCGTAGTAATAATACTGGTGCATTCCTTTGTGAACTATTGGGATTTAAAAATTTGTACCCATTTTAATGAGCTCTCTATATAATGACTTAATCTGCAGTTTGAATTCTAGACTTGACTTTTGAAATACACAGATAAGCTTGAATGATTTAATGCAAAGTGTTTGCGTTGAGAGCTGTTTTTGCATAGACAGCTGCTAAAATGCCTTTCTCATCCTTCTTTCATTCTCCTCTAGAGTCACTCACCAAATTCATTCAGAAAATGGTAGAACCCACTTTCTTTTCTCACCACTTGATGGATGTTCGTGGTAGTGACTGTTTCACTCAAAAGCTGAGTTCGCTTTTTCTTATCCTCCTTTTATTCAATTAGAAAAGGTCCTAGACATTTGCACTCTACTGTTTTCACTTTGTACACTCAGCAAATGTGTGAACTGTTTTGTTTTACAAACTGACACCGTCAAGGTACACACCTTCGCTAGGAACGAAAATTTCTTGGCATTATCTCAGGTCATCCTGCTTGTGAACCGGTTTTTTCCCTTCCTATACGGGACATACTTGTGCACAATAGTGTAGAAGCATTTTATGTTTACCCATAGTCGATATTTTTTCCCTCGATATTACTTATCTAAAATTGTCAGAGTAAGATTTGTGAATATATTCTGTTTGGCCTTTTAATTCTCTTTTAACAACAAAATATGGCGAAATAGAGCTGTGTACCCAAAGATAAGCACTATACAAAGACCATAATATTAATCATGACACAATGAGCTGTTGTTTTCTCCTGAAATGAGTGATGACGACGAATTTATGGTTGTATGGATCTCGCTTGCAACAAGATGGAACTGTTCAATACTAACTAACTGACTAACTAAGACTCTCTGAAAGATAATATGATGCGGGAATGTTTACTTCTCAAATGATGTGGCACCGTCATACTCAACTCGTTAATGATAAGAATAAGACACTGACAACCGCATGACTTGAGCCGAGGTTGTTCCTTCTAAATGAAAAGGAGTGCTAAGTAAACATTAATTTATTGTCTAATAGTCGCAAACCATGAATGGCTAGCATTGGGTAAAAGAGATATATAATAATGAACTGTTTGCTTTGTCTTCTAATAATCTCAAGCTGACAACTGGGGTGGCAACTGCGGATCAAATAGTAAGAATGAGTGAGAAATTTCATCCGATGAATATTTACTTTGATGGTCTCTACCATTAAGTGTGGAGCTAATAGTTCGTTAGTATACAAACGCTGTTATAGTAGACACAGTATGAAAAGAAGCATCATATATTAGCAGTGACATTTTTTTTGTTAATCTAACTGACTGACTGACTGAGAATCCATTCTAAAAACAGTCTAAACTTTCGGGTTAATTTGTATGGTAATTTCTTTCAAGTCATTCCGCCAACTCTAACTCGTAAGACAATAGTGTGTTAGTTGCCTTTAAAATTAAAACCAGATGCTAAGTTCACACAATGATGATCTGTTCATGGCTTCTTCATTAATATGTTTGACAAGATACTTACGAAAGAGCAAAAAATAAGGACACCAAAAGTTATAACAGTTTGTAAGATGGAAGTTTAATTGAGATAGATAACCAGCTATGACATTAGTTAAAGTGTCCTAGAAATAAAAGTCAGATGTGCTCAGTTTTTCAAACTACATAGAATGAAAGACAAGGATTCAGTCGATCAAGTTAATTTGCATATTTTTGTCCAAAGTTGGGAAACAATGGGTGCACTGGCTCCTGCCTAAATTCCCTTTCTGATTTGCATCATAATGGACAAAGTAATTATGACCTCCTATTGTCGTTTCGGAGACACGGGGGATTGAAATGAACCAGTAGCAGTCTTTGAAACATTATATGGAGAAAAGGATGTGCACCCTTTGGTAGAACAAATGAAAGTCTACACGTGGCAATAAAGAATAAGGGAGTAACCAAACTTATCTTGAGTCTGAAACGTGACTTTTACAGTTTTGAGAGTAGAAAAATGTCAAATTAATCGTCACTAGTTCATATACTGGTCTTCAGTTGTTGTAATCAGTACATTTATTTGTCTGGAATAGTAATAATCTGTTTTTTTTTTGCACGAATCAGTTTTTTCTTGAACTCGATTTAATTGTCTCCCCCTTCATATGGAGAATGGTTGCCATCTGTGAAAAAAATAATGGAGAATTAGGTTGAAAATATTTTTCTACTAACCTAAAAACATTGGCTTGTTAGTAATACCATTATCCACGCCGAAAAATCCATTATGATGTAAAAAATTGAGATCCTCTGTTAAATAACGGGCATGCTTGAGAATTTTACCAGATCTCCTGTCCAACTGGATAGCCTTTTTCAGACAGGTTTGAGCCAATTTCAAAGTATATTCAGAAGAAGAAAGGACATCATTACTTTTCCGGAGCGTTGATCTTGCGCAAATTATGTGCATAAAACATGCAATTAAGAGAACAAGAGTCCAGCAAAACTGAAAATCTATGAAAGCTGACCGTAGTTCGTTTAGTAACTCGGTCATTACGAATAAATTGTTGAGCAATAAGTATATGGGTTCATGCAGTTTTGAGCATGCTGTAAGCTGAACGATAAGAATCCTCCAGAGATTTTGAATTACTGTTTACCGGTGACTAAAACCATGGTAATAGAATAAAATGTAATTTTACTACGGACCGTAAGTAGCATTTTTCGTTTTTGCAAACAGCGTAGACATTTTTCCCCTCAAGGTGACCTTATCATCTGATTGTAGTCAATTTTCAAACTATAGGGTGCCAAAACTTATTAACTGGGATTTGAGGGTGAAGTGTCTCGTAAGGTCTAGGGATTGCCTTTATGTCTACCATTTGATGATCTCACATAACCGTTTTGGTAACTAACAAAAACCCCTCGTAAGAATAATGAGAAAAGGTTGTGCTACCCAAAGGAAATCAATAAAAAAAACTTTGATGACCCAAACAGTCGTACAATAATCATAACAAACAAACTATACCGAGGCACTAACATTGACGACCTGATGATATCCTGTATGTCTGTGTCCACTGAAACTCTCCTAGCATGAGATTTCCGTAGCGTTAAATTTGTATTGTATGTAAAAACGGCTACGGTCAGATTTCAACATTGTGGCTGCAAAAAGTGGAACAAGTACAATAATTACAGTCATGACTTATAAATCATGAGATGAAGTTAATAGCATCTACAATTTAATGAAGAAAAAAATTGTCGTTTTTAAAAACTAACTGAACGGCATCACAAATTTTACTTTCACTTGTACTCTTCGTCGTTTTTTCCTACTATAATGCATTTAAATCAGAAGTTTAGCTTTCAACCGTACATACAACGAAGGTGGGAAAACCTTGAAGGGAAATCTCGACCTTTTTCCACATGCGGGCAGTAGGTTCACCTTAGGTAGGACATGCGGGTGTTTTTCTGATACATGTGTGCATGCATGAATGGATGGTTGCGTGTGGCCAAATAGAGGGAACCAAAGTCCCCTCCAAGACGACATGATGATCATCATGATGATGAGGACGGTTATGGAAAAATGGGCTTTTCCACACCATTGGACCGCATAATACTCGACTGACTATATGGCGTCTAACTGAGGCCTGCAACTACATTTATACATTGGGCACACTTATTGATGGCTTTATCCGGTTCGTTGCAGTTTTCCCTCATACACATAGAGAGCGAGAAGTGATACAGGAGGGAGAAAGACGTAGAAAGAGGGAATATTTTTGCTCCTGTGACTATGAAATACCCACAAGTTTATTTGATCGGCTGAGAATGTCTTTTGAGGAAAAAATGATGAAGGTAGAAAGGAGGTTTTTGCTGGCGGATTCCTTTTCTCTTTAGGAAAAAACTCTGTCTTGACTTGACTACACCATGAATTGCATTTTAGAGTGGTCCTATCGAAAGTATTGCCATTGCTTGCAGCAGTTTGCATTGACTAAAGTTTAGTTCAACTTTTGGAGTGCGTTTATATGCCGAAATGAAAAAGTAAGAAATGCATTTGCACAAATGGGTTTAGTCTTATAGTCTGTGCATGCCAATGATGGTTTTCACTTACCAATGATATTTTCATGGACTCGGGGCATTTGTTATCACGTGTAGTTAAGTTTCCCACCGTATTATTTATATGTACTAGGTTTGCATGGTTGTGTGTAGTACTTGTTATTGCGGTTCAAAGTAAGATATTTTTCATTGGGATAAAGAATGTAGCTGAAAAGAAAACGGAAAGGTACACACAGAGATGTCTCGTTTATAGCCCGATTTCACTGTTCATTGGATTTTCTTGTCTCATTTTTTGGAAAACGTGAGGGAAAATGGAAAAACAAGATGAAGAGAAAGTCTGGCTTTGACATAAGATGTACAACAGTCATTCGATTGAATAATCTTTCCAGTTCCGATTTCAATTCATGCATACGCCTCAATAGACTTACCGATAGGAAATGAACAAAAGGATACCGAAAATAGTGCTGCTACTACTGTGCCAACAGCACAAACGAATGGATTGATAGACTCGATTTTTTCAAATATCTGTGACTCCCTCTAGGTAACAGCCGCAAGAAAAAAATGGTAGTCAACCACATGAGGTAAAGCGTTTACCAAAATCATGATATCACAAGATTTCGTTCTCAAAGGACTCAGGGTATGTATCTCGATTGTGCTTAGATAAAAAAAATCTTGTTTGACAGAAAAGCTGTTTAGATTGTGTAACCGATCGTGTGATACAAAATCTCGTGTATATAGCTAGCCGTCTTCATCGCACAAGACATCTTAAAAATTGTAGTACAAAATGACATTAGTAGATTTGAAGATAAAATCTTTGACTTCCATAACTGACTTTGTGTCTCAATTTAAGATGATTTCACTATTTGTGCCCTAAATCCTAGCAAATATGCTCGTCTTGCGTTCTGTTTGGTATACGAAATACGAATGCGGATAGGCATGTAGGTTTTGTTTTATTGACGCAATAATTCACAACGTGAAGACTTATTCAACCTACATTCCTTTAGTTTTCAATTACACGGAACGCAGGAGGACTACTTGAAAAGTTCTTGGGAAAGTGAGTGAGTAGCTTGAAGCCGCTTCATATAAATTACATTCACCCACTTGTAACAAAGGGAAAGCTAGTGGATTCAATAAGAGGGTGAGACAGGCGAAATAATGATTTAGAACTGTCGAATGATTTGGGTCGTCCTCTCCTCTGTTTGTCAAACGGTGATAGATATGCATTTGGTAAGGTTGTCTTATTTCTTGTTACGTCAAAAGTGTACTTGATTACATACCTTGTCGGACTATATAATGTACTATTCCATGGTGCATAAAACTTGGAGTTGGCTTCGGGATATTCACAATTCGTTTGTTTTGCGTTCATCAAAGAAATCTCTGCTCAAGCTTTCATTTCGATATGGGGTTGAGTGACAACGCTTGAGAGGAGCGTCAGAACGGAAGTAGATGGCTTTCTTTGAGATGCTAATTTTTCCGTGGAGAGTCAAGTATTATATGAAGTGGTGGAAAAGAAGTGCAACTTTGATGCCTCATGTTGATTTTGTATACGATGAATAATGAATTTGTTCACGGGGATTCGGGATACGCATCTTTTGCTTCAGCAGTGTATTAGATTTTGCTGTGTTTTCATGTGCATTGGTGTGCCTTGAAGCTTGATGACAGGGAGAGTTTTTAACTTGTAATAGGTAGAGTCAAAGTGTAATTTAAACGCCTATTTTCAATTTAAATAGAATGCGAACGTTAAGTCGTGCAACGTCACAATGTGATGTGAGAAAATTAAAAATATTTTTAAGAATAGTTAAAATCTATCTCTTGCTTGAGTAGGTGCGAGAAATCGGGTTGTAATCGTTGTAATAAACCTCAGAAAAATGTATAGTGGTGGTGGTTGGTTAACTGAACTACTAAATGGTTGCAGTTGAGAACAAAAAACATATGCTTAACTTTTTCTGATTCTGATTTCTGTTGTTTTAAAGCCGTGGCCAGAGAGAAACTGAACTCTCAAGCCACCAAGACCAAGCCACAACCAAAGTGAAAAGTGAAAGGCATATAAAAAGTTCAGCGGTAAATGTTTGTGTTTGATTGAAGCCGGAGATTTTTTGGTGAACAAGAAACAAGATCACAATAATCAGTAACAAAAGTGGTGGATGGAGTGTTTCTTAAAATGTTTCAAATGAGTTTCGCCCAATCTTTAATTTATTTAGGGTTTAATTGAAAATACGCCATGTGGTCTTATTTATAAGTGAAGAATATTTTATTGTGACATTCTAGCCTTTGAATCATGAGGTTCACTGTGTTCAGTAGCTTTACTAGGTCATTCAAAACAACTTTTGTTGAAAGACGGTACCATAAGTCGTCTGAAATTTACAGGCCACTAAATGTATCGCCTACAAAGGGATCGCAAAATGCTCTCAGAGCTAATCCTGTAAACAGATCGAGACAAGAACCTTTGTCCAAGAGTTTAAAGGTAATATCATACTAATCATGCACCACAAAAGGCTCGCAGAAAGTCTAATTAATTGGCATGAGATATTTAGGGTTTTGTTTGTGGTTATGCCAGCTACTCACGGACAATGGATTCGTACGTGGATCTAGCTGCCCTGGATCATTTCATTATCTTCCATTGGGTCTGAAATCCCTTGAAAAATTAGTTTCTATAATCGACACTCGTTTGCAGAAAACCGGCTGTCAAAAGATACAGATGCCCATGTTGACATCAACGTCTCTGTGGAAGAAATCTGGTATCTGATTTAATATTGATTTCTATAACGCCTCATATAGCTTGGTTTTTTTTAAAATTTTGACTCTATCAGGGCGACTGGAGACTACTGGATCTGAATTGATTCGCTTTAAAGACCGGAACTCAAAGGAACTCTTACTAGGCCCAGTATGTACCTTTCAAGCTTTATCATTTGTTTTAATTTATTCATTGTCCTCTCAGTTGCTTTTTTTAACAGACCCACGAAGAATCCATTTGTGACTTGATTAGCTCACAGCCTGTTAGTCACAAACAACTACCATTGAAACTGTACCAAATCGGTGAAAAATTTAGAGATGAAATGAGAACAAGATTTGGATTGCTTAGAAGTCGAGAATTCCTCATGCAAGATCTGTACACTTTTGATGCTGACCTTAGCGGTGCTTTAAATTCGTACGAAGAAATATGCTCCACATACGACAGCCTTTTCAATTCCCTTGGGTTGCCGTTCAAGAAAGGTATAAATACATTTTAGTTAGTTGAGTAATTCGTGTGAAATCGAAAATCCAAATACTTAATTAATAATTAACGAGCATTTAAAAACAATTTCTGCTATATGCATTTAACATTTTGTAGCTTGCGGCACGGGAGGAATTATGGGTGGAACGAAAAGTCATGAATACCATTTAGTTTCTGAAGTTGGTGAAGATATTCTAGCCGAGTGCAAACATTGTAAAGAACTATACAATCAAGAAATATTGCAAATGGCTGAAGAAAATAATGCGGTTAAAGCTCTCGGAAATAGAAACAATGTATCGCTTGCAGAAAATCAAATCCATACTTGCCCAAGTTGTGGGTCGTCAGAATTTACCTATCAAAATTCCATTGAAGTATGTTGAATGTTGAATATCTTTTTTTAAATGAATTAAAAAATTAATTTTATTCGGTTTAGGGATTTAATTTTTTTTTCCGTGACATGCAGGTTGGTCATACTTTCTTGCTTGGAAATAAGTACACTAAATCTTTGAAGTCGATGTTCATTAGCAAAATTGGAAAACTAGAAGAACTTCAAATGGGCTGCTATGGGATTGGAATTTCTAGGCTGCTAGCTGCAATAGTGGAATCTTCGTCTACAGAGTCAATTTCGTGGCCAACTGGAGTGGCTCCTTATTTTGCAACCCTTATTTTACCAAAAGTGAGTGTTTATATGCGTTTTTACTGTTTTTTTTTTGTACCAGTAGTTAAAAATAATGCAAATCACATTGTAGACTGGCAGTCACGAAGAATCGGTCGGACAAAGCTCCTGTGAGTTGCTTACAACCTCATTAGATAATATTTTTAGTTGTGATCTACTTGTGGACGATAGAGTGGACCAAACTATTGGGAAAAGACTGAAGGATGCTAAAACCATTGGTATTCCTTACATTGTAGTCATAGGCAAAAGTATCGTAGAGCAAAATGTAGAATTCCATGATACGAAACGTGGTACGATGGAAACTTTTCATGTCCAGGACATTGCAAGAGTTCTTTATGATCATAAATATAATGATGGACTGCAACAGTAAAAAATATTTTTGTACACAATTTATTATGCATAGTCCACTTATCGGATGTGCAAATAGATACTATTGAAGGAGAAGGAACAAGGAACTACAATTTATCTGACCAAATAGGTAACCATTCATAACAATCAATACCATGAAGGTGCGAATAATACAAACGCTAACGTACGATCATCATCAAAATTTGAATTTAAGTTCTCTTGGGCGCATAAATTCTTCCACAATTTGATCAGTGACTTCTGCCCGATTTTTTTGTAGGTCGGCAACCATTGTTTGCAATTCTTTTATTAATATTGCTTTTAATTCTCCTGTAAGAAGTTTACCAGACGAGTAATCTTTTCCAAATTCCGCTAACTTTTCTTCATCTGGGTAGAAAAACTTTAAATACTGGTACGCGATGTCAACATCACAGTTTCCACCGATTTCTCGGTGCTCTTCAATTGTTGCTTGCCCACCAGAGAAAGCATATTTATTGATCTGAGAAAAAACATTTAAAGGTAGGTCTTGAGAATTACTGTTTTCAGCAATGAAGCAATCAGAAAATTTTTAGGAGAAAAATCATATTATTGCACCTTCTTTTTTATCTGATTTGCTGTGTCTGTTAAAAATATTGCTGAGTTTTCATCAGATGCTGACATTTTTGTCTGGGCACCTTGAAGGGCAGGGAAAAATGTAGAATGCATCAAAGCAGGTTTATGGAAACCTAAACGGGGCGCAACATCTCTTGTCATCCGGAAATATGGATCCTGAAAATTACCCACGCCCCATATTTATTTAGAAATATACTTAAAAGAGATGGAAATTATAAAATACGGAAGATTAAGTTATGGCAGTAACTATTCACCTGATCAATTGCACAGGGTATAAGGCATGGGATGTCCTTTCGTTTCTTGAATAGGAAAGGGAAACTGGTTGAAAAACAAGGTGCAGCCTCAATGGATGGAAAATGAATTTTTCCGATACAGTCTGCAAATCACAAATTAATTACAACTTAAATGCGTTAAGTTAAATCAAATCAAAAGATGAGAAAATAAAAAATACAGGGAGTAAAGAAGCTGATATCCATACCACTATCGCCAAATCCAAAACAGCCTCTAGCTTGATTAAATGTGACGCTTCGGGACACCAGTGCAATATTTTGGTAAAACTCGGGACATTGTCTATTTGGGCAAACACAGTAACCAGTTAAGACTTTGTGAAAAACCAATAGAAAGAGAAATAAGTTATGAGCTAACTAACCCAATGTATTTAAAGTCGGAAAATATGAATGTCTTGTTGATGTCAAAACCGCAAGAGATAATATCTTTTGCATTTTCATGTGCAAGCTAAAAAAAATTTGGTTAGTACACAGGACACACAAACAAAACAATACTTACTAAGAAACATTATATGCAATATTTTTCGTATTTTTCATACTTTCATGCTTTCTTCTACTGATAAACCCTTCCAAAGGAACTTTTCGTCATCTGTCAACTGAATCACAAGAGGGACGTCGAAGGTATCTTGAAGCCATCTAGGGTAATTACAATTTAGCATTAAATTGACTCTACGCACACATACTCATCTGTTAGGAAAAAACTATATTACTTAGTAAATATAAACGGAATTAAGTGACCCAGATGCATCGCTTGAGAAGATGGACCTCTCCCAGTATACAAATAAAATGGCTTTCCAGCCTCATGTCTGTTGAGAATAGCAGGCAAATCCCTATGACTAAAAAATATGCCTCGTTTCAGCAATGGATGCGCTGGTTTGTTGGATATCTTTTCAATTCTCTGTATTAATTCAGGGGAGATCTTCTCACATCCGAAGCGTTCTAAAAATTATAATGAGACAGATTATAAAAGGCCACTTGACTGCACTACATTATACAATATGGTCTTTTAATTTTAATGATACATGTATATAGTAATAGCATACTTATAAGCTTATCGTAGTCTATTCCCTTGTCAGATTTGCTTTGTACATTCCATGGGTCCACAACGTCATCATCTTCTTCGGCGGGTGCCCCATCCCCACTAATTCGCATGTTTTCCAGTTTTTCTTCAGCCATTATCTACGAAAAATAAATCTTCAGCCTACATAGCCTGTATGCCCTGAGATTAAAGAAAAGAAAACCCTTCCAAACTTACAGTTATGACACCAAGTAAATTGGAAAAGTAACCATACGATACGGACCAACCCTCGTTAGTTAAACTGAAGAATCCATCAAAATAAACTGTACAAACGATGATACGAAATGAATAACAGATTTTCATCATTAAATCTTACCAAGGATTCCTTGAGCGAAACGAGGAGCTTAGCTTTCGAGTTAATTACAGAGTACCACAGACGCCCCAAGGCACGCAAATCTTGAATGCTGGCTGAGCATATGCGAACAAATGTCAAGTTTAACAATGCGGTTGGTAGTTGCAAAAAACATTGCACCAACCACTATTATGCTTATGCCGCAGTGTGCTTGATTCACAGATACAGTACAGATTGCAAGAAGTGAAATCGGTGTGAAATTTTTGAAATTCCTAGTTTCGCGCTGTTACGTGGTGCACGAATCATGAAATTGAAAAAGTTGTCGTCTGACTAAAAGCCACGTATGCAGCGAAATTCGCAATAATTTGCAGTTTTAAAATTAGAGTTATATTAACTGTCATACAATAGTTTATTGGCTTCATTTTGATTAATGACGAATCGTGAGCAGAGCATTGAACCAGCTCTGAATTGTAAATTTTCAATAACCGTTCATACAAATAAACGGTGGAAGTAGCAGAAGAAGTAAATGAGAAATAACGAACGGCTGGTTGTTTTTAGGTCAGCGGTGCATTAAATTGAACTCCAACCTCAAATTCGTATTTAAGTGCGACATTATTTGACACTCAGAATAAGGAGTCATGTACGACCAAGGGGGAAACCAATATGCTTATCAGCAATGGGGAGGTTATGATCCCAATGCCCCCCCGCCACCAAATGGTCCTCAGCAGTATGGAGGTAACTATTACCACCAGCCAAATATGGGGATGCCAGGCATGGAAAATTTCAATCCTGTTCTCACAAATATGGCCAAACAGTATGGGGAGACCCTTGTGGGCCAAGGGAAGGAAATGGTGGATCAGAAGTTTCAGAAATTTGTGTCCGTTTCCAAATTGAAATACTATTTCGCTGTAGATACCGCATATGTCATGAAGAAACTGGGACTTTTATTTTTCCCTTTCGTTCATAAAGTAAGTCCCATTTCCATTCAATTACTTTATTTTTGCGTTTACAATGCTCTTTTTGTCGTTCGTAGAACCACAACAACTTGCTTCACAGCTGGTGTGCAGACCTAATATTGAAAATAGTGTATGTGTATACGAAATAGTGTAGTGTGTAAATAGTGTTGCATGGTCCCGTTCTCCGTTTTTGCAACATAATAGAGATAAAAGCTCTTTTGACTTTGAAAGTTGTTTTTTAAATTACTAGAGAAAGCCGACTGTTTCAAAATTTTAATGTTACATAAACGGTGGAGTGTATTTTTTGATATTTTTAAAAAACTTTGAGAAAATTTAAACCAGTAGCAGTAGTTTTTTGATCAAAATTTACTATTAGGATCTCATGATTTAGATCGCTTATACATGAAAGCAGTTGGAAAATCCTGAGATTGGTCTGACCCTGACGACCAACTAAAAAGTGTGCAGCTCTGTGTTGATTCTGTTAACAAATGTTTGTTTGCTATGAATTAGGACTGGTCAATACATTATGACAAAAATGAGGATGATGGGATTCAACCACGTTTTGAAATCAATGCTCCAGATTTATACATACCGTTGATGGCATTCATTACTTATATATTAGCAGCTGGGGTCACCTTAGGCGTACAACAAAAGTAAGTTCGGGAATAAAATATTTATTCATCTTAAAAACTACAAAGCATACCTATATCTAGTGGAATTATTAATCAATATTATTTTTTACAGATTTTCACCAGAAGTTTTAGGAATGCAATCAAGCTCTGCCTTGGGCTGGTTAATTTTAGAGTTAATGGTGCTAACTGGATGCACTTATATAATACCAACAAGCCTTAAAATCTATGATTTGGTTGCATTTTGTTCATACAAGTTTGTTGGGTAGGAAAATTGTTCGCTGTTCATTCTTGAGTATCATGAGTTTAAGACAACAATTTTATGTTACTCTGTGTTTTTTTTTACTTTACTTAGAATGATATTCGCTCTGGTAAGCTTCCTGTTGCTGAGTAAAGGTGGATATTATCTTGTGCTGGGGTACTTCAGTTTATCGCTGTCTGTTTTCTTGGTAAGTGTAACTAATACAATGAGTCGAAGTCGAGTCAATTGGATACATTTTGTTATATTTATTTTATAATCAATTTTCATAGTTCCGGGCATTGAAAGTGCAGATGTACACAGTAACTTCGCATGAGGTTGTTGGTGGAAAAAAGCGAAGATTCTATTTACTGCTGTCTTTAACTGGAATGCAACCAGTTTTGATGTGGTGGCTGACGTACCATCTTGCAAGCTGGTAGCGTCAAAATAAAGATTGGATAGTTACAAAGCACTGAATATTTATATCTGATTTAGGTCAATTTCAAATTTTCTGTTTTTCTTATGAAGTATAATGTGATAGGAAACTACGTAAATGCTAATATTTATCGTTGATTCTCTTATTATTTAATTGTATTGCATCCTGTTCATTCTGCATACTGCTATGCTGCATATGAATTTTGAGATTACGAGGCCAAAAATTGCTAATTTTTTCATGAGTCAAATGAAACGTATTGTTCTCTGTTGTTCTCTTAGTTTTATTATACTGTCTACCATCTAACATTGTATTTGCTTCTTGTACTGTTTGTGATGCATGTGAAAAACAAATCATTATTTGTAGATGTTCATCGTTGTCCGTATGAAATATTAAATTGCATAAAATGAAAATGAATGAATATCTGTTACTTAGTCTACTTCTCTCTGTGACTTCTTCATAAGATAATTATTTTTATTACATATTTTCTTTCCCAGCATGCTCACATTCTACAATACAAATATATCTTCATGTGCATTTATTTCACATGCACAAAACGACAATCAATGTTTTCTGACATTTTTTTACAAGGCTTACACTTTTACAGCTGCAGATCCATTATAAAGCAACAAAGGATAGGTTGTAAGCTTTGTATCTACAAATTTTATGGGAAAATGAAATCAAAAGAAGCCACATTTTTCACATCACTATCACTATCAGCATTCCATCATGCTATGGTATGTGCAAATTATTGGAACAGAATTTGGAATTTTACGGGATATCCCGTTTCTATTTACACCTGTTCACCTCAACTTGCTTCTGTTCATATTGCCTGTACATTAAGAGGAATTGCCTGGAGCATTTCTCGTTCATCAACCCTCTGCCTTTATCCCTGCATAACATAACCTGCTGCACGCAGGAAAAGTGGTCACTCACTAATATAACCTATGCTACTACAATCTTATTCATCATCATGGTTCATAACCGTGAATAACGTTGCTCACAAATTTTCTTACACTTCACACATGATGAGTCAGTTAACAATGTGAATCAGTTTTGTGCCTCGAAAGCATCAATAATTTAGCCTATCGTAAAGTTGAACACAGAAAGTATTTAGAAATTTTTACTCAGTCTAGTCAAAATGAGCTACAAAACAGATTATGAAAGAAAATCCCGAAAACAAAGTAGTACCCGAGGTGGACCACATACAGAAGTTCAATTAGATGAATTTCATAGGGTAAGAAATTAAATTGGATTGGATATTTATTCACTAATGAGGCCGTAAGTGAGATTGCAAAAAATTAAAAACTTTGAGCTTTACACAGTATTCATTTATTGCTTTTGTTGCAGGATTGGTATCCCGTTTTCCAGAGGGTACGTCGTATAGCATTCTTTTTTCCTATACTATGGTCACATTTACTGTTTTCAAAGGTTGAAACCTGGTTTATTGTGCTATTTTTTTGCGACTAGTTTCAACCAGATAGCAATGGAGAAGTACGAGTCGCAGACTTGAGACGTTATTTGCGCTCCCCTGATGTACAAAGGATTTTGCCTAAACATTCCATAAATGTTTTGCTCAAATGGGCAGATAAAGATCGAAATAATAGGATTAGCTACTATGAATTTTTGCACATGGTAATACAAGCACTAATTCTATAATTTTGTGTGAAACTGTTTTTCTCGATGTTAAATTAACAATGAACTAGGTGAGAGGGACTGGATATCAACAAAAACATGGGTCCATAATCCGTAGAGCAATTGCAACTGCTGCTGCAACAGTGGTTCCAAAAAATGAAAGGAAGTATTTGGATCAGTATACTTGTTGCCCTCCCCCGTTTTTCATCCTCATTGTCAGTATAGTTGAGGTATAGTGCATACAAAAGAAATAAAATTGTCTGAATGCCAAGTATTAATTTTCCACTATATAATACAAATTATTATTATTTTTACCCAGCTTTCAATTTTCGTGTACCATACATTGGATATTTTAGACAAGCAAGGATGGATTGGATTAAATGGTCCTGTGCCTTTTGATTCCGTTTTAATTTACAATCCTCATAAGCGACACGAAGCATGGAGATTCATTTCGTACATGTTTGTACATTCGGGGTAAGTTGAGATCTGTAAACTTCCAAAAACTATGAAACCCTCAGAGCTTTAGATAGCTTTTCTAAATTGGTGAGCTATATACAAAGAAAAGTGATCTGCTTTACAGAATTATGCACATTTCCTTCAACATACTCATGCAACTTGTGATTGGAATTCCGTTGGAAATGGTCCACAAATGGTGGCGTGTCATGATTGTCTATTTAGCTGGTGTAATTGCTGGGTCTTTAGCAACCAGTGTGACAGATCCACATATCTATTTAGCAGGAGCGTCAGGAGGTGTATACGCCTTAATTTTTGCGCATTTAGCTAGCATGATAATTGTAAGAAATTAAAACAAAGAAAGTTTTCCATTTACAAGATTTGCTTTGTCGCAAATTTTAATTTGACATATTTACATGCTTCAGAACTGGACAGAAATGGAATTCGCCTGGCTCAGATTGACCTGTTTTAGTATATTAACCATAGGAGATGTGGGAGTTGCAGTTTACTACCGGCTGATTCAACAGGAGGAAACTAAGGTATTAAAAAATGAAGTTATAATGCACCATCATGTAAAAAATCAACGGTTAACTGGAGAATTTTGTTGATGGTTTAGGTTGCATATGTAGCCCATTTTGCGGGAGCCCTAGCTGGTCTTCTAATTGGAATCAATGTGCTCAGAAATCTAAGAAAAAGAGTATGGGAGCAGGTGATTTGGTGGATCAGTTTATTTATTTTTGCCGGATTGATTGCCGCAGGAATTGCATGGAATATTCATCCATTCTTCGAAATTTGAATCTCATATTATATGGCAGAAAAAAATGCCAAAAGTGGTAGCGGAGACTTTTGGTTATGATTGTTAAGTGTACAATAAATGAATATTGTTTTTTGCATGATATTATTTTTTAAAGAAGAATAAAAGTTCAGTAAGTTTAGTATATATTCTTTCGTGATTGTCAAATTCATCTATACATTTCTCTAGGGAAGCCGATTTCGCCAAAAGTCGACAACTAACCCTTTAATTGTTTACGTTCCTCATTTACACTTCAGTTTACTTCACACACCCTACGCTATTGGTTTAAAACCCAGCAGGTGATCTCGAAAACAAGTTTAAACGCAGCGGGAAACTCTTCTTAGCTTTCAGTTTGACTTGTTTGACAGAATCCACAAGTCGTGAAAAGATAAAGTTTTTAAATTGAAAATAACATTCCAAGTTGTCACTAAAATTGCTATTTCAAAATTTGAATCCTTACCACTTTCAAATTTTGGGAAAATAATGAGCTCAACTGAGCAGCGGAGTGAAGATACATCATACGGAAAACAAATTGTCTACATTTTCAACCCCGAAGTCGCAGCTGCAACCACAATGATACCAAATGTTTTCAAACGGGTAAAAATTACTTCATTAGAATCAAAACTTCTTGCACAATTAATCTTGTAAATCACAGCTGCAGAAATTAAAAACACAACGTTATGAAGTAAACTCAGTTGCCGTTATGCAATACTAAATTGCAGTCAACCATGGTGCATGAACTAATTGAAGCTTACGATTTGACGAAACACCTGGATTGCCGCTCAAGTGAACCAGCAAGTGTTGAGGATTTGTTGACCTTTCATTCCTCTGAATATATCAAACGGCTGTCAACAGGAAAGTCATATGCAGAACTTTCAGACACTGAAAATAGTAGTGACATGAATCGGACTGATGAGGAAATGTTTGGCTTGGGTAAAAAATTGGCTGCATAACAGCTGGTTTTATTTTTATCCATCTTTCATCATGCTTTAAGTTTTATTTTACATACAAGGATACGATTGTCCAGTCTTTGAAAATATGGAGTTATGGGCTCGATTAATAGCTGGCTCAACATTAGCTGCTGCGAAAGCTATATTGCAAGGATCAAAGTATGCTATAAATTGGTGTGGTGGTTGGCATCATGCTCAAAGGTATGATTACAGTTTCAGAATATGTTATTTGAGAGGCTAAAAGACAAGAATAGTAAAATTACGAATATTTTTTATATGCTTAGAGACAGCGCCAGTGGCTTTTGCTACGTGAATGACATTGTAATAGGAATTCACGAGTTACAAAAAAAATTTCAGCGAATCTTATACATAGATTTGGATGCTCATCATGGTACGTTATATTATCAAAGTTAATGCAATGTTTGTAAGAAAATGAATGTCTCTAACTTTAATTTTGTAAGCAGGCGATGGAGTGGAGAATGCATTTTATTTATCAAAAAAAGTTTTAACACTATCCTTTCACAATTACGAGTTAGGGTATTTTCCTGGATCGGGAAGTTTATGTGATATAGGTGCTGGCAAAGGCAAATATTATTCTGTCAATGTGCCCTTAAAAAGTGGAATAATGGATGAGCAATTAATCATTTTGTTCAAAAGGTATGCTGCTTTTGAATAATGTGCTGCCCAGTGTCGAATTAGTATTGCACTCTGTCTCACTCACTCAATCGTGTTTGGCAGAATTTTCGCAAAAGTTTTGCAGCAATATCGTCCATCAGTCTTGGTCGTTCAGTGTGGCGCAGATTGTTTGGCCCAAGACAAACTAGGATACTCAAATTTGACACCACATAGTTTAGAGTTTTGTGTTAGACAAATTATGGAATCTCAACTACCTACAATTTTTTTGGGCGGTGGTAATTAACAATCATAATTTTTTCAAATGTTTAATTTATAATATTTAAACTTAATGAATGAAAACTTATATTTAGGAGGTTATAATCTTGTAAACTCTGCAAAATTGTGGACTCGGCTGACTGCTGTCATTGCTAAGCAAAAACTTCCTAGCGAAATTCCAGATCACAACGTAAAAATGCAATATTTTCCCATTCCTACGTGTGATTAATACTGTTTTTGTAGACTAAAATTGCAATGCTTTTTCTGTAGAATTTTTTACAGTACGGGCCAGATTATGAAATTGAAATGAATCCAACATTTCGAAAAAATGACATGGAAGATTCTGCTATTAAAAGTATAATTGCCCGTATTTGCGGTAATTCTCGTATTTTATTGGAATATACCGCATGGTTTATTGTTTGTATAACAATATCACTTTTTTTTTTAGAAAATCTGAGTCAAGTAACTTGCAGCTGAAAAAATCCGGCATCACGCGTGCTCTATTTATTTTGTTATGCATAAATGACGTAAACAATGTATCTTAATCACCCATATTTTAGAAAGTAGTATAGATCACATCGAAAATGCTAAGTAAATACGACTTTGTTACCAAATCAGGATTAACAATTTCTCAAGCTTTTCTCATGTCGGGTTTATATTCCCAGCGTTAATTAATTGTCCATTGAATAGCTCATTTTTTCTTTTCTTATCTATTCTTTATTTCATAAAATACTGCGTTCATTGTATATAAAATTAAATCGTTTGTTCACACACGACACATATAATCAGCGGACATGCATCTGTTATTCCCACTACAATTGAGCCCCAGATCCTCCATAGTTGATAGGAAGTGAAGAGCTGGGAATATTGTTGAGCAAAGCTTCCTTCCATTTAACTTGATTGCTGTCAAAAATGACTACTTTGGACATAGTACGAGCAGACAAAATCGGTTTCACAAATCCAAAAATATATGTAAAGACCCAAGGAGCTGTAAAGCAAGAAAATACTACAGTTATACGTCTAATTTCTTTGTAAAACATGTAAAACATATAATGTAATGCAATTCAAACCATTCAGTATGTAACAAGCTTTAAGAGTTTCTGGAAAATTGGCCTCGAATTCTTGAAATATCTGCACAATGCTTTGGACGGCTGTTTCAAATACAGATCATTATATCATTTCCATCTTATAATGCTTAGTTAGTGAATCTGACTCATCAAAAATATTTTGGCTGATTCGTATGTTATTGATTTACTTTCAAGGTGAGCCACTTTCCAAAAAGTGAGTTCAGCGGAATCCAAAATCACTACGAATTGTCGTGCATGCTGCTCTCTCATCTCTTTCATAATAGTGCATAGCAATTGACGTATGTACTTAATTGCATCTTGTTTCAACCCCGCCTCAATCATTTTCCGGACTTCCCAAGAACCCACTGGGACTACTAACACTGTTTAAAAATATTACTGTCAATAACCTATTCTTCTCTTTATACAGAGGTAGCAGTAAGTTTGCTCACCAGGCAACTTATCATTGTTTAAACCCGTGAACTTGAATCTGAAGTCTGCTTTGATTGCGTCTGGAGCTTCGTACTCCTTTAGGCAGTTCAAATGGATTTTACTCCATTCCATGGACTATGTAAAATGAATCCGGTATTGATTATTGAAAAATGTGGTTATAATAAAAGTACCAGTAGCCTGTCCTTTTGCTTTGCGAACTTACTTTTCGAAGCATTTCTTCAGATTTCGTCACATTCAGATTTCGGGCTGGAAAAAAATTTCAATAGCTTTAAATTATGCTTTCAACTACTGCATTATAAACACATCCAAGTTAGTCTGCGAAAAATTTTCATAATAATAGTTTAAAAAGTGACCTATTTGAATAAACCATAATTATTATTGGGCATGCATGAGTGAATGATCAGTTAAAGTGTGTCAAGTATGACTACATTCACCATTTAGTTTAATGTGCTGCATATAATTTACTCACTTCTCTTGACTTGCTGACCGCCGCATTTTGCTTTCGTTTTCGCAAAATGATCCTCAATAATGCGTCTAATGTCTTTTAAATTGCTTCGTTTTGTAACAACGGTGTTAAAAATACTCTACTTTCTCATAGGGTCATTTAAGATATTGTTCTTACCTCGCAAATACCGAATGAGGACATCATCACTTTGGCATAAGTCCTTACATTTTTGCCGAAGCTGTGGAGAAGGAAAAAAGTCTCATGTTACCCCTCTTCGACTATTACGCGTTATAAACAAAATGATCTATGCATTGCGTATAACATGTGTGGTGTTATTCTTGAACCCAAAACATTGCAAAAAACCCAAAATTTACCTCATTAAGGGGCTCCATTTCATTAGACTCAATTTGCAACAATCCGAAACTCATGATTACAATTACTAACTACTGGACAACTGAACAAAACTTTAAAAAATTTGCACAAAACCAAAAACAAAACACTTAATGAAACTTTACGGTAAAATTAAGACACTGGATTTTTTTGGCAAACCCAAGGTACATAGAATAGTATTTGTAGAAAGGGCAAACCCAAGTGTTGAAAAACTTAGCTTTCCATGTTATTTCGACGACATGCAAAACTATAATGAAAGAAAAATATGGGTGCTCCTAAAATTTTGTGCAGCATGTTTGGGTGATTTAAATGATAACTTCTTGCAAAGAGCACCTAGCAGTTTCACGTAAGCAATTGACATCAGCCTTTACGTGCTAGTGTTGTGTTGTCTTGTTGTGTTGAAAATTGAATTGGTGAGCTCTCCTCAAAGCAAAGGTCTGTTCATAGGTCCATGCAGTAGGTCCATTCGTGTGACACAACATGGTAGAATAGTAAAATTCGCGAAAGCAATGATCTGCATTGCATAGGTTTCAGACGTGCGGTTTGCGGTGGAGGCAAAATCCAGTATTCCATGTACCTGACCATATGCAGCCCAGCCCAGGTTATCAATTGTTTTGTGGTATGGGTGGTTACTGAACAATTTTTTATATGCATTCTTCCTTTTATATGCAGACAAATTGTAGTTCCTTCTTAACATTAAAAGCTAGTCTAAAATGAACCCGTTCATGACTGTGAATCTGGTCCATGTAAATAATTTTAATAAAGCAATACGATATTTTATGACGAAGGAATAAAAACAAAAGCAAAAGTCAAGTTCATGTTTTTCACACGAAATAATCAATATTTCTCAAACAAAAAATCAATCTTATCAATCAATCAATCAATGCAGATATAGTTCAACAGAAAATAATTAAACATGCTTCCAATTAAGATTATAAATTGCTGAATTTACTCAATTTGGTAGAACATAAATGCGTAAATGCGATATTAACAAAAAATGTCATGCACGATAGAAAAGCAGCTACAAGTCGGATCACCAAATCTAAAGTTCTCATTCTTTCTGGGTAAACTCAAATGCGGGTCCATCACCTCCGTAGTTTTTTGGCAAAGATGAGCTAGGAATGGATTTGAGCAGGCTTTGTTTCCAGGTAGCTTCATTGTTGTTGTGAATGATAACTTTTCCTAAAGTGTGTGTCGAAAGGATTGGCTTGACTATGTTAAAGACGTAAGTGAAAACCCAGTGAGCTAAAGAAAAAAGTAAAACACGTTGTTTGTTATCTCCAAATACATATTATAAATAACAGTGCTTGACATTCCCTTTTAGCTCACCATTTAAAATGTAGCACAGCCGAAGGGTTTCGGGGTAGTTAGCTTCAAACTCTTGAAAGGTTTTCAAAGTATTCTGGATTGCTAAAAATTTAAAGGACAGGAAATCAAAGCGAGGGTCAACTTTTATATTACATACGAAATAGTAATTCATCCGAAAACGTGATGACAAGCAGGTAATCTTGGCACGTATTTGTATTTGTACATATGTTCCTTTGCTTACTCTCAAGGTGAGCCACCTTCCAAAAACTCAGCTCTGCAGCATCCAAAATGATTGTGAATTGTGGAGCTTTTGCGGCCTTCATTTCTGCCATAATTTGCTCCAGCAAGGAATAAATGAGTTGAAAACCTCCTTCACGATTGCCACTATCTAAAATTGTTCGCACGGTCCATCTTCCAAACGGTATAATCAACACTGTTGCATAATATACACCAAATAAAGTACTTTAGTTTCCCTCGATAGATTATAGTTTAATTACAAATACATGTTATGACTAAAGGTTAAGTAAAAGACTTTTTTAGCGTCCGGTAGTGTAATTCTCTGACTGGACGTCATAACATAAACATAGTGCAAGTTTCATTGTTGTACATGTAATTGAGGCTTGGAAAAGTTGAATACAGTACATAACCATGAATTAAGGAAAATTGTTTCGGAAAAGTAACATTTAGTCGTCCAAAGGACACTAAATCACTACTTTAAATAAACGTGAAGTCAATGGTTTTTCAGCGTGCATGAAATATCAATTGCATGTCGTGTCGATGTAAATATTTGCCTGACAAAAATTAAAAATTTTTTTTTCAAATTCGAACTGAAACCTGTAAATGTTAGTCTACTAGCAATTGCGGCTGCATATGCATTGATATGGATCTAAAATAAGATTTGCGTATGCAATGACGTATGCAATTAATTACGCCCAGAAAAAATGATGGAATTTAAATATAATACACGGTATGTGTGAATAAGCGGAACATGTATATTTTTTGCATCGTTTCTTTAACTAGTCTAGTTTTTGCGCTTCCAGAATTTATAACATTTGGACGGTTTCGCACTCCCATAGCTAACATTTTTGTATGCATGCATGGTTAGAAGTTGAACTAATTTATGTTCTCACCTGGACAGCTTTCATTGTCTAGCCCGCAAAATTTGTAGATAAAATCTTTTTTCACAACATCAGGAATTTCCCACTGGTCAATGTTGGCCAAATGCACTTCCCTCCATTTTAAGGACTGGAAGGTTTTAGAAAAACACGTGCAAACAATCGTTTTTTAATGCCCACAAAACCACGCTACGGCTTAGTTAGTTTGTTAACTATCCTTAATATGACCATGGCCACATTTTATTAAAGGTTAGGAGAAAAATAAATTGCTGCTTTCAATTGAGTATAAAAAGGCATGCAAAAATAAAAACCATATGCGAATAAGTTATAATAACATATGGGAATTTTGCAAGGACTTACTTTGCGAAGCATATCTTCAGCTTTTTTCACATTTTCATTCCTGGCTGAATTTTAAAGTAAAAAATGCATTCAGATTCAGCCAAAAAATCAAATCATACCAGACTATGAATTTCACAAATTTATCAATTTTTTAAAACTCACCTCGAAGAAATCTGGCCAAAATTCCATCGGAAACATTTAAATCCTTGCATTCTTGACGTAACTGCAATTATTAGAGAAATCATTTCCTTTTTGTCAACTCGTCTTAAAGTACCTAACTTCCTTGCATTGATTAGAAAACTTTAAAATTTCTCATCGCATGAAATTTTTTTTAGTTTTTCTTGTGTACAAAAAATGTCTGGTGTGTCTAAAAAGTACAAACAGTTCGTTCATTATACATATAAACTTTAAAAAATCAGGATTACTTCCTAAAAAAAGCAGATTTCAGTTTGGAACCTCGACTATTTCTATTCATCAAATATTAAATAGCAAAGATAATGAGAACACTACATGCAAATTTTATCTTTATTTAAATTTTATCAAATTTTACAAGAAACTGAAATTTTAGTACTTCCGAAAAGTGGCCAAACACTCTCACCTTAGATATGGAGTTCATCTCATGGGGTTCCACTTTCAATGGTGTCATCTCCATGTTGAAAAAAAGTGACTAGGATGCTCGTATAGTTTAACAATAAAAACACAAAACAACAATTTCAAAGGAATTCTGAGAGGATTCGAAAACCACAACAGCTCACACACAAACTGACGTCAAATATTAATGAAGACCAAACTATATAATGTACAGGAAGGAAGTTTCGTTAAGACGGTCAGTGAAGTTAACTTACATTTTCATGCTTTGTGCAGATCAAACAGTAAAAGTTACAGTCACAGCACATGAAGATTATACAGTTTTTTGTGTACACTCATAGGACAGCATACAAGAATTACTTATAGTTAGAATCGAGTTTTCAACAATGCGCTTTTTGTAGAAAGCTACCACACTTGCAAAACCGGATTTTGTTATTGCACGCACTACGCACTATATGATTATGAAGTACATGATTTGCAAGCTCTCTTTATGTATGTGAGTTTCTACTGGAGCATGTGAAGCTTTTTAACGCTATTGTTTTTTCCCAACAGTACACGTATTATTTTTTCTTGCAAAAAAATGCTGTCGGACGGAAAGGTAAGTATTGCAACAAATGAGTGGTTATGGGCTTGGGATCAAACCCAGCTTTTCCATTAACCGGACTGATATACAGACCACCACACTGACCAAATTACCAGTTCCATAACGGCTGGCCTTACATTTCTTTCTAGCAAGATATCCATCTCACATTCTCACGATATCTTCTTCTTTGATTTTAAGAAGTATCTAAAAACAACTCTATAGTACATGAACACGAAAACACGATTAATATTGACTATAAGTGGAAAAAATGTTTTCGCCCGTCAGTAATAAAATTCATATCTTTAGTTGTTAATGTATGTTTGGCAAGCAAAAATATTATTTTTACGTCATGTGGTCGGTTTTATAATACAATTAGTCAGTTTGGTGGGTAAAAATGGTTTAGTTTCCCCTTTGATAGGTAATAAGACGAATTCTAGTTCAGAATTCAGAAATGTTATGTATGAGCATATACTAAGTTAGTCAAGTACTCCACAACCTGGGAACTAACTGTCTGAAACAAAGGTTCAATTAAAAATATTTTGCTCACCAAAAAAACCCAAAACAAAGAATTACCAAATTGGCATTATGAGTTCTATTGAAAACAACTGCATGTATTTTATCAAAACAAAATCACAACAAATACAACAAAATCTGAAAAAAATATATGATACATGCTTGAAAAAGTCAAAGAAATAAACTTCTAAATTTTAAGATTATTAAACAGGTTCTAAATGGAATTCTGACTCAATATTTATTGGGTTTGATTAGTTTAGTTGTATGCCTTAATTCTTACATCTGACTGTTTCATGCAATGTTATTTTGGACTCCAAAATTTGGAGTATATGCATGCAAAAGCAAAGCGCAAACAAAGATCCCATTCCTATTCCAGATTCCAGGTTGCGAAATCTTCTATGCTAAATGCTGCGGACACAGGCTCCAGTGGAAAAGCGGGCTTGTGTAATTCATATGAGATGGAGATGGAAAAGAAATTTTTTTTGGATATTTGTCAATATTATTATTATTTTATTTAATCTTGCCAAGTAATCTCGAGTTAATGGAGTGTTAATAACATACTTTTTTAAATGTCAACTGTATGCAAATAACTGTACATTTCATAATGTACAGTACTCAAACTGTGTGAATGATGAGTTAATTTATTAGTAATCAGGGACGCCGAAAATTTTCTGGAGGATCCACAAAAATTTGACTGGATTTTTGGCTGAAGAAGGGTTTATGAGGTATAGAATCTTAGGAAATAACTTTAAATACAGTAATTATGCATGTAAGTCAATATGTCATAGGAAAAGGGGATTTCATACAATTTCTAAATTTCATAGGCACTGGGGATGCTAATAAAGGAGATAACAGAATATTTCAACAAGGCTGATTGAAAAGTATGACGGATACTTTGGAGCTAGAAGATATTGATATTGACAAGTGGCAAAGCAAGATCCCCTCGGAAATATGTACAAATAAAGAGATTTTCAATCAAGTATTTTCGCTGAATACTTGGAACAATGTATTATCCGTGGAGCAGCGGGAGCGCATCCTGGTAATTTATAGATTTATAGATTATATTCTGATTCTTAATTTTGTCTGTGCATGCATCTATGTATAATGTATCTTTTTTACTATTTTAATCTCTTTTTAATATCTACTAATGTCTTGCTCACACTCCTAACCTTTACCTTTTTGAACTGTAGCAAAAGCTGCCCAAATCAGTGCTATCTACTCAGGGCGCCGCCGATCAAACAATATCGGACTTTTTTTCGGAACAACTAACGTCATTTGGGAGCACCCCTTTGGATACATTCTTCCAACGTCTCAGTATGGGTCACTACGATCCGGAAGTTGTTCAAACAAAAGCCCGAATGCTGGAAAAGTGGAAAAGAGAATCCATCCGTAAACGGAAAGCTTACCACTCCAAGCTATTTAGTGAGATACTAATTCAACGTTCCAAAATCGTCAAACCCGTCAATAAACCCATCCCGTGTGCAAAATCAAGAAAACTGACTCCTCACAATGGTAACGCGTCTAAGGTTATGAAAGGAAAATCTACTGGAGGAAAAAAACCATTGCCAAAGGAATCTAGCACTGACAGTAAAAGAGGTAAAAAACGTGCAGGTGAACCGGTTAATCGACCCTGTGAAAACGGCACAGTCTCGTCAGATGACGACGTTGTTATCATTTCCCCACCTGGAAAGAAAAAATCGAACGGATCTCAAAATAATAAAAAACCAGCTGCACCCAAGAAAAAAACAAATAATTCGGCAAAAAAACCTAAAAAAGTGTATTCTCCAATTGCTCATTCTTCCCCATCTACTCTACCTGTCTCCGTACTACCCACGAGTGGAGAACAGTCCAAACTAAACAAAGAATCGGGTGTAAAACTTGCCAACCTTCTACCTTCAAGTACACCATCTACTCCTTCAGTACAAACTACAAGTATCGCCAAAAATTCTCCAATACTTGCATCTCAGTTGCAAGCTCCGGTGTCTCTGAATTTGAATCTCAGTCCGATGCTGGATGGCAATGCTCACCATCCGTTTAATTCGTCTTCATGTATTACACTAAATTATCCCAATAAGACGAGTGACAAATCTAGTGAAGAGGATGAAAATGAGAGTTCCTCTGATGAGTTCGAAACTATTGAGCCTACCATAGGTTTTGGAAGTGAAACTAGGGTGTCCGTTACACCAACAATAGGACGAACAGTTATTACGCAATCTGGACAAATCAAAACCTTCGGATCTAAATCAGTAGTCGTACTGACTTCTTCTGGTGCTCAAGTACAATCTCCGGTGCCAAAGGTGGTCGTTCACCATAATAATTCGGTCACGACAAACTCTAGCCCTAATTCGGGCTATTTTTTGCAATCCTCATCCGGTGCAAAAATGTCTCCCACTGCGTCGTTTGCGGGTGCAGGTGGAGTTTCAAAGATGATTCCCATCTCTCTGAGCTTGCAACAAAACCTGGGTTTGAAGAAAACTATGGGAACGAGCAGCGTGACTTCATTATTGCCAGCTGAGCTGTTGAGTCAACTTCAAAATAACGTAGCAGCCAGTGGCTCTTTCGGCAGTATTAGTACAAGTGCAAGCAGTATGGGCACGTCTACAGCCACAGTTTTAGATAGTGGATTGTCAAATTTTTTGCACAATAGAAGCACAAGTACAGTAAGAAATCACGATGGATCGGATGGAGACTTGAATCTATCAATGGGGGATTTAGGCACTAGTCTAAATTTAGTGGGTTCTGGATTGCTAAATTTAGGCTCTTTAGATGGACATGAAAAAATGGAAATAGATGGGATGGACAAAATCGACGACTTATCAGTTTTGGATGGAAATCCTTTCGATTCTATTCCTAATTTGAGTGATGAGTTGGATGGATTGGATTTAGACATGGTGGATGATCTTTGTGATTTTGAGTAGGTTTCTCAACGCCTTTAATAATACCATGCTAAACGCTTCTATTGCGATTTAACTAATCCATTTGTTTATTTAGGTCCTTGCTGTCAGAAGAGAAACAATACAGTAGTTTCTTCTCTCTCATTCGGGATGTAATCTGCTCAACAAGAGATCATCGTATGACTCTTCTCATGCTTCAAAAGACGATCAAAAAATGGGCTATTAGTGCTGCCGCAGCATTCAATCATTGGTATATGAGAGTCACTGACTGGAGTGATGCTTTGATTACTGCGTTGAATTTTCTTGCGGGGAATTATCAAGGTGAGATTTTACTGTTTCCGTTTAATTGTACCATCATATAATAGCTTTAAAGAATGCGTGAATATTATTTCTTTTTACTTTTTATGCTTATTTAGATGTGCAACCGGAGGACTTTGTTCCTTACATTGAGTACAAATACAAAACTAAATATTACCAGGTAAGATAAGTACCAGCGAAGATGCAAGTTTTCACTCTGTGACTGACTCTTATTCGATTTGCATTATTCATCATTATTCGGTATTCTGTACAGTGGATTGGCGCTGGTCGGGATAGTGACAATAACCTGACACCCTTATGCAATCTTTGGATGGATAATCTGGACCGTTTACCTCCGCTGAAGAAGTTAGAAGGGGAAGCGGAAGAGCATGAAGAAGAAGATGAGGAAAATGAGGATTCTGATGCAACTGGTGAAGATGCCAAGAAGAAGAACAAAAGAGCCGTAACCCCACCGCCTCCCCGATTTGTTACAAATTGGACGGTGAGATCTTCTACTCTGGAAGAAAAATTGGACTATCAGACTCAGGTTAGTGTGGTTTTTTTCCTGTGTATTTCGAAATAGACGGTTGATTTAATTTCAGTTTGGATTTTTTGCAGGAGCGAAAACGGTATGAAAATCCTCATAAAGCATTCACATACAGAATGCATGGATATGAGTCTGTAGTGGGTCCTGTAAAAGGAGTTTACTCTAGTCAGTCTGGAATGACAAACAAGGCTAGGGGTCATCTACTACTTGTGGATGATAGGCCCCCGTATGTAACGATCTTATCTTTGGGTAAGTGTTTTGATATGATTATAATACATTTGGTGTTAAAAAAATGTTTTTATAAAAGTTATTGTATTCGTTTGATGTCTAGTACGAGATGCAGTGTCTCGACTGCCTAACGGAGAAGGAACACGATCTGATATTTGTGAACTTCTGAGAGACTCAGCATTTTTGGCGATAGGGGCTTCTAATCATACACTGAACAGTGTAGTTAGTGGAGCTTTGGATCGTCTTCACTACGAAAGAGACCCTTGTGTTCGATATGACTCCCATAAGAAGAATTGGATTTATTTGCATCGAGACAGAACTCAAGAACAATTTGGTATGTTCAATAAAGTTGCACTAAGTTTAGTATAGATCTACAGATTAGATTTTGTTCTGCATGTGTAATCTACCATTGTATTGCTTATTTGTGCTCAGAGCGAATTCATCATAATCGGAGTTTTTCCAAATCCACTAAATCTCGAAGCAGCTCATCTCGTAAATCACGACGGAATAATAGTGCAAGTAGTAAAACTAATCAAAGCAGTATTGGAGGATCATCATCTTCAGAAAGTTCTTTTAGTTCATCAACTGCGAGCAATGTTTTGAATGCAGCTGCCACCGCGTCTGTGGCAACTACTAGTGGAGATTGTGCATCTGAGAATAATTCTTCAGTCACATCCAGTTGGACAACGACAGGATTTGATTCCAAAGGGTCTATGCAATCTTCTACTACCACAGCAGCAGATATGAAACCTGTATTGAGAACTCAACTAATGGAGGCACTGCAACAACCGGAACTCAGTAACATTCTGAATGTGGCAGATATTACGAAAAACATGAAATTTGAAGTGACTTCGTCCTCTGCAGTAACTTCGGTTGGGAATAGTTTCAAAACCACGAATGGGAATTCCACCGTGACTAGTGGGTCTCCAGGAGAGCCTAAATATGCGAAAGTGGTTGTTGTTTCATCAGCTGGACCGGGCAAGCAGACTTTAAGCATTAGTGGAAACACTTTTGCTAAGCAACTTCAATTGGGCCAGCAACAACCGCAATTTATTTTGAGAACAACTCCCACTGGTTTGCGAGCGGTTAGTCAGAGCGCTCAACAAATTCAGATTGGACAACAATCTGTCCAGTTAAATGTAGGGGATGTGCAAAGGAATACAGTCACCGTTAGTTCACCTTCAGGGGTTGTAAATTCTGGATCAGCCGTGGCAACTTCTTCTGGGTATGCAATTTTGAATAATTGTAATGGGTTTGTTGTGAAGATGGAAGCTTCAACGTTTGTGTATTCTTAATGATTTGATATTCAGGAAAGTGATCTCCAATTATTTGCGCTTGGTTACTCAAAGCGGCAAACTTGGAGAGACCATAACAATTCACCCGCTAAAGCTTCCAAGTGGTGGTGGAGTGACTCCAGTCGCGATTGGGGGTCAACCCTTACGGTTTGCACAGCAACAGCGGATTTTATTGGCACCTAGAGGGCCATTCAACAGTAATCAAAACGTAAGTCACTAACAACTTGTATTTACACTTTATATTTATCATCTTTTGAAATTTTTATCGTTTGGAAAGATTTGAAATGAAAGAATATTTTAGGCGATAATAGCTATTCCTGGAAATGGGGGAGTGAACGGGTCGACATATTTGTTGGCTTCAGGAGCCCCTTCAACTGTAACTTCGGCTCAAGGAGACTCAGGATCAAACCCACAAGTCACATTGAATTCCGCAAATGTCGGTATCCCGTCAAATTCAACTGTTTCATCCACTCAGTTGTCGACTAGTGAATCTGGACAAGGTGGAATTACTGTATTGAAGCCAGTAACTAGTTCTGGTGGAAATGTGATCTCAGTGATTATGACCTCCCAACAATCTGGGGTAATATCTTCCACTGTAACGGATGCTAAGAATTTCTCTGGAGAGGATGGGGGGAAATCTTATACAATTGTATCAACTCCTTCTAGCAGTGGAACTTTGACGAGCAGTGGTCAACCACTTTCATTTTCCTTTGTTAACACGGGGAATATTAGTTCCACTAATGCAGCTAACAGTACTATTATGTTCCAACAAGTCAACCAAAGTTCCGGTCAAATGGTTCAGCAAGGAGGTAACAGTGGAGTGAAAAGTACTGCAAGCGGAAAGCCGGGAGAGTTTATGTTACCATATTTTACCAACACTTTACAAAGCAGTGGCAGTAAGTTACTCTGATTTAATGATTTATCAAAAAATGATCGTCAAAATGACACCAATCCAGTTAAATCTTTATCCAGAAGAAAATTTAGTTTGGCTAAAAATATTTTTAACTTTTTGCAGATGGCTTAAAAATGGTGCCACTTAGAGGCACAGGTTCAAATCCAATAATAAGATTTATATCCCCAAGTACCCCGGCAGGAGTGTGTAGATTGTTGGCAACCAGCAGTCAAGTGAACAACAATCAATCTCAGCAGCAAAATGCTAATAACAGTAGTTCTAATAACTAAAAGCTATTAACTGAGATTAAGAAGTAGGGAAGAATAAAAATGGTTGGATAGGTTTCATTTTCAAAATATCTTCATGCAGTTTTTATCCATGTCTTTGTCTTGTCACAGCGTAATAATGAATTAGTGATGATGGTAGGTTAAAGAATGAAACCCCTGCTTGCTTTAAACTGATTTAGTTTGTATGGAATGCAGATACTCTAACTATTCCTTTGATTGGAAAAAACTACTGTGTACAAGTTACGATCTCTGAGAACTCTATAGTCAGTATTCTTTATTAGGTCGAATACGCATTTTTGGTAAAAATGGGAAGACCGACTTTTGTTGCATTATTCGTATTTGTATGTGGTGTGTTAAAGTTATAGTTATATTTGTGTGAATATAGCGAGTAGCTAGTATGTAAACAAATGGTTCCTGAACCATTCTCATTGTGAATAGCTCTGATGCAGAATATGTTTCAGAAAAGAAGGCAGTTGGTTTGCTTGTTTAGTTACCAGGCATTGCTGTTTTCATTACAGTTGTGGTTGCTATGAAATTGTGTAAAACTAGCCATTAAACCTAGATCGTTCTACAACATAGGGGCAATTATCTTTTATTCTGAAACGAACATTATTTAGTACTATCAACCTAGTTTATTGTACTCTTGCTTCAATTTGTTACCTAAGTAAGCGTAAAGTTGTGTTGTCTCAATTCAAATCGTGAACTTTTACGTGATTTTTCTATTTTTGACGTTTATTGATATGATTTTCAATTTTATTTTGAAATGTTTTAGATAGACCATTTGGTGTACTTTTTTCAAGGTTTTTTTTTGGGTTAGTATTTGTTAGTTAATTTCCTATTCATGTTTGGTATTGATACTATTTATTATTAGCATAATATGTGTTGTATGCACTGTGAGTGATCCCGTTTTGTGTTAACTCTCTACCTTGTACCTTGAATTTTTAAATGAAGGCATTTTTCTAATAAATCCTCGTATTCTTTGATGTTAAAATACAGGAGGAGGTTTTTAACGTCGAATCAATTGATGAGGGAAATGAAAGAGCATTAATACATATCTGGCTGACCCCAGACAAGGTTTATTTATTGCAAATAATAACTCCATACTGACGTACCACACTAAATGGACTTTCCAGTTAATACTGGAGCAAAAAATATGCATACGATTTTTTCACCAGCCACTGCAACAGAGATAAATACTGGAATTGCTGCAAATTTAAGCTAGTTCATGTCTTAAATGGTGCGTTTGCGTGTACCAAGATTATCTGCAGCTCATATGCTATTTTTAACTGTAACCACTATCCTGTCCCAAGTTATACTTTTTTGCAGGAGCAACGTCTTTAGAAGAGTGAGAAATGGAAATTTGCATGCAGATGAAATGGATCCTTCAATAAGCCCGCATAATGAAAAATTTTGCCCTGTATAATTTATACCTACTTAAAGTCATAGTAGTGTGTTGAACTTATACACATTTAATTAGTGGACGCATTTAGTTAGTATGAATCCTTCTCTTATCTATCTCACCATCTCATAACTATTCGTCCAAATGCTGACCAAATTTCCCAATCTGTCTGTACGAATACATTTTGTAACATTACTCATAGATTTAGATTCATTAAAAAGGGAAAGGGATAAAGTACAGGGAAAGGTCTACTCTAGTCAGTGTGAGCAAAAGAGCATATGCGCAATTTTCGCCTGTTCCTCGTGACCACTATATTTGTAAAACGAACAATTTTGGTATTTGTGGTGTGAAGTTGGAGGAGCAGGTAATTTTTATTAACTATTACTGAAATTAATTAATACAGTGATGCTGTAATTTAGATGGGTGATTATTGCAGTCATACCAGATTTTAGAAGTAAATTAATCTAAATATTATTGGCAATTATTTGACATATGGAAAGTGGAGTTACTCAACGATATAAAATTTAAAAGTCGGTTTGTGGTTTAAAGATTTTTGAAATTTTTATTTGGCTCTTTGTTTGTTTTGAATGTTGATAACGTTATAGAAGCACGTAATCTAACTGAACTTGTAACTTTTGGCGTACAGTAAGGAGGGAGCAACATAAAGTTAATTAAACATTTTGTTTACATTTAGTTCGCTAAATGTTCAAGTTGATTAGGTTAAGGTCAAATGGCCAGTTTCTAGGTCAGCATTACCCTCTCATTTTGGAAGGCTAAATTTTCTGAGCCTCAAATTGTTCCCATGGCATAGCTTCAGCGTTGTAAATGATCGTTTCGTTACAGCAATTGAACGAATTCGAATCTATGTTTTAATTTTGACAACTTCAAGTTGTTTATTTTGAATAAAGTGACTTTTAAAATGGAATTGTCACCATACGTTTGATTTCAGTTCACAGATCCAGGATTTAGCCAGTCTTCAAGATGTACCGTTTAGTTTCATCCTCATCTGCTGCAGCTTCTGCAGCAGGCAATCTTTTGAAAAGTGGTGTTTTGTCCTCTCCGAAGAAGAGTTTGATCAATGGAGCTATTAATGCTAACAAACGGCTCGCTTCATCTAATACCAACCACCCAGTGGCTCCAATCGTCACTAAAACTGGAGAGAAGCAAAACTTTTCCACTGCTGCGGCAGAACCATTTCTAAGCGGCTCCTCCACATCTTACGTAGAAGACATGTACAACAAATGGCTTGAGAATCCGGCTTCCGTTCATGCTGTGAGTAATAGTAACATAACAACTAAATAATTTTAGATTAAAATTTCAAGATTTTTAATGAGTGTTTTTATTTGTAAATACTAGAGCTGGGATGCATTTTTTCGTCAAACATATGGAGGCGCAGGACCAGGACAAGCCTATCAAGCACCCCCAAGCTTAGCTCCAGCTGAAAGAAATACATTGCCAGTATCCGCTTTCACAGGGGGGATGATGCCTGGCGCTGGACCCGCAATGACTTTAGGAGGAGGCATTTCAGAAAAAACGATTGATGATCATCTTGCTGTTCAGGCTATCATTAGAAGTTATCAGGTACTTAAATACTGAAAAAAATGTGGGTAGGGAAGGGAATGGAATAAAAAGTCATGGGGGGGGGGGTTTGTTCGGTCGAAAATCTTTTGGAATGTACTCAATCGAAAGGCAATGAATGACAACTTATTAGGCTTCATTAGCATTAGCTATGCTGGGAAAAACGTAAATAACCCTTTCAGTTT
>Ga0210040_10001594_pt1 | contig 33893 bp, 19 predicted proteins | sample CryGeyCG12114_NA_FD_185462 | JGI IMG/M metagenome (GOLD analysis project Ga0210040, IMG submission 185462) | Groundwater microbial communities from aquifer - Crystal Geyser CG19_WC_8/21/14_NA (SPAdes) (version 2) | ecosystem: Environmental > Aquatic > Deep subsurface > Groundwater | place: USA...
TATGTACCTTAGCGATAGCCACGGTCAGTTTCCCAATAATTTTCTTGCAGATGACACTTGCTAGCTGCTGAGAAGTAAGCGGTAATTCTGTTATCACTGTTTTGAGACCAATAGATGAAATGTCTCTCAGTTGTTCTTTGTCACCGGTCATATTTGTACACAATGTATCGACGATCGTTTCAACTTGAGCTTCCTTGACTTTAGCCACGAGAGGCCCCAAGCTTTTAAAAATACATGACATTGACATTAGGCTTAAATACAAGAAATTCTTTACTATATATCAATACTCCTACATTTCTGATTGCTGTCATTAATGTTTGTACTAATTTAAAAATGATTAGTTGCAGCCTAATTTACCATTTAACAGCTAGATTTTGAACTTCTCCATTCTTATCTTCCAGTAATTTGAGAAGCATTCGGACAACTTTTCGTTCAGAATCGTCGTCCAGTTTTATTGAATCTTTCTGAAGTTCTGTCATAAGATCATTGGTAGCCATGAAACGAAAATCTTTATCACTGGAAGTCATCTAAAAAGATCAACCAATGTACAAGTAATGACAAAATACTACAAAAAAATTACAATGTTTCATATAATTAACTAATTCGTGATCTTAGCCCGCTATTATTGGCTATAATGAATCAACCAAACACTCACCTTCTCCAGAAGATTGGCTATATGAAACGACACAGTCGACATGATGACTTTGCCCCCAAACAAAAATTTTTAAAAACGGTAAAATTCAAACTAAGAATAATATTTTATTTGCGACGCCGGCGACACTGGTAATTTCAGTGACTAGTGTGGTGTCAAAATCCTTTGTTTGAAACTTAGCTACTCAGAGAAGAGAAACACAACTATCCATTTGGAAACAACGGAATAACCGAATAACCTTTAATTTTAGTTATTTTAAACAACAAAGAATTTGCAAATCAATTGATAATTGATAGATAGTAACTCGGTTTTAATAGCGAATAAATTCATATAGCGTGTGCTGTCAAAATCACCGGCAAATGAAATGAAGAGTTTACGCAGCCAATGTTCCCGAAAACTTTATGGGCCAATACGATCTCACCTTTCTCGCCTTTGTCTTCAACACGCTATCATAAAAACTCTTTGGTCCAGTCCACAGCGGTTTAGATTTTTAAATGTCGTTTGAACTTTTTCTGAATTAAGTTGAAAATTTGAGGCATAACTACTCAAACATAGTTTGGCAGCCGAAATAAATTACAAGAAGAAAGTAAATGCGTTTATTGCCAGAAAGTTACATTAGCCGAATATTCTGGGTGCACTATTCTGGGTGGGTTTGAATATTTTGGGGTTGAATCAGACCGTGTGTTTGCAGTTAGTTGTACATGACATGTTTAAATATGTACATTTCGAAATTCATTAAGTCCAAAACTAAAAGTAGTAACACATACATAATAACAAGAACACATTATGATTTGTATATTCATCTAAAAATGTGCTCGTTTCAACCAATGTTAAGCATCGGTAGCTGAACATAGTGTCCATAACCCTTTCCATGATGGTTATAAGGAACCCGTCTTTTCTTTTTCGTCTTCGGTTGTTCTGTCGTTGTCGTTGTAACATTAATATATTCTTCCGGAAGCAAATCCATCGGAAGAGCTCCCCTCAATCCGATACCAAATGGAGTCACTTGCCTTGTCAGAAAATAATACCGCCCTCTCGCTTTCTTAGGACAAGGCTCACCCACTTTCACGATGTTCTTGGGATTTCTACAACTACATCTCTGATTTGCAAAATCTTTCCACGACTGGCACCTGCATCCTTGAAATCCCGTTTCATTTTGAATAGACTCCAAAAATATTTCTACTGACCTCACATGACTACACTTAAGCTCTAAACCAAAAATGTTACCATTAAAATTAATTTTGGCTAATCCTTTGTCATCATATTTTATATTTTATTTTTTGTTAATTATTCACTATCACCTTCAGTAGTCGGAATAGAACTGACTGGACAACCTGGTTGAAAAATTCCCATATTTGGATAAAAATCTGCATGTCCTAAGGGATCTCCATCGCCCATATGTGTAGCTAGTAAAAAGTTATCACCACCATCCGTGTGAATTATATCTACAAAACGTGCATCCGTTCGGTCCAATTTGTAAAAGTCATCAACTCGTCTGAAAAGAGAAATGGAAGGGTCCAATCCTGTATGTGGAGACAAATATAATCGTCACAATACTCTAAATTCGTTTGCATGTTTGGTTTCTGCAAGTTGAAAAATATTTTTAATCCTGCTACTACCAGTGATTCGACCAACGAAACCCTTCATATTGGCTCCAGCTACTCCAGCTATATGAGCACCCAGTCCAAATCCAATGATATGTAGTTGATGGTAATCAGTAATCAATTCATTTAGCAAGTCTGCAGTTTCTTTGCCCACGTTTTCAGTTACAGTTGCAGCAAGGGAGTAGCTTTGAGCTCTTGCAATGCCCCAGTCCACAAGAATCACATTGTAGCCTTCAGGTTTGCTTAAATATGCTAAAAGTCCATATTAAGACAATGAATGACTGCTTATATTTAGAAATTGCTACTTAAGTTTGAATAGAAATGTGTTTACCATCTTTGATGCCAGAAATGATTGGATCTGCCGCTGATTGCATGTAGTCATGAATGATAATTTTTGTGTCTTTGTCCCCATCAAAATGATATGACATGGAAACATTTGATCGTGTGAGTAGTTCCATATCGACAAGATTAGGATTATTTCTGCGTTTAAGTTTTGTTATTATACGGTGCATGCATATGTTTTCACGAGTGATGTAATACTACATATTATGAAAGGGGTAATACTTTGTAAACAGCATGAAGTAGAGAGGATATGTTTGAGCCGTCATGCTCATCAAGAAATTTTGAATTCTAGAGGTTATTCGATTTCGGATATTGTTTAGCGGAGAAGTGGCTAGTTCAGGTTCCTTTGGGGGCGATCTCCTATCGCCCCTAAGTCGGGGTCGAAAGTACTGCCCATCCGCTAGATAGAAGAATTCTGCAATATTGATTTTAAATATTACAATGAGGCCATTAATGTTCGAATGAAAAATGGAACGACTGGTAATCAATGCACTATAAAATGAAATAAGATTGGTATCCAAAACTAGGGGAATAATAAAAAACAATCAATAATCAATTCTTTAAATGCTGGTTCAACAAGGATTTTGATGAAAATTAAACTAGGTAATCGATATATCTTATTGAAGTCTCACCTCCTATTAATAAGAATAGAACATAAAACACAATTTTTTCTCGCTTTGGCATTTTGTTTGAGAAATTAAACTGCAGCTTCAAACATTTTCGCAGCTGATCAAAATAATTTATATTTTATGTAAATTTTTATTTCCAGAAAATTAGATAAAAGTATAAAGAATTCAAAACTGATTATTTTAATCCACGAAAAATATACTTTCTACTGTTTTTATGAAAGATTTTTGTTGTAACAGTTTTTTCTTAAATATTCTTTAATGTTATTTCTTGGTAGTCAAAGATTCAACGAAACACAATGAACTAAACTTAACTAAAGTATTATCTCTTTACTAGAATCTGTTTTACTAAAAAACATATCATTAATCACACAAGTGATCATTTGAAATGAAATCTTTAGCACTATGTTTTACCCTAAATTAATGGCTATTATTTCACTTTGTTTTCTTTTCACTTTACGAGACAAAAAAATGTTAGGCTCCACGAATGTGTATTCGATAGCAGCATGAGTAAAAATAATTTTACCTTATTTCATACCAACTCAAACAATTCCATTTAATTATGCACATTTTCCCATAGCCTTCAATCTAAGCTCAGAATAAGGTAAAAGCGTAATCCTTTTTTGTGCGCATTTGGGATGGGAGTATAATAATGACCATTTGATTCATGCACTTTTGAGCTTCTTTTTCTCATTATGCCCAACTTAACTAACCTACTGACTGACTACTCACTGCAAAGTGCAAAGTAACATTTACCTTATTGCTTTATGATTACCATACTCTAACGCGATTTCGACTTTAAACTGACCGAGTATGAAAATAAGAAACTTTTTTTTTGCATAGAAATAAAAAACAATCATTGTATGCGGATGATTTTTTGTAGCCTTTGTATAATATTTACTACATTTTCAAATTACCTCACTGGCAAGGAAAGACTTCTAATTTCTCTTATTACTAAAACTTGTACAAACTGATCTGATTGCTTTAATACTACCAAATGGATAATTCTGATACCATATAAGTAAAATTATTTACTCCCTTCGTCCACTTTTGATTGGCTTTTAAACCCAGACTATAATATTTTCAATCAGTTCAAAGTGAGTAAGTGATTCATCCAACTTTTTCATGCTTATTGTTTTGGTTGCGAACAATTGGAATATCCGAGCACTAAACATCATTAAATACTGGTGTACAAAGTGTGCGCCTTACTATTACATTTACAAAGCTACTCAACTTTAACTTTACTAACCACCCTAAGACATTTCCATACATTTTATAGTTTCCAACAAACTGACTAACTGCATTGCATTTCATTTACATCGCAGTAAGCCATGTAATAAATAACTATCTATATAACTTAGTTAGAACGTCACAGATCTATTTCCATTGTGCTCATAAAAATCCCATTTAACTCCATCCACCAAACGAACATTTAGCAAATATTTCGATTTACGTGCATCGCAATTGACAGCTACATATATATTGGAGCAGTTGAACCAAACCCCCTCAGTACTTGTACAACTACCACTGTCTTTCTTTTCGTAAAAAATAGTCCTCGCTTTATTACCAGCCAACGCCACAAAACTAACTAACTATTGTACGTTTCACATTCGCTACCTACAGATTGGTTGAGTGCATTGCCCCCTTTAAGCAGGTAGCATGTTCTACTGGATTCAAACTGACTAACTAACTAGGAAGGAAGAAAACGCTTTTTCTCATGGATCAGTACAATACACCTTATTTTGTGATGTGTATGCTTACACATAGAACATTCTTCATCTCTTCATGGAACAATGAATCAAGCAGTGTAGGCAGTAGGCAGTTTTATGTTGAAGCACTAAAATATGAAGCTAGATATAAGTAAATTGACTACTCAAGCTATCTAACATGTATATGGATGCTACAGGTTTCAACAATAAGTTGGATGGAACGCATACTGATAGTTAGTTAGTAAGTAACTTCTATCTTGTTTGCCTGAAGGGCATCCATCCATAAGGTTAGCTAGTTGTAGAATATTTTGGACAGCTATACAACATGCTTGCATAGCCTACCCCACCACTGTCATGCTTAAGATACAGGAAGATTTGAAATCAGATGTGAATACTTGTCTCATTATTCCAATTAGTGAGTTGAAACGTTTTCGGATCATTTGGTTGTCTCTGGATTGTTCAAGAAAGAGATATTTGTGAATGAGAATTGCTTGTATTGTGTGTGATTCTATATATGAGTAACTAGAAAAACGGTTGAAATTGATGTGAGTTATAATAGTTTGTGCGTCCGATGAAATATACATGAAGAGGAAAAAGGCAATTCAAACTTTTCGTAAGCTAGCAATCTAGCTTAGTTGCAAATTATCCAGAAAGATGCCTGCGTAAGTTGTTACACAGAATATTAAATATACCTACGTTAATTTAATTGCTCTATATGAGATTAATTTAAGGATGGTCGGTTTTGTAGCACGGACTTGGATATAGCATCTTTGCTGCAAAAAGCAAAGCCGGAAGCAGCCGCAACTATCAAAAGAAAATGTGCGCTGTCATTACAGCAAGATCTGCAGAAAGTTTTGGACGTGCTACTACATTTTTCCAACCATATTGACGATGATGATACCATCGAGTGGTGTCGATGGCTTATCGCAGGAGGATCCACACCCGAAGAGTTTTCTGCAAAAATTCGACTCTACGATAAATCAACAAGTTGTCGACTCGTGTGGACCGAAAACTTTGTCGCTTATCGATGTCGTACCTGTGGGATCTCTCCATTTATGTCTTTGTGTTCAGAATGTTTTCAGCATGGGAATCATGAAGGACATGATTTCATAATGTTTCGCAGTGAAACTGGGGGCACTTGTGACTGCGGAGAGATAAATGTTATCAAAGAATCTGGTTGCTGTTTTTTACATGGACCTGCGCAGTTGTGTAGTTCCAGAAGTGCTCAACATTGTATGCAAAATAATGGGGAAACTGCTGCTTCCAATTCTCCCACTACGTTGAATAACAATAATAATACAAGTATGGATCATTCCGGAAAACCATCGAATTCAGCCCCTCCTGAATTGTTGTTTATTGCCAATGGAATGATGCCTCGACTTTTTCTTCGACTAGTTCAACACATGAGATCTACTGGCTTTTCCAATCAGTTCCACCATAGTGTAAAGTTTATAAAAATGCTGCAGGATTTCACTGACATGGGAGCAGCAATGACTCGTGTCATGGTGTTGACATTGACTAGTTCACAGATATACAAGAATTCAGCCCAATCTGGAGAGCACGGTGTGGAGGTGATAGATGACAAAGAAACTTATGATAACCTGATTCTCTGTTTAGCCCAACGTAGTAGAAATATGAATCCACCATTGATCAGCAGCACTACCAAAATACAAATCCCAGTGCATAATACTTTCCTAGACGAGTTGCTCTTTTGGACAACAATTCTTGAATTCCCAGAAGATCTTGTGACCCTTCTATTGAGCATGCGCTCAGACTCTGACTACAAAGAAGCATTCACCAAAGCTTTCGCAATGCAGTATCGACTTATTCCTACATTAATTTTGAATTCCGGAGATCCTGACAAGTTTTGCAAGCGAATGACTTCCATATCAGTTCAATTGTTCTCTATTGAAACACTGGCTGTACGAATGGTTGAGCAGACTGACCTTTTAAACTTTCTAATGGACAGTTTAGGTAGCATGATTGAATCTACAAGGCGTCCGGATGGAGAAATTGATCTAAAACATTCCATTATGACAAATAATCAGTATTGGCCAATACAGTCTGATTTGAAAGAGCTTTTATCTCATTTACCAGTAGCAGAAAAATTTTGCCAAGATCAGGATTTACTTAGGAAATGGATACGGTTGATAAGCAGTTTACATGGGATGAATCCAAATGTTTATTTGTCTAAGCAAGAGCCTCATGTGGAGTCTGAAACAGATGGTGGAGTCGAGTCATTCACAGCTGAGCTTGGACTGTGTGCAACTCCTATGTGGGGATTCATATCTCATTTTCAAAGTCCAAGTCATGCAAAACTGACAACAAATGTAATCACTTGTTGCTGGGAACAAGTCAAGCTATTATTAATGTGCGACAAAACTCCTTCTCAAGCAGTACCAGTGTCATTTCATTTGCCTTTGTTCCGGTACATTGCAGCGTTCATTTATCAAGGTGTCAGTACACAAAAGATACCTTTAGAAACTTTGTTGCTCCCACCTGGAGACGAAAGTGGTTCTTTGTTTAAAACTGTGGTCCATGAACTCATCGGGTTACATGCAGTTTTCAAGCAAGTGCGCAACAGGTTATGGGCACGCAATGGATCTCAAATGGTAGACCAAACTGTATTCTACGTGGATAGTTCTTGTAGCAGCTCCATGATTGACTTGGATTTATTCTTTGTTCAAATAAGTTTACCTTATATACCCTCCGAGGAGTTTTGGATCATGTCCATGCGTCAGTTTTTAGTCCTCAACGTGCTTTGTCCACATCTTGAGTCCAGCCCGAGGGAACAGGAACTAGATTCGGAAGAGAAGATGAAAATGTTGGAAAGTTTTTTTATTTACATTAGCACTCTGATGACTCTGAGAACGTATTTGGGAGGGAATTATAACAAATCTGTAGAAATCCAAGAATTGTCTACTTTACTTTGTCAAAGCGATAAGACACACAGTCAATTAATGGAGTTAATGCCTAGTCGTTGCAGTACCGAATCGCAAGGAAAGAATATTGACTCCATTTTGGAAGATATTGCTGATTTCATTCCGCCAAGATTAGAAATTTCGGGCTCTTTAGCACAAGGCACGTATAAGCCAAAACCGATTGTTTGGGATACCATGTACAATCCTATTCATGCACTGTTAAGAAGTAGCAATCGTTCAGATTTCCAAGCCTCCAGAGACCGATTTCTGGATCACTGCAAGCGTTCTCGTAAATGTCAGATGAAAGAAGAATGTTTATGGCCACCATTCAAAACTCCCTTAGATGTAACACCAGGTTTTAAAAATCCGATGGAAATTTTAAACTCGCAATATTTCCATTCAATCGTCTTTATAGTGTTGCATAAATCTGTAAATGACATGAAATTCCCGGATTTCATTACATCGATCGTGGTTCATTTGATCCAATTGGCACTGATAAAATATGAAAAAACATGGAAAAGTAGAGAAGCCAACTTAAATAAAATCGACACTCAAGTAAACTCATTTCCACTATACGGGTGCCCCGATTTCGGACAAAATCTATTTCAAGTCCTACCAAAATACAACGAAAGCATGATGAGTTTGCTATTCAAGCTGTTGAAAAAATACTCAAGAGATGGGATCGATTTGGATTCATTTAGGGACAACATGAAAGCAAATAAACTTGAAGAAAAGTTTGGTGACGGAGAATTTTACATTACCAAATTACTACACAACATTGCCTCGTGTTCTCCGCTGACTACTCCTTTCCTACAGGAATTGGAAAACACAATTTCTCAGCTTGCTTCATTCGACTCTCATGAAAACACTGCATCCTCCTCCAAACACCAAGACAAGCAAGCAATAGCCAAACGAAGGAGAGCCCAATTGCTGAAACAATTTGCAAAAATCCGTCAAGATTTCATCGAAAAATCTGAACTTCCGCTGGAAGATGACAAAGAAATGGAAAACATCCCTACACAAGAAGAATTCCACTGCGTAATTTGTATGGAGAAAGGCTCATCCCTGGAAACTAATCCTTTCGGTTTGGTCGTCTCCCTTACCTCTAGTGACATTTTACGCCACAGACAGTTCGAACAAGATCAAAAAACACACTACTACTTCAGACACGAAACAACCCGTCTTTTTGATAAATTGCAGCCCAATTCTGATCAATTTTCGTTGAACACAACTTTCCCACTTTGCCAAGAAGGCGGTGGAGTCCATGTCCGAACCTGTGGTCACTATTTACACATGGACTGTCTAAATTCCTACTTGGATTCGTTGAGTAGAGGAGATCAAGTAAATCGGAAATCCAAAGGATGTCAAACAATTGTGGAAAAATTCACTTGCCCAATGTGTCGGCAAGTTGCACACTCCTTTTTGCCAGTGTTGCCGTCTACTTTTGTGGAGCCAAAATCTCCAGCTGGTAATCAAGAACATGAAAGTAACCAAATTCTGCAGTTGTTGAAAAAGCGGACCAAAGGTATGAACAGATTGTCACCCAAGTTGACAGAAGCTGTATGCAAGTTTGTGATGGATTTGAATAAGAAGTTATACGGGGTACATGATAACAATGAACCTTTTGCCAACGAAGCCCATCTGTTGGCATTGCATTTGCAAACGAATGTTGAGATTGAGTTGTGCATAGGCTCATCGGAAAAATTGTCTGAGATTTGTTTTTCCTCCATCCCAACTATGATGCAAGCTCTGCAAGTACAATACAAAATGTTGCCAGCTAAACAAGGAAAAAAATTGGCCCAATTGTGGGAGAATATTTATAGTGAAAAACCTGTTGAGGGCCCCAAAGAGATTCCTTTGCTGCTCAGAAATTCATTTTCCATATTAGTTCACTTTGTGTTGCAACTAGGGAGTCAAAATATGACGGAAAATTTGTTCGCATGTCTTGTGCAACGGTTGTTTGAACTAGGTGTGGCTCAGATCGTTACTTCAATATTGTGGACAAGTAAATGTGTAGACTCGAAATTTGATAATTTTAGTGCCAGCTTGTGTACATTATTGGACTCAATTTGGATCCAGAGTGGTGAGAATTTTGTGCATAAGGATTTATTACTGATGAATCCAAAGGAAATACAAGATCAAGTGCGAATTAGAATATCCAGCTTTCTAAAGCAGGCTTGTATGCTGAAGCATAGTTTGTTTGGGAGTTCATTTGGACCTGATGTATGTAGATTTGAGGATCTGGTGGAGTATTTGCGTATTGAATTGAAGTCATGTCCAGTTGAAATTATCAAGATATGGTGTAAGGATTTATTTATGAACGAATGTGATTGTGTGGAGTCTTTGTTATTGTTTCAAACTAGTGTTTGGAATGCACCAAATTTGATCAAATTGCCAGTAAAATTTGATGAGTTGTATCAGAAGATTGCAAAATATAAGTGCAATGTTTGTGAGAAAGTTCCTGAACATCCTGGGCTTTGTCTTTTGTGTGGTACAATTGTTTGTTTGGGAGATAATTGTTGTGAAAATAAATCTAATGGAATCTGGGAGGGGGTGTCACATGCCAAGCAGTGTGGATCGGGGAATGCAATTATTCTTTGTGTGACGACTTCAAATATAGCAGTAATTGGGAAGAAACAGGCTTGTTATTGGGGTTCAGTGTATTTAGATAGTTTTGGGGAGGAGGACATTGGGTTAAAAAGAGGGAGACCATTGTACCTATGCAATGATAGGTACGAGTTTTTGCAAAAAGAGTGGATTCATTTTGCGTTCCAGAAAACTTTTAGAAGGTGGTTTACTCATTGTGATAAGCTGTAGAAGGCTATGGCTGTAGTTTTCTAACTTTTAGAAATATGATAGGAATAGATAAGGCTAGTTTAATCGTGTTCGTCTGTTCGTGTTGCTAGTACTAGATGTACGTGTAGTAATGTTGTATACTTGTTTAATTAGTTAATCTGGTTGAATGAAGTGATTATTTTTTACTGTTTGGTTTAATTTATTGTTTACAAACTATAACTATGTATTTTATTATACAGTTTAAATATACTGATGCTGATTAATTATATATAGCTGTAAAGAATTATTGACAGTAGTAAGTTTATTTGTTTATCATAAGTACATTTTTGTTGTGAGAAAAATAATGAGTGGATTGTCAATAATAAATGCATTCAAGTCCTGAATCGTTTTTTAAATGAAATAATTTTTTAATGAAATGAAATCGATACAATGAATGCATCATGAATTATACTGAACAAAGCATTCTTCGTATTCCTCTTCCCGTTGACGGATAATGCATTATATGCAAAAGAGAAAGCTGCTGTGATACTTCAAGGTTGAGTAAATAAAGTAGCGATTATTAAATCACAATTAATTTTACCTTAGCTTTAAAAAAGTTTAAATTACACTTATTCCACACTTTTTTAGACTATAGGGTTTGTTTAGGGTTAATTCCAAGTAGATGAGCAGACATAATAACATCTCGCACATAATATTTCTTACATTTTAAACGTTACATGCTGTGGGCATCCATTTTTCTCTCGCCTACAATGTTAGCTAGCAAACAAGTTGTCTTGCAGGTTTTCACTTTTTATGAACTAATAGGAATTCTCGAATGCTCATGTGTCATGTAATTCAAGCATAGATTACCTACTCACCTTTACGTTTTTCAGAGTCTATAATCTCTACGATTCGATGATGTGCAGACAAATGCGCTTGTAATTCTTCAATTTATGAAGATACTACTTCCGCATATCATAGCATACGTAGTATGCATCATCTCTTAATCGCCTAAAAACACCAATGATTAGTTAACAATTGTAATATTGTGTCACAGATGTATCGTTAGTTAGTCAGGAATGTTTGCCCTATGCAAACGGCAAGGTCCATTTCTCATTTTAACGTGGTGCAATATGATGCGAACGGATTTCTAATTTTCCAACATAAGTTCAGAAAAAATACTGTGGAATGTAATGGTTGAAAAATCATCTGATTATAACTGTCTTAAATAAAAACTTTGGCTGTTACAAAATGTGAAGTTCGATAGATCGTGTCAAATATGGTAGTTCTCATGTTTTCCTACCATCACAAAACAACAATCCTGGCGCGTTAATAAATTGTTGTTTGTAAACTTGTATAAACGCAATGACAAAGATAAGGAACTTTGCATTCATGGAATTTGATAAAAAACCTAATAAATTATGAAAGTGCTTAACTTACTCATTGTAATCACGATCACATTTAATTCAGGTAAGATTTTCATAGAGTCAATGCTACCTTTGCTAAAAATTCAAGATATTTAGTTCACTTTGTTTGCAAATCATGTAGACACTTTGGCATTTTTGTTTCGTAAGAAACCAGTCAACCAAGTAATCAATGATCCGTACCAAGTGAAGCCAGATAAAATTACACGAACAAATCTATTTGCATGGCTGAATCTGAAACACCACATCCGATTTAAATTATGGACCAGGTAAGTTGAACCACAATTTATATTGAATTAGTTGTCACCAACTATAACTAACACTTCCATATTATGCAGAGATAATCCAGTTTGGGCACAAGAGATCAAAATCGGCAATCTTGAAACTCTTCATTCCAGTAACTTTGACAATAGACGGTTGACTAAAATCCTTATCCATGGATGGGCCCATTCCGCAAATGAAATTTTCGTGGAAGAATGGCTCGTCCAATTAAGAGATGCATATTTGCATTTGGCTGATCTCAACATCATATTTGTAGACTACACGTTACTTGCAATCCCAATCTTATATTGGTCAGCTGCACCTGATTTGGTGACAAAACAGCTATGCGCATTTCTTACATTTTTAGGGCAGAATGGCGTTAAACTAGAACATATTCATATGCTCGGGTAAGTGACCATATTGTAAAAATAAAATGGAAGATTTCGCCATATTGATCCTAAATGGCGCCAAATTGGTGACTAAAAAACTGTGTTTTAATTAGATTCTCATGGGGAGCTCATATCGCAGGTAACCGTATCATAAAGTTTTAATAACTTCGACTAACTTTGTTTAAAATATTGGATTTTAATCTAAAAATTATCCAAATCAAATTGGAAAATATGTGTAGGCAATGCTGGTTATAAAATGGGTGGAAAGATTGCGAGAATTACTGGACTAGGTACGAATTTTTAATTTTCTAATAAAATTAATTCTTGATTAGTACCTGAGGAACATCTACAATGTTATTACTATTTTTAGTTGAATTTTGCTTTCGTTTTTTTCATTGACTTGTAGACCCAGCCAATCCAACTTACAGATTGATAGGTGATGACCAAAGACTTAGTAAACACGATGCTGGTTACGTAGATATTATTCGTAAGTGTTGAAATTATGAGACCAATGTTTCCTTATTCTGAAATCTAATAACCTATATATAATCTATAAACTTAATTTTTCCTCAATTTGATACTTATACTTGTTGCATCATGTGAAGATACGAATGGAGGAGGCCCATTTATGGCAGGTCACCTTGGTTTAGATGTACCTCTGGGCCATGCTGATTTTTATCCTAATTCTGGGAATGCTCAACCCGGTTGTGGAAAGAAGTGGACCTACATGTATGAAAGTTAGTGTCTAAACTTCTAAACCTATACTTTTAACTTTAAATAATTCCTTGGGCTAGTTGTAACTTGTGCAAATGCATTTTAGATTTGGAATGTGATCATGCAAGATCTGTAAACTATTTCACTGAGAGCATTACATCCCCATGGGCTTTCCCTGCTTGCAGGTGTGAAAGCTGGGAATCATACGTTCGAGGAGTTTGTCCATGCAAAGCAGACAATATGACTTATATGGGGGAGCATTCACCTGACAAGTAAGTGTTATTATCTGTGTAGTTTTGTCAAAAGATAAAGTTTAATTCGCTATTTACTAAATTATGCGACCTAATAATAGGACGAGAGGAATTTTTTATCTTTTTACCCGATCGACAATGCCATTTGGATTAGGAGTACATTCCCATATTAGTTTACCTAATATCGATGAATATGACGCTGACAATCCTTTCACCTATCGAGGACCCCAAAACAGAAAGATAATTCAACGTGTAGACTATAATACTTCATTTTCAAGTAATGTTGTTAAGATTGCAGCTAGAAAGTCACTAATCATCCGTAAACCATCAACTGTAGATTTACCATTTAGCAGTATTATTTTGAGTAAAGTATTAGGAACAAGAATTACGGACTATGGTAATAAAAGTCAAATCAGTCATTTTCCGATTTCACGTTCCAAATACAAACCTACATGAATATTGTAACTTTTCTGTAAGAAGTGTAAAACAGCAAGTTATTTATTTCACTTGTAACAAAAAATGTATTATAACTTTTAGATAAGCTTGAATAAATAATCTAAAAGAGTTATCACATTGTATACAATGATAATTGTAAACAGATTACTCCATAATTCTTTGAGAATATATTGTTATTAAAGCATTCCAATATTACACTCATTTGAAGTTTCAATGAATACTTTCGATGATAAACATTTACATTCTGTCAGATATTATTGGCTCAACTAACTACATACCAATCGTGACATAATTAAAAAGTTTAAGAACACATTTTTAGTTCAGTTCCTTCACGAAGAAATAAAGAATACAAAAGTAGTTGGATAAAGTTTATAACCTACATCTATATACATCTACAAAAGTATTTTTCCACATGTAGAAAGTCATGGACCGCATTATCAAGTCCGTAAAAAATAATTTACATAGATTCTCTCAAACTAAGTATGAACTAATAAAGATATAAGTACAAAAACAATATAATCGCTGACTGCTATACTTTTTGACACGGATTGTAGCTCAGGAGTTACAAATGGTACAGACAACAGGAACTGTCTTAATTGAGCATCTTACTACTATGGAATAAACTAACATTTTTATCTTCTCCACAAAGTACGAGTATCGTCATTCATTATATCACTATAGCAGTTCTCAGGGGGAAGGTGTGGCAGTAGAAGGCGTTTCTTGCAATGGATGTCCATCACTAGTTGAAGAATAAGTTCGACTTCGATTCCGGCGTCTATCTTGCCACATGGGAACTCCGATGTTGTAACAAATCCATCCCACCGTTCCGGCCCCAATAATCCCAAGAATTAAACAGATCAGAGCCCAAGCAGGCATTCCAATTCCTTCTCTTCCTGCGCATTGCATATGATACAATATAAAGAATACAGTCAGCTAACTTTAACTATTCAGTATTGAGTAATGTCAGCATTCATGAATAATATAAAATTGGATTGATTCTTACGGTAATACGATGTAGATTCTTGAGGAGTTCCCACGTAAACTCCACTCCAGTATCGTTTTCCTCTACTTCGTCCAAAACCTCTTCCTCCTGCCTTAAATCCTCCACGGCAACTAACAAGGCTTGCATAAATGGCAAAGACTGGAATGACAATAAAAAGCATGGAATAACATTGATATTTTAAAACTTTATTTACGAATTCAAGTCACACAGTGAATGAAACTTATTCGTTTTTCTGCTACAAGGCATGTTAACTAACTTTGTACTCTAACAGAATAACTTACTTGTACACAAATGAACTCAATGATTCAAAACGACTATTTAGAATGTTTGCACAAGAATAAATACTTTAATTGAACAATTTGTATAGAGATAAACGTAATATTGTTAGCGGCGTGCTTTTAACTACGAGTGAATTGACTTGAGTGACAGAGTGGGGCAGGATGTGTGTGCTCTATGAGTTGCATCACAGTTATGATTCTTCTTTTAGCTGGTTAGTAATAAATATGCAGTACTGGACTAAAAATCTTTTCTGTGTATTCCATAAAAAGCAAGCTGATAAGGAAATTATGGCTTTTAGCATGGGGGAACAAAAGCTGTTATGTGCGTCTATAACGTATCTCATATTGCATTGCATAGAACGAATGTCGAAAAGAGAATAACAACTGGATTTATTTGTGAAAAACTGCACTTAAGGAATATGTGGTTACAGTTCAAGTTCTTATCTTGTACGTTATTACTAACACATGAAAAAGTGACAGTGACATAAAATTTAGTTAAATATTGCATGCAGTAGAATGTGAGCATGGATAAAAAATGATTAAGCATTCTAGCAAACAGTACTGAAATATGATTTTATAAACGCTAGTCCAGGCAGGGATATTGCAAAGTATACATTACGCTAAAAGAGTTAACAGTCTGAAATCAAATTACAGCTACCTAGCTTCAGACACAAAGCATATTAAGTAGTAGTCATAATATTACATTTATTTCATAGATAGATACCGAAAACTGATATGTTTATGGCGAAATGTAAAGGGATACTGCAAATGATTGCTCTCTTCTTATTCTTGTACTCTGTTAGTGGTTACAATTGAGGTTTTTAATTAAAATTCATATGCTGATAGAAAATTGAAATATTGGTATGCGGCTGCATATGCTTCGCTGCCTTAAAAATTCATAGTTAGCAGTAGAATACACTGAATTATGTTGACTTAAGTAAGTGAAGAAAGTTTTCCATGCATTGATCACTCATAAAATATCACAAGTATTAATTGCAATGTATGCTTTCAGTTACTGAGATTTCACAGGTGTAGCCAGATTTGTTTGCATTTACTTTAAACCTTATCTTGTACACGAAGATAAAATATTATCCTTGAACAAATAAGTGTTACAAAAAGGCTATTCATTACTTCCACTCCACGCTGTGGAAAACCTTATTTAACTTTTTTTTGGATGCTCTCATTTGTATAACCCCTTTTACCATAATTTTTTCAATAAATTTCTTTTAACATTTTCAAACCGTTATTGCAATATGTCAAACGTAATCTGATCAAAAGCGTAAGACTTACCGCAAACAAGAATAAACAGTCGGTTATCCAACATGGCCATTTTTGGTTAATTTGTAGTCTGTAATTTGCAATGCTTCTGAACGCCAAATAGGTAATCAGTCTCTTCGTATTGATAAACAAGTAACTCCTGGCACTCTAAAGGTTGCTTCAGACTTTTTCTTTCAGTCATTTAATACATGTTTCTAAAATTATTTTTTAGTTTCAACTTACTACAGAAGGAATAAATATTTCACAAACAATGCATGTGAAACTGTCAAATGAATACCCACTGCTGGAATGTATCCGAAAATTCAATCGAAAAACCCAGACCACTATGTCGCAAATAAAGTGTTCTGATTACAACTAAAGTAAAAACTAACACACAATGACCATAAATTGAAATAAAAAAAGATTTCATTCAACGATTAATTGTGTAAAACAATATGCACTCTTATTCTTAAAATTGTCAGCTGAATTTAGATTAAGTCAGCCCTCAAGAACTACAGTAAATATAACTGATAAAAACGACACTTGTAAACAGTACCCAATTCACACTCATATAACTAACTAGTTGTACGTTACGTGCTGAAGCTGATATATTTTCCACATACATTAATACTCACACACGTACTTTCATACGTATATATCTTCACTGTTTATAGCAGCCTCTAAATATTAAGGCTTGGGGAAAAAAGCAAGGAATTTCATGGAATGCACGCACTTGGATCCCTTCACAGCTAAACTACGGACCCTTTCGTTTGCTTTGCACCTTTTGTTGTGCATCTTTTTTTATTAGGTATGACACATAGACTCGAACATTGTTTTTGGTTTCTATGCTCCAAGGGAAACTTGTTATCAGTAAAGCGGCCATGTTCATCTGAAATTTATCTTGTGGTTAAATAAGGTGCGCGAATTTTGAGAGTTAAATGTATTTTATTATAACAAAAATGGCAGACAAAATCATACATAAATATGATAAAGCATGACACGTAACAATGCAAGAAGTATAAACAGTTTACTTAAAAATAACAGTAATAGTATTCAGAGTAAGATCGTTTAGGAAGGATAAAACTTGACATAACTATTGAGAGTGGTTGGAAGCTCACAATTATTTTTATCAATCCAGTCACACGTAAACGGTCCTAATAATTTCCACAATTCAGCTCTCGCAATTTCAGTAAGCTTGGGTGGATTTGTCAACTTTTTCTTGTATTGAGATCTCAATGTGTCTTTACAAATGGTCGGACGATTGATCCGTTTAAGAATATTTATGTTTCTTATTGCACCTCCCTCCAATAGCAAATTTATTATTTCGTCATTTCCTGAATATAAAGTAATATTAATTCCAAGACTTTTTTTTTAACCATTTAGACATTTGAAAGTATTTCATTTAGGGAAGAAAAGTTTAATACCTTGTTCAACAGAATAATCCATTGGTGAGAGTCCAAGTAGATCCTTCGTATTTGCATCAGCTCCATTCTTGAGTAAAATTTTCAGACTTTCAGTATCTTTTTTCAAACATGATAAAATGACAGCATCCTGGCCGAAGTTATTGCGAGCATTTATATCACATTTGTGGCGAAGCAAGAGATTCAAGACTTTGCATTTTCTGCAAAACAAAAATTTGGTGTCCTGAAGTATTCTCCTACCATAGTGAAACCGAGACGTCAAAATTCACATAACAAAATATTTTACATGGGACTCATTTTTTGTTGAACAGCAAGATGTAAAGGAGTGCGTCCATCCATAGTTCTTATATTCAGTCTTGCACCTCGTAAAATTAGAATTTCAGTCACATCAAATGAACTATTTTCAGACTGCAGCGCATACAGCAATGGCGTGTGGCCAGTTGAATCCATATTATCGAACTCAGCTCCATGTGACATTAGAAATTTCACAACATTAATGTTCAAATTTGGAGTATTACAAGCATATGCCAATGGCGATTTGTTGTGAGAATCACGTTTGTTCACATGTGCTCCTTTTAATATGAGTTTCTGGATTAAATCTGGATGGAACAAAAAATATTTTTAAATGCACAAATGACACTAGTTTTTTGATGATTGCGATTGTGTTTGCATAATATTTTCCTTACCCATATCATTTCGCTTGGAAGCTAAATGTAATGGGGTCCTCCCAAAGTTGTCTGCAGCATTTACATCTGCTCGGTGTTTCATCAACATGTCAACTATTGTTTTATGACCCATTTCTATCGCATAATGCAGAGATGTGTATCCCTTGGCATCTTTTCGGTTCACAGACGCACCATGTTGTAGTAATAAATTAACTGGGGCAAAATGATTAAAATTTTCAGCCACTTTTGGGAATGTATGCGCATGAGATCCGTCAATTTTGTTCAGTTATTAAGCTAAAAGACGGACGGACGGACATAAAGTTTCCTTTAAATTGCTAAAGCCGCTTTAAGCTACAAATATTACCTAACGAGCAGGATCCTCTTTCAGCTCCTAGACATAGTGCATGGCGTTCCTGAGAGTTAATTTTGAACGTTTGATCGCAGTCCACTCCTGAAGCAATAAGATCACTGCAAGTTTTCAAGTCGTTTGTCTGTATAGCTACTAAAAGCTGCGATTGAAGTTTCCATGATTGATTTCCATAACCCTTCATACAGAGTAGAGTATAACATATATCTCCATATTGATTATTTGCAACGGTACGAATTTACATACAAACTGGCGGGATTTTATAAAACTTACCATTGTTTGTTATTAGCGTTCTTCCCACAGGGAAAAGGAGTGAGCGCTCCAAAAAATTTATCTGAAAAAAAGTTATATTGACTAAAATAATTCTGCTGCGAAAAGTTCTGATCTGCCATTAGTTATGCTTTAGTTATTGTTTTCGTGTAGTAGCAGTTCACTGAAAATTCTCTAAAATGTGATCGGGAAAGCGGAAATAGTATAATTTTAGTTTAGTTTGTCTATACTTGTGTTTCATACACTGCAGATAAGGATGTTAGGCTGTATTTCCTTGGAGTGTTTATCATTATGCGTTCAATATTAGGTGATTGAACGATATGACTAGAGTTGAATGCATTTGATAATAAGTATTGAGCAAAGAAGGAAATTGAAAAACTCACAATGATAATATTTCAGCAGATTATTAAAATTAAAAATTGTATACAGTCTTTCTATTCTATTTATGCGGCGTACAGAGCACCCACAGCCACAGTAATGCAAATAATAATACACTGAGTTATTATTAAAGTAGCTCAGACTTTACCAAAAATAGTGAAAATGGAATCCTGTGTTTTTCTTAAAATTGAACACAAATTAAAGTCTTCAAATCGGACAGTGTAACCTAGATTATCAGCTGCACTAATCCTACACAAAACTCAAAGCAATACCAGTAACTAGCTAACTAACAAAGTTGCTTTGATGTGAACTGAACGAAAGGTTGCATGCACGAGGGTCCTATCTGCAGCTGTAGAACACAAAAAACTTAAATATCAGTCAATCAGTCAGCCCAGCCAAGAATGTACTCATTGCACGAATCTTCAATGATGTAAAAGTAGGTGAACACGTGAAGACATTTGTCTGCATGCATAGTCTACACTGTTTCATGGTTACTACAAATCTAAAGTTGTTTACACGGAGCTAAATATCCAATGCCAAGGCTGCTTTGATCAGAAATTCACTCCTACTCTGGCTGGATAAAAATGACAAAGGTACCTTCATATTTCTTAACGTAATACCAAGGAGAATATCTGAGACGCAAAATAAATTACTCTGTCATCTGCTCCTTCTACTTGATTTCGGCTAATAACATAAGCCATTAAATCTTCAAACTCTGCATGCATGACTGGTTTGTATCGTAATTACTGCAACGCTTATATTGTGCCATCGAATTTCCATCATCATGAAAAGATTGAAACACACTTCAACTTTCCGTAGGCGTTTAGTCTATTATTTCCGTCAAGGGTCAAACATAGTTTGTCAAGTATCCAAAGTGCATACAAAAACTGACCAGTGAGTAGGCTGCATGTTTTTTCATTATATTTTGTTCAGGAAAGGATGTCCCAATTCCCATTACTACAGCATCCCAATACCGAGTAAGGGGACGCAAGGGCTCTTTATCAGAAGTAGGATAGTCGTTGTTTCCATGACCTACAACGTAGAATCTGTAGGCCAAACCAGAAATGAGGAAACGAAAAGCGAAATGACCATGACCGCTAGAAAAGGATTCCTCGTATTAATATTCCTCATATGTTTAGAATGCATATACATGGATAATATTATATTAGATTGAAATGCATGCTGTATGAGTATGAAATACTCTCTACTCAATTTAACAACATGTATCTTAACACGAGCATTGAATCTCTCTGTATCTCCTGATTTAATCCTTGATAAAGCAAATACTATGGTCAGTTCAAACGAACTTCTGCTTGTTTAATGTCTTTTGAATTGTATAGCTTATGATGATGTGACATATTATACAGACCATCAGCTTGAAATGAAAAGCTCCTGCTTCATAGATAAACATAAATCTGTACTATTTATTGTAACTAACTATTACTGTCCGTTTCAATGAAATACGAAGTAACTTTTTTCAATGGTTACCTGGCAGAGTTTGTTTATCATTGAACAAAAAATAAATAATAAATAATAATAATAAATTCGTCTTATATCGTCTTAATCTCATCATGGGAACTTAAAATCTAGTACACATTTTGATTGCCCAGGCAGTTTTTACAAAATTTGCGTTTTTTACGGTGATCATCCAACAAGCCTAGATAGCCAATTTAACATTAGGAACTCCGTATTTCATTGAAACGGACAGTAGAGACATGAAAAAGTTTTCTCCATTTTTTTCCAAATTATAGTTCATTGCCGAGTAAAAACAGTTGCCCCATGTTATTTGGCTATCCGCGACAAATGGTCGATTTATACCAAGTAAATCACTAAATCTGTAAAATGCTGTGGCAACAATAATTCATTGCTCATTTTCTGTTTAAAAAAAATATTTGAAAAAATTATTTGTTTACATTTTGTTGACAACGAAACAACCAATGCCAAATAACCTACCGAAAAAAAAATTCCATTTTTTTCTGAAATGAACAGCACAGCATCATAATAAAATAAATGAAGTAAAAATAGAGTTTGGGTTTTCTGATAGTTTCATTAGGTTTTCCGTAAAAATGCTGGACTGAGTGAATGCGTTCAAGGTATGTAATATAAAAATCAGCTCTTTATTTGTCATTTATCAAAATGCGGTAAACAACATAACATAAATCAAGAAGCTAAATATATGCTTTTTCAAGTAACAATTTTTATAAAGTCAAAATGACATCATTTTTTGCCAAATCTTTTACGGGCATCTTTTCCAGGTCGTTTTGGTTTACCTCCACTTTTATTCATAGGCTTTTTGGAGCGCTGTTGCATGCCGCCTTTTCCTCTCCCGAATCCACGTTTGTTTTTTCCGGAATCAAACGTTTCATCTAAACTCTCCCTAGTGTTCCATTTCGCTCCCTTTTTCTTGCCACCATATCCATACTTTTCATCCTTAACTTGTCGCCTCTTATTTCGGCCGTCGACTTTTTCATTTTTACCGCCACCACGACTGTTTTTGTTATCACCCGCTTTCTTTTTCCCTTTTGGAGTATCCAAAAAATCTAAAGAATTCTTCTGTCCTTTTCTATACTTCTTCACACTATCAAGCATCTCCTTTTTAGCCTTCTGGCGGTCTTGTAAAACTTGTACTTGCGTCTGCTTGGAAAACTTCTTCTGTTCTCTGATTTTACGGACTTTCTCCGATTTATCCGTAGCAATTTGTTTTTTCAGGAGAAGCTGGGCTACTTTTTTCATATGATCGTCCGATTTTGCCATCTCTGCAAAATAATCTTCTGGCCTTTTTGTAGGCACTGATAACTCTTTTAGTCTAGGAAGAGCTTTAAGCACAGCTTCTTGTCCTTGTCTATAAAAATTCATCTCTCTTTTAAAATCATTGTGAACAGGGTCGTCTTCTATGGATTTAATACCCGTGGGATTTATAATTGTTTTCTTCTTCGTTTTTTTCGAGTTAGCTATCCTAATTTCTTTCTCTCTTCTTCCTTTATGATCTTCCAGTTGTATAGCAATCTCAGGGGCTAGGGGAGCAAGGTCGTTAGTTAAATCCAAACGTTCTATCCACGCAAGATTCCGAGACTCTTTTTTGAGAACCTCTAACTTTGCAAGAAGGGCTGCTTCATTGTTGATTTGTGGAGGTTTCGTAGTTTCTTGGCCATTTAGAACTACAGTGCCGGGCTCCAGATCGCCACGTGCAAATGCATCTTGCAATTCTCTATCTGAATCAGAGAGCTCATCATCAGATATGAAATTCATATTGATTATCTGCAAACGATAAAAACATAGTACATTCAAGACCTAAATTTCTCACTTGAATTGCATACTCCCTGCTTCCTTTTTATTTTTACAGGCAATAATTGTTACAATTTCAGCCACATTATAAAAAATAGCACGAAACCAATTATAGTGACAAGTGACTGAATATAGTGAACAAAATCAGGCGTTGGCGTTATACTTACGTGCAGTGTCCGTTGTCAAATTTTCTTTTTTTAATGAAAAATTAGTTCAACTTTTTTAACAATAAGTAATAACCTGCGAGTTTTCTTTCAATTCAATATTTCTATATTTGTCGAGCACATGAGGTTTATAAGGACGAATTGTTTAAAACAAAACTTTTCCCACAGCTCATTGAGTGCGATTTTCAATGACTTATGCATTTATGGTATAAATATCAATCTACGTTGCTCAAATAATCAGAAAAAAGTCACAAGGCTTTGATTGAGTCAATGTTGTGAATTCACTGACTCATCAGTTTATCGTTATCTAAGGTTCATTCATTGTCACTTTTTGTACTAACTAAACTAACTATCTACGATTTCTCTTGTCCAAATTAAACTGTTTTAAAAACTGTGTAACTTATTTGGAAAATTTGGTGTTGAACTGGACAAAAAAGCAGTACTAAAAATCCCATCTAGGGAAAGGACCATAATAATAAGGTACGGCCCGATTAAGTTATACGTAACTCGCACTTATTTCCACTTACCACTTGTGGACGATTGTTGTCAAAATAGGTGATTGTCATTTTCATAAACCATAATACTGCACTGAATACTCTCTTTTTTATTGTAATAAAATGGAAGGTTATTTATTATTGGCTCGTATTATAATCATTATTATAGGAGCAGAGAGAAAAGAATTTCGCAGTGTCAGTGTGTGTTTATTTGCCACCCCTTATCTTCCCCAGGGATATTTCATCGAAATTAGGCGATTCGTTAGCTGCAAATCGTACTGTGTGATCCATCAGCCCCCATTATAAGGATTATAAGTTGGATTTTGCAAGGGGCCCGTTTCTCTTACCCGCAGACAAGTGAATTGGTAAATTACGCTGTAATAAAATTATTCTCTTCCAATAATGAATTTCTGTATATAGGGTCATAGGGTTGCTACGTTGCTACAGCATTATGAGTAAGTGTGTGAGTTGAGTAGTTAATCATTTGATAGGTTGTCTGGTGGGTTTGGGTGGATTTAGCGTTCAAAATTCAAATTTTTGTTTACCACTTTTAGAAAAAACTTTAATATAAATTGGGTATGCTTAGTATGGGTTGACTAAGGGAATTTGGGAATTAGAATACTTTTTGTGCCAGTGTACAATTGTAAGATATTATGTAATCATTAGAGTGTGAGACTCTAATTATTCAATTTAAATTAATTTATCTTTCTTTTTCGCAGATTTCTTGTTGAATTTTAGCCATGGGACTTTTTTCGACATCCTCACCATTTGATCAAGATGTCGGTGAGTAATCAATTTTATTTTATTTTTAAAACATCCAGTGCCCTGTAAAATACGTTATGAATCGTTAATTGTTAATTGTATTTCAGAAAAAGCGACGAATGAGCACAATACCAAAGAGGATTGGTCAATAATTTTAGACATCTGTGACAGAGTTGGAACAACTACTCAAGCACCTAAAGAATGTCTAAGATCAATAATGAAAAGACTTGGCCATCGCGATCCTCATGTTGCCTTACAAGGACTCACGGTAAATTAAAACTCAATTAGCTTGAACAAATGAGCTAAACATAGCAATATGAGCTTATTCTAATGCACGAGGTATCTTTTGTAGCTTCTCGATGCTTGTGTCAACAACTGTGGATTATCTTTTCACTTGGAAATAGCTTCTAGGGATTTTGAGACAGAATTTCAAAATATTCTACAAAAAAGTCAAAAACCGGTTCGTGATAAAATGCTTCAGTGTCTTAAAAAATGGTCAGAGGGAGAGTTTAAATCAAATGCGCAGCTAAGTCTGATACCATCGCTGTACAATAAACTGAAGTCCACTTATGATTTTCCAGCTGATAGTCCTGTAAAGGTTAGTCCACAGACTAAAATATGACAAATATGAGGAACTTAGTATTTAGTTGTGTTTTTTTATCAAAAATTTAATTTTACCGAGCATACATACTTGTTCTTTTGTTGTATTTTTGTAGTCTCGTAAAGGTGGCCATCAAAATCATAATAGTCATAGGGGTCGGGAACATTCTAATTCTAACACACCTCATGTGTCAGCTCAGCAAGAAGAGGCTGATCTGGCGAAAGGTACTTGTTAATATCTAATCTAATCGAAGCGATATTTGCTAATGATAAACAGTTTATATTGATAACTGAACAATTTTAAATATAGCCATAGAGTTATCCCTAAAAGAGAAGCAAACATCTCCAAAATCCAAAGGTGGTGGTGGTAGCGGGTTGTATCCTCATGCAATGTCCGTTGTTTCTGGATCTAGTGAAAATGGTGGAACTTCTAAGGAAAAGGAATATAGAAAAGTTAGAGCACTATACGATTTTGAGGCTGCTGAAGATAATGAATTAACTTTTTACGCTGGAGAAATTGGTGAGAATTTGACTTCTATATAACTAACGCACTTTATTTGGTCATTCGCATCTGGCTTTTACAGCTATAAATGTTTTGATTTGGTTTACAATTTTTTATTTTGGCTGTACATTGCCATAATTTGGTGTGTCAGCTCTCTTATAAGAATTTATGCATAAGCGATAATTTTTTAATGAATTTAATTTTTATTTAGTTCATGTTTTGGATGATACTGATCCCAACTGGTGGGAAGGAACAAATCAACGAGGAACAGGACTCTTTCCAGCTAACTTTGTTTCAGCGGATCTTACTGCTGAACCCATTAGTATGTTTTCCTTCTAGTATTTTGATGATAACCTAATCTTTCGGGATGCTATATAGCTTGTATTTAATTTTAACTTTTTAATCTTGTTTTTTTTTCAGAATTTGAAACATCTTCGAAAAAGACTGTTCAGTTTTCCGATGATGTAGAGGTGAAAACAGTAAAAGCTGAAATTGAACAGATTTCGGAAATCGATGAAGCAAAAATTGATAAGTAAGTGACATGGTACAACTGCTGGATTTTTGTATTCAGGAAAGGAGCTTATTTTAAAAAATAACTTTTCCAGAGCATTGCATGTACTTCACGAAGCTGATCCCACTGGAGAAATACCTGATCCACCAGAACTAGCAACTCTTGAAGGTATAAAGATGCATGAAATGCGTTTAATTGTTGAAATAATCATATATGTAGTTTCACCGGAACAAAGATACTTTACGGCTGATTTTATCTTGTTTTACAGATCAATCATTGCAAATGGGACCTCTGATCGATCAAGAGCTGGAAAGAATAGATCGTCGACACGCCGAGCTGACCAAATTAGGAAGTGAGTTGATGGAAGCCTTGAACATGTACCATAATTTGATGCGAGAACCTGTGATGAACTCGCAGTACAATGATATGCGCATGGGTATAGGCATGCCTGGTGGAGGACCAGCATCAATGCCTGGTTTTCCCAATTCTTCCATGGGACATTACCCTGTTCCCGGTGGCTATCAACATTTCGATCCAAATGGACCTCAATATGCCAATGGAATGATGAGAGGTCCTCCACATTCTGCTCCAGCAGCCCCTGATCAATATAATCAAGGGCCCTACCAGTCAATGCCTCCTCATGGGCAACAGAATAATGGTCCTCCTCAGAATATAGTCAGCCCGACTCATGGACAACCCTCAAATCAAAACTCTATGAACATTCCCAACATCATGCAACATCCGAACCATCAGGTATCAAATCAAAACCCTCAGGTTCCAAACCCTGGTATGGAAATGTGGAATAGTAATTCCATATCGAATATTGGATCAGGAATGCATCAAGTTCCAGGCCATCACGTTCCACAAATGGTTATGAGTCCACCTGGTCCTGTAATTAATAACGCTGCTCCTCAGTTTAATCAATCGCATTAGAACGGAAAAAATATTTGGTATACATTATGGCTACACTACTACTGTTTGCATCTCTGCGATACTGGATAAAGAATCCTCGTTTTGACTTCAAGAACGAATGTCTCGTTCTGTACTTTTGCTTTATATGATCCGATATAATATAATATATTATGAAATTCCTTTGACACAAGTTTATGTAGAACTTTTGCAAAGACAGAGTAGTGAAAAAATTATTTAAAAAATTGCATGTTGATGATAATATACAAAAAATCTTTTAAGTTATATATTATTGGTCTCTTTCTTTGTAATTTGTTGCAACGCTAAATAAAGCCATTGAAAGTATGTTGATCGAATATGCATTCCTTATTTTTTGTGTAATTTAGTATCAACTATTAGTTCATTAGGACTTATTTAGGACTACGTATTAGAATTAATTCCATCTAACTCAACTAACTCTTCTTTTCTCATTCATTTTCCTTCTCTTGTCTTTTGCGAAAAGTTGAGGCGTGTTAGTAGGGCAAAACTAGTAGTTAAGAGTAGTTAAAACCAGTTGAATTCTTTTTGCTGTCATGCAAGTTCACAATGCCTACATTTCATCCATGTTATATAGGATTGTGCTATATTCCCCATCACAATCTTGTACATAAATGAAACCTTTTTGACATGCTACTATGGACCATTAAGCTACAGCTGCAGCCATGGCCAGCCAGGCCAAGCTACCTATAGCTGTTGTTAAGACGTGCGTGTGTGATCAGATAACATTTTATTTCCATGCAAATAAAGTTTTACCTTGAAATAGAGCAACTGACTCGTTAAAAAATTGCACCAAATACTCAAGCATGAAAAAAAACAGGAAAGGTATGTATGGTGAATTACTAACTGACTAAACTATCAACTTACAACTGTCTAAACTAACTATGTAGCAGCAGTTATCATGCAGAGGACAATAAAAATTTACAAATGCAAATTCATACCTTTGCATGAATACTTTTGGTGCGCATCATTTGCTACGAACGTCAAGCACTAACTCTATAACCATTCAATTTATCTATTATCAATAAATTAATTGTGCAATAGACAAGTAAAAACTGTCCAGTGGTTTTTTAAACTAATACATTTTTTGACATTTTTTTTCCTGTGAATTGGGATAAGGATTATCCCACGTGCTGGTTCCTAAAGGTACTCCCGCTCCCTATATTAAATGCCAACACCATATTTGCGTCTTGTTTGCTGGTTAGTTTGTTATTGTTCATGTTCATCCTGGTTGCTTTTTTTACACAAAAAAATACATATTTAAATTTACATATGGACTCCAGCTGGGTCTGCTTGTTGTGTTTTGCATTGTGTACATTACAAGTCTTCAATTTTTATAGGTGCCCATAAAAACTCATTAGTTTGCATTAGTGCGATGCCAGTGAATCAATTTAAAAGTGCTGCAGTAAAAAGTGTGGATCTGAGAATTACTGAGTTCCCTATTTATTGCAAAAAATCGATGCGCAATAATGGTCAATCGTTGTTTGAGGTTGAAGCCATTCGGACACATGCTTACCTGCAGGCTTATTGGATTACCATTGTGGATATTCAAGGGATTAAAAGAGATCTTTCCATTAAATGGCAAATGGCATGAGTTTCCTCGTATGAAACTACTACATCCTGTCAACCCTGTGATAGTTTAGTAGACCTGAATGTGAAAAGTGAGTGCATGGATTCTGGTCCTGGTGTCCGAATTTGAAGAAGTTTTGTATTATAGCCTGCAAAAACAAGCATTAGTTCGTTGAATTAAGTTTTGGTCATGGTGGGCTACAAGAACTTGGAGACGGAGCTGGAGACATATGAAGAAGTCAGGTAAACAGCGTAAATATAATCTCTATTGTTGTGTGTTGTTTACCCTCACCCCAAAATAATTGACACTAGTGTTGTGCTAGTCTTTGTTGACCATCAAATCAAGAAAGAGATGCGAGTATTGAATATATTATATCTACATGAATATATTTGCAACCTACTTAACCTTAGCTAACAACGTAAGAAAAAGAAATTTTTGTTTATTTGTTATTTCAAGTCCATTTCTATTCAATAACATGACTGGATTTGGCTAGAAACAATTAATAAATACTGTCGATATCGTGCTACAGAAGGCACAAATAAATCATGACGAGCAGAAACAATTGACTAGGACCACACACTCTAAATACTTGCTAGAGGCTTGGCAGTTATTTACGGGTTCTTTCTGACGCACCATCTAACACACGCTTATGAATTTAATAATCTTGTAAGTGATAATTAGCGGTCTAAATGCTTATTACGCTGTTGATTTACATTAGAATTAATTCTAAAAAGTTAACTTAGTAGCTAAAATCACGTATTAAAGTCTTACAGAATAAATTATTTTTACCAGGTAGGCTATTCCCGAAGAAACAATACTATATTTTTCAAACCACCCCAAAAACAATCAGCCCTGACAATAATTATTCCCCAATATGCAAAGCAATGCCTGATCATATGACCAGGAATTAGTAAGTAGCCATATTGCTCTAAACGATTATATAAGTTGTTAAATTTGGAATTCATGATATGAATGACTCTGACCGATGTCCATTTGGTACAACACATAATCATGATAAAATATGTACTTCTGTTGGAGTAAAGGTAGGCAACGTGCCACCAAATTATGGAAAACTTTGGGATTCACCATCCTTAAGGGGTGATAACCATTTTGTTGTTTCAAATAGCCAAAGATGTACACATCTACACTACACAATGCACGTATATAGTTAGGTATACTTTCTTATTCTTAGCTCTGATTGTCTGCTACGCAATTGGATTGAATAAATGTTTGGACAGGAGAGTTTTAAAACCAAAAATCTGAGTGAATATACTGATCTGATTCTACCCTGTTGCACAAGACTGAAATGCTGTAAATTTGTAGGAAAAGAAAAGAAAAGATTCTTGTCTTTCAAGTTTCCTCAGCCAGTCTTGGATCTTTTGTGAATGCGCCATAGTGGAATCATAGTTTTTATTTGCAACAAAAATACAAAGAAATAATAAAGGTAGGTAAACCTAGCCAGGAAAAGGAAAGGGGAAAACCTTCCACAGAGACTCGGAAGGAAAACCCTAACCAACTGGGAATGCAACCCCAGCACGCATTCGCGCTATTTGAAACTACTAAAGAAAATCTCGTCGAGTCCACGAGATTTAGGATGGGTGGCCAAAATGCTAGCAGAATTCCCTCTCTGGATTGCGATGCTGATGCGTTGAAGCAAGAAAGAGGAGGATCTAGGTTCTCCTCTAGGACCTTTGTTTGCATATCAAATAAATAAGGAAATAATGTGTTAGGTTATGTGTTTGCTTGCGTACACATAACCTGAATATCCATATTGATCCTCTGACTTCGTCCACCACAATTAATATCGAATTGAACGCCACGGTTTTTTGTCCTTATGATTTAGTTATGTATTTGACATTGACTGGTTGACTCAAAACCTTGAAATCGAGAAAAATATTAAAGCGCAGGTTACAAAAAATTAGTCACAGAAAAGTGCAGTAAATCAATCCGTGTGGACTTCACAAAATTGTGAAATAAGTCTGCATAAACAATTAAGGTCATGTTATTATCGCTATCTATAAGTTTACCCCATAATGAGTCACGCTAAAACGACTATAATTTCTAAAAACTTCTTGAAAGCAATGGTTAAAAGCTATTTTTGCTTGTTTCAGCAAATGGTTACTTGGCATTCATGAAGAACAGCAGTGTACAAATTACTAAAATATAAGTTGAAAACAGAAACTGTGAAACAGTATATAAGAAGCTTTTCCAAATATTTAAGCTGTTGCTATATTTGCACTGAATTCTGCTTCTTTAAATCTTTTCGCAATTTCCAGCTCATCTGAAATTTTTCTGTTGGTGAAAATATAGCCTGGTAGGTGGTTAAAGCTACCTACTCAATTGAAGGAGGTATTGTTGAAATGAAAACAATCCTAGTGGGTGCCAATTTGTAGAAAATTGCATGTAAACAGTCTTATCTAAAACCTTCAATTCTTATTAATCCGTTGTACTATGTGTAACAGGGTCAGTAATCTTACATTATATGTAGCTAAGCTACAGTTGGAAGAGATGGACTTTCAACCGCAGTTTGAACTCTGCAGGTTTTTTACTTGTGCCGTGCGGTTCTGCTGCGATATCAAATTTTGCACAGTGTGGAAACCAGCATGCGAATTCATCCATCTTGTTTTACATAATCTTAATCTTCTATTCACTTAAAAGACATTTGTTAGTCACGTCGTTGGCACTGGATAGTTAAGTAACCTACAGAATCACATGGCATGAACATGATAAAATAACATTAATGGCGTTTCAGAGCTGATCAGAGAGCTCTTTGACTTGAATAAATTGTAAGTAACCTATTGCATCAAATCATATTGTTATGATAATTAGGGCATATTCAAATAATTATTAAAAGTTGACAGCGAGAAAAATTGAAAGTATGACAAATCAGCCAATGCTAAATGTTTGTCTTCTAACAATTTGATCAGCATTAAAATATTGGAATAAATCAAATTCACTTTGCTGGTTTTACTCCTTTTCATGATTAGTGCAAATGATACACGAATCTCTTGTTTTAATTTGATTTAATGAAAAATTAAGTGCCGGGTGACCAAAAGAGTCATGCAGCGTGCAAAGCAAATATTAGTACTAACTGCATAGCACACATAATGTATGAATTTTTTGTTAGACCTAACAAATCCGTTGTGCACACATGTTCTTTCATTAGCTTCATCCAGTAGTCATGATAATTTCCGACATGAATGGACCATTTATAATGTGCCTTTACTTTTTATTATACAGCATATGCACACGGTACTAACAAAACTATAATGGAGAGACCAATCGTTACAATTTTATGGCAGACAAGGCAGATACATTTCACTTGTGACTAACTCAATGTACTATATTCACTAGAGTAGTATTATTGTTAAGTCCAATTCATCATATGCATGCACCAGTCTGGAACAGTAATTCTAATTCTCTGGCCATTAACAAGTCATATATGTAACGCATGAAATGAATAGCTGGAGAGTTTTTACATTTTCCGGTTTTGCATTTGTTGGTTAGTAACGATCAACTAGTTGCAAAAGCTATATTTGTTTCATGGTTTTCAATTTGAAAATTCTGTGTCTACTTTGTATTTGAAACGAACTATATTCATCCCAGTGGCACTATAAAGTTTTTATCTATTCGTTTGAATGGACCCTACTTCGGTCTATCAACTGTAACATGCATTAATATTCCTATGAACTACAAATCATTACTCTGACTATGCCATAATTTTATTGGTTCAAATGAATACACATATCAGTTGTTTCAATTTATTTTAGTTGGTTAGTTAGTACTAGTAGTTCTTTTTTTCTGCTGATTAGTTTAGTCACTTGTGATTGTCACATCCATGCGGACATTGCGATCCACTCCAGATGAAATACTCAATCGAAGTTGTTTGCCGTAACTAACTAGAGATATTCATAATCATTTCTTGTGCTCTTTGTACAGTCAGTTTGTGATATGTGTAATTTATTGCACTTTTTATCGTCTTTTTATATTTGTACATTAATTGGTAAGTAGTTTTTTTCAGTAGATTATAAAAGATTCTATTAATATTCCATAGAACATCCCCTGAGTTAAGAACAATACAACAATTAGCAAGTTATTTGAACAACCTTCTGAAATAAATAGTGCTTTTAAATTAAAGCAAGTGTGATAACAAGACTAACAAGGAGCCTATCAGTCCAGTGCGTCTATGTAACCTGCATAATTTAGAGCTAAAGCATTGTACTATCATTATCAGCCAGTGTCTAAATGGTGCAATTTTAATTGGTTTCGCCAAAAGGATCCTTATAAAGAAAGAGATATTTTGCTCAGTCCGCAATGGAAGAACTACGTCCTCTGTAAGTACGACTTTCATGGTAAAAATGTGTTTTTTTGCATTTTGTATCCAGTGCATTACATTTGGTATTGAAACACTCCGGTTCAATGGTGATATATGATATTGCACATCCTTTGAATCAAGTTTGAATTGTTTATTATTTTTAAAAGTAAAGGATTGTTGCCAATTTGAGTCTTCTACATGCATTTGTGCCGTGCTTATAAAATCAATGAAGAAAACAAGTCGTACAAGTTTCGCAAACACAAAGTACTAACAATTGTAAGCTGTTCATCGACTCTGAATTATTGTCTCTCATTTATAGTTTTTATTGTGAAACATGGCCCCACTTTCTGGTCAAATGGGAATTCTTTGGAAATCTGCGTCACCGTATGTTCAAATCTGTTCCATTAAAAGTAATACTGTATTAATTTTACATATTAGATTTAAATCTAGCCTAGCCAAGTTTCTTTAGTGTGCGTACGAAAAATGTTTTTGCATGCATAAAAATTGCACAACCTGACTGAATCTAATTTTGTTTTGCAAACTACTGTTGGAATCAAGCATGTACTTCTGTACAATGTCAAATAGACTCCATACAAACTAATTGGATGAAAATATTTGTTTATAGTACAAATGAAACTTTGTAAACTACAAAAGTCTAATTAAATCCCAATTCGTTTTACACATCCGAGTAATCCCAATCCCTTTGATTAAATGAGCACATTTATATGCACAACACGTGTATAATTCAGAGAATAATGTTTATTTAACGATGAACTTCCGTAGAATCACAATCACATCCATTTTGTGATGGCTCGTAAGCGGTTATTGTATTCAAAAGTAAACCTTGTCACTCAACAACAATCTCACCGCATTAATAATTGTGCACGTTTGTGATAGATAGTTAGACGAAACAATGGGCATTTGCTGTATAATATGCAACCTGCTTATCATTGTACGTACTGGTACTGCAAAACGTACGTAC
>Ga0210040_10001595_pt1 | contig 33843 bp, 24 predicted proteins | sample CryGeyCG12114_NA_FD_185462 | JGI IMG/M metagenome (GOLD analysis project Ga0210040, IMG submission 185462) | Groundwater microbial communities from aquifer - Crystal Geyser CG19_WC_8/21/14_NA (SPAdes) (version 2) | ecosystem: Environmental > Aquatic > Deep subsurface > Groundwater | place: USA...
TCTGGTGGTAGACGACCTCCGACTCGTACTGCGCGGCGACGCCGGCGACCAGGCGCTGCTTCTCCGCCTCGGGGATGCCGAGCCGGTCGTAGGTGTTCTTGATGTCCTCGGGCAGCTCGTCCCAGGACGTGGCCTGCTTCTCCGTCGACCTCACGAAGTACTTGATGTTGTCGAAGTCGATGCCGTCGAGGTCGCTGCCCCAGGTCGGCATGGGCTTGCGGCCGAACATGCGCAGCGCCTTCTGCCGGGTGCGCAGCATCCAGTCGGGCTCGTTCTTGCGGCCGGAGATGTCGGCGACGACGTCCTCGTCCACGCCGCGGCGCGCGTTGGTGCCCGCGGCGTCGGAGTCGGCCCACCCGTAGGTGTAGGTGCCGATGCCCTCGAGCTCGGGGTTCAGTGCTTCGACGTCGGTGCTCATCCGCGTGGTCCCTCCGGACTGCTCGGGGTGGTGCCGGGTGTGTCGCGAGTGCTGCGGTGGGGCGTGGTGCTCGGGGCCGGCGCGCGGCTCCCGCGGTGCGGTGGGTCGGGGGGCTGCTGCGCCGCGGGGTCCAGGGCGGTGCTGCGGTGCGGCGCGAGCGGCACGTGCGTGGTGCACACGCGCCCCCCGGCGCCCAGGGTGGCGAGGCGGCGGGTGCCCACCCCGAGCAGCTCCGAGAAGGCCGCCGTCTCCGCGTCGCAGAGCTCGGGGAACGCGCTGGCCGCCTGCTGCACCGGGCACCTCCCCTGGCACAACTGGACCGCCGCAACGCCTGTTCCCGTGTCGACGGGACGCGTGCTGGCGGCGAACCCGTCCCGGCCCAGGGCCCGGGCCAGGGCCTCGGCCCGTGCGGGGACCCCCGGGCCGGCCGCCTCCACGTCCGCGGCGTACCGCGCCCGCAGCTGGTCGGCCCGGTGCTCGGCGTAGGCCCGGACGCCGGGAGCGCCCGTGGTGGCGGCCAGGTGGTGCAGGAGGTCCACGGCGAGCTCGCCGTGGCCGTCCTGCCCGCCGGGCGCCCGCCGCGTCGCGACGAACTCCTTGGCGGGGCGGCCGGGGCCGCGCACCCCCGCTGCCCCCGGGCGCGGCTCGCGCCCGGCGACGAGGCCCTCGGCGGCCATGGCGTCGAGGTGGCGGCGCACCGCCGCGGCGGTGAGCCCCAGCACCCGCGCCACGCCGCCGGTGGTGACCGGCCCGTGCTCCACGACGACGGCGAGGACGCGCTCGCGCGTCGTCACCTCGCTCGTGCGGGCCGTGGCCGGGCTTTTCACGACGCCAGTGTGACGAAACCCCGCGGGAGGCGTCCAGTGAGGGTCGCCTTCCCCGCGCGAGGGCCGCACCCGGGGGCGCGCTCGGGGCGGGCGCGCCGCACCTCCCCCGGCGCGCGGGGCTGGCGGGAGGCCGCCCGGCACCGGCGACCTACACTCCCGGCCCGTGGGTGGTCCTCCGGACGGCTCCCCGTCCGCGGGGGCCGCGCTGCGCGTGCGCGGCCTCGTCAAGCGCTACGCCGGTCGGCTCGCCGTCGACGGGCTGGACCTCGACGTGGCGGCCGGCTCGGTGACCGCGCTGCTGGGCCCCAACGGCGCCGGCAAGACCACGACGGTCGAGTGCTGCCTGGGGCTGCGGCGCCCCGACGCCGGGTCGGTGCAGGTGCTCGGCACCGACCTCGCCGAGGCCACCGCGAGCGCCGACCACCGGGCGGCCGTGGGCGCCATGCTCCAGGACGGAGGCCTGCCCACGTCGGCCCGGCCGATGCGGCTGCTGCGCCACCTGGCCCGCCTGCACGCCCGGCCGCGCGACGTCGACGCCCTCGCCGAGCGGCTCGGCGTCCCGGCCTTCGCCAAGACGTCGGTGCGCCGGCTCTCCGGCGGTCAGCGCCAGCGGCTCGCGCTCGCAGCCTCCCTGGTCGGCTCCCCCCGCCTGGTCTTCCTCGACGAGCCGACGGCCGGGCTCGACCCCGCCGCCCGGCTCGTCGTCTGGGAGCTGGTCCGCGAGGTCGTCGCCGACGGCGCCGGCGTGCTGCTCACCACCCACGACCTGGACGAGGCCGAGCGGCTGGCGCACCACGTGGTCATCGTCGACGGCGGACGGGCGCTGGCGACCGGCTCCCCCGGCGTCCTCACCGCCCGGTCGGCCGCCTCGGTGCGCTTCACGGCCAGCGCCGGCCTGGACCTCGGGCCGCTGCGCCAGGCGCTGTCCGAGGACGTGGAGGTGAGCGAGCCCGCGCCGGGCTCCTACGTCGTCTCGGGCGACGTCGACCCCCAGGTCGTCGCGGGCGTGACGTCCTGGTGCGCGCAGCGGGGCGTGATGCCCGAGGCCCTGTCCGTGGGCCGCCCGAGCCTGGAGGAGGTCTTCCTCGACCTCACCGGCCGGAGCCTGCGGTGAGCGCCGCGGGACCCGCGGGCCCCGGGGCCGCGCCCGGGTACGCCCCTCGCGCCGCGAGCCCGGCCGCCCGCGTCCTCGCGCAGGCCCGCTGGGAGGCCGGGACGATGCTGCGCAACGGGGAGCAGGTGCTGCTCACCCTGGTGCTGCCCGCCCTCGTGCTCGTCGGGCTCTCGCGCACCGACGTCGTGGACCTCGGCCTCGGGCCCGGCGAGCGCGCCGTGGACGTCGTGGCGCCCGGCGTCCTCGCGCTGGCCGTGCTGTCCACGGCCTTCACGGGCCAGGCCATCGCCACCGGCTTCGACCGGCGCAGCGGCGTCCTGCGCCTGCTGGCGACGACCCCGCTGGGCCGTGGCGGCCTCCTCGCCGGCCGGGTCCTCGGCGTCCTCGCCGTGGAGGCGGTGCAGGTGCTCGTGCTCGGCGCGGTCGCGCTGGCCGTCGGGTGGCGCCCGACCCCCGTCGGCCTCCTGCCGGGGGCCCTGCTCGTGCTGGTGGGCACCGCGGCGCTCACGGCCCTCGCCCTGCTGCTGGCGGGCGTGCTCCGGGCCGAGGCCGTGCTGGCGGTGGCCAACCTCGTGTGGGCGGCGCTGCTCGTGGGCGGGGGGGTCGTCGTGCCGGCCGACGCCCTGCCCGGCCCCTGGGGGGCGCTGGTGCACGTGCTGCCCTCGGGCGCCCTCGGCGAGGGCCTGCGGCAGGCCTCCGCCGACGGCTCGCTCGACGTGCCGGCCCTGCTCGTGCTGCTCGGGTGGGCGGTCCTCGCGGCCGCGGCCGCCCGCCGCTGGTTCCGCTGGGACTGAGCCGGCCCGGCTCCCCGCCGAGAGCCGGGGCCCTCCCCGGCGGTGCTCCCGGCGGTGCTCCCGGCGGTGCTCCCGGCGGTGGACCGCCCGGGCTGCTCACCTACCCTGGGGCCGTGAGCACCTCTTCGGTCGCCGCCCGTCCGGCGGGCCCTCCCCCTGCCCGCCGCGCCGGCGCCGGGGCGCCGCGCTGGGTCGTCGCCGTCATGGCGGCGAACCTCGTCGGGCAGGTCCTCATCGTGGTCACCGGCGGCGCCGTGCGCCTCACGGGCTCCGGCCTCGGGTGCCCCACCTGGCCGACCTGCACGGTCGGCTCGTACACCCCCGTCTACTCGCCCGAGATGGGCCTCCACGACGACATCGAGTTCGCCAACCGGCTGCTGACCTTCGTCGTCGGGCTGCTGGCCGTGGCCACGCTCGCCGCCGTCAGCCGCCTGGTCGTGCGGGGGCACCGCCCGGCCCCCCTGCTGGCGCTCGGCGCGGCCCCCCTGGTGGGTGTCGTGCTCCAGGCGGTCATCGGCGGCATCACGGTGCTCACCCACCTGCACCCGGCCACCGTGGCCACGCACTTCCTCGTCTCGTCGGCGCTCGTCGCGGCCTCCACGGCGCTGCTGCTGCGCGTGCGCGAGGACGCCGACGCCCCGCCGCGCCCGCTGGTCGCGCTCCCGGTGCGGCGGCTCGCCCGGGCAGCGGGGGTCGTGCTCGGGGCCGTGCTGGTGCTCGGCACGATCGTCACGGGCGCGGGACCCCACTCGGGCGACGCCGTCGACCCGGTGCGCCTCGGCTTCGACACCGCCGTGGTCTCGCGCATCCACGCCGACGCGGTCGTGCTCCTCCTCGTCCTCGTGGTGGCCCTCCTGGTGCTGCTGCGCCGCGGGGCCGCGCCCGGCACCACCCGGCGCCGCGGGGCGGCCCTCCTCGCCGTCCTGCTGGCGCAGGGGCTCGTCGGCTGGGTCCAGTACGCCACCGACCTGCCCGAGCTCCTGGTCGGGCTCCACATGCTCGGCGCCGCCCTGGCCGTCGTGGCCACCACGGCGCTCCTGCTGTCGCTGCGCACGCGGGTCCCCGCCCGCGCCCCGGCCGCCGCCTGAGGCGCTGTGCCGCCGGTCGTGAGGACCGCCGCCGGTCGTGAGGACCGGGGGCGCGCGACGCGGCGACGCCGGGCGAGCGGCGGGTGGCCCGGCGAGGGCGAGGGGGCGACAGCTCGACCCCGGTGGCGCTGCGTCACCGGTTGTGAGCCGATCGTGACCACCGGGCGCTGGAGCAGGCGCGCGCGGGCGTCGAAGATCAGGTCATGATTCTGCACGACCCGCTCCGCCGCACCCGCACCCGTACCCGCGCCGCCCGGGCGGCGGTGGGAGGTGCGGTGGTCACCGGCTTCCTCGTCCTGCTGGCGGGCTGCGGCGGGGACGGGGTCACCGCCGGTCCCGCCGCCTCGCCGGTCGCCGCGACGACGCCCGCGAGCACGACGACGCCCCCGAGCACGACGACGCCCACGACCGAGACCGCGACGACGCCCACGACCGGGGGGACCAGCGCGGGGAGCCCGAGCAGCGCCCCCGGCGACGGGGGCGGCGCCGCGGCCCCGGGCCCGACGACCGCCCCCCCTGCCGCGCCCGAGGAGGAGGCGGAGGGCAGCCTCGAGCCCCCTCGGGACGCCGGCACGGGGCCCTCCGAGCAGGAGGCCACCGGCGGCGGGCTGTCGGTCGTCGACGTGCGGACCGGGCGCCACGACGGCTTCGACCGGGTGGTGATCGAGCTGGCCGGCGAGGAGGGCGACGAGCCCGGCTGGTACGCCCGCTACGTCGACGAGCCGACGCAGGAGGGGTCCGGCGCACCGCTGCGGGTCGAGGGCAGCAGCTACCTGGCCGTCGCGGTGCGCGGGCTGGGCTACCCCTTCGACACCGGCCAGGACGAGGTGGTCGGCAGCTTCGCCGGCGAGGGCACCGCGGTGGTCCGGGAGGTGCTCGTGGGCGCCGTCGTGGAGGGCCAGGCGCAGGTGGTCCTCGGCCTGGAGGCGCAGGCGCCGTACGCGATCACGCGCCTGTCCGACCCGCCCCGCGTGGTCGTCGACGTCCTCGGCTGAGCGGCGCCGGGGGTCCGACCGGCGGCGTCTCCCCCCGGGAGGAGACGCCTCAGGGGAGCGTCACCACCAGGGGACGAAGGGGTCCACGCCGACGGCGAGGAAGAGCAGGCTCAGGTAGCTGATCGAGACGTGGAAGACGCGCATGGCGCCGGCCGTCGCGATCGGCTCCGGGGAGGAGTCCGCCAGCCTCGCGCGCCGCCGCAGCGCGTGCGCCTCGACGAGGAACCACGCCCCCAGCACCACGGCGCTCGCGGTGTAGACCGGGCCCGTGCCCGCGACCGGGACGAGCAGCAGGGAGCAGGCGACCATCGCCCAGGAGTAGGCGGTGATCCGCCGGGCGACCAGCCCGGGGCGCTCGACGGCGCCGAGCATGGGCACGTCGACGCTGCTGTAGTCGCGGGCGTAGCGCATGGACAGCGGCCAGTAGTGCGGCGGCGTCCACAGGAAGATGACGCCGAAGAGGACCAGCGCGGGCCAGTCCAGCCCGCCCGTCACGGCGGACCAGCCGATGAGCACGGGCATGCAGCCGGCGGCCCCGCCCCAGACGATGTTCTGGGACGTGCGGCGCTTGAGCCCCAGCGTGTAGACGAAGAGGTAGAAGGCGATCGCCGCGAGCGCCAGCACGGCCGACAGCGGGTTGACCAGCAGCGCGAGCCAGGCGGTCGACAGCACCCCGAGCCCCGTGCCGAAGACCAGGGCCTCGCGCGGGGTGACCTCGCCGGTGACCAGGGGCCGCTCGCGGGTCCGGTCCATGCGGGCGTCGATGTCCCGGTCGACGTAGCAGTTCAGCGTGTTGGCGCTGCCCGCGGCGAGCGCCCCGCCGACCAGGGTGGCGAGGACGAGGCCGACCGGCGGCAGGCCGCGCGCGGCCAGCAGCATCGTCGGCACGGTCGTGATGAGCAGCAGCTCGATGATGCGCGGCTTGGTGAGCGCCAGGAACGCCGCGGCGCGGGACCGCCGGGGCCGTCCGACCTCCGAGGGGTGGAGCGGGCCCGAGACGGCGGCGCGAGCGGGGCCGTCCGCGCGCCCGGGGCCCGCGTCGTGCTCGGCGTGCACCGGGTCGGTCGCTCTCACTGGGTCCTCGTCCGATCCGTCGGGGGTGGGTGGGAGGTCTGGCGGCGCTCCCGCGCGGGAGGGCCGGCACCGGCCGAGCCGCTCGCGCGCAGCGCTGCTCCGCCGTGGGGCGATCGTACGCGTCCGACCCCGACGGGCTCCGCGCGCCCCGCCGCACCGGGACGGCGCCGCGCTCGCGGTGCGGCGCACGGGCCGGGGCGCGCGCGAGCGCGGTGAACGTCGCGCCACTAGGCTCGCAGTCGGACCTCGACGGAGCACCCGCGGGCCGGGAGCAGGGACGGGACGACGGCCGGGAGCCCGGCCGGGCGCGCAGCCGTCGCCCGTGAGCTGCTCCGGTCGTCCGGGCCTCCCGCGCAGGTCCGACAGGCTCCTGACCGAGCCCGTGCGCGGCACGGGCAGCACCGCGAAGCAGGCCGGCGCCCGGCGCACCCCCGCCGGGCGGGGCCGCGAAGGGACGTTCCCCCCCATGGACATCGAGACGACGGCCGACTCCTTCACCTGGACCGACGCCGACCAGCGCGCCGTGGACACGGTCCGCGTGCTCGCGGCCGACGCCGTGCAGAAGGTGGGGAACGGCCACCCCGGGACGGCGATGAGCCTGGCCCCCGCCGCCTACCTGCTCTTCCAGAAGGTCATGCGGCACGACCCGGCGGACGCGCACTGGCACGGCCGCGACCGGTTCGTGCTCTCCGCCGGCCACTCCAGCCTCACCCTCTACATCCAGCTCTACCTCGCCGGGTACGACCTCTCCCTCGAGGACCTCCAGCAGCTGCGCACGTGGGGCTCGAAGACCCCGGGCCACCCCGAGTTCCGGCACACCGACGGCGTCGAGATCACGACCGGCCCGCTGGGCCAGGGCCTCGCCAGCTCCGTGGGCATGGCCATGGCCGCCCGCCGCGAGCGCACCCTGCTCGACCCCGACGCCGCGCCCGGCGAGAGCCCGTTCGACCACACGATCTACGTGATCGCCTCGGACGGGGACATGCAGGAGGGCGTCACCTCCGAGGCCGGCTCGCTCGCCGGCCACCAAGAGCTCGGCAACCTCGTCGTCATCTACGACGACAACAAGATCTCCATCGAGGACGACACGGACATCGCCTTCAGCGAGGACGTGCTCGCCCGCTACGCCGCCTACGGCTGGCACACCCAGCACGTCGACTGGACGAAGGGCGGGACCTACGCCGAGGACCCGGCCGAGCTCCACGCGGCGATCACCGCGGCGCGCGCCGAGACCGGCCGCCCCTCGATCATCAAGCTGAGCACGATCATCGCGTGGCCGGCCCCGACGATGCAGGGCACCGGCGCCTCCCACGGCGCCGCCCTCGGCGACGACGAGGTCCGGGCCACCAAGGAGGTCCTGGGCTTCGACCCGGACCGCACCTTCCAGGTCGACGACGAGGTCCTGGGCGTGACCCGCGAGTCGACCGAGCGCGCGAAGGACGTGCGCGCCGCCTGGGAGGAGCGCTACACCTCCTGGCGCGGGGCGAACCCCGACCGGGCGGACCTCCTCGACCGGATGTCCGAGCGCCGCCTGCCCGAGGGCTGGACCGACGCGCTGCCGGAGTTCCCCGCCGGGACGCCCGTCGCCACCCGCTCGGCGTCCGGCGACGTCCTGTCCGCGCTCGCGCCGGTGCTCCCCGAGCTGTGGGGCGGCTCGGCGGACCTCGCGAGCTCGAACAACACGACGATGGACGACGCCAGCTCCTTCGTCCCGGCCGGGAAGGCCACCAAGAAGTTCCCCGGCGACGAGGGCGGACGCACGCTCCACTTCGGCATCCGCGAGCACGCCATGGGCTCGATCCTCAACGGCATCACGCTGCACGGCGGCACGCGCGCCTACGGCGGGACCTTCCTCGTGTTCAGCGACTACATGCGCCCCGCGGTGCGCCTGGCCGCCCTCATGGCCGTGCCGACGATCTACGTCTGGACGCACGACTCCATCGGCCTGGGCGAGGACGGCCCGACGCACCAGCCGGTCGAGCACCTGGCGGCCCTGCGCGCCATCCCGGGCCTGGACGTCATCCGCCCGGCGGACGCGAACGAGACCGCGTGGGCCTGGCGGGGCCTGCTCGAGCGCACCGACCGTCCCGCCGGCCTGGCGCTGACCCGCCAGAAGGTCCCCACGTACGAGCGGGGCGACGGCGCGGCGCAGGGCTCGACCCTGGGCTCGGCCGAGGGGGTGCTGCGCGGCGCCTACGTGCTCGCCGAGGCGGACGGCGGGGAGCCCGACGTCATCCTCGTGGGCACCGGCTCCGAGGTGCAGATCGCCATGGCCGCCCGCGAGGAGCTGGCCGGCGAGGGCGTGCGCGCGCGCGTCGTCTCGATGCCCTGCCGCGAGTGGTTCGACGAGCAGGACGACGACTACCGCGAGTCCGTCCTGCCCTCGGACGTCCGGGCGCGGGTCTCCGTCGAGGCCGCCGTGGCCCAGGGCTGGCGCGACGTGGTCGGCGACGCCGGCCGCACCGTCTCCATCGAGCACTTCGGGGCGTCCGCCGACTACGAGACGCTCTACCGGGAGTTCGGCCTGACGGGCGAGGCCGTCGCCGAGGCGGCGCGGGACTCCCTGCGCGCGGCCCGCGAGGGCGCCCGCCCCGGTGGCCGGGCCACCACGGCCACCGAGGGCGGCGCCGCCGACCAGCAGTGAGCGAGCGCGGGGGGCCCGCCGACCGGCCGGCCCCCCGCGGCCCCGACCCCGCGCCGCGCCCCGCGGCGCGCACGAACGCGCGGACCAGATCCGCCGACCCAGGAGGCACCGAGATGACCAGCGCACCCGGCACCCAGCCCGCCAGCACGGGCACGGACCCGCTCGCCCAGCTGACCGCGGAGGGGGTCTCGGTCTGGCTCGACGACCTCTCCCGCGAGCTCCTCGACTCCGGCGAGCTCCAGCGCCTCGTCGACCAGCGCAGCGTCGTGGGCCTGACGAGCAACCCGACGATCTTCGCCAGCGCTCTCGCCAAGGGCGACGCCTACGCCGAGCAGACCACGGACCTCGCCCGTCGCGGCGTCGACGTGGACGAGGCGATCTTCCAGGTGACGACCGAGGACGTCCGGCGGGCCTGCGACCTGTTCGCCCCCGTCTACGAGCGCTCCGGCCACCACGACGGCCGCGTCTCCCTCGAGGTCGAGCCGGGCCTCGCGCACGACACCGAGGGCACCGTCTCGGCCGCGCGCGCCATCCAGGCCGCCGTGGACCGGCCGAACCTCCTGGTGAAGATCCCGGCGACCGTCGAGGGGCTGCCGGCCATCACCACAGCCCTGTCGGAGGGCATCAGCGTGAACGTGACGCTGATCTTCTCCCTCGACCGCTACCGCGCGGTGATGAACGCCTTCCTCACCGGCCTCGAGCAGGCCCGCGAGGCCGGTCGCGACCTCACCTCGATCGCCTCCGTCGCCTCGTTCTTCGTGAGCCGCGTGGACGGCGAGATCGACGGCCGGCTCGAGGCCATCGGCACCGAGGAGGCGCTGGCCCTGCGCGGCCAGGCGGCCCTCGCCAACGCCCGACTCGCCTACGCGGCCTACGAGGAGGTCTTCTCCACCCCGCGGTGGGAGGTGCTCGAGCAGGCCGGCGCCCGCCGCCAGCGCCCGCTGTGGGCCTCGACCGGCGTCAAGAACCCGGACTACCCCGACACCCTGTACGTGACCGAGCTGGTCGCGCGCGGCACCGTCAACACCATGCCGGGCACGACGCTCGACAAGGTCTACGACCACGGGCAGGTCCACGGCGACACGCTGACGGGGACGGCCGAGGCCTCCAGCGCCGTCATGGACCACCTCGAGCGCCTCGGCGTCTCCTACACGGAGGTCGTGGACCAGCTCGAGCGCGAGGGCGTCAAGAAGTTCGCCGACTCCTGGACCGAGCTGCAGCAGACCGTGTCGGACGAGCTCGCGCGCCTGTCCGCCACCGACGACGACGCGCAGGCGCAGCAGTGAGCGCCGCGCCCGGGCTGTCCGTCGCCGCCACCGGGGACGCCGCGCGCGCCGTCGCCGCGCACGTGCCCGCGCTCGTCGCGGACCGGGTCGCCAGCCGCGTCGCGGCGCAGGACCCCGACCTCTGGGGGGCGGAGGCCGCCGAGGAGGCGGGCAAGCGCCTCGGGTGGGTCGACGTCGCCGCCCGCTCCGCCGACGTGCCGGCGCGGGTGGAGGCGCTGCGCGCCGAGCTCGCCGCCGAGGGCGTGGACCGCGTCGTCCTGTGCGGCATGGGCGGCTCCTCGCTCGCGCCGGAGGTCATCACCGCCACGGCGGGGGTCCCGCTCGTCGTGCTCGACGGCACGGACCCCGGCCAGGTGCGCCGGGCCCTCGCCGAGGGCCTCGAGCGGACCGTCGTCGTGGTCTCCAGCAAGTCGGGCGGGACGGTGGAGACCGACTCCCAGCGCCGCGCCTTCGTGGCGGCGTTCGAGGGCGCGGGGGTCGACGCGGCGCGCCGCGTCGTCGTCGTCACCGACCCCGGCTCCCCCTTCTCGCAGATGGCGCGGGACGAGGGCTACCGGGCCCTGTTCGAGGCCGACCCCGACGTCGGCGGCCGGTACTCGGCGCTGACCGCCTTCGGCCTCGTGCCGGCCGGCCTGGCCGGGGTGGACGTGCGCGGCCTGCTCGACGACGCCGCCGAGGCGCTGGCCGCCCTGGCGGCCGACGACGAGGCCAACCCCGGGCTGCAGCTCGGGGCCGCACTCGGCGGCACCGACCCGCTGCGCGACAAGCTCGTCCTCGTCGAGGACGGGACGCCGCTGCGCGGCTTCGGCGCCTGGGCCGAGCAGCTCGTGGCCGAGTCCACCGGCAAGTCCGGCACCGGCCTGCTGCCGGTCGTCGTGGCCGGGCCGGGCTCGCCGGAGGTGGCCTCCTCCCCCGCGGACGCGCTCGTCGTCCGGCTCGTGGGGCCGGGCGGCAGCGACGACGCCTCCCCGGACGAGGACCCCTCGCCCGGGCGCACCTCCGCGGCGGAGGTCCGGGTCGCGGGCTCGCTCGGCGCGCAGATGGCGCTGTGGGAGACCGCGGTGGTCGTCGCCGGCCGCCTGCTCGGCATCAACCCGTTCGACCAGCCGGACGTCGAGAGCGCGAAGAACGCCACGCGCGAGCTCCTCGAGGGCTCCCCCGAGACCGAGGACCCGACGGCCGTCGACGGCGCCGTGGAGCTGCGCGCGACGCCCGAGCTCGACGGGGCCACCACCCTCGAGGACGCGGTCGGAGCGCTGCTCTCCCAGCTGTCCTCCGTGGAGGGCGACCGCGGCTACCTCGCCGTGATGGCCTACCTCGACCGCGAGGCCGACGCCGACCTGGAGGCCGTCCGCGAGGACCTGGCCGCGCGCACCGGACGGCCGGTCACCTTCGGCTGGGGGCCGCGCTTCCTGCACTCCACGGGCCAGTACCACAAGGGCGGCCCCGCGACGGGCGTCTACCTCCAGATCACGTCGGCGCCGGCGGGCGAGGACCTGCCGATCCCCGACCGCCCGTTCACCTTCGGCGGCCTCCAGCGCGCGCAGGCGGCGGGTGACGCGGCGGTGCTCGCCGAGCACGGCCGGCCCGTCCTGCGCCTGCACCTGGTCGAGCGCTCCGCGCTGGGGCGCGTGCGGGCGGCCCTGGCCGGCCGCGGCGGTGCGGGGACGACCGCCGGGGGCGACGGAGGGGCTCGATGACCGCTGCGGCTCCGGACGCCCGGGGGGCGGGGCCGCGCTCCGCCCCCCGGGGCGAGGCGAACCCCCTGCGCGACCCGCGCGACAAGCGGCTCTCACGCATCGCCGGCCCGTCCTGCCTGGTGATGTTCGGCGTGACGGGCGACCTCGCCCGCAAGAAGCTCCTGCCCGCGGTGTACGACCTCGCCAACCGGGGCCTGCTGCCGCCGGGGTTCTCGCTCGTCGGCTTCGCGCGCCGCGAGTGGCGCGACGAGGACTTCGGCAGCGTCGTCCACGACGCCGTCCGCGAGCACGCGCGCACGCCCTTCCGCGAGGAGGTCTGGCGCCAGCTGGCGGAGGGCCTGCGCTTCATCCCGGGCGAGTTCGGCGACGACGAGGCGTTCGACGCCCTCGCCCGCACCGTGCGCGACCTCGACGCGGCCCGCGGCACGGGCGGCAACGTGGCGTTCTACCTGTCGGTGCCGCCGTCCAGCTTCCCGGTGGTCTGCGAGCAGCTGGACCGCTCCGGGCTGGCCCGCGCCGAGGACGGCTCCTGGCGCCGCGTCGTCATCGAGAAGCCCTTCGGGCACGACCTCGCCTCGGCGCGCGACCTGAACGCGGTCGTCGAGCGCGTGTTCCCCTCCGACTCGGTCTTCCGGATCGACCACTACCTGGGCAAGGAGACGGTCCAGAACCTCCTGGCGCTGCGCTTCGCCAACGAGCTGTTCGAGCCCCTCTGGAACGCCCAGCACGTCGACCACGTGCAGATCACCATGGCCGAGGACATCGGCATCGGCGGGCGGGCCGGCTACTACGACGGCATCGGGGCCGCCCGCGACGTCATCCAGAACCACCTGCTCCAGCTGCTGGCGCTCACGGCGATGGAGGAACCCGTCTCCTTCGGAGCCTCCGACCTGCGCGCGGAGAAGGAGAAGGTGCTCTCCGCGGTGCGCCACCCGGCCGCCGGCCTGGACAGCTCCACGGCCCGCGGGCGCTACGCCGCCGGATGGCAGGGCGGTCGCCAGGTGCGCGGCTACGACGAGGAGGACGGCATCTCGCCGGACTCGACGACGGAGACGTTCGCCGCCGTCAAGGTCGAGATCGACACCCGGCGCTGGGCGGGCGTCCCGTTCTACCTGCGCGCCGGCAAGCGGCTCGGGCGGCGCGTCACCGAGATCGCCGTCGTCTTCCGCCGCGCGCCGCACCTGCCCTTCGAGCAGACGGCCACGGAGGAGCTCGGCAAGAACGCGCTCGTCGTCCGGGTGCAGCCCGACGAGGGCGTGACGCTCCGCTTCGGGTCCAAGGTCCCGGGCACGGCGATGGAGGTGCGCGACGTCACGATGGACTTCGGCTACGGCCACGCCTTCACGGAGTCGAGCCCGGAGGCGTACGAGCGCCTCATCCTCGACGTCCTGCTGGGCGACCCGCCGCTCTTCCCGCGCCACGAGGAGGTCGACCTGTCCTGGCGGATCCTGGACCCGGTCATCGAGCACTGGGCCGAGCAGGGGCAGCCGGAGCCCTACCCGTCCGGCAGCTGGGGCCCCGAGAGCGCCTTCGCCATGATGGCGCGCGACGGCCGTGAGTGGAGGCGCCCGTGATCATCGACCTGCCCTCGACGTCGACGAGCGCGATCAACCGCCGCCTGGTCGACCTCCGCGAGACCGGCGGCGCGGTGGCCCTCGGCCGCGTGCTGTCGCTCGTCATCTGCACCGGTGACGAGGGGGCCGAGGAGGCCATCGCCGCGGCCAACGACGCCAGCCGCGAGCACCCCTGCCGGGTGCTCGTCGTGGCCCGCGGGAGCCGTCGCGGTGCCAACCGGCTCGACGGCCAGATCCGCGTCGGCGGGGACGCCGGCGCGAGCGAGGTGGTCGTCGCGCGGCTGTACGGCGAGCTCGCGCGCCACGGCGACGCCGTCGTCGTGCCGCTGCTGCTCCCCGACGCCCCGGTGGTGGCCTGGTGGCCCGGCGAGCCCCCGGCCGTGCCGGCGCAGGACCCGATCGGGTCCATGGCCCAGCGGCGCATCACCGACTCGGGTGCCGCCCGTCGCCCCGTCAAGGCCCTGCAGGCCCTGGCGGCCGGGCACTCCCCCGGGGACACGGACCTGTCCTGGAGCCGGCTGACCCTGTGGCGCGGCCTCCTGGCCGCCGCCCTGGACCAGCCGCCCCACGACCCGGTGCAGTCGGCGGTCGTCACGGGCGCCGAGGACTCGCCGAGCACCGACCTGCTCGCCGCGTGGCTGGGGCTCGCGCTCGACTGCCCGGTCACCCGGGTGCGCAGCGACCACGGCACCGGCATCGTCGGCGTCCGCCTCGAGCGGCGCAGCGGCGCCGTCGAGCTCGTGCGGCCCGAGGGCGGCACGGCCCTGCTCACCGCGCCGGGGCAGCCCGAGCGCCAGGTCTCGCTGCCGCGTCGCAGCGTGCGCGACTGCCTCTCCGAGGAGCTGCGCCGCCTCGACCCCGACGAGGTCTACGGCGACGTGCTGACCGAGGGGCTGCGCCGCCTCGGGCGCAGCCGCCGGCTCAGCGAGGGCGCCGCGGCCGAGCGCGGCGCCGCCACCTCCCGCGGGGAGGCCTCGCGACGGCTGGCGGGGCACCGCGCGTCCGAGCAGGAGACGGCGGAGGCCGTCCGCTCGGCGCAGCCGGAGGGCGCTCCCCCGGCGGACGAGCCCACCGACGACTCCGAGGTCGTGACGCAGTCCCCGGTGCCGCCCGCGTCGGGCGCCGACGCCCTCGCCCCTCCCGGCGCGGCCGGGGACGGCGAGGATCCCGGGGCCGTGCCCGAGGACGGCGGCGCCTCCGCCGCCGAGGTCCCGGACCCGCTGCGGACCGGCAGCGGCCCCGGCGGTGCCGCGTGAGCGCGCAGGGGTCCCCGGGGGCGCCACCGGCGGCCCCGGGCGCGGAGGTGGTCGTCCAGGAGGACGCCGACGGCCTGGTGCAGCACGTCGCCGAGCGCCTGCTGGCCTCGGTGGCCGCGGCGCTCGACGCCCGGCCCGCACCGGCCCCCGTCCACGTCGTGCTGACGGGCGGGCGGGTCGGGGGCCGCGCGCTGCAGGCCGTGGCCGCCGCCGTCGGGACCGCCGACGACGACGCGGCGGCCGACCGCGGCGCCGCCGGCCGGGGTCCCGCGGCGCTGGACTGGTCGCGCGTCCACCTGTGGTTCGGCGACGAGCGGTTCGTCGAGGCCACGAGCGAGGAGCGCAACGACGTGCAGGCGCGCACGGCCCTGCGCGCGGCGCCGGCGCTGCACGCGGTGCACTGGCACCCCATGCCGGCCGCCGGCGCCGGCGGGGACGTGCCGGAGGGCGCCCTGGTGGACGCCGCCGCGCGGTACGCGGCCGAGCTCGCCGAGCACGCGGACGACCTCGGCCCGCAGGGCGGAGCGGTGCCCGGCGTGCCCGTCTTCGACGTGCTGCTGCTCGGCGTCGGGCCGGACGGCCACGTGGCCTCGTTGTTCCCCGGCCGCCCGACGCTCGACGAGCGCGGTGCGACCGTGGTCGTCGAGGACGACGCCCCGAAGCCGCCGCCGCTGCGGCTCAGCCTCGGGCTGGACGCCGTCCGCGCCGCCGACGAGGTGTGGCTCGTGGTGGCCGGCGAGGACAAGGCCGAGGCGGTCGCCCGGGGCCTGCACCCGGACGAGGACCTCCACCGGACGCCGGCCGCGGCCGCCCGCGGGCGCACCGCCACGCGCTGGCTCCTCGACCGGGCGGCGGCCTCCCGGCTGGCCGGCGGCGACCACCGCGGGTGACGCCGCGGGGACCGGCGCCGCTCGGTCCCCGCGGCCCTCGCCCGCTCGCGCCCGCGCGTCGCACTCCCGGCGGCAGCGGGGCCGGCAGCTCGGTCGCACTCACCTCGGTACAACCCAGCTGGGTGCCGGGAGCGAGGGGTGCCGGTCCCCCAGCGCCGTCCCCCAGCGCCGTCCCCCAGCGCCGTCCCCCAGTGCCGGGTCCAGGGACGCCGCCGCCGCCGGCAGCGGTCACTGCATGTGCAGGCCGCCGTCCACCTGGTAGCTGGCCCCGTTGACGAAGCCGGCGTCCTCCGACAGCAGGAAGGCGACCGTCGCGGCGATGTCGGAGGGCTGACCCACCCGACCGACGGGGATGCCGGCGGCCATGGACCGCTTGCGCTCGTCGGTGAGCCTGCCTCCCATGATGTCCGTGTCGATCGGCCCGGGCAGCACGACGTTCACCGTGATGCCGAGGGGCCCCAGCTCTCGCGCCCCGCCCCGGGTCAGGCCGAGGACCGCGGCCTTCGCCGCGGCGTAGGCGGTCTTGGAGAAGGTGCCTCCGCCGTCCAGGGCCGTCACGGAGGAGACGTTGACGATGCGCCCGGCCCCGACGTCGACCATCCGCCGGGCGGCGGCCTGCATCATCAGCAGCGACCCCGTGGCGTTGACCGCGAAGGTGCGCTCCCACTCCTCCACGGTGATGTCCAGGAAAGCCGTGGGGTTGGCGATGCCCGCGAGGTTGACGAGGCCCACGACCGGGGGGAGCTGCTCGTCGAAGGCCTCGAAGGCGGCGGCGACCGAGCCGGCGTCGGTGATGTCGGTGGCGACCCCGTGGGCGGCCACGCCCTCGGCGCGCAGCTCGTCGGCGACCTCGGCGACGCCGTCGGCGGCGATGTCCACGAGCCCGACGCTCCACCCGTCGCGGGCGAGCCGTCGTGCCACCACGCGGCCGATCCCCCTCGGGGCGCCGACCCCGGTGACGACGGCGGTGCGCTGCGCGGGGAAGGGGGCGGTCATGGTCGTTCTCCTCGTCCGTCGGGGTGCTGGCTGGGTGGTGGCCGGGGCGGGACGCCGCCGTGGGGCGCGCCCGGCTCGCGGAGGGCTCCACCGGTCGCCGTCCGGCCCCCCGAGGGGCCGTCGGAGCCGGTCTCGGCCGTGCCGTGGCCCGGGCGTCGGCGACGGCGTCGAGCACCTCCGGGTCGCGCAGCTCGGCGTGGCCCTCGAGCAGCCATGACGCGACCGGCGGCACCGAGGGCACGGGTGGACCTGGGGCTGTCGGAGGGTCTCGGCTCCCTCCGCGCCCTGTCAACGGTGCCCGCCGCCACCCGGACGCGAGGAGGCCCGGACGCGAGGAGGCCCGGACGCGAGGAGGCCCGCACCCCGGTGGGGTGCGGGCCTCCTCGCGCCGGTCTCGTCCGGCGGTCGCTCCGGGCTGGGCCCGGTCCTCCGCCCGTTCGCGGGGCGGGCGCTCAGGGCACGAGCCGCCGGGCGCGCAGCGACTCGAGCGCCTCCTCGAGGATCGCGGCGCCGTCGGCGTCGTTGCGCCGCTCCTTCACGTAGGCCAGGTGGGTCTTGTAGGGCTCGTTGCGCAGCGGCTGCGGAGGGTTGGCGCGGTCCTGGCCGGCCGGGAAGCCGCAGCGCGGGCAGTCCCAGGTGTCGGGCACCGGCGCGCCGGAGTCCTGTGCGAAGCTCGGGCGCGTCTCGTGCTCGTTGGCGCACCAGTACGAGATGACGACGCGGGGGGCGCTGTCGCCCCGCTCCGCCTCGCCCATCGGTCCGGCACCGACCCGGCTGCCCCGGATCGCGTTCCCACCTGCCACCTGGCCATCCTCCTCCGCTGCGGCGCCGCCTCCGGCGCGCTCGTCTCTCGGTCCGTCCGCGCCGGCTCCGCCGGCGCTGCTCCCGGGCTGCGCCGGGGCGGTTCAGGTGCTCGCGTCACCTGCTGGGGTCAGCTGCTGGGGTCGAACCGCTCGACCAGGCCCAGCAGGACGACCACCGCCGCCCACAGCAGGGCCATGCCGATGGTCAGGCGGTTGAGGTTGCGCTCGGCGACGCCGGAGCTCCCGACGCTCGCCGACATGCCGCCGCCGAACATGTCCGACAGGCCGCCGCCCTTGCCCTTGTGCAGGAGCACGAGGAGCACCTGGAAGAGCCCGGTGATGCCGAGGAGGACCAGCAGGACGATCCTCAGGACGTCGATCACGGTGGCTCTCCTCGCAGGTGGTGCCCGCCGCGCGGCGGCGGCGGTCTGGTGTCGGCGCGCCCGTCGGGGACGACGCGCCCCGGGCGGCCCGGAGGCCGCGGGAGCGCCCAGGGTACGGGACGCGGCGCCCCCCGAGCCCCGCGACGGCCCGGTCCCCCGCCGACGGGTCAGCGACCCCCGTGGTGGTGCTGGTAGCGCACGACGGCGGCGAAGTCGCCGGGGTCCAGGCTCGCGCCCCCCACGAGGGCGCCGTCCACGTCGGCCTCGGCCATGACGGCCGCGACGTTGCCCGGCTTCACCGAGCCGCCGTAGAGGACCCGGACGCCGTCGGCGGCCCCGTCGCCGTGCACCTCGCGGAGGCGGCCGCGGATGGCCCCGCACACCTCCTGGGCGTCCGCGGGGGTCGCCACCTCGCCGGTGCCGATCGCCCAGACGGGCTCGTAGGCGACCACGAGGCCGGCCACGGCCGCGGCGTCCAGCCCGGCGAGCGAGCCGTCGACCTGCGCCAGGACGTGCTCGACGTGGCGCCCGTCCTGCCGGACGTCCAGCCCCTCCCCCACGCAGACGAGCGGGGTGATGCCGTGCCGCAGGGCGGCGGCGGCCTTCGCGGCCACCACCTCGTCCGTCTCGCCGTGGCCCTCGCGACGCTCGCTGTGCCCGACGACGACGTAGGAGCAGCCCAGGCGCGCGAGCATGGCGCCGGACACGTCACCGGTGCGGGCGCCGCTGTCGTGCGGGGAGAGGTCCTGGGCGCCGTAGCGCAGGTCCAGCCGGTCGCCGTCCACGAGCGTCTGCACGGTGCGCAGGTCCGTGAAGGGCGGGAGGACGACGACCTCCATCGAGGCCGGGTCGTGCTTCGCGTCCTGCAGCGTCCACGCCAGCTTCTGCAGCGTGGACGCGGCCTGCAGGTGGTCCAGGTTCATCTTCCAGTTGCCCGCCATCAGCGGGGTGCGTGCGGTGCTCGCCATGGGTCAGCCCTCCAGCGCCTGGAGGCCGGGGAGCGTCTCGCCCTGCAGGTACTCCAGGCTCGCCCCCCCGCCGGTCGAGATGTGCCCGAAGTCGGCCTCGGACAGGCCGAGGGCGCGGACCGCGGCGGCCGAGTCGCCGCCGCCGACCACCGAGAAGGCGTCCGAGCCGGCGATCGCCTCGGCGACCGCGCGCGTCCCCGCCGCGTACGGCTCCATCTCGAAGACGCCCATCGGGCCGTTCCAGAAGACGGTGCCGGCGTCCGCGAGCACGGCCGCGAAGGCCCGGGCCGACTCCGGGCCGATGTCCAGCCCCATGCGGTCGGGCGGGATGGCGTCCGCCGCGACGACGTCGTGCTCGGCGTCCGCGGAGAAGGCCGTCGCCGCGACCACGTCGGTCGGCAGGACGACGTCCACGCCGCGCTCGGCCGCCGTGGCGAGGTAGCCGCGCACCGTCTCCAGCTGGTCGGCCTCCAGCAGGCTGGAGCCGACGTCGTGGCCCTGCGCGGCGAGGAAGGTGAAGACCATCCCCCCGCCGACGAGGATGCGGTCGGCCCGCCCGAGCAGCGCCTCGATCACGCCGAGCTTGTCGGACACCTTGGAGCCGCCGAGGACGACGACGTAGGGGCGCGCGGGCTCGGTGGTCAGGCGCTGCAGCACCTCGACCTCGGCGAGCACGAGGCCTCCGGCCGCCGAGGGCAGGTGCTGCGGCACGTCGTAGACCGAGGCGTGCCTGCGGTGCACGGCGCCGAAGCCGTCGCCGACGTAGGCGCTGGCCGGGTCGGCCAGGTCGCGGGCGAAGCGCCCGCGCTCGTCGTCGTCCTTCGAGGTCTCCGCGCTCGAGAAGCGCAGGTTTTCGAGCAGGAGGAGCTGGCCGTCCTGCAGGGCGTCGGCCTCCGCGCGCGCCGACTCGCCCGTGGTGTCGGTGGCGAACCGGACGGTCACGTCCGGGAGCAGCTCGCGCACCCGCTCGGCGACGGGGGCGAGGGAGTACCTCGCCTCCGGAGCTCCCTTCGGCCGCCCGAGGTGGGCGCACACGACGACGCGCGCGCCCTGGTCGAGCAGCTGACGCCACGTCGGCAGGGAGGCCCGGATGCGCCCGTCGTCGGTGATCCGCCGCGCGTCGTCGGGCCCGTCGAGGGGCACGTTCAGGTCGCTGCGGACCAGGACGCGCTTGCCGCGCAGGCCGTCGACCTGCGCGGCGAGCTCGTCGAGCGTCCTCACAGGCCGGAGCCGACCAGGTCGACGAGGTCCACGAGGCGGTTGGAGTAGCCCCACTCGTTGTCGTACCAGCCGACGACCTTGACCTGGTCGCCGATCACCTTGGTCAGGCCGGAGTCGAAGATGCACGACGCCGGGTCCTGGGTGATGTCGGAGGACACCAGCGGGTCGGTGGAGTACTTCAGGTAGGTGCCGTCGGCGGCGGCGCGGACCGCCGCGTTGACCTCCTCGACCGAGGTCTCGCGGCCGACCTTGACGGTGAGGTCCGTCGCCGAGCCGACGGGGACCGGGACGCGCAGGGCGTAGCCGTCGAGGCGGCCCTTGAGCTCGGGCAGCACGAGGCCGATGGCCTTGGCTGCGCCGGTGGAGGTCGGGACGATGTTGAGCGCCGCCGCGCGGGCGCGGCGCAGGTCCTTGTGCGGCCCGTCCTGGAGGTTCTGGTCGGCCGTGTAGGCGTGGATCGTCGTCATCAGGCCCTGCTCGATGCCGAACGCGTCGTGGATGGCCTTGGCCATGGGCGCGAGGCAGTTGGTCGTGCAGGAGGCGTTCGAGATGATCGTGTGCTGAGCCGGGTCGTACTGGTCGTGGTTGACGCCCATGACCAGGGTCAGGTCCTCGTCCGTCGCGGGCGCGGAGATGATGACCTTCTTGGCGCCGGCCTCGACGTGGGCGCGCGCCTTGGAGGCGTTGGTGAACAGGCCCGTCGACTCGACGACGACGTCGGCGCCGAGCTCGCCCCAGGGCAGGTCGCCCGGGTTGCGCTCGGACAGGACGCGCACGTGGCGGCCGCCCACGGTGATGCCCTGCTCGTCCGCCGCCACGTCGTCGGCCAGCCGGCCGAGCACGGAGTCGAACTTGAGCAGGTGCGCCAGCGAGCTGTTGTCGGCGAGGTCGTTGACGCCGACGACCTCGATGTCGCTGCCCGAGGCCATGGCGGCCCGGAAGAAGTTGCGGCCGATGCGGCCGAAGCCGTTGATGCCCACGCGGATGGTCACGTCAGGGTCTCCCTGGGGTCGGTGGGCCCGCAGAGCGCGGGCGGGAAGTCCGGCTGGTCTGCCTGCTGGGGTCGCTCGGTCCCGCGCCCGACCCTAGGGGATCCCCCGGATCGAGGAGGCGTCGACCCGCCCCTCGATGTGACGTCGGTCACACGAGGAGGGTCGGGTCAGGCGTCCAGCATGTCGGGGGTGAGGTTCGCCTCGGTGCCCGGGACGCCCAGCTCGGTGGCGCGGCGGTCGGCCATCGCGAGCAGGCGCCGGATGCGGCCGGCGACGGCGTCCTTGGTCATGACCGGCTCGGCCATGGCGCCGAGCTCCTCGAGCGAGGCCTGGCGGTGCTCGGTCCGCAGCCGCCCGGCCACCAGCAGGTGCTCGGGGACGTCGTCGCCGAGGATCTCCAGCGCCCGCTCCACGCGGGCGCCGGCCGCCACGGCGGCGCGGGCGGAGCGCCGCAGGTTCGCGTCGTCGAAGTTCGCGAGGCGGTTGGCCGTGGCGCGCACCTCCCGCCGCATCCGCCGCTCCTCCCACACGAGGACGGCGTCGTGGGCGCCGAGCCGGGTGAGCAGGGCGCCGATGGCGTCGCCGTCGCGCAGGACGACCCGGTCGACGCCGCGCACCTCGCGGGCCTTCGCCGCGATGCCGAGCCGGCGGGCGCTGCCCACGAGCGCGAGGGCGGCCTCGGGGCCGGGGCACGTGATCTCCAGGGCGGAGCTGCGACCCGGCTCGGTGAGGGAGCCGTGGGCGAGGAACGCCCCGCGCCAGGCCGCCTCCGCGCAGCAGGCGGCGCCGCCGACGACCTGGGGCGGGAGCCCCCGCACCGGGCGCCCGCGACCGTCCAGGAGACCCGTCTGCCGCGCCAGGGCCTCGCCCTCCCGGACGACCCGGACGACGTACCGCGTGCCGCGGCGCAGCCCGCCCGGGGAGAGCACGAGGACGTCGCAGGTGGCCCCGAACACCTCGGTGATGTCCTTGCGCAGGCGCCGCGCGGCCGCCCCCGTGTCGAGCTCGGCCTCCACCACGACGTGCCCGGAGACGATGTGCAGGCCGCCGGCGAAGCGCAGCACCGCCGACGTCTCGGCCTTGCGGTCGCACGAGCGGGTGACGGGGAGGCGGCTGAGCTCGTCCTTGACCTGGGCCGTCAGTGCCATGCGCCCATCCTCCCACCGTCGGGCCGCGCCCCGGCACGCGCCGGGGCACCCCGGCGCGGGTGCGCCGTCGCCCGGCTACGCCCGGCCGGCGCCCGGGCCCTCGAAGGCGTCGCGGAAGGCGGCGGCCAGGCGCAGGGGGTCGTGCACGTCGTCCCGCCGCGAGCGGGCCACGCGGCGCAGCAGCAGCTGGGCCCCGAGGTCGCCGCACAGGCGCTCCAGCGGCCCGGGGTCGTCGACGGCGCGGGGGTCCGCGACGACGGCGTCCACGCGCAGGTCCGGGGCGTGCCGGACCAGCGCGCCCAGGTGCTCGGCGGCGGTCAGCCCGGCGGTCTCCTGCTGGGAGGAGGTGAGGTTGAGCACGACGCACCGGCGGGCCGTCGTCGCGGTGAGCGCCGAGGCGAGGTCCGGCACGCACAGGTGGGGCAGGACGCTGGTGAACCACGAGCCGGGGCCGAGCACGACCCAGTCCGCCTCGAGGACCGCCTCGACCGCCTCCGGGCACGCGGGCGGGTCCGGGGGCTGCAGGCGGACGGCGCCGATGCGGCCGGCCGCCGTGGCCAGGGCCACCTGGCCCCGCACGACCTGCACGGGGCCGTCGGCGCCCGCAGGCGCGACGTCCCCCTCGACGTCCAGGGGCACCAGGGACATCGGCAGCACGCGACCGCGGGCGCCGAGGAGGTGGGCCATCCAGTCCAGGCCGGCCACCTGGTCGTCGAGCAGCTCCCACAGGGCCACGATGAGCAGGTTGCCGACGGCGTGGCCCCCGAGCTCGCCGTCCCCGCCGAAGCGGTGCTGGACGACGTCGCGCCACGTCCGGCCCCAGTCGGCGTCGTCGCAGAGCGCGGCGAGGGCCATCCGCAGGTCCCCCGGCGGAAGCACCCCGAGCTCCTCCCGCAGCCGGCCGCTCGAGCCGCCGTCGTCGGCCACCGTCACCACGGCCGTGAGGCGGTCGGTCAGGTGGCGCAGCGCCGACAGCGACGCCGACAGGCCGTGCCCCCCGCCCAGCGCCACGACGGAGGGCCGTGCCGCCGCGCCGCCCGCGGCACCCCGGGGCGGGCCCCCCGGTGCGGCGGTAGGGCCGAGGGCGGGCACGGAGCCGGTGGCCGGGGCGCTCACTCGCGCCCCAGGTCGCGGTGGACCACGCGCGCCCGCACGTCGGTCCCCGAGAGCCGCTGGGCCAGCTGCTCGCTCAGGGCCACCGACCGGTGCTTGCCCCCGGTGCAGCCCACGGCGACGGTGGCGAACCCGCGGTGCTCGCGGCGGTAGCCGGCCACGACCGGCTCCAGGGAGCCCGCGTAGCGCTCCAGCCACTCCAGCGCGCCCTCCTGGCGCAGGACGAAGTCGCGCACCAGGGCGTCGCGCCCCGTGCTGGAGCGCAGAGAGGGGTCCCAGTACGGGTTGGGCAGGAAGCGCACGTCGGTGACGTGGTCGGCGTCGACGGGGATGCCGTACTTGAAGCCGAAGGACATGACGGTGAGCTGCAGCCGGGGCCGTCCGGAGTCGCCGAAGAGCTCCCCCACGCGTGCACCCAGCTCGTGCACGTTGAGGACGCTCGTGTCCACGAGCACGTCGGCGCCGCCGCGCAGGGCGGCGACGAGCTCCCGCTCGCGGCGGATGCCGTCGAGGATGCGCCCGTCCGCCTGCAGCGGGTGGGGCCGGCGCACCGACTCGAAGCGGCGCACGAGCGCCTCGTCGGACGCCTCGAGGAAGACCACGCGGACGACCACGCCGCGGTCGCGCAGCTCCCCGAGCGCGGACTGGACCTCCGGGAAGAACTCCTGGCCGCGGACGTCGAGGACGACGGCGACCCGAGGCAGGCCCCGGCGCGCCCGGGCCGTGACGCCCGCCAGCGCGGCGAGCATCTGCGGCGGCAGGTTGTCGACGACGTACCAGCCGAGGTCCTCCAGCCGGTCGGCGACCGTCGACCTGCCCGCGCCGGACATGCCCGTGACCACGAGCACCTCGGTGCTCCCGCCGCGGGCGCCCGGCGGCGGCCCCTCCTCGGGGTCCGTCCCCACCTCCCGCCCCGGCGCAGCGCCCGCCGCGGGCACCGGCACCTGGCCGGGCGGGACTCCCCCGCCGGTTCCCCCGCCGGCCCCCGCACCGGCGCGGGGCCGGTCCTGCGACGCCAGCGACCAGCCCGGCGGGTCCTCGCCCACGACCACGGGCACCTCGCCGGTCTCCTCGAGGTTCCCCCACGGGCCCCGGCGGCCGGGGGCGTCGTCGAGGAGCTCCCGGGCGTCGTCCCGGGCGTCGTCGGGGGCGTCGTCGGGGGCGTCGTCGGGGGGCGGGGGCTGCGCGTCCACCCCGGGATCCTCCCAGCGCCGGGCGGGGACGTCGACGCCCGTCCCCCCGGCGCGGCAGGTCCGCGCCGCCCCCTCAGTCCTCGAGCAGCTCGCCGGTGGCCGTGTTGACGCGCAGCGGCGCCTCGTCCGCGTCCTCGCGCACCTCCTGCGGGCCCCCGGCCGGGACGGGCTGGCGCGCCGGCGCCAGCGCGTCGAGGACGGCGCGGGCCGTCGCCGGGCCGATGCCGGGGACCTCGCACACCTCCTCGACGGTCGCGGCGCGCAGGCGCTTCAGCGAGCCGAACCGCTTGAGCAGCGCCGTCCGCCGCGCCGGACCCAGTCCCGGCACGTCGTCGAGGGCGCTGCGCGTCATCGAGGAGCTGCGCCGCTGCCGGTGGTAGGTGATGGCGAAGCGGTGCGCCTCGTCGCGCACGCGCTGGAGCAGGTACAGGCCCTCGCTCTGGCGCGGGAGCACCACGGGGAACTCCTCCCCCGGCAGCCACACCTCCTCGAGCCGCTTCGCCAGCCCGCACAGGGCGACGTCGGTGACGCCGAGCTCGTCCAGCGCCCGCGCGGCCGCCGCGACCTGCGGCGGCCCGCCGTCGACGACGACGAGCTGGGGCGGGTAGGCGAAGCGGCGCGGCCGGCCCGTCTCCGGGTCCACGGGCTGGTGCGCCGCCGCGCCGTCCGCGACGGGCCCGCGCGGGGCGGGTGCGCCGGGCGCCGCCGCCTCCGGGGGCGGGGAGCCCGCGGCCGCGCCGTCGGCGAGGTGCCGCCGGAAGCGCCGCACCATCACCTCGTGGATGGCGGCGGTGTCGTCCTGGGCGTCGCCGCGGCGCACCGACTCCCCGCGCACGGCGAAGCGGCGGTACTCGCCCTTGCGGGGCAGGCCGTCCTCGAAGACGACCATCGAGGCCACCACCTCGGTGCCCTGGAGGTTCGAGACGTCGTAGCACTCCACGCGCAGCGGTGCGTCGGCGAGACCGAGCGCCTCCTGCAGCTCCTGCAGGGCGAGGCTGCGCGAGGTCAGGTCGCCGCCGCGGCGGGTCTTGTGCAGGGCGAGCGCCTGCGAGGCGTTCTTCGCGACCGTCTCGAGGAGGGCGCGCTTGTCACCGCGCTGGGGAACCCGGACGTCCACGGCCGAGCCGCGCAGCCCCGAGAGCCAGGCGGTGACCTGGCCGACCTCGGTCGGCTCCACGGGCACGAGGACCTCGCGCGGGACGGCGCCCGTCGGCGCGCCGGACCCCGGTGCGCCGTCCCCGCCGGCCGCCGCGTCCGCGGTCTCGTCCGCGTCGCCGTAGACCTGCTGGAGCAGGTGCTCCACGAGGCCCGCCGTCGTGACGTCCTCGACCTTCTCCACGACCCAGCCGCGCTGGCCGCGGACGCGTCCCCCGCGGACGTGGAACACCTGCACGGCGGCCTCGAGCTCGTCCTCGGCCAGGGCGAAGACGTCGGCGTCCGTCGCGTCGGGGAGGACGACGGCGCTCTTCTCGAGCGCGCGCCGCAGCGCCCCGAGGTCGTCGCGGCGGCGCGCCGCGCGCTCGAAGTCCAGGTCCTGCGACGCCTCGCGCATCTCGGCCTCGAGACGGCGCAGGAAGCGGGTCGCGTCGCCCGCCATGAAGGCGGCGAAGTCCTCGGCGAGGGCCCGGTGGTCCTCCTCGCTGATGCGCCCGACGCAGGGCGCCGAGCACTTGCCGATGTAGCCGAGCAGGCACGGTCGCCCGACCTGCGCCGCGCGGCGCAGGACCCCGGCCGAGCAGCTGCGGATCGGGAAGACGCGCAGCAGCAGGTCGACGGTCTCCCGGATGGCCCAGGCGTGCGTGTAGGGCCCGAAGTAGCGGGTGCCCTTGCGCTTGCTCCCCCGCATCACCTGCACGCGCGGGACGGGCTCCCCCATGGTGATCGCCAGGTAGGGGTAGGACTTGTCGTCGCGGTACTTGACGTTGAAGCGAGGGTCGAACTCCTTGATCCAGGAGTACTCCAGCTGCAGCGACTCGACCTCGGTCGAGACGGTCGTCCACTCCACGGACGCGGCCGTCGTGACCATCGTCTGCGTCCGCGGGTGCAGGCCGGCGACGTCCTGGAAGTACGACGCGAGCCGCTGGCGCAGGCTGCGGGCCTTGCCGACGTAGATGACCCGGCCGTGGGCGTCGCGGAAGCGGTACACCCCCGGGGAGTCGGGGACCTCCCCGGGCTTGGGGCGGTAGGAGGACGGGTCGGCCACTCCTCCAGCGTAGGTCGGCCCGGGGACAGCCCCGGCACCCACCGCTCAGCGACGGGGCGCCCCGCCCGGCAGCCGCGCGGGGGCCCGCTGCGCCGGGACCAGCGCCTCGGAGCCCGCCGCCCCGGGGACCGGCGACCCAGCGCCCGGCGCCTCAGCCTCCGGCGCCGCGGGGGCCGGGGCCGGGGCCGCGGGCGGCTCCTCGGCCGGGAGGGGGCCGGGGTGCGCCTGCGCGTCGGCCCGAACGAGGGCCGGCAGCTCCTCGACGGCCAGGGCCCGCGACCACAGCCACCCCTGGCCGAGGGTGGCGCCGGCGCGGACGAGCGGGTCGACCTGCCAGGCCTCCTCGACCCCCTCGGCCAGGACGACCAGGCCGAGGGAGCGGCTCAGGCGCACGAGCGCCTCGAGCACGCGCACGCTGCGGGGCTGGTCCAGGGCGACGACGAGCGAGCGGTCGACCTTGACGACGTCCACGGGCAGCCGGGCGAGGTAGGTGAGCGAGGCGTAGCCGGACCCGACGTCGTCGAGGGCGATCCGGCTGCCCGCGCGGCGCAGGGCGGCCATGGTGGCGAGAGCGGGGTCGTCCTCGGCCACCAGCAGGCTTTCGGTGACCTCGACGACCAGCGCCGCGGCGGGGACGCCGGCCGCGGCCAGCGCGGACGCGACCTGCGCGGGGTAGCCGGGGTCGCGCAGCTCCACCGGGGAGGCGTTCACCGACAGCGTCAGGCCCCGCTCGACGGCGCCCGCCGCGCCGAGGGCGGCCAGCCCCTGGCGCAGGGCCGAGAGGCCGACGCCGCCCACGAGCCCCCTCGCCTCGGCCACCTCGACGAACTCGTCGGGGCGGACGCGGCCGAGCACGTCGTCCTGCCAGCGGGAGAGCACCTCGAAGCCCTTGAGCCGCCCCGAGGGCAGGTGCACGACCGGCTGCAGCTCCACGTGCAGCGCGCCGGCGGCGAGGGCGGCGCGCAGCCGCCGCTCCACCAGCGCCCGCCGGCGCACCCGCTCGGCCACCTCGCCGCGGAAGAGGGCGGTGCGGTCGCCGCCGGCGCGCTTGGCCGCGCTGACGGCCGTCGCGGCCTCGGCGAGCAGCTCCAGCGGAGGGGGGACCGCACCGGTCTCGCCGTCGTCGACGCCGGAGACGCCGGCGCTGGCGACGAGCCGCAGCCCGGCCGCCGTCGCGGCGGCGGCGGTCACGAGGGCGCGCGCCTCCTCGGCCACGGCCTGCGCCGCCTCGGGCCCGCAGGCGCACAGCAGGACGAGCTCGTCGCCCCCCGTGCGGTGCGTGCGCGGCTCGCCGAAGCGATCGGCCAGCCCCGCGGCCACCGTGCGCAGCAGGTCGTCGGACGCCGTGCGCCCGAGCCGCTGGTCGACCTCGCCGAACCCGTCGACGTCCAGCAGCACGACCGAGGCCGCGTCGCCGCGCTCGATGATCGGCGCGAGGCGCTCCTCCAGGGCGCGGGCGTTCCCCAGGCCCGTCAGGGGGTCGTGCCGGCTCTCGTGCGACAGCCGCCGGAGGACGGACAGGCGTGACCGCAGGCGCAGCACCTCGCGCAGCCCGGCGCTCGCGATGGCCAGGAGCCCGAGCACCGCCGCGACGACGCTGCCCGCCCCGGTGGTGGCGAAGGCGGCGAGGGCGACGAGCCAGACGACGTGGACGGCAGCCGTGGTCACGACGGTGGCGTAGGTCTCACCCTCGTCCGTGGTCGCCGCGCGGCGCCCGAGCGGGCCCCGGCGCCCGATGCCGTCCACCCCGCCGAGGATGACGGGCCAGACGAGGCACTGGACGGCGGCCAGCCGCCAGTCCCAGACGGCCGCCCCGGCGACGAGCTCCCGCGTGACGGCGAGGTCGCCGGCGGCCAGGGTGACCAGCCCCACCAGCAGGACGACGACGCCGACGTCCCGCCCCACCATGGCGACCTGGGCGAGGAGGCTGCAGAGGAGCAGGTACAGGAGCACCACGCCGACGCAGAAGAGGACGAGCAGGGGCGGCCCGCCGACCGGGAAGACGGTCATCCACACGGCGACGGCGAGCCCCAGCGCGAGGACGACCGCGTCGACCGTGAGCGTGCGCAGCCCGCTCGCCCGCCCCCCGGGGCGCGGGAGCCGCAGGACGCCGAGGAGCGCGAGGGGGCCGGCGCAGAGGCTGAGCACGTCCCCGGCGTTGGGGCGCGGCGGCGGGCCCGCGAGGGCCACGTCGACCAGGGCGCTGACCAGCTCCCCGCCGCACCAGGCGACGGCGGTCAGCGCGAACCACCGGCGTGCGGCGCGCGCCGCCTCGGGCCCGCGGCGCGCGAGGACGACGGCACCGCCCGCGAGCCCCGCGACGGCGACGACGAAGGACGCCGTGAGGGGGGCCGCGGCGGGGGCGACGGCCGCGGTGGCCACGACGACCGCCGCGCACGCGAGGCCGGCGAGCAGCGCGACCGCGACCGACCGCCGGACCGCCCGAGCGGGCGCGCTGGTCGGCGGGGTGCTCACCGTGGGCTCGTCGGCCGCCCGCTCCCGCACCTTGAGGTGACGGCCCTCGTCCGGGCCGCGGCTCCCCGGCGCAGCGGCCGACCCGGGTGGTCCCCGGAGTCCGGCGACGGGCGCGCCGCGACGGTCGGCGGCTCACGGGCGCGCACCGGGCCGGGCCGCTCCCGGGGTCGGGCCGCTCCCGGGGCCGGGCCGCTCCCGGGGTCGGGCCGCTCCCGGGGTCAGGCGGTCGCCGCCGCCTCCTGCCGCCGCGGCGGCGGGAGCGCGGACGCGGCCTCCTCGCGCGGTACGCCGAGCGCCCCGGCCAGGAAGCGCCCGGTGTGGCTCTCGGGCACGCGCGCCACCTGCTCCGGCGTCCCCTCCGCGACGACGCGCCCGCCGCCGCCGCCGCCCTCCGGGCCCATGTCGACGACCCAGTCGGCGCTCTTGATGACGTCGAGGTTGTGCTCGATGACGAGCACGGTGTTGCCCTTGTCCACCAGGCCCTGCAGCACCCCGAGCAGCTTGCGGATGTCCTCGAAGTGCAGGCCCGTGGTCGGCTCGTCGAGGACGTAGACCGTGCGGCCGGACGAGCGCTTCTGCAGCTCCGAGGCGAGCTTGACCCGCTGCGCCTCGCCGCCGGACAGGGTCGGCGCGCTCTGGCCGAGGCGCACGTACCCGAGCCCGACGTCGACGAGCGTCCGCAGGTGCCGCGAGATGGCCGGGACCGCGGCGAAGAAGTCCACCGCCTCCTCGATCGGCATGGCCAGGACGTCGGAGACCGTCTTGCCCTTGAAGTGCACCTCGAGCGTCTCGCGGTTGTACCGGGCGCCCTGGCACACCTCGCAGGGCACGTAGACGTCGGGCAGGAAGTTCATCTCGATCTTGATGGTGCCGTCGCCCTGGCAGTTCTCGCAGCGCCCGCCCTTGACGTTGAAGGAGAAGCGCCCCGGCTGGTAGCCGCGGACCTTCGCCTCCGTCGTCGTGGCGAACAGCTTGCGCACGTGGTCCCAGACGCCGGTGTACGTGGCGGGGTTGGAGCGCGGCGTCCGGCCGATCGGGCTCTGGTCCACGTGCACGACCTTGTCGAGCTGGTCCAGCCCGGTGACGGTGCGGTGGCGCCCCGGGACCCGGCGCGCGCCGTTGAGCCGGTTGGCCATCACCGTGTAGAGGATGTCGTTGACGAGCGTCGACTTCCCCGAGCCCGAGACCCCCGTGACGGCGACGAAGCACCCGAGCGGGAAGGCGACGTCCACGCCGTGGAGGTTGTTCTGCCGGGCGCCCTTGACGACGACCTGCCGCGACCGGTCGCGGGGTCGCCGCCGCTCGGGCACCGGGATCGCCAGCCGACCGGACAGGTACCCGCCGGTGAGCGAGGTCTCGTGGTCGAGCAGGCCCTGCACCGAGCCGGAGTGGACGACGCGGCCGCCGTGCTCGCCGGCGCCGGGGCCGACGTCGACGACCCAGTCGCTGGCCCGGATCGTGTCCTCGTCGTGCTCGACGACGATGAGGGTGTTGCCGAGGTCGCGCAGCCGCGTGAGCGTGTCGATGAGGCGCCGGTTGTCGCGCTGGTGCAGCCCGATGCTGGGCTCGTCCAGGACGTACAGGACGCCGACGAGCCCGGACCCGATCTGCGTGGCGAGGCGGATCCGCTGGGCCTCCCCGCCCGAGAGGGTCCCGGACGCGCGGTCGAGGGACAGGTAGTCCAGCCCGACGTCGAGGAGGAAGCCCAGCCGGGCGTTGATCTCCTTGAGCACGGCCGCCGCGATCTGCCGCTCGCGGGCCCCGAGCTCGAGGCCGCCCAGGAAGGCGGCGCACTCGTCCACGGGCATCGCGCACACGTCGGCGATGGAGCGGCCCCCGAGCGTGACGGCCAGCACCTCCGGGCGCAGGCGGCTGCCCTTGCACACGGGGCAGGGGACCTCGCGCATGTAGCCCTCGTAGCGCTCGCGCGACCACTCCGAGTCGGTCTCCGCGTGGCGCCGCCGGATGAAGGGGACGACCCCCTCGAAGCCGGTGGAGTAGGCGCGCTCGCGGCCGAAGCGGTTGCGGTAGCGGACGTGGACCTCGTGCTCGTGGCCCTGCAGCAGCGCCGCCGTCGCGCGCTTCGGCAGCGCCCGCCAGGGCGTGTCCATGGAGAAGCCGAGCTGGTCGGAGAGCCCGCGCATGACGCGCTGGAAGTAGTCGGCCGACCCCGAGCCGCTGGCCCACGGCGCGATCGCGCCCTCGGCGAGGGTCAGCTCGTCGTCGGGCACGAGCAGCTCGGGGTCGACCTCCAGGCGCGTGCCGATGCCGGTGCACTCCGGGCACGCCCCGTAGGGGGCGTTGAAGGAGAAGGTGCGCGGCTCGACCTCGTCGAGGGAGAGCGGGTGCTCGTTGGGGCAGGCGAGCTTCTCCGAGAAGCGGCGGTCGCGCTGCTCGCCCTCGCCGGCGTCCACGAGGTCGACGAGCACGATGCCGTCGGAGAGCCCGAGCGCGGTCTCCACCGAGTCGGTGAGGCGGCGCTTCGCCCCCTCGCGGACCACGAGGCGGTCGACGACGACCTCGACGTCGTGCTTGAACTTCTTGTCCAGCTGCGGGGGCGTGGCCAGGGAGATGACCTCGCCGTCGACCCGGGCGCGGGAGAAGCCCTTGGTCTGCAGCTCGGCGAACAGCTCGACGTGCTCGCCCTTGCGCCCGCGCACGACGGGCGCGAGGACCTGGAAGCGCGTGCCCTCGGGCATCTCCAGCAGCCGGTCGACGATCTGCTGCGGCGTCTGGCGGCCGATGGGCTCGGAGCAGACGGGGCAGTGCGGCTGGCCGGCCCGCGCCCAGAGCAGGCGCAGGTAGTCGTAGACCTCGGTGATGGTGCCGACGGTCGAGCGGGGGTTGCGGCTCGTGGACTTCTGGTCGATCGAGACGGCCGGCGACAGCCCCTCGATGAAGTCGACGTCGGGCTTGTCCATCTGCCCGAGGAACTGGCGGGCGTAGGCCGACAGCGACTCCACGTAGCGGCGCTGGCCCTCGGCGAAGATCGTGTCGAAGGCCAGGGAGGACTTGCCGGAGCCCGAGAGCCCGGTGAACACCACCATCGCGTCGCGCGGCAGGTCGATCGAGACGTCGCGGAGGTTGTGCTCGCGGGCGCCGCGGATGATGAGCTCTGACTGCACGCCTCGATGGTAGGTGCGCCCCCCGACGGCGCCGTCCGGCGCCTCGCGCCCGAGCGGCCCCTCAGGAGACCGGGGGGTCGTCGTCCCGTCGCCCGGGGCCGGAGCCCTCCGACGTCGCCCGCCCGTCGCGCTGCGCGGCCGCCTCGGCGTCCTCGGCGCACTCCCGGGTGTCGACGTCCTCCAGCAGCCCGTGCCCGCGGGGGCCGCCCGTGCCGGCGGGGTAGGTCTCCAGGGGGACCCGCCCGGCGCGCCACGCGTCGACCACGGGCTCCAGCACGCGCCAGCACTCCTCGGCGGTGTCGCCCCGGACGGACAGCGTCGGGTCGCCGTGCAGGACGCCGAGCAGGACCTGCCCGTAGGCGGTCAGCTCCCCCGGGGAGAGCTGGGTCGACAGGCTGGCGCGCTCCAGGCCGAAGGCGTCGTCCTGGCCGTTCAGGTCGAGCTCGAGCGTGATCTCGTCCGGGCCGAAGCCGATGCGCAGGCGCGTCGGCGAGGGCGTCCCGAGCAGTCCCGTCGGCAGGTGCGGCACGTGCTTGAAGGTGATCACGGCCTCCTTGCGGCGCCGGCCCAGCGCCTTGCCCGACCGCAGCCGGAACGGCACGCCCTTCCAGCGCCACGTGTCGACGGCCAGGACGACCTCGGCCAGCGTCTCCGTGCCGCGGTCGGGGTCGACGCCGGGCTCGTCGGCGTACGCGCCCACCTCCTGGTCGCCGAGGCGCCCGGCGGACCAGCGCGCGCGCCGCGTGCACGAGGCCGGGTCCTCGGCGTCCCAGAGGCGCGTGGCGCGGAGCACCTCGGCCTTGCGGTCGCGCAGGTCGCGCTCGGAGATGGTGGACGGCGGGTCCATCGCCAGCAGCGCCAGCAGCTGCAGGAGGTGGCTCTGCACCATGTCCGCGAGCGCGCCCGCGCGGTCGTAGTACCCGGCGCGCCCGGCGAGGCCCAGGTCCTCGTCGAAGACGACGTCGACCCGCTCGACGTGCTGCGCGCTCCACAGCGGCTCGAAGAGCCGGTTGGCGAACCGCAGCCCCAGGATGTTCAGCACGGTGGACTTGCCGAGGAAGTGGTCCACCCGGTGCACGTGGCCCTCCGGCACGAGCCGGGTCAGGACGGCGTTGAACTCGGCCGCCGACGCCTGGTCGGCGCCGAAGGGCTTCTCCAGGACCAGGCGCGTCCCCGCCGGCACGTCCTCCGGCGAGAGCGCACGGCAGGCCGCGCCCGTCACCGACGGCGGCAGCGCGAAGTAGCACACGACGTCCCCGTGGTCGGCGCACTCCGCCAGCAGGCGGGCCAGGTCGCCGTCCGCGGCGACGTCGGTGGCGGCGTACCGCGTGGTCGCCAGCAGCCGCTCCACCGCCGGGCCCTGCGCGCCGGCGCTGCGCGCGGACTCCCGGACGCGCTCGACCCACCACTGCTGGTCGTGCGCGTCGCGGTCGGCCCCGACCAGGCGCAGGTCCAGCGACTCGCCGTGGTGGCTGACGAGCAGGTCGGCGAGGCCGGGGAGCAGGAGGCGCGAGGTGAGGTCTCCCCCCGCGCCCAGGACGATGAGCGTGGTCACGACGGCGG
>Ga0210040_10001596_pt1 | contig 33825 bp, 31 predicted proteins | sample CryGeyCG12114_NA_FD_185462 | JGI IMG/M metagenome (GOLD analysis project Ga0210040, IMG submission 185462) | Groundwater microbial communities from aquifer - Crystal Geyser CG19_WC_8/21/14_NA (SPAdes) (version 2) | ecosystem: Environmental > Aquatic > Deep subsurface > Groundwater | place: USA...
GGACTTGGGTGCAGGAATCTTGTGAAGCTTTCGCTGGGCTAGAAAATGCTTGGATGCAGCCCGAAACGCCGGCGTGAGGGAGGGAGGAGAGTAAATCGGCAGGGTGTGTGGAAAAGGTGGTGTGGTGGAGAAGCGAGACAGAGGAAGACAAGATGTTGGTGTCGGTGTCGGTGTCGGTGATCGGCGGTCGGTGGTCGGTGCGTGCGGTGCTCTCGTTTGTGTATCTTCAAACGTCCATCGCTGCCGCTGCCGCTGCCACACCCATCTGCCACCACCACTCTTCCATCCTTGCTACAGCTCCCTCATCTTACCCTTGCTGCTGACACAGACAGTCTTCTGCTGTCTGACTTCTTCCTATAGCGCAGCCGCGACCGGAGTCGACTACGATCACATTCATCTTCTACTAATAATCTCCCACGCTTGCGTTTCGCCCAGTCCTATATTTAGATCTCTCACTCAACCACCCAAATCACTCAATTCCTGCCTGCTTTCCACCGCTTCACCTTTTGGCCATTCACGATTTTCAAGAACCTACTGCTTGCTCGATCATCTACCTGTCTCGAGAGACGCGATCCCGCTCACAGAGACCCTATACCCGCGGATGCGACGAAACTTGAAGACCCGGTCACACACCACAATCTAGCCGCTAGACCCTGGTCTGTGGCCTCCATAAGCGCGCACCCTTCATCTTACCCGCTGATTGCTCCAAGTCACAAGAGGAGGGGGCATAATTCTTTCAAAATCAACACGCGTCCTTCTCATTTTGTCGAGTAAACATGGCAACCATTACCGCCTCACCACCTACCATGTCACCGCCGCTCGCCGGTTCCTCGTCGAGTCCTTCCTCACTCCCTCCATTGTTGACTACAGCACCTACACCGCGACGCACAAATATTCAACGGCCGACCTCCTATGCTACTCGGCGCATGTCATCCTTTTCCTCCACTTCAAAAGCATCACGTCAGGCCCAGTCACGGCCTATCTCATCCGTTTTCCCTGCCTTTCATTCAAGCCTAGAGTACACACTTGTCCGAGACTTTGCATATCCTTCCATACACCCTCTGCATTATGGTCCTACCCCAGAACTCTCCGGCGCTACGACGCCCGCCAGTGAGGCAAGAAGACTATCCGACCCCGCGATCCCATCATGGGAAGATTCAAGGAATTACTGGTCTGCCACGCCGCCGTGGATGTCAGAGGATAACCAACAAACAACGACTCGAGAACGGTTACCGGCCATGACATTTGAAGATGGTGGACCACCTTATAGTGAGGATGACGATTTACATTCACCGATCGTAACAACATCACGGCACAAGAAGCACAAGTCCTCCTCAGGTTGGGAGAGAGGCCGTTCACCAGGTGCTGCAGGCCCTGAGCGCGGCATGATCGTGGGGTCAAATGGAGATGCGCAGTACTATGATGGACCTGGGGGCGCAGTAGAAGAGTATGGAAGATATCATGAACCACAACACAGAGACTCGAATTTTGCCAAGCCTATAAATCGACAGCGTGCCTACGAAACGGAACCCATGTCTGAAGAGGAATATTCAGGAACGGAGGACGAGGTGCGCTATTCGAAGGACTATTCATTCACAATAGCAAGTCCCGATGAGGAAATGCACGGCAAGGCCGTCGCGTTGTTTGATTTCGAGAGCGAACACCAGAACGAGCTGCCTCTGAAAGAGGGTCAAATAATACTAGTCTCCTATCGGCATGGTGAGGGATGGTTGGTGGCGGAAGACCCAAGGACGGGGGAGAGTGGGTTGGTGCCGGAAGAGTTTGTTCGACTTGTCAGAGACATTGAAGGAGGTCTCAATGGTCTGAGCTCTGTGACTCTCGACGATGGCACAGACCAGGATATGGCAAGTCCGTCACACGACAGCGAGGCTAATACACCCGTGGCCAACAGCCAGGAGTTCTCACACGCTTCCAAGCCTAGCAACGGTAGCACCAGTGGCGACAAACACCCTCCCGTGCAATCGACGTTTAGCACAAGCACTCGAGACTTTAGTCCCTATCCGCTCCCCACCACAAATGAAGACGGCAGTGCACCCAACCAAGAAAACGAATCACCTTTGAGGAAGGAGATGTGAGTGGCTGTCGCTACAGTAAAAATGGCTTTTTTGAGTTTCCCACAACACATAGTGGGTTTAATGCAGCATGATGATGAATTGATGAAACAGGGAGGAGATAGATTGATACTGCAGCATTGGTTTGGGTCAACAGGATACCCCCGGAATACGAAGCTAATTCGCCGCATTCACTCTGATGTTCCTTTCATCCCCTCCTGCCAATGGTTGTTCGGCAACCTCATAATTCCCCCTTGATAGCCACCGACTCAGCGAGCCTGACACAGGGACCGCCCGGCCCGTCGACCTGTTCGTTTATATACATATATATATATCGCTCCGCCTCCTTCCGTGGTCACCACGGACCTGAGCTGCACCCTGTCCAAAGAGGTAGACCGTGAAGTCCGGTAACACATTCCAACCCACTGTCCCGGGGTGGGCGTCTGTGGCTTTGAATTTCACCCTGTCACCTTTCATTTTCCATTTTTTCCCCCTTCTTTTTTTCCTCCGGGGATCTTTCTGCGGGTCGAGTAATCCAGGTATCTAGGCTATGTGCGTTCGATGCACTTTCCTACACGATGGTGACGATGGTGGTGAGGGTGAGGGTGATGGTGGAAGTAGGTAGGGCATTTCGAGGATGACGACGATCGTCTAATGGAACCCACATTCCCTCCCTCGGGTATTGTTTCGTCGATATAGCACGACTACTTTCTTCACAGCGGAGTGAAAGCAATGGGAAACAAGTTTTCCCGGGACTATTACACCACGCTACACTACACCACACTACAGGAGAGAGAGACTCTGCCCCGACCAGAGAGACTAGAGACTTGGAACTTCGTTTCGGTGGCGTGTGGGGGTCAATGACAGTGGGAAAACGCTATAAAATAGACTCAAAACAGATCGTGGAATTGCCATAAAATATATGTTGTTTCCAACTCTGTGGATTGTCGTGCAAAATGGTGATTCAAAATAAAGCCAACGCCGTTGTGTCTCAGCAAGCTGGGCTGTTTCATCGTCGAACAATCTTTTCTAAACCGATATCTCGGCCTGCCCTAGCAGGGGTTTTCCAAATGGTGGAGAAATCTTCGGTCCGTTTTGAAAAGCAATATGTGGCCAGCCACCGGCTGTCCTCGTTTTAGTTACCCAATCAAATGACAGAAAAGGTCTCGTGCAAAACCGTTCACAGCTCTTCCTTATCAATTCTCGCTCTCTACTATGTACAATGAGGGACGACAACGATTTGTGTTATAGATTGTCACCTAGGCACGCTTGCCGTTGAGGTCCATTCCTCACGTTGGATCGCTTTCATAAGGATAGCCAACAAGACCGTCCAGCATCCAGTTCAACGGATCGAACACTTCGTAGCTTGAAGGATTATCGTACAACCCCATATCATCGACGATACCCGCAGACATGCCTGCCATACCCGGAATGGGCACGGCAGACGTAAGCGATGGATCCGTGACCATGTCCATATTGAGGTGAGCCGTATTACTTGCAAGAGCGAGGGGTGTTTGCGCACGACTTGCACCGTTGCTTTGGAATGTTGCAGGGTTGGTGTAGCTTGCTTGAATGATGTTAGTCCTAGGTAGTCATGCTTATTCATGTAGACTTACCTTCAAGTGGCTTTGCTCCTTTGAACTGGAAGTTTTTCCTCCATCTCCATACAGAGTCGAAGACAAGGGACATGGACATACGGCAAGTCACTTTGAGCTGCAAGCTGTCATCTACCTCACCATCGGCGGCGCCAGCGGTAGTCAATTGTGCTCTTTCCTTGCTGCTTTTCCATACTTGCGCAAGGACCTCCGAGAGTCGTTCTGCAAGGTCGTTCTCCACCACAGACGTGCTTCGTAAAGCCCAAAGAGTGCGCTCCATCAAGGACTGAGGCGCTCTGCTATCGAGGTCATGTTGGCTCAAGAAGTTGAACATTAACTTGAGTAGGGAGAAGCCTGCAGCGAGCATCATGTGGAAAATGTAGTTCGTCGCATGCTCTAGGGACAAAGCATGGGCGTAGTTGGAAGGGAGGTTGACAGCTGACGAATTTTGGAGGAATAAACATGCTTCTAGAAACTCGGTAGTGGCGTGGTAGAGCTTAAGCATGTCAAACCTGTAGGATGGCGTAGTCGGTGGTGAGAAGAACGCGCTTAGTCGCATGTGTAATGCAGCTGCTTTCAAGTATACTTTCGTGATAGGACTGGTGTCACTACTTAGCTTGTCCTCCAGGTCTTCCATTTCCTTGGAAAGGAAAGTCACATATGTTGCACGTTCCTGCTCAGTAGCAAGCCCTACCGGATCCTCAGGGTTCATGTACAATGTACGTGAGACTTTGTCGACAAACTGTTCAACCATCAGCCGATTCCTGATCATGGGCGGCAGCTCGTAGCTAGGGTTGTTCTCAATCGGCTTAGAACCTAGCGTCCAATCGTAGTGGGTCAAAGCAGGTTGTCCATAAGCTGTAGCTATACGCTGGGCGGTAATGTTGCAAACACTCCAAACGACCACGCGATCCTGTAGTTCGGCTTCCCTAAGCTCAATACGGAACTTGCTAAAGTCTTGTGCGTGAGTTGGTCTGTGGAGACCAATTTGCATGGCAATCTGCATCATCATTCCACACAGCATGAAGGTAGGGTCTGTAGATGTGCTACTCGTCGGTAGAGGCCATGCACACAGTAGGATCAGTGCTTTGACAATGTGGTAGTTCTGAGGCACTTCGGCCAATGTAGCCCATATTAGGCGAGTAAGCGGCCCAGTTAGCGCCGCAAAAAGTCCTGAGTCGATGGTGTAATGACGGGCTCCTATCGATACAATGGTCCAGAAAAGCAAAGGCGAACGTTGATAGTATTCATCCGGGGTCTTCTCGGGGTTGAGGAATGGTAAGAAAGGATGGTGGTAGGTAAAAAACCGCTGAAATAGGTCCCGCACGCGGTCGTGCGTCAAGATAACATCCTCGAGGCGCTTGATCACAGCTCGGCTTCCAGGGCTTTTATCAACACCACTTCTCAAGTCCAGTAGGCCAGCCACGGCTTCGTGTGCATATGTGCCTGGGGTATTCGGCAGTAGGTCTAACTGTGGAAGAGGATGCTGTAAGCCACCATTCTGGGCTGCCACTTGCTTTCTAAGCTCGATTATCTCTCTTTCCATTTCCGCATTGCGCGATCGCTTGCCTATCCTCTTGAAATTGTCTTCGATCTTGCAAGCCAGATGGAGGCGAGTACACCTTGAGCAGGTTTGAAAGGGGTTCTGGACAACATCGCAGCGCAGCTGTTACAGTTAGCCTCTTTACTTCCTGAGGCCTGTTCTGTCGTTCAACGAGCAATGGCGACCAATGGATCTACCACCCAGTGAAGACACGGGCTGGGGTTTGCACAACAGCAGTGACGATTCTGCAAAGGGAATGCCTGATGTGCTCACCTTCTGTTGTCGGCACTCGTTGCATGCTCTCTTCGCTGGTCGTCGCCGGCCTTGACCGTCGTCTGTGCCATGCTCTGGTGAGTCGCCAGGGGAGCTGTCGAGGCCTGCTATCGAGGAATCTCTCTTCTTGAATTGTGATGGGCTTCGATGCCCATCCTCAGGCGATCCGGCGGCGGGTATGGAAGCCAGCTTGAACGGCCGACTTGAACGCTTGCTCTCGAGTTTCCTGTCGGCGCATGGGGCGGCGTCCGATATCGCAGGTTCATCTTCGTGTTTCATGGTGGAGGCTTGGCGAACGTTGTCAGGAGCACGTGGAGATGTGAGACTAGGTACGAGTACGAGTACTGACTTTCTGGTGTCGGATGTGGACGATCAACAACAACCAAGTGTTAGACTGTGTACCTAGGTAGTGTTCGAAGCAGGTCGTGAACTCTCTTTCAGCCGCAACAGGATACTTTTCCTGGTAACGATATGGCCACCCAGACTCGAGAGCTGTTGAAGGGGGCTCTCAAAAGTCCCAAACAATCAGAGTCTACAGTTCGCAGGAGTACAATCAGTTTCACCCAGGACAGTAGGCAGAATCAACTAGGTCAGATGATACCGATGATTCGCAGCGAGATGATATGCTGAATATTCTACTAGTGACTGTTTTCGACTCCAGCGCAGTGACTGAGCCTTTTTTGGATTCTGTGGCTCTTGACGCTTTGAGAAAACAACAACACAAAGGACAGGAGCGACGATGACATTAAGCAAGCGATTTTGTTGGAACTTCTAACATGTACGTATTTCCTATCTTACATTTCGTGATTCATCCTACTCATCAGTCGTCAAGACGTGTCAGTCATGATCGCAGTTAATCAAAAATCCGTACTATATCCTCTCAAAATACCGACAACGCCAAATGGAAAACAAAACGGAGAGAGCGACCTGCGCTGTGATTTTTCGTGATCTTTTACCTCATGACAATTGAAGGTTCAAGCATCCCCTGCAAGGCTTGTTCCGCTGGCGGAAACCTCGAATCCCCTTGCGGTACTACATTCGGCCCAATGCTCTTGCGAAGCTCTTCTCGCCGCTTTTCCCTCTTCTCATCCTCTTTTCTTCGACGTGCGTTCAGAACACGGTCTGGGAGACCGTGGATGCCAGCAAAGTGCGCGCGAATTCCCAAACCCGGAACTCGATAGAGCTTGCGACCTGCTCGTAGCTTGCCTAAGCTGCTATAACTTGATTGTTTGGCTATTCCTCTCTTAGAGCGTCGGCGCTCAGATATGCGTCTAATGAGTGTTATCGGGCCCGCAAATACCACTTGCTGTTGTGATATTCCCAAAGAGTTGTTCACCACACCACGTTGTTCTACGTCACGATATCGAGACCGTTCATGTCGTTCGTCGTCGATATCGTCCCAGAAGCCTTTTGGTCGCCAGAAGGGATGCAAGCTGCTGTCAAGCTCTTGATCCGCCTTCTTGTTCCGCGCATTCTTTAGGCTGAAGCCGCGAGACAGTGAGTCCACGAACGACTTGGAGGTTTCACGAGCGGCTAAGGCTGGCCTGCGCATTGACTCGAACCGGCGGACGGTTGTACTTGCTTCGTCGTGACCTAGTTGCTGGTCAAGCTCATCGCCGGGTGTAGAAGGCATGACTGTGAAAAGGGGAGGCTCTGGGGGCTGCCTAGGGTTCTGAAGAGGTGATTGTACTTCGCTTGAGGCGGATGAGACTGTACTGAGACCGTTTTGTCTACGCAGCTCCAGCACAGCGCGTGACTGGAGTGAAACGTTCGGTTCGATAATCTGCAGCGAGTGGTTGTTGTGCGGGAAGTAGTTTATAGTTCTCGCCTCTCCCATTTCGATCGGAGGAGAGGTCGACAACACTGATTGCTGCGAAAAAGGCGTTACCAAGATAGAAGGCGGCCGTAGCGCTGCCCACTCCTGGGTTCCGGGTTCGACGTGCTTGATTGATACTGGCTTCACGGCGATATTGGACATCTCTGGCGAAGTTGGTGCAACATTCCTTTTGACGCGATGTATTTCCGGTTCTTTGACCTGCTTGGAAGGGGTGACTTGCTCTGATTCTTCGTATGAGATGTCGTGACCAGAGGCTTGCAGCTTTTTCAAGCTCGAAATCAGTCGGTCCGATTCCATCCTATCGAGCGTTCTACGTAATTCTTTCTCAGCTTTCTGTCGCTGGACACGAAGATGATCTGATGTGATTGAGTTAGCGCGTGAGTTTCCTCGCGAGGTCGGTGCCGAAAGTGACGACCCTCGCTGAGGGACGACTGGCGGATATGTCCTTCTCCGACCACGATCGGGTGACGCGGAGGACTTCCTCGTGTGTTGTATGGCGTCCGTTCCCGGGAATCGTCGAGCACAACTGCTTCCGGAAGACTGGGTAGCTCCAGAATCGCTTTTGCCTCTAGTAGTGGACGATCCAAGGGATGAAGTCCGTTCGGGAATCACCGCTACATGAATAACCTCGATTGTGGGTAGCGCTGTGCTTGAAGCAACACTGAAAGGCCTGGATACCTCTGAGCTGAAGCTCCATCTATTCTGGTTGCTCAACCTTGCCTTCTTGTGAACGAGTTTGTGTAAAGACTCAGAATTGAATTGAAGAGACGCCCTGTTGGACACAGGTAATGGCGAGCTTGCAGCTCTCAGAGAACCACGCTTGCTTATATGCCGGAGGGTCGTCCTTCTTTTGGGTAGTGTCTGTGGTTGATCGTAGACCATTGCTCCAACCGTGGACGTAGTGGAGATGCCGGACCAACGTCGGGCTTCCTTGAGGGCATCCCGGCTTACAATATTGTTCCATCCAATAATATGGGCGAAGTTTTCGGTGGAGGCCGATGGCGTATCGTGAGTGGTCTCTAGCCTCTCCCGTAAGCTTGGCCCACGACGAACAGATGGGAGCTCCGTTACCCCCTTTGGCCGCGTCTGATGAGTTGAGCTGAGGGGATTCTGATGCGGATGTTTGTTCACGGGGTTATCGACTTTTGGTTCCGTGGTAGGGAGGTTTTGCATTGGAAAAGAGGCGTCTCTCGTTACTGCGGCGTAAACGTTGAACGTAGGTTGTCCTTCAGGTGTTGCAATCACCTCGGGCGGTTGGGCAACAGACTCTGCAGCAGAAGAGATGGGACTGGATGCGCTCCTTTTGGGTCGTCCTTTGCCACTACCAGCTGAGACGTAAGTATTCGCGGAGCTAGATCGAAGCCGCTCACGAGCGTTCAGAGGAGAAGGTGAAATTGTCTTCAGAAAGCTTGTGCGCGCAGCTAGTCGAGGCTCGTCTTCGTCCTCAGAAGAAAACTCTTCTTGAGCTGTCTTGAAGGATTCTGCACGTGAGGAAGTCATTGAGGGCTGAGCGCCCAGGAAAGGTCGGGTTGCTTGGAGATGTTTTCTTCTTGGCGGGGTATTGTCAGGAGTGGGCGGTGTTTGCTGGTTGACAGGTGTCACAATTGAAGATCTCCGGTTGTCTTTCTCAGACATGAGGCCCGGATTGACCGCCGTATCATGATCATCATCCGCGCTGGGCGGCGTAGGTGGCAGGAGTGGTGTTGTGGGTGCGGCATCGTGTACATCGTTCTTGGACGCTATGCTCTCGATGGTTGGAGGTGAAGCTGAAGTACGGTATAGCATGCGAAGGCTGTCGTGCCTCGCATCGCGCTTGGGGGATAGCTTTTTTGAAGGCTGGGAAGACAGGGAGCCGTCATTTGGAGACGGCCCGTCAATAATATAATGAGTAGCTATAGCCATGTCGGCAGGCGATGAGCTCAGTGCTGGCGCGACGGCACGAAGGTGCTGACCATCCCGAATCATGTACACACGGGGACCATCATCAACCACGACCTATAAGCCAAGCTTTTGAATGCGATCGCTCGTGGAGAATCTCTGCAATCTTGAATTTTATTATAGGCTGTCCACAACCTTCATCACTTTCTGGTTGTTCGAATTCGATGCAGCAAAAGACGGGTGCCTGAGTTGGGAGGATAGCTGGTGACAAAGTGTGCCTGTGCGCGACCAAGCTCCGTGTTTCAAAGTGGTCGAGGCTCGTGCACGAGATCAAGGATTGGGCAAAACCTTTGGAGCTTTCACGAGTTGTCGGAACTAAGGCACAAGTTAATGCGACTCAGAGACAAAGGGCTGCTTCGTCGGTGGAATCGCTGAGGAGTGGGAAGGTCAAGTGAGGTGTAAGGAGTGTCGGCTGCGCAAACGCAAAACGCCGCTGGGACGTTCGCGACAGGATTAGGTGATGTCGATAGACTGCAAGCACTTTAGAAAGTTCAAGGATGGACTGATCAAACTTCAAAGAGAAATCAGCAACTGCGCCAGTGGGAAAAATGATATGTACACATGGCTAAGCTCAAGAGGAACCAAGCGCAGGAGGGCGACTCGGAATGGAGGAGGGTGGATGGCGGATGAAGGATGGAGGCTGGGAAGATTCATACAGGTACAAACTGGAGCCTTGGGTCAAGTGGGTGCAGGTGCAGGTGCAGGTGGAGAAGACTACAGGCGGGGAGCATCGTCGTGCATCATTCGAGGGCAAAGCGATGACGACCTCGGTGGGTTCAACGCTCGGCATGGCTCGGCGTGCCAGTGGTTAGGCCTGGTTGGGTACCTTGGTAGGCATGGTTAGGTGAGGCCGTTAGACATGGTTAGGCTTTGGCCTGTCAGAAAACCGCCCGTAAGTGTAACTTACCTTAGGTAGGTATAGTATAATCACTCAGTCTGAGGGACTTCGGTTAGTAAGTCGAACCCGCATCCGGCCCGTGGCTGGCTACTGGCTACCCACTGGCATAAGTTTGGCAAGCTAGATCCGCCAACTTGAGACGCCAATGTCGATTGCGATTTTACAGTAACAACCAGGCTGGTAACAACTGGAGTTACCGTCCGGCCTGCACTGCAGTGCCCTACGCGACACCGAAATCAAACATCAAGCTCTACAATGAATTCCGGCATCTGATGACGAACACCTGCCTGATACTACCCATCTGCTTTCCAGCGCCTCCGAAACCCAAAAACCTCATGCCTTAATTTGCAAAGATCATGTATGCACTATCTATTCTAACACATAAATTCTGCACTCGGTATGCTACCAGCCTAGGCTGCTGCTTACTGTCATGATGCACCGATATCGACGGAGAGAAACCTCGACTGTTCTGCATTTAAGCGATACCAATCACACGTTTCACGCATGCACACTCTCCGTGCACGTGCTCTGTGCCTAGGTAAATAGGTAATACTTGCCCCAAGTCCAACCCACGATATCAACCAAACAGGCCTTCACCCACTTGACGCGCTTCTCCATGTAAAACCTCCATTTTCCTATTGGGAACTCAGGTAATTAGCCCTCCTAGACGCATTCCTTTGGAGGATGAGATGAGCATTCCAGCACGGACACCCCACCCCGCTCAAGAACAACACATCTCACCGCCATAGACCGTCTGGATCATACTAACGCAACGACTCTACTTCACCGCCCCTATGCGCAAGCTAGCTAGGTATGCGACACAATACCGACAGACGAACAACTAAAGCACGCAACGGCTCCGATCTCACATGAACGGCTTGCCTGATATCCAAGTTCACGCCCCGTATCGGTTCGATTCATACCACCCTCCTCCCGGCTCTCATCAACCCTCCCACCTCCGCCTCCACCCCCCGGCCTTATAGCCCTCCTTCTCCAGAACCAAAACAACAAACAAACATCTACCCACCCACGCTGACGCGCTCACCCAACTTAACGAAATGACCTACCTTCACCACCCTCCTCACAACGACCATCACCCCCCCTCCCACTCACTCAGACACCCACACTCCCAAACCCTGGGCCCGCTCACCCTGCCGGAAGCCCTCCAAGCCACCGTCTCCCACGTCCTCACCCTCGGCTTCTCCCACGGCATCCTCATCTCTCTCCTCTTCCTGACCGTCCTGTCTTTCCTGGCCGTGGCCGCTTACCTCCAGCGCCGACGCCGATGCGCCTCGTCGCCCTCGACGCGCCGCCGCCACGAGAGGCAGAAGGAGATGAGGAGCCAGTACAGTCACGGGTGCGGTCCGAGCCCGGCGCGGCGCAGCGCCATGTGGAGCCCCGAGCGGAAGGGGAGCGGGGGTGGGAGTGGGAGTCCGGGGAAGAGTGTGAGGTGGGCGGATCTGCAGGTACGGGTTCAAGTGCAGGTGCAAGCTCAGGCCAGCGAGGTCCGAGGCGATGTGGTGGATCGGGAAGTTGAGTCGGTGGGCGCGGTGTGTGGGACGGATCTGATTGAGTTGGACATTGCGTGTGCCACGGAGAAGGTTGATTAGGGTTGGGCTGAGCTTGCTTCTGGGCATGAGTTCTGCTATGTTAGCTTCCCGGCTTTCCGGGTTGGAGTGTTTGTGATTGGGCTTTTGATTCAGGGACGGGGAGAAGAGTTGGTTCATGTATCTAATCATTTATTACTACGCTGTCTAAGGATTGTGTCTATTTGCGCTATGTTCTATTGTGCTGTGCGGTGTGTGCCTGTTGTTCGTATCAAGGAATGTGGATTGTCGTATGTTGAATGACATCTTTTGCTCAATCATGTGTGTCGGAAGTTACCATTACCGGCTCGAAGCCCGCCCTCTTTTCCCATTTCAGAAATGCCATCGCCGTGCTGACCCGCGCTATGCTGTTTCAAATTCAATCTATTCATTCAGGCTGCAAGGAGTGTCCAGACTATCACCGTGTTTGACGGTATTCACGCTTAGAAGTAGTTGGCTGTAGGATACGGTTTGAGTGTGTATTTGCCAGTGCCGGTGGCCCAGGTAGAGGCCGTGGACGAGGAAGTGATGTTGCCAGTGCCCGTCGGCTTTGTTGTGGTTGAGCTCGAGCTGGAGGTCACTATGGCCGTGGTGGTGCTGCTGACCGGTGTGGTTGGGATGGCAATTGTCTGCACCCAGCCCCAAACATCTGTATATGTGATTGTCTGGCACGTGTTGCAGGAGCCTGGTGAATAGTATGTGCCAGATCCGCCATGAGCCACAGTGACAGTCACCGTGGCAGTGCCGGCGGCTGGGCAGCTAGAGATTGGGGCTGGTGCTGTAACAGGTGTGGTTTGTGCGGGTGGAGATACCGGTGCGACAGTTGTGGTTGGGATAGATGTCGTCACTGGATAGCATGAAGTTGTTGTCCAGACACTGGTTGTGAGGTAGGTCGAGTAGTAAGTAGTGCCGGACTGAGTGACCACTGGTGTACTGCAAGGAACGAAGCTGGTTTTCGTAATCCATTCAGTGGTAGTGTACGTTATGGTAGGGATGACAGTAGTCGAGACTGACACGGGGTGCGTACTCGTGCTTGAGGCGCTTCGAGTAGTGCTGCTTGGTATAGTGCCGTTTCTAGAGTGTGACGAAGCCGTAGAAGATACACTTGAATTTGTGCTGGAATGGTATGGAGTTGTAATGGAATATGCCGGGGTCGTTGTGTAGGAAGATGTTGTCGGCCTCGAAGACGAACTGAGCGAGTGGGAAGAGGGGGAAGCTGAGGAGGTCGAAGACGCTGGGCTTGACGTATGGGATGAGGACGAAGTGCTCGTGAGTAACGAGGAGCTCAAGGAAACTGAGGAAGTAGAAGACGCGGCGCTTGACGTGTGGGATGAGGACGAAGTGCTCGTGAGTAACGAGGAGCTTGAGCTGATTATGTAGGAAGTTGTAGATGACGTTGAACTAGAAGGTAGAGTAGTTGAGGTCGTTGTACCATTCTTTGATGCTGTGTCAAGGTAAGGTCTGGCCGAGACTGACCCGGCCAAGAATGCAATGATCAACGAGGATGCGTGCATATTGCTGACGTGCGAGAAATGAAATATAATAATCGAGTCAAGTGGAACAGTAGAGTACGCAGAACAAGGGTGGTGTTATGAAACGATTGTGGCAAGGGAAAACTTGGAGCGAATGTCCTGGATTGCGTGATGAGTGTGCTTTGCTTTTCTGATAGACATGATATAGACAGCACAGGATTATGGAGTACTTATACCTGGAGAGCCTCGTCTGAGTAAGACATGATGGCCGCTGGAGTCTTCGTATTAGCTATGGCGAAGTAGTATTGCTCAGCGGACCACAGCTGATAGAGGATATGAACAATGTAGCTGTGGCTTAACTGCGCCTGTCGGCCACGGCAAGCGAGAGGGTATGGTGACATTGAGAATTGGTCGTTGACTGAATTTGGTGAGAGGATGCGGAAGAGCTGAGAAAGCAAGTCGCGTGGCTCAGCTGATAAACAGGACGGAGGCCGGACATCGGAAGAACAGTTCTTCCGATTCGTGGCGCCACCACTCTACAGCAGCACAAACTGCCAGTGTGCGCAAGTACAGTCAGCCACTTCATTGGCACGTGCTGATGTTATTTCGGGCACAGGCTCAGCCACTGCACTGGCACGCTCTTCTACGTCTCACACGCGATGCCGCGTGCTCGTATCCGTATGCTCAGATAGTATGGACACAATCCGCCAAAAACCAGAACACGGGGTACCCAAGTTGAAGTTACCTGTGTAGGTACCTACCTATTTTGTCTGATAATGCTTGAGGTGACGTTGCGTGGAACAATCGAGCGTTTGTCTTGCAAAAATTCGAGACATCGTTGCAACCCAATTAAAGATGGAGAATTTGCCCATTCATGATCTTGTGCCAAAGCTCGTACGGGAGGACGCGTCCTTAAGAACGGGAATCTTGGCGGCGAAAGACCCTTAGGCAGAAGTACGACTATTCGTGGCCCTGGGAAACGCTGCTTCGTGAGTTGTCGCTACTCTGAGCAGGGAGAGTCAGCAAAATGGCCCAAAGATATGCGCATTATAATGTGCACGTCTGGCACCTACGTTGGTGATACACCCATGGCCGTGGCTGATCTCACAAGGTCCCCAGTGTAGAGTAAGCGATCCAATATGACTTTACAACGATACCTAGCTACATAAAGGTTTAGAATCCATGTACTGTTGATAGGATCCCTTGAAGCGTCTGCCGAACAAAAGCCGCTTCCCAATAAGGAGTCAATGTCGGCTCCTCTTTCCAGCGAGACACTTCAGTACGATGCGCTCGTTATTCCACTGTGCTCACTCAGACCAGTGTTATAAACTCAGACCAGTGTTATAGATGAGCATCCAGAGCTTGAGGAGTCGAGATACCACAATGCAGTCCCTATTGTCATTGGAGAAGCGACGATATTAACGCAATATACCACACGCCCCATGCGACGTACTGTGGTACTCCACTGGGGCGCACTTCCGCAATCTCAGTCGCGCGCACGTGAGAGAGGTCTTAGTGAGTTCATCGATCATCATACTCATAGAGCAGCCTCGTGCGCTGTGGTTGCCGAAAGGACCGAAGGACGCAGATCACGAGTTACCAGCGTTTGAGCATGTGGCCAGTCACGCAACCTTTGCGTAGCTTGTCACTTTCTTATTCGATGTCGGAAAATTGTCGCCTTCACTGGCCGCTCCGCGTGAACTGTGTCGAGCAGAAGGAGGCGAGGCTTGTTGCCAAGGAAAGCGCCGCTGATGCAGACGGCGTAGCGTTCTAGGCTGTTGTACGTGATGATCTGCACTCGCGAAAAAGCGAATGGTTTCAGCTACCTGAAGACTGGAGTCTTGCGACGTCGGAAATACGTGGAGAAAGGTGCAGAGAGTTTCGCTAACTTTGATTAGCACGCCGAAAAGACCCTGGCTTGGAACTATGTGTTTGAATAGACCAACGTCAAATTGATATGGCTCGACGTGGTCATGGTTGATGGCAGCCGTCAACGGGGAATTGCTAACGGCGTCATACTTGTATCACTCACAACATCTTGTAAGCGCCTATATACAGAAACGTGTGTCATAAGCTGCGTGGAGAGGGCGGTATGTTGGCACCACTGGTTGGGCCGACTACGTTCGCTAGCAACTCTAGAAGTAAAGCCCCTTTCTGCAGCGCAGTCGAAGCTATGAGTAAGGAGGCTTAAATTTTCGGATCTGCCAGTGAGCCTGTGGTGGTGAGCTGGAGTTAAACACATCTCGGTTGCACATGCCCACTCCCACGCCCACGAGAATATTGCCGGGCGGCTTGGCCGAGGCAATGACATCGAGGCGGTGACATAGAATGTGATGATCGTGGTGCTGTGCATCAATTACTGTGCGGGTGGACTCATGGATTGTAAGTTATGTGCATGAATCGAACTGTGAAGACTCCATTGCCGTCAAGGTTTCTCAAGGCTGCATCATTTAGAAGTCAATTCCTCATAGCAGGGGCAGGGCGCAGGGTCTGGAGGGGTGTTCATAGCGGGACAAAGTCCAAAGTTTTGACGGCGAGACGGTAACGGTAACTTAGGCTTGCAAGGGCCAGGCCTGTCTAGTCAGTGGGCATTTTAATGTTCGCGTTGGGAACTTGAGCGCGCTGGAGCGAGTTACACGAGGCCACGGCGCCTCCATAAGCGTGGGAATGTAGATCAGGAGGCGCCCACCGTCGAGATCGTTGCGAGTAGTATCGGCAGTACTACCAATCAGGCCAATTAATGGCCGACGTCCACAGCCTGCGCACCCACTCTCCACTCCCCTATCCAAGACCCGAACACACCAGCTTACTGGCTCAGGCTTGCAGTCCCGTCCTTCACTTCAAGTTTACGCAGCACCAACTCCTTCGAATCCTTCGATTCATCAGCCTACATACATTCATTCCTTGCACCACCTTGTTATTGTCGTTACTTCACTTCACTTATCTGCAAGTCTCGCTGTCAGTCGCTGTCCTCATCCCGTCAGCAGGAGGAGCTACTGTCAGCGGATTCGACTTCTCACCGGCAGCCAATCGCGCACCCTCGCCTGGAGATTTGAACATACTGAACAAATCATACTCCTGCTGCCCTTCTCGAGCGTCGACCTTGTTCACTTCGAACAACTCGATGAACGCCTGGATCATCTAAAAAAACACACCCGTCACCACCGTGGCTTTACGACCCTTCTGCGGCCGCTGTTTCTGGACGAAGGTGGGAACAGCTGGTAATTGGCGCTCAAGCTGCTCCTGTAACAACAGTCGACCACATGTGCGCGAAGAGGCAATAGAGTCGCCTCAAAATACAATGTCCCATTCGGACGAAACCTTGGCAGCCGCGTCTGCTATCCTTCGATCCCTTGGCCGGGGCCCGTCGCCAGGAGCGGTGCAGGATGGCTCATCTACAAGAAGTGGATTGAATTTGTCGGCATACACCCTACCTGGAGCTCCTAGTTCTGCAAAAAGCGATTTTGAAGCTGAAATTACTGCACTCGCCCGAAGAATACAATATCTCGAGTCAAGAGCGGAAGTCGTTGGCCAATCTTTGCCAGATACTCCAGGAGAGGTATACAATGCGACGTCACCATTGTCGAGGCCTGTCGAACTCAGAACCAGCCTTTCGGGCTTCTCTGAAAACGGTCCTTCCTCACATCCGGAGAGACCGTCGTCGGTCGTATCTGCTCGGTCGAAGCGTGTCAGCAGTCTGCTCGCAGCACGTGATACGCAGTATGGAGCTCTAGAGCGCACCGTAAGCGAGGAGGATGTCAGCGTGCTCAGGGAGCATATTGAGAGACAATCAGAAGAGATCAGATCACAGAAAGACACGATCGCTGAGATTGGACAAGGCCTGCGAAACTCTGAAGAACAAGCAAAGCAGGCTTTTCTACGTGTTCAGAACGAAGACGTTGGTGTTTTGGAGCGAGAACTTCGTAAGCACCAGCAAGCAAATGAGGCATTCCAGAAGGCGCTTCGCGAGATTGGCGACATCATCACTCAGGTTGCCAATGGTGATTTGTCCAAAAGAGTGCAAATACAGGCCACGGAAATGGATGCTGAAATTGCTGCCTTTAAAGCCACTATCAACACGATGATGGATCAACTGGAAGTCTTCGGTAGCGAAGTCACACGTGTTGCCCGTGAGGTTGGCACTGAAGGTATCCTTGGCGGCCAGGCTCAAATCAGTGGTGTTCATGGTATCTGGAAAGAGTTGACAGATAATGGTAAGTTAGGATTATATGCTATACTCTCACAACTAACGCATGTCAGTCAACATCATGGCTGCAAATCTGTCTGACCAGGTGCGGGAAATTGCTACCGTTACCAAGGCTGTTGCTCGCGGCGATTTGAGTCAAAAAGTACAGAGTCGAGCTCGTGGCGAGATTTTTGAACTACAGCACACCATCAACACCATGGTTGACCAACTTCGAACTTTCGCTACAGAAGTAACACGTGTCGCCCGAGACGTGGGAACGGAAGGTGTCCTCGGTGGTCAAGCACAAATCGAAGGAGTTCAAGGTACTTGGTCGGAGCTCACCAACAGTGTCAACGCCATGGCCGACAACTTGACGACTCAGGTCAGAGATATTGCCATGGTCACAACTGCTGTCGCAAAGGGTGATCTAACACGTAAAGTTACGGCCGATTGCAAGGGAGAAATTCTTCAGCTGAAAATAACCATCAACAACATGGTTGATCAACTGAAGCAGTTTGCCCAAGAAGTCACGAAGATCGCGAAAGAGGTTGGAACCGATGGTGTTTTGGGTGGTCAAGCCACTGTCAACGATGTTGAGGGTACTTGGAAACACTTGACAGAAAATGTGAACGGCATGGCCAACAACCTGACGACCCAAGTGCGTGAAATCGCCACAGTGACAACGGCAGTGGCCAATGGAGACCTGTCCAAAAAGGTAACGGCGGACGTGCAAGGAGAAATCCTGGCTTTGAAAATCACCATCAACTCCATGGTGGACAAGCTCAACACCTTCGCTTTCCAGGTCAGCAAAGTCGCGCGAGAAGTCGGCACCGAAGGTACTCTGGGCGGTCAAGCCCAAGTCGACAATGTGGAAGGTAAATGGCGCGATCTCACGGACAATGTCAACATTATGGCCTCCAACCTTACGTCTCAAGTGCGTAGTATCTCTGATGTTACCCAAGCTATTGCGGCAGGTAATTTGGACAAGAAAATCGAGGTTGATGCTCAGGGAGAAATCTTGACGCTGAAAGTGACCATCAACAATATGGTCGAGCGTCTAGCAAATTTTGCTCACGAACTAAGGCGCGTAGCTCGCGATGTTGGTGTGAACGGCAAGATGGGAGGTCAGGCGAACGTGAAGGATGTCAGTGGTCGATGGAAGGAAATCACCGAGGATGTCAACACAATGGCCGAGAACTTGACTGCTCAAGTACGAGCGTTCGGAGAGATCACAGACGCCGCCACTGAGGGAGACTTCTCGAAGTTGATCAGTGTCCAGGCATCAGGTGAGATGGATGAACTCAAGCGCAAGATCAACCAGATGATATCAAACCTGCGAGACAGTATTCAAAGGAACACTGCTGCAAGGGAGGCCGCAGAATTCGCTAACAGGACAAAGTCCGAGTTTCTGGCGAACATGTCTCATGAAATCCGTACACCTATGAACGGCATCATCGGTATGACTCAACTCACACTTGACACGGACGACCTGAAACCGCATCCACGAGAGATGCTCAACACTGTTCACAACCTTGCTAACAGCTTGTTGACCATCATCGACGACATTCTGGATATCTCAAAGATCGAAGCAAACAGAATGGCGATTGAAGCCATTCCCTTCACTATTCGAGGCACGATGTTCAATGCTCTGAAGTCGCTCGCAGTCAAAGCAAACGAGAAGAATTTGTCTTTGGCCTTCGACGTTGACAACACTGTACCGGACTACGTCGTTGGTGATCCATTCCGTCTCAGGCAAATCATCCTTAACCTTGTCGGCAACGCAATCAAATTTACTGATCAAGGAGAGGTAAAGGTCACGATCAAGAAGTCAAAGGAACTCGTGTCAACTTGTGGTTTCGATGAGTTCTCTTATGAATTTGTGGTGTCTGATACTGGAATAGGCATCCAATCAGACAAGCTGGACCTGATCTTCGACACGTTCCAACAGGCTGATGGTTCTACAACGAGAAAGTTTGGTGGTACTGGTCTGGGTCTTTCCATCTCAAAGAGGCTTGTCAACCTCATGGGTGGACAAGTCTGGGTCACCTCCGATTTCGGACACGGCAGTGAATTCCATTTTTCGTGCGTTGTTAAGCACGCTACCGAGGACATCAGTGTCATCAGCTCTCAGCTTTATCCATTCCGAAAGAACAAGGTACTGATTGTTGACAAAAATCTGAGCCACATGGCAGATAGGTTGCCTAACATGGTTGAGGAACTTGGACTACAAGTGACTGTTGCCCAGGATGAGCACAATGTGCCAGAGCCTGAGGGATCTGCCAAAAAGGCCAAAACAGCCGAGAGCAACTACGACGTGATCATCATTGGCGGGTTGGAAACCGCACGGAATATCCGTGAGCTCGAACGCTTCAAGTACATACCTATGGTTCTATTGAAACCAGCCGTTAACATCAGCATGAAGACTGTGCTTGACCTTGGCATTGCATCGTACATGACGACTCCATGCCGTCTTATTGATCTAGGAAATTGCATGATCCCTGCTCTGGAAGGACGATCATCGCCAATGATCAAGGATTACAAAAAGTCATTCAACATCCTGCTTGCTGAAGACAATGAGGTCAACCAAAAGGTGGCCATCAAAATCCTCGAGAAGTACAATCATGTCGTGACGGTTGTGGGCAACGGTCTAGAAGCTTTGAACGCGATCAAGGTGAATCGTTATGATGTCGTCTTGATGGACGTGCAGATGCCGGTTATGGGTGGGTTCGAAGCTACTCGGGAGATCCGTCAGTATGAGAAAGATCAAGGATTAACGCGAACACCAATTATCGCACTCACCGCCCATGCCATGTTGGGGGACCGAGAGAAGTGCATACAAGCACAGATGGATGAGTATTTGTCCAAGCCACTGAAGCAGAACGTGCTCATGCAGACTATTCTGAGAGTGGCATCTGACGGAGTTACGGCCATGTTCAACAAGCATGCACGCACCAAGTCCAGCGCTACGGCCACGCCCAAGACGGAGTCGCCTATTCCCACTACGACGAAGCCGCTACATGTGTCCGTGGAGTCCTTGAGGCCTCCGCTCAGTGAGCGGTCTGTCACGACGACCGGACCAGTGAATCATGGTAGCGTGGCGAGTCCTTCTGTGAGCACGGATACAGCGGTGGATCCGATGGCTACCATGTCAAATGTGAGTACTGGTGTGTTTGCTTGCGTACTTTCGAACTAATGAGTGGTCAGGTACTTCTACGCTCGCATAGCAGCTAATCTGGCTGTTGTTACATTATCCCGAGGTCTGCAATATACTGCGGTCCTGTCTTCCGGCATCGAAGCATGGCGTTCCAGGTATGCTTGGTGCTGCGTCTGTCTGTGTGCAGACGTGATTTGGTCGCAAACTCGGAGTCCTATAGCTACAGGGTGCACGCGCGGATGGAAGCGAGGTGCTGTAGCCACATGACCGACATGAGCACAGAGTTACGATGCAGATAGCATGACTTTCGTTTTGATCGGGAAGATACTTTAGTCTCGAACAGAGGTTGGTCCTCGTTGTTCGTTCTGCTCGTTTTTGGGTGTGACACACCAGACAGAACGATAGCTCAAATTGCTATCACACAACGCGTTTTTCGCCATAGCTTTCGTGAGCGGTCTATTTCGGAGTATGGCCAGTATAAATGCGCCCGAGGTGCACGACCGGTCGACAAAGATTTTACGTTGTACGAATCATGGTGTCGAGGCTGGATCACTGGAGTGAACGCATCACTCGTCTTGACAGCTGCCTCCGCACGAATCGGTCGAGTTAAGCTTTCTACGCGCGTGGCTGTGAGTGTTCGTTGTTTGAGGCGATCGTTGTGCCGAAGGTGCCCTAAAAGCGACCCAAAGGCGATCTAAAGGTGCCCTAAAGACAAGCTAAGCCAGCTGTGTCTGGGGCAAAGATGCAGAACGATGGAGCCTAAGTTAAGTTAGCCTACTGAGTTAGGAGCGCACCACGGCTGACTCCGTGTCATGCCTACGTAATTCTCCTTTCTCCACCAATCGAGGTGGTCATGAGGGGTGCCGTCGACAACCTACCAGCGCAGTCAACGCATGCGCCACCCTTCCATCGCTTTATTGGGGCACCTCAATCTGATACACTGCATACACGATGGGCTGCTTCCGTCTATGTTGCGCTCACCTATGCGCCTGACTGTTTGCTCCTGTTGCCCTACACCACTCTGCCCGCGACTCGAATTTCATCTGCCTGACGGCTATGGCCATTCGCTTCTGCCTATCTCAATAACATCCCTCGACCCAGACTTTGCGAATTTCGGTTTGAACAACCATGGCGGAAATAGGCATGTCCTTCGTACTCGCGGATCAACGAGTGAGCGTGGCTGACGAGTTCGTAGGAGTCATCGCGTCCGTTATTGGCATCGCTGGCGCCGGCTTCCGCCTATCCCTCATCCTCAACGCTGTGAGTTGCGAAGTTGCCAATGCCGGCCTGGAAGTCCATAGTATTGCGAAGCAAGTCACACTATTCTCGCTCATGCTCAAGCAAGTCGGCACGGTCCTGCAAGCAGCAGATTCGGTCCACTCTCAGGAGGCTGTGGATGCTGCCAAACAGATAGCCGAGGAGAGCACTCGAGTGTTCGAGGAGATCAATGACATGTTGGATAGAGTGCGGATGAAAAGACCGGATGGCACATATGCACCCACAATACAGCAGAGGTTCCGGTGGTGCTTCAAGAAACACAGGGTCACTTATCTGCTCGCACAATTGGAGAGCCTGAAACTCAGTCTCTCTGTGCTGTTACAGATTCTCCAGCTTGGCAAGTTGATGGCGTCAACGTCAAAGAACGATTCACCCGAAGAGGTCGCACTAAAGACGAACGCAATCCAACAAGAGCGGGCTGAGACGCAGAATGTGGTCATAATACGTTACTGGCAGCTGAGCAAGATGGATCGGCTATTTGATCTCTCCCAACGTGAGGATGTCAGTGACAGAGATGCTGTTCGCGACGATGATGATATGAAATCGATTACAAGCGCAACCTCTCAGCTTACCATAGAACCTCCGCCCGAGTATGCCCCTTCGACAGCCATCGCGAAACTTCCAATATATTCCTTTGGCGAGCTGGACAAGACCTTGCAGCAAATCAAGCAATCGCCAAAGGACATGATTCGTGTATCAGACTCGGCAATTGATCCGTTACTCGAGCGATGGACGAATTGGCACGAGATTCGTGAACGAAAGCATACTCGGGATCCCGGTAGTCGTTTCGTTCCGTCGGTACAGAATCTGTACGAAGATGACGAGGACAAACCCCTACACCAGAAATATCGAGAACGAGGGGATAGCCCTCGGGGGCTCTACCTTGAAGGGTCTACCACGAATTGGCGAGAACCACATTCCACAGCGGCAAGACATGAAGCTTTCAGGAGACGCAAGGAATACTCAGGATATCAGCCAAGCGTCAGCGTTGCCAGCAGCGATTTGGACGACTCTTCCGGCAGTAAGAGCTCGAAGAAGCGCAGTGCCAGACGGCATGTCATCAACTCAAGTACCGAGTCTTCCGAGTCAGAACAGGAGAAGCCTAGATCAAGGAGGCGTCGTAGTAGCGGAAGTCCAACAATGGAGAAGAAGATCCGATTTCCCGACGGCACGCCTGTGGCCCATACGTATTCAGGAGGAAAGACGCCGTCGTTAAACCGGCAACCGAGCTCAGGTGGCGCAACACCTGGGTATTCATCACCTCGGACATCCTGGTCGCCACAGTACGCACAAGGCCAACAGCGGCCTTTCGCGACACCAGATCAAAACCCTTTGCATCACGCCGTGTCTTCACCTGGCGTGGGACCCTTACCGCCGATCTCCACTGCCAATGCACCAAACCCCTACTCTCAGCATGGGAACCACCGTGACTCTTACCCGAGTCCAAGTTATCATCCTCCGCCGCCATACGCTCCGCATTACCCACCACCGCAGACCACTCGGTACATGCCGCAGCCCGCGCGCATGGCGGTGCCACCTCGACCCATGTCTCAGCATGGCATGGAGAGATCACCATCGCGCATGTCGCACCATAGCACCGCCAGCGGTCGAGGCCATGTCAAAAGCGAAGAAGAGAAGAGGGCTTCACGGGAGAAGACGAAGAAGAACCTGAGGGAAGGCGCGACGAAAGGCTTGCTCGGAGCGGGAGCTATTGCCGGGTTCCTGGAAGCGCTGGAGGGACTGAGCATATGAAAGGGCATGTAATCGATATTCACGCATTATGATATACGAGAGATGTAAAGCTAGACGCAAGCAGCGACGAAATTGATTCTCAATGACTCATGGCCAGGATATGTGGTATTTTTTCGTTCCTTTCTTTTTTCAAACACGAGAAAGGGACGTTCTAGAGCCTAACAGTTGTCCTTTCCTGGACCGTAGCTTGTACCAGAGCTGAAAGGGTGAATTGAGCTAGTGAAATAAAAAGCCGGGTATTGGTGCTGCACTTTCGTTCCCAGGGCAGATTATGGAGAAGCTGAAGCTATGATGATACAGTATGCGACCTCACATGCGACAAGATAGGAAGTGACCATAACACATCTAACTTTTATCTTTCGCTGCACACGGCGACAATGACAATGCTGGCGGACGGGGCTGGACCGATTCAAGTTGAAGTGACAATTATCCGAAACGGGTCGGTTATATTGGCTCTGAGTGCCACAAGGTTTGAGAGGAGAAGAATGTGTGCTGGATCTGGACAGGTGCACGAGCACAGCCAGTATGACGCGGCGGCATCGCACACTCAGGCTGCTGCACTGCACAAAAGCCAGGGATGAGGAATGCTTGAGAGAGATAAGCAGCTATAAGTAAATGCTTGGTTGGCAGCGGCAGAGCCGGCGCCGTTTCGGATTCGAGTCACACGAGCTCAGTGGACGAATAACAGGCCTCGACTTGCTTCGATCTCGGGATCTACTGCCTACCACAGTACTACTGCCTAACTTACTATACCGCCGAGTTCCGGCCTAGCGTCGTGATTGCGTGGTTCAAACTTCAAAGCTGCACTAAGGAAACCTTTTGCGTACGAGTAAGTTCCAGTCAACTTACTTGTAGGTATCCAGTTGCGAGTGCAGTGCCAGTGCCAGTGCCAGTGCCAGTGCCAGTGGTACTTGCCGTTCTCAAGGAGACTCGCGTCACCAAGTCCCAGCGTCCACAGTCCCATTACGTGGCCGCGCTCCCTCTCCTGGAATACCAATCTACCGTGACCATGGCCCGGCTTGCTTGCGTATGCATTCCCCTAGCGAGCTCTTTGACCTTCATTGTTTCCATTTGTTTCGCTTTTGCGACCCTGTCAGAGATGATCGCTAGGTATATATCCCAAAACTCCTTGCTAATAAGGTGGAACATCTTATCCATTCAGCGCTCGATCTGCTCTCCTGGCCGCTCACGACCCTAGTATTCAGTTACCATTGCTAAACATCGTCAGCAGCCTTGTCCGCGGCCTTTTTCCGGACGCACTCTTGTCCTTTATCAACATATCTTTTCACTTTCACAGCGCTTCCCTTTGGCAGTCCCTCCTGCGTCGGTACTCAGTTTGCGTAAAGCCCGGAGCTGCCACCACATACCGCTTGAATTTCGTCCCATTCTTTTACGACCAATCTACCTTCGGACACGCGACCACTTGCCGGACGGGGAATATCTGGCCACCGACTTATACGACTGTTGTCTTCTTCGCTGCATGCGTCGTGTGCTGCATCGATCCTTCCTTCCATCCGCTTCGTATCGACTGGCTTTCGAGTGATGTCGTGTTGGGAGGACTAAGACATGACATTACAACTCTGGACCAGAGCATGCATTGGCTTTTGGCTGTTCCTGCTGTTTGCCAGTGACCGCGTTCTCGTCAGCGGCGATGCCGACTTCATAGACGTGAGAACGAACCTGATCAGGGATCGCAGCGGCAAGGGAGGTGACCCCGGGGTCAAGTACTTCCACGAATCCATATTCCATCCTCACTACGATGGCCGGTTCGGGAGTCATGAGATTGGCAAGGTTGAAAGATTACCGCATCTCACAGCATTGATGCAAACGTTCCTGGCCACGATGAGTGACATCGGTGCTGAAACGTGGATTATGCACGGGACATTGCTAGGTTGGTGGTGGAACCAAAAAATCTTGCCTTGGGACAGCGATATCGATGTCCAGGTATCGGAGACGACGGTCGCATTTCTGGCAAAGTACTACAACATGACAGAGTATCACTACAAGCTACCTGGGGTAAAAGGAGGGAGGAACTTTTTGCTGGAAATCAACCCGCGCTACACCGTCGGTGGGGTTGAGGATACACTCAACGTCATCGACGCGAGGTGGATTGACACGGATACTGGTCTGTTTATTGACATAACGACTGTCAGAACAGACTGGTTCGCACGAAGCAAAGGCGTGAAGGGCGCCTTGATCTGCAAGGACAAGCATCACTACCTCGTAGGTTCAGGTCCGTTCCGAGTCTGTTTGATACGTGCTAAAATTGGTGGCTTTAGGAAAAAGATATCTTTCCTCTTCGAGACAGCTTCTTCGAGGGTATACATGTCAAGATACCATTCGAGTATGCCTCGCTTCTTGAACAAGAGTATGGAGAGAAAGCTTTGAGTCTTACCACTTTCGAACGGTATGTCGAATAAAGGTGTGTCTGCGGTTGCTCCATGGCTAACATATTTTCCAGCCATAAATTCAACGATGTCAGCAAGATATGGGAGCCTATACCCAGACCCGGTCGTATTTCCGGACCACGGCTTCGTCCTTGACCGCCAGCGCCTGAGCCTTTCTCTCAAAATTCCATTACTGTTCGTCAGCAAGCATATTGATCCTACATTTGCACTCTCAAAAACTTAGCACGGCGCGGCGTTAGCATTTTAAGGACAAAGGGGGCGTCTATATTGGAGACGATGGCTATATCATCCATCCTTGAGCGAGTTTACGACTACAAAGTGGCCTGATCAACCAAGAGCGGGAGAGATTGTGCTCAAGACGGAGATCGACCAATGATGCGCAACCACTCCGGTGCGCACATTGTCACGAAAGTATTGAATATGAAGCAAAACTCATCACTTCCTGCCATCTCTTTTGCAAGTCTTCATAGACCCATAAACACACAAATCGGATGGGTTATCGGAACGTCGAGGGGAGCAGGGCTTCAACTTGGTACATGTCACGTGTCCTGGAGGTGGTGACAGGTGGGATTGTTTGTGTTTGTGTTTGTGTTTGCATCTGAACGTTGCGTTGCAATCGGTGTCAGAAAGGGGTGCCATGCTCAACCCAAGTAAGAGACCAGGATCTCGCATCGATGCCAGCTTGGAGAATGTCTGGAAGTAGCACTCAAGGCATAGTCACATCCAACGACACGACCGTAGCTAGGATTCTCACGTGCAGTCAAATGCATACTGTGGTGTTGCCCTGTTTTTTCAGCACACGCTAATAACAAAACCCTACACAGTAGGTATACCGAGATTACATACTTGTATGATAACTAGTTATCTCACCTTCGTGATTCGTTGCGTATTCGGGAAACCTTCTATCATAGGTCAGATGACGTACTAAGACGTAAAGTTTTGTTATTAGCGTGTGCTGAAAAAACAGGGCAACATCACAGTATGGCGGGCCCTTATTGCTGAAACTGCGATATATGCGGGCGAAGTGCATGGAAGGATGGAAGGATGGAAGCATAGAAGGGTTGGAAAAGGCGTGTTTTGAATTGCGCAAGGAAATGGGAGGTCGACGCCGTTATTGGTTTCCGTCTATGACGGCTGGTGTTTGCGATGGTGTTGTTAGACGAGGCTTGGTATGCTCTGTCGGCTCATGATTTGCTCTGTAGAAAGGCGGATACAGGTCCAGCCATACTTATCCCGGTAGGTATCCAATCGGCTACAAATTCTGGCTCTAGTCCAGGCTGGGCCTGGGGCACTCGGACTCGGAGGGGCCACGCATTAGGCGTTGGCGTGCTCTCAGCTTAGGAGCAGGCCGCTATTTGGGGAATGCACTCTCCGCTCCTACCACAGTAGGTACCTAACTTACCTGCTGGAGTACTGCGTATCAGGTACGTGAATCGCCGATCAGCAAAACCTCCTCCTCATTCTCCGAGTCCAGGGCTCAGGCTTCACGGCCGCTCTGCTGCACACTTGGCTGTCTGGCTGCTGTTTCGAGATCATGTGCAGAAAGACTCGAGTCCAGAGACTGCAACTTGCTTCCTCAACTCTAGCCACGTTGCTCTGATCGACAGGGGACACTTGCCCATAATCCTCGACAGTGGCAACGGCCAAAGTGGACCCGCTCTCCAATTCCACCACTCAGCCTCCGAACACACCTCGCTTACCAGAAGCAGAGTGGCCCAGAACGGTCAATTCTCGTTCTCATCCACAACATCTCCTGCGCACCCAATGCATTCTGACCTGTAATCATTTTGTTACTTCTCGGCGTGCATCTATTTCTTACTTCTTACATAGCGAGGTCGCAGACCTAATCGAAAAGTGCGCCTACAACCACCTCGAGTACGGCAAATTGCCCTTGCACCGAGGACAACATCTCCACCATGAACCAGCAAAGGCATTGGATTTCCTTACAATAGGCTCCCGAGAGCGCTCCTACGGCTAGGCCGCGGAATAAGAAGTGATCTGAACAGCGGCGCAAGAGACAACGAACAGTTTTTCACCCACAAACATGCGTGTCTCTATCAGGGAGCAGCTTGCGCTGCTTGTGTTGTTCTGCTCGCTTATGGCTTTGATGGTGCTAGCTCTGGCAACAGTAACTATTCTCCTCGCTTGCTGCCAGTGCCATGGAGCTGACTTGAGCAGTGGTTTCAAAATTACAGCTTTATAACCAATATTCGGTACGTGTCTGTGCATTCCCATCATGCTACACCCCACTAATAATCCACAGGCTTTCAGGTCTCTCTTTGACTGCGTCACTCAAAGCCGCAACGGTCTCCTCCATACTCCTCTTGTTTCAATCTCAAGTACAATCGGTTTCGACACGGGTTTTGGTGCAGTCGGCGCTGCAGCGGTATAATGATGGTAATAGGACTTCCCTTAATTCGGCCGCAGTTAGTGTAGGTCAAAAGTCTCCCTGCTAATAAGCTTTCGATAAAGGCAACACGACTGACGAGAATTGGGACCGTACACAGACCGACCTAGCAGGCGCACTTGGTAGTGGCAATCTCCTCGTTCAAGCCATCCTTTATCCCAACGCGGACACGGGCAACACGACAGCCTTGAACGGCTTGATCAACGTAACGGCCGACGCTGTCACGGGCCTGGTGAAGCTCCCTTATGGGAGTGCCGACGGCTCGGATGTCTATCTCGGAGATCCTGGCTATGGATATCCTCCCTCCCTATACCCAAACCTTACGTATACCAACCCTGGTGACGATTGGACAATTACCACGACTGTGTCCAGCAACGGCATGACCATCGGTCTAGGAGATAACCTTATATTAGGGCCACTTATCGTCAACGAATCGTATGCCTTGCTCTCCGTCACGGCGGCCATGGTCAATAATACGTCTTTGACGCAGGTACTAGGATGGTTAACCGTATTGGTGGATGCGTCAATGCTCTTTCAGCTTCAAAAATCTCCTGAAGGATTAGGAGATACCGGCGAGGTGCTCATAATCGGACCGAACACGGCGGATAACCATTTCGATACACAAATTCGTAACTCTACCGCCGAGTCCGTACTCCACCGAGAGGTCAGGTTCGTCCTTCCACCGTCGGACAATTCAACCCTTGGCTACCGTCATTCCAAGCGTGCCTCTACACAAAACGTCAGTATCCCATTCGAAATGCAGGATTATGCCGCTGTGGTACGGGCATGGACCAGCAAAAACCACGCAGCTAATAACGCGGGTGCCATTATATCAACACATAACGAGGAGGGCAACACTGTTTCAGTCGGCTACGCTGTAGTTGCGAATCCCGCGGTGGATTGGGTATTGGTGGTCGAACAGGCGAAAAGTGAAGTTGTGGCTCCTATCAATCATCTTCGTAACGTGGTACTTGCATGTGTCTTTGCGGTAACGGGCTTCCTGATTTTGTCGATGTTTCCATTGGCCCATTACTCAATTGCACCTATCCGACAGTTGCGCGCAGCTACCAAGAAGACTGTTGAACCATACCAGCCGGACGACGGAAGCTCCTACGCCATTTCTTCACGTGACGAAGAATTGGACGATGAGGAGGAAGAGAGTTACCATCGGGAACAAGCACGAAAAGAAGGCTTTTTCGCCGCCATCACTAGGCGCAAGAATCGAGATGGCAATGATGCGACAAACCGGCCCCGTATGAGGAGAAGAACTTTTCGAATACCGAGTAAGGTGCCGGAAAGAAAGCATTGGGTCACGGACGAATTGACCGATCTGACCAGTACATTCAACGATATGTCCGACGAGCTTACCATGCAGTATGAACGCCTGGAAGAGCGTGTTAAGGAGCGGACAGCAGAGCTCGAGAAAGCCAAAGCAACCGCCGAATCAGCAAACCAGAGCAAGACTCTCTTCATTGCAAATATTTCTCACGAATTGAAGACACCACTGAACGGTATTCTAGGCCTGACCACAGTCTGCATGCAAGAGGACGACATTCAAAAGATACGATCGACTTTAGGGACGATATACAAATCCGGGGATCTTCTTCTGCACCTTCTCACTGACCTGCTCACCTTCTCCAAGAACGAAGTTGGCCAGCAATTGGCGATTGATGAAGCAGAATTCAGATTGAGCGATCTGTCTACTCAGCTTATACCCACATTTGAGAAGCAGGCCCGAGAAGGGCAGATCGACCTGAAAGTCTTTTTTCTTGGTACGAGCGATGCATTCGGGAACACCGATGGCGAACCGAACGACAAGCTATATGGACCTTCCGGCACCGGCAGGATACGTGATATGTGCCTTTGGGGAGACAAGAATCGAATCCTGCAAGTTCTCATGAACTTTGTAAGCAATAGCTTGAAATTTACACCGGCGCACGGGTCAGTTACGATCCGCATTCGATGCGTCGGCTTGATGGATGCCCTTCCAAGTCGCGCCCAGAGTGCAAGAAATCCATCAATGACCTCGAAACAATCTAATCGAAAAAAGGGACGGAATTCCAACACATCCCTCCAGTCTGTCAGATTTCGCGACCAGAACGGTTCCGAAACCGAGAATGACAGCAATAACAACAGTAACAAACATTCGAACACGAACTCGGTGGGAGACACCAAACTCAGCATTAACGTTGGTGGGGAAAGCACTCAGATGACTAAGATCGCGCAGCGTCGAAGGTCAATGTCGCCTCCCCCCTTGAACACGAAGGACCTTGCATTTGACTTTGAGGTCGAAGACACGGGTCCCGGTATTCCAGTCGACCAGCAAAAGAAGATATTCGAGCCTTTCGTTCAGGGTGACCTTGGCCTAAGTAAGAAGTATGGTGGAACCGGACTTGGTTTGAGTATTTGTGCTCAGCTCGCGGCACTCATGGGTGGTGACGTCTCGCTCGACAGCACAGAGGGCGTCGGGAGCAAATTCTCCATGCGGATTCCTCTGCGTTATGTCACGGAACGTTCAGCCTCTACTTCGTCGTCGACGTACCGACCACACTCCAAAGCTAGCAGTCTGGTAGGTCAGACCCTTCACGACACATCCGACTCGAATGTTCCTGGAAACACTTCTAGGACCTCACTAGGGTCGTACCATGGTGATGAGACAAGCCCGTCCAAGCTAGCAGATGTCCCTCGCATTGTGGGCTTCACAGCACCTTATGTGGCCAAAGAACCGGTGCAGGAGTCTTCGAGTTCAAAACTGCAGGAAATGAAGAAAGCTGAGACCGAAGCTGCCAAGAAAGGTCGCAGAGTTCGCGTGCTTGTTGCGGAAGATAACCAAGTCAACCAGGAAGTCGTCACAAGGATGTTGAAATTGGAAGACGTCTATAGTAAGTTTTGTCAAGTGTTGATTCTGATGGGTTGCGACTGACCGTGGTAGACGTGACGATTGCCAAAGACGGCCAAGAAGCGTTCGACATGGTGCGAGAATCGATGAAGAGTGGTGAACGATTCGATCTTGTGTTCATGGACGTGCAAATGCCCAACCTGGACGGCATTCAATCTACCAAGCTCATCCGGGAAATGGGCTTCTCGGCGCCGATTGTGGCTCTCACTGCTTTCGCGGAGAAGTCGAACGAAGACGAGTGTATGGCCTCCGGTATGGACTACTTCTTGTCCAAACCTATCCGGCGGCCTGCGTTGAAGCAGGTGCTCAAGAAATACTGCGCTACGATACCGGAGGAAGATCCGGAAGGAAGCACGACGGCGATATCCAAAGCCAAGCCGCGACATGAACCTCCTGCTCCTGCACTGTTTTCAGCAGCAGCGGCAGGGCCTGCAAAGCGGCCGAAGGTGGATGTGATCGACTCGAGAGATGTTTCTCCATTTTCTTGAATGGACTAGTCAGCAGTGGCTACTTTGCCTGTCAGGGTATCACGGGTATTCGTGTTTCGATGTTGGATGCATCTCTGAATTTGTGGACGGCGAGCCTCAGCAGGAAGCAAAAACGGAGTTGTCTGGTATGGGTATGTGAACAAGCGTTGGCGTAAGGTGTTTAGGGGGAAGGGTGCAAACACGCCATTGTGGATACAGAGGGACGCATGGAATATGCGACGCCATCTGAATAAAAGGAGCACTTGAAACGTTGATCGTGTTGGACACTGAGGTAGAATATATTACACCTCGACAGAAAGCTTGCTGGCTCTGTCTCTTTTGTCGCAGTCGTGCCTACCTACTAAGGCCGGTACCTGAGTTGCTTTTCGGTCCATCAAGTACCACATGTGAATGTAGTGATTGGTGTCACCTGTAGGAAGTAGCCTGGCAGAGCGCGGGATGATGGGACCCCTGGCACTGGCACTGGCACTGGCACTGGTACTGGTACTGGGACCTGGATGGTGTCTGAAATAGGCAGGTGAGCGGACGACTTTTGCAGCTCTCGGCACCAACTTGAAAGCCTCGGATTGACTCAGTCACTGGCAGCCGTGGCAGCGGTCAGTCGTCAGTCGTCAGTCGTCAGTCGTTCGGCCTCAGGCGAACGAGGCTACGACAAGGCCTCTATGTTAGGCTTCCGACGACTGTGATAGGCTTCCGCCCATATGCCCTGCAGTTGTACAGTATGAGTATACTTACTCGTACTCGGACTCGCGATCCCCACAGTGCAAACTCGAGGGTCCTCGGTCCGCCATCCCGCGCTTTTCCCCCACTGCAAAACCACCGCCACGACATCCCGAGGTCCTCACAGCACTAAACTTACTCAGGCTCGCACTCCACAGCATCCAGCGCTTATAGTTAGCGATACACGGTAACGATCTAAAGATTAGCCACCAATGACTCCAACTCGCGTTTCGCACGTCCGAGTCGTTTGGCGCTTCTTTTTCCCTTCTGTGTTGCTGCCGCACCTGACGTCCTCTCTTCTCGACTGTCTGCTGTCTCATCGCCGTGTCTTTCTTACCTTTCACTTCCATGGAGCAGACCTCACACCAATCCTTCTTCGCCGGTGCACGTCATGGTCAAAGAAGGCAAGCCCCCGCTTCGGCTACCTACCCAACAGCTCACGATCCTGGCAATATGTCGCTTCGCAGAGCCGGTTGCCATGACTTCGGTCTATCCTTACATTGTACGCAGACCACGCCATGCCATGCCCCTATACATGCTAACATGTGGTCAAGCCTGAAATGATCCAGTCCTTCAACGTTCCCACCGACCAGGTCGCGAAATGGGCAGGCCTGATGTCTGCCGTATTTTCACTCTCACAATGTCTTACAGGCATCGCATGGGGAAGAGCATCAGATCGCTTTGGCAGGAAACCGATGATCTTGCTCGCTCTGACTTGTACAATGGTTACTAGTGTGCTGTTCGGCTTCTCGAGATCACTAGGTTGGGCTTTCGCCATGCGATCACTACAAGGATTGTCGAACGGAAATGTGGGAATCATCAGAACCGCTGTTGCGGAATTGGTCCCACAGAAAGAACTGCAGCCACGAGCATTCAGCATAATGCCCCTGGTCTGGACTGTGGGAAGCATATTTGGACCATCCTTCGGAGGCATTTTGGTCCATCCCGCGGAACGATTTGCACTATTCCGGCATAGCAAGTTATTCGAGAAATACCCATTCGCTCTCCCCAACGTCCTCATCAGCATCTTGTTCCTCTTCGGTATCACGGTCGGCTTCCTCTTCCTCCGCGAGTCCCTCGAAGACAGGAAAGACCGCCGCGACTATGGCCGCATTCTCGGCTCCCTCCTCCTACGACCCTGCAGGCGCCACAAGAAATCCCGCCACTGGCGCCGTGACTCTCAAGAAGACGAACCTTTCCTCTCCGAACCCGGCTCTGAAATGTCTACTCCTACAACCACCGTCAACCCGGTTCCCCTCCCTCGCACACAGCCTGGCTGGGCTTCCGTCTTTTCCCGCCAATCCAACATCAACCTCGGC